>Ga0209415_10006673_pt1 | contig 20403 bp, 12 predicted proteins | sample PeaSoiSIISIP2007_FD_187696 | JGI IMG/M metagenome (GOLD analysis project Ga0209415, IMG submission 187696) | Peat soil microbial communities from Weissenstadt, Germany - SII-SIP-2007 (SPAdes) (version 2) | ecosystem: Environmental > Terrestrial > Soil > Wetlands > Peat | place: Germany...
CATCTCGCGCAGGAGCTGAGCGTTCCAGTGCTCTGTTTCGTTGCTGCCGTAATATGCGGTCTCGATCTTGTAGATGACTGTGCTGGACCGCTGATGCCAGGCAATGCGCGATCCGCCGCGGTGCCATTTCCAGCCACCGGAACCGCCTTCACGTGCGGCTGGCAGGCAAGCATGAGCGCCGTCGTGGGCTCTGAGCGCGGCCCTTGCCTCGTCTTCACTGCCGATCTGAAGGCCTGGTTCTGGCATGGTTCTAGTCTGGCCCTGGTCCGCCGCCTCTCGATTAGATTGCCAGCGCGGCCCGCATGAAGGACCAGGAGGGGGCCTGGGCCGCTTGCTCGGCCGGGTGCTGCCTCCGGAGGCCGCAGTGTTCAGGTGCCCTGGACGGCAATGTCGGGTACGCGGAACTGGCCGCAGTCCCGGCACTGCCGCAATCCGGTCCCAGGCGCGCATTGAGCCCGGCCCGGCAGTCTCCTCCCGCAGCAGGCCGAGATCCCTTGGCGGGGTTCGCTCTACATGTAGTAGGCGTAGCGGGTGGCGATCTGTGCGTCGTGCGGTACGTGCTTCAGGATGGCTCCCACCCGGTGGGCGGTGCGGAGGGTGAGCGGGTCACGCTCGTCGAGCTGGGCGTTGTTCCAGTTCATTTTGGACATGGCCAGGACGTCTATGGCCGCGTTTCGGAGGTCGGTCGCGTCCGTGGCTGGGCGGATGAGGAGCGGCTGGGGGACGTACATGCCCGGGTAGGTGCGGAAATAGGGGATCGATCCTCGCGTGTACAGCAGGAGGCTGCGTTCGTCGAGTTGGACGCTGGTGCCCCGCAGCGGCGGCAGCTGCCCGGTGCGGAACAGGTGCGGCGCACCGCGCCGCTGGATCCACAGCAGCTCAAGGAAGTCGATGTCCCGGTCGTCTGCGGCGCCCTGGAATCCGCTGACTTCCTGGGCGCTGAACAGTGAGGTCTTGTGGAGCACGATGCGGGCGGGCTGGTGACCGTGGCTGCGGCGGTATTCCGCGAGCGCGTCGCTGAGCAGTTTCCGCGCGTCGGCCTCGGCGAGGTGGGGCCGGCGGTCGGTCTTGGAGATCTTCGCTGTGCCGCCGCGGACGACGACGCCGTCGCCGCGCTCGTTGAAGACCTGGGCGACGGCGGTGTGCAGTTCCTCGCCGTCGGGGGTTCGGTAGAAGCTGACGCCGACGTAGCAGGTGGGCAGGTCGGTGCTGTGGCGGGGCATCCTCCATGGCGTGCCGCCGGCCTTGTAGTACAGGGCGGTGTGCAGGTTCCACGCCCGGGTGGCTTCGTCCTGGAGCGGGCGCGGATGGCGGCTTCCTTTCGTGGTGCCTTCCCAGGTTTCCCGGCGCATGATCTGCAACGGGCACGGAAGGCTGAGGGCCTGGGCTTTCAGCAGGTCGTGGAAGTCCCCGCCGATCTCCGGGTCGTCGTGGTCGTCGGCGTGGCTGTCCTCGCCATCGTCGGGTGCGGGCTCGTCGTCGTGCTCGCGGATCTCGTCGGGCCGGGCGCAGATCACGACGCGGCATCGTCCGCTTTCGGCGAGGGATCTGGCGGCGCCGGTGTACAGGTCTGCGGCCTCGGCGATGGCTGCCTTCACATCAGCCTTGGCAAGCTTGCGGAGCTCGCGTTCGGGGATCTCGCGTACCAGCGCCTCGTCGAAGACCAGCTCGGCGCCGAAGTTCGTCTCCGTGCTGAAGCCTGGGAAGGGCAGGTGCAGGTTCTCCTGGCCGGGCTTGGCCTCTTTCGCGTCGATCGGGGACTGGCACCGCTCCAGCCAGCCGCGCAGGCCCTCGACGGCGCGCGGCGGGCCGACCAGGCCGACCGGGATGGAGTGCGGTGCGGACGGGGCGTCCGCGTCGGCCGGCCCGTATACCGCGATGCCGTAACGCGGGTCGATGTGCCGGTTCCCGGCGCGGAATTCCAGTTCCGGCTCGTGCAGGACGTGGGCCTTCATGACGGCAGATCCCACAGGCCGGCGACGAGGCCGCTGTCGCCAGGATCGGGGGCGGCCGGATCGGGCGGCGGGATCCAGGCTTTCTCGTCGATGGCAGCATCCGCGTCGATGGTCAGCAGGCTGCCGAAGATGATCCGCTCGTCCCGGCTCTTGAACAAGGTGTCCTCGCCCTGGAGGTAGTCCGCCCACGCCCGGACGAGCTGGTAGACCGCGCTGTTGCGTTCCATGCGCTTGATCTTCTTGACGTACTCGGAGTCATAGAGGGAGTCCCGGCGGCCGTCGATCGTGAAGTGGTAGGTCGGGTTGATCTCCAGGAACCACCGGCCTGACCAGTGGCGGAAGTACAGTCCGGCCGCGTAGTGCCGGCAGTAGCTGATCTTGGTGGCGTCGTCCTTGCCGTAGTACGGGCTGAAGAACGTGCGGCCCTTGCTCCCCCGGTAGCGTCCCCTGACTTTCCTGCTCGACAAGTTGGGTAGCGCCTGGTAGTAGACGATCTTCTTCTTGGAATGCCAGACGAGATCCGGGTGGTGCGCGGAACGCAGCGTGAAGTTGAGCAGGGACACGAATCGTCTCAGCTCATCACTGTCCTGGGTCTCCGACCACTCCGGAGTCGGCGTCGACGTGACCGGCCCATCGCACAAGACAGCCAGCGGGCCTTCCTCCAGCGAAGACATGGTGTAGATCCGGCCGGACGACAGAACAAAGCCGCTCTCGAAGGCACCGTTCGCTGCCATCCTCTCCCAGGCATCGGCACGGTCCCGGCAAGGCGTGGACGCCGAGCGGACGACCGGGGCGAAGCCTGTCACCTCCAGCAAGTTCGACACCAGGCGCTCGCTGGCTTCAAGCCGGGGCAAAGGCTGCCCGACCGGCACCCCGAGTGCGGCCAGGGAGCTGAACGCCGCCAGGTCGAAGCGGTCGGCGGCCTTATCGAACTCCACTACCCGGCGCGCTCGGCGGGCCGGATCAGCGAACCACGTGTCGAGGCGCTTCCACCAGGCACGCTGATGCAGGAGATTGACGCAGATGAGCACGACCGGCCGCCCGTACCGCAGCCAGTAGTCGATCCGGTCGGCGTCGCACGTAAACCGGAAACCCGTCGGGTTCTCGCCAGGAAAGCCGACCTCAGTGCCTTTGACCTGGGCTGCGACGGAGAAACCGCTGACCTGCTTGTCAGCGTCGACGAATTCGATGTGGCCGTCGATGCCGAAGTCACGCGCGGTGGTGTTCCAGACATGCCCGGCATCGGACACCGCCTTGTCGACGAATGCTTCGGCGCGGAAGCCCGCGCGCTGCTGAACACTCCTCGTGGGCATCGTCAGCCACGCCCCCGGCCAGACGGAGCCAGAGCCGAGGCGCGGTTGGCGCCTTCTCCCTGGCCGAGCACATGTGCCGTGTCATTGCGGGCAAACTGTCCCCATGCGCATACCTGGTGATCTGGCGTGCGCGCGATGGCAGCCCTCACGTTGGTCCCTTCGCTTGGCCGAGTCGCCAGCACACCAGGCTAAGAGCGACCTCCGACATTTCCGCAGGATGCGATCGATGGACATGACGTGGGTATCGGGCAGCGGCACGAGGTGCTCGCCGGCTGCTCCGGACTGATCGGATGGTCATAGGAGACTGAGCAGACCACCCGTGACTTCCTGCCTGACCAGCGCGTCCCGCTCGCCCGCGGTCAGCCAGCGGACGCTGGATCCCTCAGGCCGGCGTTCAACCCACATCACGTCTTCGACCGCCTCGGCGACAGCATGCAGGTGGCTGATGACTGCGACGAGCTTGTCCCCGCCCGTTTCGGCCTGCAGGACGGTGAGGGAGCTGGCGAGCGCGTCGACATCCAGTGACCCGAATCCTTCATCCAGGAAGAGCGCGCCCAGCCGGGCGCCGGAACGGCTGTGGAGTTCAACCAGCGCCAGGGCTAGCGCGAGGGAGGCCAGGAAGGTTTCCCCGCCGGACAGGGTCTTGGGGCTGCGGGCTGCTCCGCTGCGACGGCTGATGACCCGGAAATCCTCGGCGAACCCGAACTCACCGCCTGATAGCCGCCCGAAGGTGTCGCTGGCGACGCCCAGCAGCGCGCGCGTGCGCCTATCGGTCAGGTACTGCAGGAATTTGGCGTCAGCGAGGAGTCCACGCAGCGCGTCTACTGCGCTGAGCCTGGCGTGGCCTGCCCTGGTCGCGGTGTCGAGGCTGGCTGCCGGCTGTATCTGGCGCTGTGCGGCTGCCTGGTCTGCCCGGTGCCGTCCGGCCGCATCGCGGGCGCTTGCCTCTGCCGCAATGACCGGGTCAAGGGCCGTAGGGGCAAGCAGCTGTTCGCCCTCGGCCAAGGCGATGACCGGTATTCCCTCCTGGTCAGATCGCAGCCCGGCAGCTGCGGCGTCCAGTTTCATCAGCTGGATGCTGGCGTTCTTACTGGCGTCAGCGGCTGCATGCGACATGCGGTCACGTGCCGCACCTTCCGCCTTTGCCAGTGCTGTCGCATAGGCACTGATATCCGCAGCGGTGATGGCCGCAGGCCTGGCTGGCATCTGGTCACGCAACGGGCTTTCTGCCAGTACGGTGACGGCATGCTCTACGATGTCCTGCCATCGTTCCAGGTAGGTCGCTAGTGTCTGGAGCGGGCTGGTGACTTCGCGGCTGCGCCGCTGATCGAGTTGCCGTTGCGTCGCGGCGAGCTTCTCAAGTTCCCGGGTTGCCCTGTCGCGGTTCTTCCTGAAGGCATCCAGCTGCTCCTGTCGTTCGGTGACGATTTGCTTCGCTGCGTCGACGTGGCCGGAGGTGATAGCCAGCGTGCTGGCGGGAATCAGTTCGCTCACCAGCTTGGGGAGTGCCATCAGGTCGCGGCCGAATTTGGCCTGAGCATCAGCGTCTCGTTTCCGGGCTGAGGCGAGCTTGGTCACCGCCTTGTCGTTCGCTTTCTGCTGAAGGGAGAGCTTGTCCGCTGCCCTGGCGGCATCGGTGTCGCCTTCCCTGGCGGCTTCTTCGGCCTTCGTCGCGGCACCTGCCAGTGCCTGCTCCAGCGTGCGGGCCGGGCCGAGCAACTGACGGGCCGACGTGCTGGGCAGTCTGTCCTGGTCGTCACCATCGGCTTCGGACAGCCGCGAGCATGCAGCTTGCAGCAAGGCCCCGAATTCCCGCTCTCCGGGAGACCTGGTGCCGTCACCCCATTGCCGTTTGGCCAGGTCCCGCATTGCCGCGGCTGCGTTCTGACAGGCTTGCTCAAGCCGGGCCTGGGCTTGCTGAGCCGCTGACTGGCGGGTCTCGTAATCCTCTTGTGCACTGGCTGCGTTGGCCTGCGCCCGCGCGAACTCTGTCGCGGCGTCGTGCTCTGCCTTCTTCGCTTTCTTCACGGCTCGCTCAGCGGCGCGCAAGGCGTCCGGATCTGCAGGTGCCGGCGGCTGGTAATCATCAGGCAGCGGCCGACGGCAAATCAGGCAGGGTTCGCCTGCTGATAGTCCTGCCCCGGCCGCGTGCGCAGCGTCGTGGCTGCGGATCTCGCTAAGCCTCTCGTCAGCTGATTGCAGCTCTGTAGCCGCCCTGGCCGCGGAGGCTTCGAGAGGGGCAACAGCTTCTTGGAGGTCACGCATCCGCTGAAGGGCCTGGTCTTCCTCCCGTAGCACCTGCCCGGCACGTACGGCTTCGTGCAGGGCGGTGATCGTCCTTTCCTGCAACCGCCCGCAGGCCTGCTGATACTCCTCAAGTTCCGAGTTCACGGTGGCGCGCGTTTCGGCCAGCACACCGGCCAGGGTCTGCAGATCGCTGAGGCGCACCTTGGCTGCTTCCAGTTCCCGGGCCTCCTCGGCAATATCACCGGCGTCCTTGTCCAGCTGCGCCTGGCTTGCGGCCAGCTGATCGAGCTGGCCGGGCACCCGGTCTAGCAGGGTGGCAGCTGACGCAAGCGACTCCGGGGTCAGGCCTTCCACCGCCGCTGCTGCTAGCTGTGCCTCCGCCTCATCTCGCAGGTTCCCGTAGCCCTGCTTCGCGCGGGCGGCCTGGGCTTCGAGGGCGGTCAGTTCATCGGCAGCCTCGGTAATGCGGGTGAGCTCGCCGTCGACATCCCTCGTCTCGTGCTGATCGAGCGTGGTACTCGCGGCGGCGAGCTTCGCGTGCTGGTCGCGTGCGGCTGATGCCTGCTCGCGGCAAGACCGGAGGCCGTCCAGAACCTGGTGGAGGTGCCCGGCCAGCCACTCGGCCTGCTCAGCATCCTGAGCTGCTGCCGCTGCAGTCCCTGCAGGGTCCTGCAGCAGACCGCGGCGGGCCAGCTCAGCCTGGTGAATCAGCTCGTTCAGCTGGTCGCGGTGACGGCTGGCGCGGTCGCGCACGGTTTCGATCGCCTGCACCCCAAAGATGCCCTTGAGCAGGCCGGTGCGCTCGGCTCCGGTTGCGGTCAGCAGCCGGTCAAACTTCCCTTGCGGCAGCAGGACGGCGGTGATGAAGCTGTCGAAGCGTAGCTGTAGCAGCGCCTCGATCCTGTGGTTGACCGCTCTCTTGTTGTCGACCTGCTCACCGGTGTCGAGGTTCTGGAGCAGGTGGCTGGAGGGGGTCGTGTTGGCGTGGAAGACGCGGCGGACCCGCCAGCGGTGGCCGTCGTGCGCGAAGGTGAAGTCCACGGTCATCTGGCTCGCGCCTTCTGCCATCAGCGCCTTGTGCTCCCGGTCGGTCCAGGTGCAGTTGCCGTACAGGCCGAGGGTGATCGCTTCGAGGATGGTGGACTTGCCGGCACCGGTGTCGCCGAGAATGGCGATGAGTGTTTTGCCGGTGAAGTCCAGCGGGCCAACGGCTCCGGGGTAGCTGCGGATGCCGGAGAACGATAGCTGCAGCGGCCTCATGCCTGCCCCCTCGCAACCTCGGCGGCAACGTTTCCCCGAGGTCCCTGCGCCGGGATCAGCAGCCCGTCTGCCGGCGGTTGCTGGGCGGGCTCATCGCCCAGGATGGATTGCAGCTGGGCCTCCTCGCGGAATATTCCGGGGTCTTCGCGGTCGATATCAGCCAGCAAGGCGCTGAAGGTGGTCAGGATGTCGTCAGCGACCGCACCCGAGGGCACCCGGCCGGTCAGGTAGCCAGCGAACAGGTCAGGCAGGCCAGGTTCCTCTCCCTCGGCCTCCGTCCGGTCCAGGACGGCTACCTGCGAGGCCGCGCACCGCGGATCGATGGCCACGAACGTGGCCTGCGGCGCGGCGTCTTTCGCAGCTGCGGCAAGGTGCGGGATCGGCTCCTCGCTGACGATCACGGCCCTGACGAACGCGTCGCCGATCTGGCCAGCCTGTGCCCGCAGTTCCTCGAGCGTGCCGACGAAGTCAGCTAGCCGCCGCCCGGCGCGGAGCGGCACCAGCTCGACCCTGACCGGGCGCCCGGGGTCGGCGTCGACCACCACGACGCTCTTGTCCTCCCCGGCCTCCCCGAAGTCCAGCTGCAGCGGGCTGCCGGCATAGCGCGCCGTCATGCCTGCGCGGGTGATGGCCTGGGGCCGGTGAATATGGCCCAGCGCGGCATAGCTGACCGCCGGCAGCGCCCCGGCCTCGGTCAGGTACGTGTCGCTGATTTCGATGGGCCGCTCGGTGTAGGAGGGGATGGCGCCTTGCACGTACAGGTGTGCGGCGAAGACGAGAACATCCCTGTCCGGCTGGCAGCCGTCGAGCAGCCCGCGTTCCAGCGCGGCTTCCACTTCGCGCAGGTGCCGGGCGTAGTCGCGGGTAGCGCTTGCCGGGCTGGTGAACTCATCCAGGAACCTGTTCTGGTGGATGAACGGGAGCGCCGCCACCCGGATCCGCTGATCCCCGTCGCGTGCCGGGTAATCGAGGATCCCGCCATCGCAGGGACGCCGGGCACGGGCAACGAACTTCAGCCGGCGCACGCCGCCTGGTCCGGTCTCGGCCCCGAACGCTGTCACAGCGAAATCCAGGACCTCCATGAGCATGGGCGAGTCATGATTGCCCGCTACCACTACGACCGGCGCTATCTCGGACAAGTCCCTCAGCGCATGCAGGCACCGGGCAAGGTCAGGAGCTCCCGGCCGGTAGGAATCAAACAAGTCGCCGGAGTGGACGATGAGGTCGGGGCGGGCATCGCGGGCGATCCCGGTGATCTCGGCGAGCACCGCGTCAAAGTCGCCATCTCGCGGTCGCTGCCCGACGGTCCGCCCGAGATGCCAGTCGGACGTATGCAACAGGCGCATCAGCAGGTCTCCCCCGCTCAGGAACAGAACCACCCGCCGGGTCAGCGGGCTTTCCCGAACCATACACCAAGAAACTATGGGGTTGTCTGGAAAACTTTGGAAGCTCTGGTAGGGTCGGGTGTCATGCAGGAAGCACTCGACGCCCTGGAGAACCGGATCGCGGAGCTGCGCAGCGCCATCCGCGGCGCCCTGGCCGCCCGTGAGCAGGAGCGCGTTCGCGAGCTGCGGGCAGAACTCCGCCGGGCCGAGCGCTCCTGGGACGCGCTCGTCACCCCGCCCGAACGTCCTGAGGAAGACCGGCAGGGGCTCGCGTCGCTGCTCCCCGCCCGCGAGCAGGTACACCAGGCATTGACGCTGCTCGGCACGCCAGCGGCGCCCAAGCTGATCTCCGCGGTTCACGAGGCCTTCTTCACTGGGCAGCTCGCACCGTCACGGCTGGCCAGCCTGCGCCGGGACGAGGAACGGTCCTACCGGGCAGCACCGGGTGCCAGGCCGTACTACCTCTGCCCTGCCCTGATGTCGGACTTGCTGTCGCCCGCCCGGGCACTGCTGTGCGTGAGCACCTGGCCGCTGGAGCAGAGGATCATGGCGCCACTCAGCCCGCGGGTGGATTTCCTGACCGCAGCCATCCGGATAGCTGAGGCAGCTCCCAGCCTGAGCGGGCCGGGCAGAGGGTCAGCTAGCACCGCAGTGGAGCGGCTGCTGCGGCGCTTTGCCATGAACATCCCCGGCGCCGGCCCGGCTGACACCGGCGGGAGCCCATCCCTAGAGACCATCGCCGCAGCCGCCCGGGCAGAGCTGGACATTCATGCCGTCCAAGATCAGGACGACCGGGCGCAGGCCGCCCGCCGCGCCAGGCGGCAGCTCAATGACGCGGAGCAGCTGTTCGGAACACGCCTGACCGCCATCCACGGCACCGGCACGGCTCGCCGGTAGCACCAGGGCCCGCCTCTTCCCCGGCAAGGACCACCACATGACCTCAACAGACGCCCGGCTCGACAGCCTTCGCGGCGGTATCCCGCCGCTCAGCCACACTGCCCGTACCGTGGCTGCGCTTACCGCCAACCCCGGGTGCGCCCGGCGGGCGCTGATGGACGCGGCCGGCGCCGATAAGGCCCAGATCGCTACCCACGCCGGATTCCCGCAGCTGTCAGGTGCCTCGCAGTCCCCCTTCGCGCTCGCGCGCGGGGCCATCTTCGAGGCTCAGGTAAAGACGGGCGGCGGCGCCGATCTGATCCGGCTGCTGCGGGACGCCCTGGGGCTGCCCCTTCCCGAGGTTTCCTATAGCGACCTCGAATCGGTCGGCGGCAACATCGAGCGCGACGTCCGGCACCGGCGGACACGCGCACTGCTCCTGCGCGCCGCCCGGCATCCAGAAGAAGCAGGCACCCTGTATGACCACCCGATGCTGCGGCTGCAGGTGGGCGGCCATCTCGCGTACCTGGAGCCAGACGTTGTCGCATTCCAGGTCGGGGGCAAGTTCCACGTCGTCGAAATCAAGGCGTTTGCCGTTATCGACGGGCAGGCCGATGAGGAAAGCGTGGCCGCCGCCGCCATGCAGGCGGCTGCCTACATCCTGGCGCTCCAGGACCTGCTTACGGCAGAGTCGCTCCCCGCCGCTGCCGTCTCCACGGACGCCATCCTGGTCACGCCGGAGAACTTCTCTCGCCAGGCCAAAGCCACCTTCATAGACGTGCGCAAGCAGGTCAGCATCCTGCGCCGCCAGCTAGCCCGTATAACGCGGATCGACGTGCTACTCGATGAACTCCCGGCAGGGCTGACCTTCGACCTCGCCCCCGGGCCTGACGGGAGCTTCACGCGGCCTCGCGGCGAGCTGGCAGGCGCCCTGGAGGCAGTCCCTGCCCGGTACCAGCCGCGCTGCCTGCGGACCTGCGAGCTCGCGGGCTTCTGCCGCGACGAGGCCCGGACCGCGGGCGCCCTGGCGGTCCTCGGCTCCGTTGTCCGCGACGATCTCGGCAGCCTGGACTCGATCAGCACCGCGCTCGCGCTCGCCAGCGGCAGCCGCGAGCCCTCCGCCGATCAGGCCGACATCGCGCGTGCGCTGCGCCACGCCAAGAACCTGAGCAATAGCCTGGCCGGCGGCGTGGCATGACCCTGCTCACCACCCTTGCCCGCCTGGAGGCAACCGCGTCCGGCCGCGCCCAGCCGCTGAGCCGGGTCCGGCACCGCCGGCTGGCCGGACAGCCTCTGGTCGTCATCCCGCTGACCCTGGCCGGGGATCCGGCCACGCCGGTTGCCGCCATGATCGGAACCAGCCGCGCGGATCAGCACTTGCTGGTCGTGCCGCAGCCGCGGAACCGCGACCTGCGGCTCCGCTTCCTCACCGGCCTAGCCCAGACCGTGATCGGATATATCACCGCCCGGCAGAACACGACCGAGGTGCTCCCGGCGACCAGGAAGCGCGAGGAGCGGCGCCGGTACGCCGACGCCCCGCAGATCATCGTGCCCAACCGGGCGGCACGGGACTATCTGGGGTTGCTGGGCCGGTCGACACGCTTCCAGCGGACCGACGGTCCTTTCCCCGTCGATCCCGCCGTGCCCGCCCTCGGCAAATGGCTGACGTTCCTCGCGGACAGCGCCGACCAGCCCGGCAGCGCGCTCCTCGCCGACCTCACCAGCCTCCTGGCCGAGCACTGGGCCACCGGGCAGAGCCCCCTGGAAGACGCCGGCCTCGCGGCCCAGCTCGCCTGGATTGACCCGCCGCCGGGCATGACCGGCCTGCAGGCCGCGCTGGCCACCGAGGACCCCCTGCGATGCCCGCCAGCCGGACCCGCCACGGACCCTGGATTTGACCAGGCGATCCTCGAACCGCTGGTCCGCAACTACGATCAAGCTGCGCAGGCCGGCAGCAGGGCAGGCACTGACCGCGCCGCCACCGAGATCACCAGCGCGCTCAAAAGCCAGCTGGAGCCAACATGGAATGCCATCTGGCTGGCGATCTCGCTGCTGCGCGCCCTGGCCGAGACGGCCGGGGCAGCCCGCCGCTGGGCCACGGACCGGGACGCCTTCACCAGGTTCAGCAGCTACCTCGCCGACGGCGGCCTACCGCAGCCCCGCCGCGACCATGCGGCCACCGCGGCAGCCCGGCTCGACCGGCTGGAGCGCGCGCAAGCCGCTTACGACGCCGAGCGCGCGCTGGAAGACCCATTCATCCTGGCCGAGCTGCGCACAACCGGCGAGGCGTTCGCTGGGGAAGTGGTATCCGCCGAGTCATCCCGGACAACTACCACCACGGCAGGCCGGACGATCTTGCGGCCACGCTTTACCGTCCGCACCGGCGATCCGGTGCGCATCGAGCCCGGCCGCGTGCTGATCTGCCCGGCACGCCCGAGCCAGCGGGTCCAGATCGCTGACCTGCCGCGCACCAGAGCGGATGTCGATGTCGTTCTCGAAGTCATCCAGGGAATGGGCACCCCCGGCAGGCCGAAAGCAGGCGCGGTACCTCCCATCGGGGAACTGGTCAGCTACACACTCGACCCCGGCTACTGGGCCCAGCGAGACTTTCCGCCCGTCGACCAGACCCCATGGACTCATGGCGGCCCTCCCGCACGGCGGCCCGCTGACCACGTCGAAGAGCCGCAATCATGAGCGCGGACTGCCAGTACGACCCGGCTTCCGAGACAGACAAGGTCATCGCGGCGGTTCTTGCTGACATGGGCAGGCCGGGCCAGCGCGGCATCATCGTCGACTCGCCGCCCGGTGCCGGGAAGACCACCCTCGTAGTACGCGCCGCCACCGAACTCGCCGCCAGCGGCGAGAGCTGCATCATCGTCGCTCAGACCAACAACCAGGTCGACGACCTGACGATGCGGCTGGCCCGCCAGGACCGGGGCCTGCTCCCGGGAAGGCTGTCAGCCACTGACTACACCCCTCCGGCCGCCCTGCTCGCGCTGCCCAACGTCACGGTAGCCACCAGGCTCGATGACCTCGGCGGGGCGCAGGTAATACTCGCCACCGCGGCTAAATGGGCAACCATCAAGGACCGGAGCTGGGGCTGGGCCATCATCGATGAGGCCTACCAGATGCGCTCGGACATGCTCCTGCTCATCGCCGCCCGGTTCGACCGGGCGCTGCTCGTCGGCGATCCCGGCCAGCTCGACCCGTTCTCCATCATCGAGACACCCCGCTGGATCGGCCTGCCCTACGACCCGATGCAAAACGCAGTCACCGTGCTCCAGGCGCACAATCCGGACCTGCCGGTCCACCGGCTCCCCGTGTCCTGGCGCCTGCCGGCCTCCGCAGCCCCCGTCGTCTCCAGCGCGTTCTACCCGTTCTCCGGCTTCCGCGCCGCGACGACCGCCAGCACCCGGCAGCTGGAATTCACAGCCGCCGGGATACGCAGCAGCGCCGACCTCACCCTGGACACGGCCGCACGATCCGGCTGGGCGCTGCACGAGCTGCCCGCGCGCCACACGATCCGCACCGACGGGGAGGCAGCCGAGGCAGCAGCCGGACTGGCGGCCAGGCTGCTGGCGCGCGGGGCCGCCGGAACTTGCGAACGGCACCCGGGCGGGCAGCCTCTCGCCCCGCAGAACATCGCGATCGGAGTGGCGCACCGCGATCAGGCTGACCAGATCCGCCAGGCGCTGGCACACGCCACCACCGCCGACGCCCGAATGATCAGGGTAGACACCGCCAACCGCCTGCAGGGCGCCGAATTCGACGTCACCATCGTCCTGCACCCGCTATCCGGACGGCGTGACGCGACAGCCTTCCATCTAGAGGCCGGCCGCCTGTGCGTCCTGGCATCCCGTCACCGCCACGCCTGCATCGTCGTCGCCCGCAACGGGATAGCCAACCTTCTCGACGCCCATCCCTCCGACGAGCCCATCCACCTCGGCGTCCGTGCCAAGTTTCCCGACGGGTGGGAAGCCAACCACGCACTGCTCGCTCACCTCGCCAACCACTGCATACCAGCGTGACATCTGAGCTCACTCGCATCCGCTCGCATCTCAATATCCAGAAATCTGGACGAATACTTCCAGGCAGAGTTGGGCGCGGCAGGAATGTCGGTGCCGGAAGGTACCTTCGCCTCATGCGGGGAGATGCCCTGCCCAGCGTCAAGGGATTTGAAATGGAGCCCACAGCGCCCTGCCATGGGGCCAGCAAGTTTCCGCTGGCTCACCTGCGCTGCCGGACAACTCACCGGAGAGCATTGCTGCCCGCTCTCAGCGCCCGGCTCACCGGGCGGACTTCAGGGCCGGGCAGGCCAGGCTCCTGGTTCACGTAGCGGGGAGAGGAGATGCCGCAACAGGCAAGGTCACTGGCGAGGCTGGCAGGCTATGAGCAGGCCGCAGCCACCCCCGAAGTTGCGCTGCTGCGGTCTGGCCACTTCGCCTGGGTAATGGCTATCTTCGCTGAGTACCTGACTGACGGGCCGGTCCCGGCGCCAGAGTTCCACGAGTACGTGGACCTCGAAATACGGGATCTGCGTGCCAACGGCGTGGACATACCTGACGGAAAGGCACGCGAGCACTGTAACGGCTGGGTACGAAAGAGGTGGCTGAACCGAGCCCTCAATGGTGACAGCGAGGAGTACAGCCTGACGGCTGCCAGCCTGGACACTCTGGCGTTCACCGACCGGCTCATTCACCGCCGCTCCACGGCGTCGGAGTCGCGGCTCAAGCAGATCATCGATGCCGTCGCGCGGCTAGCTACGGACGCAAACCCTGACCCGACGGCCCGCGTCCGCCGCCTCGACGAGGAGATAGCCCGCCTGACAGGCGAGCGGCTCGCCTGGGAAGGCACGACTCATGCCCCGGTCCCGCCGTATGAGCTGCGGGAGCAGCTCGACGGCATCACCGACTTGATCCGTCACCTGCCATCAGATTTCAAGCGGGTCTCGGACAGCGTTTATGAAATGCATAAACGGTTCATCGCGGAGACCAGCGAGCGCGGCATGAGCCGTGGCGACATGCTGCGAGAGTTCTTCGCCGAGCATGACCTGCTGACGGCCAGCGACGAAGGACGGGCGTTCGCCGGGCTGATGGCCCTGCTGTCCAACACGCGCGAGCAGGCGGCGCTGCGCCGCGATCTCACCGACCTTCTCCAGCAGGACTTCGCGGCCACCCTCACGCGCGAGGAACGAGCACTGCTGCGCGACCTGCTCAGGAACCTTGTCGCCCACTGCCAGGCCGTTCAGGACACATACCGGCGGCTCACCCAGTCACTCGAACGGTATGTAGATAACCACGTGGAAGACGACGGTCTCCTGAGCAAGCGGCTAGCCGCTGCGCACGCTGCGGCAGCAAGCTCGTTCGCCGCACGCGGGGGTACCCACCACATTCCGTTCCAGCTCGGCGGGACGCCGCTGGACATTGACTCTATTACCCGAGTGCAGATCCTCGACCCCCGCCTGTCAGAAGCACCACCTGCGCTAGCCGACTCCGACACCGACATCCTCGGCGGCCTTACGCTGGATGAGCTGCGCGAACGCGGTGGACCCCGGCTGGGCGAGCTGACGGCCGCCGTGAATTCCGCGCTCGCGGCACAGGCCAGCGGCCAGGTCAGCGCGGGCGAGGTATTCGCCAGCCTCACCAGCGATCTGCGCCGGCCGAAAAGCGTGGTCGGACTGCTGCATCTTGCGGCTGAGCATGGCGCCGTCTTCATCCCGGACCAGACAGAGAACGTGACTGCGATCCGGCGTGACGGCACCATGCGCGGCCACACGTTTCCCCTGGCGATATTCACCGCCCCCCTGCCTGACTACGCAACTACGAGGACATCATGATCAGCGACTGCGCAAACGCCACCGACGGGGGCACCGACGGCGGCTTTGACAGCTACAACGGTCCGGGCGGTACCGATTCTGAAGGCGACCCGTCCAGCGCCGCCGGGGAGCTATTTCCCGGTGATACGGGCAGGCTGGCCGCCGCGGTCCGCAACACGCTGGTCCGGGTGATGACATCACGGTTCATCGACGGGGTACGGCACCCCGACCTGTGGAACGCCGTCCTGACCCATGAGGGCGTCCTCATGTCGCGGCTGCACGACTTTTACATCGAGCTGGTCATCGATCGCGCGCACCAGGTCGCGTTCACGCGCCAGGCCGACATCGAGGATGTGCCCGTGCTCCTGCGCCGCGAGAAACCGCTGCCTGCCCTGACCGCCGTGCTGCTACTGCACTTGCGCGAGGAGTATGAGCGCGGGGCAGCGGAGGGCACCCCGGCCGTCGTGGACCACGACCTGCTGATGGACCATCTCGATGTGTGGAAGCAGGCCGACGACCAGGATCCTGCCACCTTCCGCAAGCGAAGCGAGAACGCCATCACGGCACTGAGGGACCGGCAAATCCTGGTCCCGGTCAGCGAAGGCCGCTACCGGATCTCGGGCATCATCGTGCCCTTGTTCACGCCCGAGAAGATCGCACTGCTCACCGAGGCTTTCGAGGAAATCGCCACGGCCCCCGACCCGCAACGACTAGGGGCACGCCCCGATCCAGCAGGCTCCGCACAGAACGCGAGCCGGACCACGGCGGCAGCGCCGCGGGACCTGCAGACCACCGAGCCGGCAGGAGCGCCGGCATGACCCAGGCAGCGCGACGCGACCCCACCGTCTCCCAGTTCCGGATGAGCCGCATCCAGCTCGTGAACTGGGGATCGTTCCACGGCTACCATGCCCTGGACATCCACCCCGGGGGGACCCTGCTCACCGGGCCGTCCGGCACCGGTAAGTCAACCCTGCTCGACGGCGCCATGACAGTCCTGATGGACCGCACCATGGCCTTCAACGCCGCCGCCCACGATGAAGGGCCGCGGCGCGAACGCACGTTCCACACTTACATGCGCGGCAAGGTCGGCGACCGTGACACCGCTCACGGCAAGATCCCCCTGTACCTGCGCGAGGGTGCCGCCTGGAGCGCCATCGCCGTCACGTGGACTAACGCCGCCGGGGCGTCAGTTACCGGCTGCCGCGCCCTGTTCATCACCCGGGCCGGAGCGGGTAACACAGATATCACCCACTGCCTGCTCATCACCGAGGCCGCGTTCGACGCCCGTGACCTCCAGGGCGCCAGCGCCGACCACTTCCGCAAAGACGCCGTGCGTGCAGTCGTCCCCGGCGCCGTGGTCTACGGCGATGACTACGGCGCCTATATCGCCCGGCTGACCGGCCTGCTCGGCATCCGCGCGGCCGGCAGTGACGGGCGCAAGGCGATCCGGCTTCTGCACAAGACCCAGTCCAGCCGCGGAGTCCACAACATCGACGAGCTGTTCAAGACCTTCGTCCTGGACGAGTCCCGCGTTCTGGAACGGCGCGACGCAGCCGTCGAGGGGTACCAGAACCTCGCCCAGGGCTATCAGCAGATGGTCACGGCCCGTGAGCAGATCGCCCACCTCGCTGACCTGCCCGAGATCTGGGGCCGCCACGAGAATTCAGGCGCCGATATCACCTACTACGGCAACCTGACCGCCGCGACCGAAGAGCGCAACCCGATCGGCACCTTCACGCTCACCATCAAATCTGAGCTTCTTGACGACGCCCTCACCAGCATCGCCCGCGAGCAGCTGGCCCTGTCCCGTCGGGACGAACGCGACAAAGACGAGCGGACGCGGCTTACCAGGCACCTGTCTGAGCTCCGGGCTCGCTGGACCGCCGGCGGCGGAGCTGACCTTGACCGGCTCCGCGACGCCCTGGCGGACGCCATCAGTACCCGTAATAAGGCCGGCCAAGCCCGGTCCGAGTTCTCCGCGCGGGCTCGCACCGTCGGCTGCGAAACGCCGGCCGACGCCCACGGCTACGACGCACTCATGACTACCGCTGCCACGTTCCTCGAAGATGCGGAAACGGCTGCAACCTCCGCCCGCGAGCATGAACACAAGGTCGCCGGTGACGTCAAGATCGCCACAGACGCATGGAAGGAAACCCTCCTGGAGATCGCCTCCCTCCGCGGGCGCACATCCAGCATCCGCCGGGACGACCTTGACCTCCGGCAGCGGATACTTAACGGCACGGGCCTCACCGAGGACCGCATGCCGTTCATTGCGGAACTCATCGACGTCAAAGAAGGCGAAAGCCACTGGCGGACCGCAGCGGAACGCGTACTCCGCAGCTTCGCACTAGGCATGCTCATCGACCTCAACGATTACAAGGCGGTAGTCGCCTACGTTGACGCATACAACATGCGCGGCCAGGTCCGCTACACCCCGGTCTCGGCCGGGCACCGGCCGCCAGCCCGCACGCCCGGACCTGACACCATCGCCGGCAAGCTCATCCTCGCAGACACCCCGTTCGCAGGCTGGCTCGCCGACCAGCTCGCCCGCTCCTACGATCATCGCTGCGTCAGCACCCCGGCAGAGCTGAATGAGCATCCCCGGGCGGTCACCGCAGCCGGGCAGATCAGGCAGCGCAGCGGAACGCACATAAAAGATGACCGCAGGATAACGGCAGCCGATCACATCCTCGGCTCTGACAACCGGGCTACCATCGCCGCCCTGGAACAGCAGGCTGTCGAGCAGCGCCGGGCTGTCGACAAGGCCGAGAAGCGGCTCAAAGACGCAGTCAGCTCCAGCAAGGACGTTGACCGCAAGACCCGCGCGTGGGAATCGATATTCGCCTCCACATGGTCCAGCATCGATCTTGCCACCGCCACTGCAGCCGTGGCCGGCGCGGAGGAAGCGGCCGAGGCCGCAGAAAAGAGATCGCCTGACCTGGCCAAGCTCAGCGGCCAGATTGAGTCAGCCGACGCAGAGCTCGATAAGGTGAAGATCCGCATCCATGGCGCCGAAGAGCGGCAAGAGGAGCTGGGCCGCCAGCACGACAAGAACCTCCGGGAAAAGGAGCGGTGCACCGATGCGCTCGCCCGGGCCAGCTCGCTGACAGCCGAGCAGAACGCCACCCTCAAAGAACTCCTCAGCGAGCTTGAGCCACCCACCCTCGACACGCTTTCCCACGTCACGAGGCACTTGAGGAGCGCTGCAGAGGCACGGCGGATCGCGGCATCCAGCACCCGCCAGCAGGCCCGCTCAGCGCTGGAGCTGATGTTCACCAACTACCTCAACCGGTGGAAGGAAGCCGAGGGCCAGTTCACTCGCGAAGTTGCCAGTGCCTCCGACTTCCTGCGGCACCGGCAGCAGCTCATCGACGACGACCTGCCCGCCAGCATCGAGAACTGGCGCAGCCTGATGCGCAAATACGTCGGCATGGGGCTGGGCACCCTGCTCCAGACACTGGTCGAGGAGCGAACCACCATCGACGAGCGGATCGTGCCAGTCAACGAGGTCCTGGCAGCCGTCGAATACGGTCACGGCGGCCACCTGGAGATCGTTGCCCGCGACACCGAACCGGCCGAATCGAAGGAGTTCAGGAAAGAAATCTCGGCCATCCTGGAGAACATGCTCGGCGGCCGCGTCACCGACGATCACGTACTGGAGCAGCGCTTCCTGCGCATCCAGGCGCTGATGAAACGCCTGACATCCAGCGAGCCCGCCGAGCGGCTCTGGCAACGGTCGGTGCTGGAAGTAAAGCGGCACGTGCGCATATCCGCCCACGAGCACCGGGCAGATGGAGAGGTGCTCGTCTACGACGGTGTCGGCGCAACCTCTGGCGGCGAGGGACAGGAACTGATCGCCTCGACCCTTGGCGCAGCGCTCCGCTACCAGCTAGGGGGCCTTGACGACATCCCCGAATACGGCGCCGTCATCGTCGACGAAGGATTCGTCAAGTCAGATCCGTCCGTGACCCAGCGGGCACTGCGCGCACTGCAGGCCTTCGGGTTCCAGCTGGTCATCGCCGCGCCCATCGACAAGTACGGATCGATGGAGGCCGCTTTCGGCTCCGCGTACGTCATCGACAACGACCCGGCATCCAGCCGGTCAAAGGCCCAGCCGCATCACATCACCTTCACCGACGCACCCGCCCACGCCCAGCCGGACGGCAGTGCGCCGTGAAAACCCCGCAGCAGATCCTCACCGAGCTGACCACCAGGTACACGCGGCACTGGCGCACATGGGCCACCGAGCCTGACACAGGTACCTGGCCCCTATCGCTCACCCTGAACCCGCCGCGACGCGCTGACCTCGACGGAGCCCTCACCGAGGCAGATGAGCGCATCCGTGCCTGGACATCCTTCGAGCAGGACCATCCCCAGGCAAAGGTGGAATGGACCACCCGGCGCACTAAGGTCGGGCCGCAGGAAGTCCCGGCCCGGCTCTGCATCGCCAGCCCGCACCACGTCGCAGCCACCATCGGACGCCAGCAGCACTACACGACAGCGATCACCCGCTGGGCCGCGCTGTCCGCCGCGTGGCCCGATCATCCGCGGCTGCGCACTGCCCTGGCTGAAGCTATCCGGCTCGACGATGACGACTTCAACCGCGCGCTGGATGTCGCGGCCTGGCTCGCCGATCACCCGCACAGCGGCCTGATGCCCCGCCAGCTTCCCGTAGAGGGCATCGATACCAAATGGATCACCAGCCACTCCCGGCTGCTGACACTGCTTATCGGTCCTGACTCCGACTCGATGCAAGCGGCCGATCCCTCTGCGGTGAGTACCACTCGCGCGGACTCACGTCTGGTGGCCAGCGCTGAGGGCATGCCCGATACGGAGAACGAAACAGCGGAGCAGGCCGCGACTCTCAACGCCCTAGGGCTTCGTCCCAGGCCCACCTATGTGCGCGTTGCCCTGCTCGACCCGGCTGACCGTGCACGGTTCGCAGGCATCCGGGATCTCGCCGTATCGTCCGAACAACTCGCCCGGCTGACCGTGCGGCCAAGACATCTCATCGTCATCGAGAACCTGGAGACTGCCCTGACCATGCCAGACATGGACGGCACAGTCATCGTTCACTCACTCGGGCACAACCTGACTCCCCTACGCGACCTCGCCTGGGCTCAGCACGCCCGGCGCGTAACGTACTGGGGCGACCTGGACACCGAGGGATTCACCATCCTCAGCGGGTTCCGCGGTCTCGGCTACCGAGCGCACAGCGTCCTCATGGACGAGGCAACCCTGGTACGGTACCGGCGCTTCGCGGTCGAGGACACCACAACCCCCAACCGCGGCGACCTCCCGAACCTAACCCAAGCCGAGTACGACACCTGGCAGGGACTTCTCAGCGACCGATGGGGACGCCGCCTGCGGCTGGAACAAGAGCGAATCCCACTCTCAGTAGGCGTCCAGGCGCTCAAGAACGCAGCCAACCAGTAGCTTCACCCGGTGACCAGACGGCCTGGCGTTCCACGACACGCAGCCAAGAGCGGGTTAGCGTCCGCCGCTTCATTCTGCTCAGGTCCATGCGAGGTATATCGCAGGTCTACCGGAGG
>Ga0209415_10006674_pt1 | contig 20402 bp, 12 predicted proteins | sample PeaSoiSIISIP2007_FD_187696 | JGI IMG/M metagenome (GOLD analysis project Ga0209415, IMG submission 187696) | Peat soil microbial communities from Weissenstadt, Germany - SII-SIP-2007 (SPAdes) (version 2) | ecosystem: Environmental > Terrestrial > Soil > Wetlands > Peat | place: Germany...
AGGCTTTGCGCCGGGCTCAGTTGTGAGATCTGTGCCAACAGGAGGGTTTTGGTTGTGCTTCCGGAGGAGCCAGCCGGAGCAACGCCGGTCGCGGAAAGATCGGCAGGGGAAGTGCCATTCGCGACGCCGCTCGGGGCCGCTTTCACTACTGGCCCAGCGTTTGCCGGCACCGAAGCCGAGGCACCCGCAATCGGAACGGCCGCAGCAGATCCAGCAGCAGGGGAACCACCCGCAGCCGCGCCACCCGCGGCAGAAACAGTCGCTGATCCACCCGCCGCTGATCCCACCCCAGCAGAAGCACTCGCAGCAGGACCACCCGCAGCAGCAGCGTTCCCAGCGGAAACGGAGCGAGCCGTTGTGGCTGGCAGCAGGGAAGTGCTGTTCGGCGCGGCTCCCTTATTGAACTGCCATGTGCATGAGACCGTTCCAGTCGAACCCGAGGGCTGCATCGGCCCTACGCCGCCGTTGATCGGCGTTTTGCTTGAACCCGAGACGTTCGTGCTGGTCGCAGTGTCTTCGATCGCGGGGAACTGCCACTCATAGGCCGGCATCGCGGACGTTGTCGATCCCTGCCGCGTTCCCGTGACAGCCCCATTCGACCGCAACTGCGCATGTCCGGATTTAATGATCAGCCGGTTATCGGAAGCGCGTACGAAGATCGAAATCGGTGCGTCCATGGGGGCGACACTACTGTTCCACTGGCTGGTCACAGCCCCGGTCCCTTGGGTGCTCTGCATCGATCCCTGCCCACTGAGACTCCACGTCCCCTGGTAGTTCTGAATAACCGCTCCCGGATTCGTCGCGCCGCCCGTCAACTTCCAGGTATGGGTCTCGCTGTGCGAGTATCCGCTCGCTTGAATGTCGATCTGGCACTGCGCCTGGCCCGACCAGGAAGCACCCGCTTGGGAGAACGCCCTACAGTCCATCAGCGCGACTACGAAACCAAGTCTGAGCAAACCGCGCTTGTTAGGGACATATTTCATGGCTTCGTACTCTGTTCCGCTCGACGAAAGGAGAGTCTCAATCTCTCCCTCCGTCAGCGATCAATTTAATGCTTCATCACTTCCGGCAGGATCGTATTGGCTACCTGCCGGATCAGCGGCATCAACACATCTTCTCCATCCGATTTGGCCTTACCCGTCAGAGTGTTCTGAAGCTTCGCAGCAGGCGCTCCCGGGCCGGTGGTGACCAGCTGGTATTCCACCGTGACATCATCCTTGGACTTGACTTGTTTGTTAAATCCCGCCAGTTGGTTGGCCGCCAGCTGTTGAGCAGTCTGCGCCGCAGCCTGCCCCGCGATGACGCCGGCCATCCCGTTCGCGATGCCGACCATCGGAATCATATTCGCCATGGGCGCGGCCGCCTTCATGAGCTTCCCGAAGCCGCCGGAGTTGTGCTTGACCGTAACGCTCGAATAGAGGATGTAGTCGCACTGCTTCTGCTGCCCCTCCGCCTGAATCTGAATCGGAGCGCGAGAGTCGAGCGCCGCCACCTCGACTGCAGGCCCCGTCATGGCCAAAACGATGGAATTGCGGATGGGCGTGGCATAATCCGCCTGGGCGTTATTGCCCTGACCCAGTTGAGCCTGCGTCGGCGCGATGCCAATCCGTATCTTTCCCGGAGCCTTCGGGCCTAATGCCTGCGGAGCCGCCACCGGCGCGCCTCCGGGAGTTATCGTCGGACCGGGAACACCGCCCGAAAAATGGCCACCTGGAGCCGCGACTTGGGCGAGCAGGGGGTTAACGAGAGTCATGCCCCACAGCGCGAGGCAAGCGGGGATCGAACGAAGCGTGGTTAGTTGAAACATTTTTTCCTCCATCTGTATTCAGCCGTTCCGATCAGCCACTCCAGGGAACTCTCGGTCGGCCCTTTCTGAACAGGAATACGCGCCAGCGCCCCGAAACGGAATAAAGTGATTTCGAAGGATGCTCGCCAGACTATCCCGGGGGACGGAGGAATCGGCTCCCGATGACCGGTGGTACCGTAACCACGATGTTTCAGCCTTTCGTCAGGGGACTTCTCCACTACCGCAGGAGTTCGACGCCCATTCGACGACCGTCAGGTCCAGCGAAGTAAGCTTGGCCGTGAAATCAAAGGGTGCGCCGCTCGGGTGAGAGGTACTCGGCGCGGGCGGCCTCCATCCCTGTAAATGCTAGAGTGGCGCTTGAACTTGGGAAGAGCTTTGCTGGAGGCCCCTCCCGGAGGCAAGCCAGAGGCGACCATTTCATGAGTGCGGATGATCGTTATTGAACCGCGATCGTCGCGGTATTGCTGGCCACCGATCCGTCGGCTGACTGGACCACCAGAGAAACGCTGTCGCCGGTCGGCGCGTTCTGAGGAATGGTGATGTTTACTTGAAACACTCCGGGAAACTCGGGGGCCTGTCCCGCGAAGGCCACCTGCGCTGTAATGCCTCCCACCAGTACCGTCGGCATCGCGTTGGCGTTGCATTGGCCGTTGGGCGCGGGACACGTTCCGCTTCCGTCCGGGACCGGCGGCGTCATCGCGCCCAGACCGGTGACGTAGAAAAATGTGCCGGTGCCGCGCGGAATCGGCGCGCTCGGGTAGCCTAACGATGCCGTCGTCGGGCCGGCTATGGCAGGCGCATTGGTCGCGGGATTGACGAAAACCAGGATCGCGTTTCCCTGACCGTTCGCGGGAATCGTAAAAATGCCCGGCGCGCTGGCCACAATCGAAACCTGAACCGCGGCAGACGGGGCGTTGTTCACGGTGACGACGGCTGGAACAGCCGCCGAGGTTTGGCCGGGCGGAAGAACCTCAAACGGCACTTGGGCGCTGACGTACGGAAACGCGCCGGTAGGGGAAACAGCAACGATGGGAGCCGTAATCCCATTGAACGTCACGCCGACTCCCGCGAGAGAATCCGGCAGAGAGGCGGTGCTGAAGTTTGCGGGTTGCGTCGCCAGCGTGGAGGTGAAAATCGCGACCAGGGCGCCCGGCGCGACGGGCGATCCGACGCCGTTGGACGCAGCGTAGCTTGCCGCATTCACGATCCCGCCGGTGAGAATACTCGGAGCGCCAGAAATCTGCGGCTGATAGATTTGCGTGTAGTTGAAAACGTTTCCCGCGCCGGGATCGCCCGCGTCGGAGCCGCCGAAACAGTAAAGACGCCCTTCGACACCGGCCGATCCCATGTTCACGGCGGCGTGCGGCATGGTGGCAAGGCCGCTGGTCCATGAATTCGTATCGAAGTTATAAGAGTCCGTCGTTGTGAGGGGACTTCCATTGCCGACAGTATGCCCTCCGGCAAAGTAGAGCGTATCGGCCACCGTTTCGAAGCAGCCCGCATGGCGAGGAGTGGGAAGCGGAGCGAGCGTCGACCATGTGTTATTCGCGATGGTGTAGCCTTCGTTGTCGGTGGTGGCGTTAGAGTTGGTGAGCAGTCCTCCAGCGGAGACAACCATCGAGCCCAGGAATCCCAGGGCCGATTGCGATTTCGCGGTTTTCAGCGGCGCCAGGACGCTCCAGATATTGGTGGCGGGGTTATAGGACATCACGTTTCCCAGTCTCACGCCGCCACTAAGGCAGCAACCGCCGACGACATAGATGATGTTGTTCGCAACCGTCGCGTACACGCTGCCATTGGCGATCGGCATGGAGGCCTTGGTGGTCCAGGTATCAGTTGACGGGTCGTAGGCTTCCACGGTGTTCACCGCGGCGGTGTTGTTGCCGCCTCCCATGGCGTAGAGTATGTTTCCCACGACGGCAGACGCACCTAGGGTCCGTGCGGTGGGCATCGGCGCGGCGGTCGACCATGTGCCGGTAGTCGTGTCAAAGACCTCATTAACACTCATCACGCCGGTGGTGTTGTTGTTACCGCCGATCACGTAGATATTCTCGCCGATGGCGCCTGTGAAAACACCCGTGCGCGGCGTGGGCATAGGTGCGCCGGTGGTCCATGAATTAGGAGCCTGCACTCCAGAGGCTACGGTAACGCCAAACAAAATCGGGGACGAGCCGTTGAAGCTGTCCGTAAAAACGATTTGCGTCAAGGTCTGTCCCGCAAATGTCGAGCCGAGCGAGAAATGCTGTTCGTCGATTACCAGGTTGCCGGCGACTCCCGACGCGTCCATGCAAGTAGAAGGAACAGAGCACGCGAAAGCGTTGACGGCTTGGACCCCGGCGATTCCGTTGGTCAGAGTGTTGGCCCAAACTCCCGAATTGTTGTAGTCCCGAATGTCCTCGCCGCCGATGAGAGGAAAAGTCAAGCTTGCACCGCCGCTTCCCACGAACTTAATGGTGGCCAGTTGCTGGCCGGGTGCGGGCTTATACGCGTTGATCAACGTGTAAACGTCGGTGGCGCTTGTGACGGAAACGTTCAGCGTGATGCTCTCTCCGCTGCCTGAAAATCCGAACCCGTCGTAGTAGTTGCATGGCGCCGCTCCCGAAGGTCCACATTTCCCCGGAGCGGCAGAGATGCTGAACGGAGTCGCCAGGGTGTTGTTTGCGGTAAAAGTTCCCGTCGGAAAGGTGTTCGCGATTGCTTGGATGTTGTTGGTTCCGGGAATCGGCACGTAGGTGAAGCCGGCTGCGTCCGCGAGCCTGACCAGCATTGTTAAGACCGCAAGGATCGTGAATCGCATGAATTGGGAGTCTCCTCGTTGCGTGTTATCTCGATTGTTGGGGAGTTCCAAGGTTGGCGGTAGTCTCCACGCGTGACGTAACGTTCGCCCCGGTTTCGGCCGGGCGTCTGATAGAATGGTCGCCGTCGCGAAAATGCCCGAGCAGCCAGGCACCGCCGACGATTTCCGCCACGAGCTGGCACGCATCCTCGCGAGTGCGACGTTTGCGAAAGCCGCCAAACAGCGGGATCTATTGCGCTGGCTGGTCGAACACGCCGTTTCAGGCGAGATTAATGCTTTCTCTCAATTTGCGATTGCGACGGGGGCGTTCGGATATTCACCGAGTTTCGATCCTGCGACGGATTGCGGGGTCCGGACCGCAACAGGCCGATTGCGGTCGAAACTAAGAGAGTATTACAACACCGAAGGCCGCTTGAATCGTTTTCAAATCGTCATTGAGAAGGAACAATACGAGCCTCGCTTGGTGGCCAGCGAATCGTTACCGCCGGCCTCGGCGCCGCCCTGCAAGGCTCAGTCGGCGAAGTTGGCGGTGCTGGTTCTTCCGTTTCTGCCGATTGGGTTCCGCGACGATACCCATCTGTGCGCGGGGATGACGTCAAACCTGATGCGCGCGCTTGCGGCCAGCGGTCAGGCGCGTGTGGTGCCGTGGACCACCGCCAATTGGCTGGCCACTAAGACCGGCGACAAACGCGAATACCACCGTCTAGTCGGCGCGGACGTGTTGTTGGAAGGATTGGTTGAAGAAGTCTCGGCAAGCGGGCTTCGGGTGACGGTGCAGTGGATCGACGGGCTTACCGGGATCAACGATGCTTTCATCGAAGTTCGCGGAGACCGCGGCGATACGTTCGAACTATGCAACGACATCGCGGTTCAGCTCGCGCATCGCCTCCGCATTACTTACGACGAACGCAATCGCCTTCAAGTCACCACCCGCCATTCGACGGATCAAGGCGCCCTCGCGTTCTACCTCAAAGCTCGGGAAGCGGTATTGACCTTGACTCCGCACGGAACCAGGCGGGCGTTCCACCTTCTGGAGCGTGCCCTGGGACGCGATCCTTATTTCGCCGCGGCACACTCGCTGCTGGCCGAGACACATCTGAGCGCCGGCGAATCCGGGATGGCGCCTTTCAAGGAACACGGGGCTCTGGCCCAGGAGTCGGCTGATCGGGCTTTAGCGCTCGCTCCGGAACTTGGCGACGCTTTGTCGGCCCAGGGAGCCGTGAATCTCCTTCATAATTGGGATCGGTATCAAGCCGAGCAAACCCTCGATCTCGCGTGCCGGGACACTCTCGCCGACGGAGCCTCCTACTGGCCCCAAATCCTCCAGCTTTCCTACGGACACTGCCAGGAAGCAGCCCTCAATTTGGAAGAATGGGGGCGACTGGACCCTGGGTCCGGAGCCAAAGCCAGCAGGACCTGCGGCCTGTGGTATCACGCACGGCAATTCGAGCTCGCAATCCAATGGGGTTTGCGCGCGTTGGAACTGGATCCTGAAAACGTCCGCACGCGGATTCTTCTTGCGGGCAGCTACATCGAAGCCGGGAAGCACGAGCAAGGCCTGAGAATCGCGCGAAGCGCGTTCGAGATGGAGCCGGAATTTTCTCAGGTCCAACATGCGCTCGTCATCGTACTCGCGCAGGCGGGTCAGCGCTCCGAAGCCAGGCAGGTTCTCAGCCGATGGGAACAGCGTGGCGATGCCGGATATCAATCCCCGATCGCCATGGCCGCCGCTTATGGTTGGGTCGGTGAGACATCGCGGGCCATCGAAATCATGCATCAAGCAATCGAAGACCGGGACGGTGATTGCGTATATGCGCGCACCGGCCCATATTTAGCGCCGCTCCACAGCCAACCCCAGTTCGATCGAATGTTGACAGAGGCGGGACTGCCGGAATAGCCGGCGCACCGTATCGAAGACCATGCTGTCCGGAGCGCCTACCGACTCAATGTCCCCGGCAACGCGACGCGCGGCGCCGACCTCGCTCTTCGGCGTCCTGATTTTGCCCCAGGGAATCTACCTCGGATTCGTCGCCACCGTGCTTCCGTTTCTGCTGGCGCATGCCGCCGTTTCTTTGGATCGCATTGCGCGTACGATTTCGCTGCTGTCTTTGCCTTGGATCATCCACTTCCTCTGGGCGCCCCTCGTAGACCTATGGCTCCCGCGCCGAATCTGGCTGGTGATTTGGGCGATCATAACCGGCGCTTGCCTGGCTTTGGCTCTACCTTCGGCGCAAGCGGGAAAACTTGGTGGCGCGACGATTCTTGGCTTGTTCGGGGCTCTGGCGGCATCGCAGGTATTGGCGAGCTGCGGGGGGTTAATGGCGACTTTGCTGTCTCCCTCGGCGCAAATCAGAGCCGCCGCCTGGTGCGAAGCGGGAAAACTGGCCGGGAGCGCGTTCGGCGCGGCTTTATTTTTGTGGCTCTCCGGGCTACTGGCGCCATTGCCGTTGGGCGCTGCCGCCGGCGTCGTGGTTATCATCCCGGCCCTCGCAATCCTTACGATTGCGGAGCCAACACCGGCACGATCTGCCGCCGCCCGGGACCGCATCCGCGAGATCCGCACCGAAATCGGCGATCTCTTGCGCCGGCCCGATCATCGTTGGAGCCTGTTGCTGGCCGCATCGCCAGTGGGAACGGGAGCCGTCCTTGCACTCCTGCCTGCGATCGCAAAGGAGTATGGCGTGGGCGCGGCGGGCGTGATCTGGATCAATGGAATCGGAGGAGGAATCGTTCTGGCCCTGGGTTCCCTGGCCGGTTCGCTATTGCCCGACCACTGGAACCGGAAAGCGGCGTATGCAGCGGCCGGCCTGACGAATGCTCTTGGGACGATCACATTGCTGATCGCCGACCGGCCCGCGATTTATCTGGCGGGAACCGCACTATATCTCGGCACGACCGGGTTTTGCTGGAGCCGGTTTACCGCCTTAATCATAGAGACGGCAGGGTCCCTGAACCGGCATGCCAGCACCCGGTACAGCATCGCGTCGGCCGCGGGCAACATTCCGATCGCATATATGACCTGGCTGGATGGCCTGGCTTCGAAGAGTCTTGGCGCTCATGGAATGCTCTGGGTCGACGCATGCGGAAACCTCCTGGTTGCGGTAATCGTCGCGCTGACGTTGCGGCCTAAGTACATATCAGGGCTGCGACGCTGAGAGTTTCAGGATATTGGGTAAATCCCGGTTGCCCTCATGGCAGGCATACTCGACGGGTGGGTTTAACGCTCGGGTCATGGTTAGTTCGCCCTTCCAGGGTCGCGTGTAGACGGTAGGATCCTCCACTTCGAAGCGGTAGAGAATGGTATTGGCGTCGAGCAAACTGAAGCGTTCCACAACGTGCATGTTGCGGTCCCAGCCATACATTCCCCCGGCGTCTCCGTAGAAGCCGCCGGCATCGTTGAGGTTGGTGGTGTCCACCACAAGCGTAGAGCCTTCCCAGTGCCCCACTGAATCGCCCAGCCATTGCCTCATATCAGATGGCAGATGCGAGCTGCGATCCAGCCGGATGATTCTCGCTTCGTGGATCATTTCCGACTCCACCACGACCGCATCCCCTGTCTGGACGATTTGATAGTTGCTGTTGTAGCGGTAGGGAATCATCGGCGGGACGGAGGTTGGGAAGAGCAGGCACTGATCCTGGAGTCCCATATCTGTCGCAGCGGCCGGATGGTGAAGGCGTTCCACGCGGTCCTTTTTGGCGGCGGCCGCTGCGGGCGTGAGGCTGGGAAGCAAGCCATTGGGAGGGTCGGTGATGATGGAGGTCCGGAGGCTGGGCAGCATCAGCGAGCCGGTCTCTAACCGGCTCAGCGGATCGTCATCCGAGGCGCGTGCCTTTTTTTGCAATTGGGCTGCCTGTTCCGGGGTGTAGAACGGTTGATCCTTCAGCCGCGCGGGGCGCTCGAGTGGAATGGCGGTGGCGGAACTCCAGTAGCCGTTAAAGTCAGGATGCACGCTCGCAGATCGCTGCGGGGTTTGCGCGACGACGGTCAGTGCTGAAGAAAAAATCAGAATCCGGAAGAAATTCGCTGCGTTCGGGCGACGGCTCGATGATCTCGTATCCACACCTTATTATGCCGTGGGTGCAGCGCTTTTTTTCGAGTGGCGCGCAGTGTGGGCGTAAGACGGCGCGCGTCATAAGTCGAACTGAGTCAGGGAATGCGGGGCCCACGGCTATCGCGGAACCGCGATTCCGAGTTGGCGTTCGAGTTCGCGGGCGCCGAGATGAGTCACACGCACCGCCCGTTTCCCGGGTTTCGCCGCGATCCACCGCAGGGCGATCAAACGCGCGAACAAGGCCGCTCCCAGCACGCCACCCAGATGATGTCGTCGTTCTGTCCAGTCGACGCAGGCCCTAGATCCCTCCGGGCGCGGTGTCCGCGAGGCATAGCCATCGGTTAGGACTTCGGTTAACTCATTGAAGGGGCAATCGTGCTTTACGTGGACGGGAAACCTCCGGTGACGGTAAATGCTGGAGAGGTGTTTTTCACTGAGCGCGGCCACTTTCACAATGCCCGCAACATCGGGACAACCACGGCGAGAGGGGTGGACACCTACGTCATCGATAAAGGAAAGCCGGGTATCACGCCGGCTCCATGAGGCGATTCTTGGACGTGTTGCTAAACGTACCGAGCGGCCAAGGCTCCGCACGCTTGCCAGTCGATATAGAATATCGTGTACGAGTGCGGTTTAACGAAGGAGCATAACGATGTGCGATCAGGATCATTTTGATGAGGACCTGCGAAAATTCGAGGCTCTCGGTTCAGTGACGCGCAAGCAATTCGGAATCATGTTAGGCGCAGGCGTGGCCATGATGCTGCCGCAAGTCGCCAACGCGGTGACCGTGACTGAGTCCGAGGTGACGGTGACCACACCCGATGGCGCCGCGGACTGCTACTTTGTGCATCCCGCGAGCGGCACAGCGCCGGGCGTTCTAGTGTGGCCAGACATCTTCGGGCTGCGGCCGGCGTTCCGGCAGATGGGCAAGCGGCTGGCGGAATCCGGGTATTCCGTGCTGGTCGTGAATCCGTTCTATCGCGTCAAGAAGGCTCCGACCGCGGAAAACGGCGCCGCCACCCCGATCCAGCAAGTGATGCCGCTGATGCAAGCTCTGAACGAGACGACGCACATGACCGATGCCAAGGCGTTCATCGCATGGCTGGACAAGCAATCTTCGGTTGCCAAGAACCGGAAGATGGGCACGCAGGGTTACTGCATGGGAGGGCCGATCGCGTTCCGCACCGCGGCCGCCGTACCCGATCGCGTTGGAGCCGTCGCGTCATTCCATGGCGCGGCACTCGTGACCAATGCGCCGAACAGTCCGCATCTCCAAGCCGCCCGGAGCAAGGCCCAATTCCTCATCGCGATTGCCGCCAACGATGATGCGCGGTCGCCGAACGACAAAACCGTCATGAAAGAGACGTTCGAAAAGGCGAGCTTGCCCGCGGAAATCGAAGTGTACACTGGCGCGGCGCATGGCTGGTGCCCTCCGGATACACAGGTCTACAATGAGCCTCAAGCCGAGAAGGCCTGGAGCCGTTTGCTGGCGCTGTACGGAAAAGCATTGGCCTGAACTCACCCGGGAGAATCGATGGCGGGAGGGTTGAGGCCGAGAAAACATGTCTGATCCGCGATTGATTCCCTGTTCCAACTGCGGCGCCGTCAATCGAGTTCCGCTCGAGAAGATCCGGCGGGGACTCGAACCCGTGTGCGGACGATGCAAGACAACTCTGACGATCCCCGCAGTACCGGTGACGGTTACCGACTCCACGTTCGCGGCAGAGGTCGAACAATCGCCATTGCCGGTGCTGGTGGATATGTGGGCCGCCTGGTGCGGGCCATGCCGGATGCTCGCGCCGGTGGTCGACCAGCTCGCCGCGGAGATGGCGGGGCGGATTCGTGTCGCGAAGCTGAATATCGATGAAAATCCCGTCACCGCCCGGCGATTCAACATCCAAAGCATTCCTGCCCTGCTCGTATTAAAAGGAGGCCGGGAAGTCGATCGCATCGTGGGCGCACGGCCCAAGCTCGAGATTGTTCGCAGGCTGGAGCAGGCAATCGATTCGAAGGTCTAAACAAATCTGGCGCGGCGCGCCGACGTTCAATCAGTCGACCAATCGACAGTCGATTTCAAAGTGTCGACAACGCTGCTCTATCGAACCTTCCCAAACTGGTTGGAATTAAAGCGGAAATCGGTTATGCGCGTTGTGGCACCGGAGGTGCAACGTGTCCGGTGGGAGAGTTTCGACGAGAAGAAAAGCTAAAAGGAACATAGGAGATCTTATGACACTCGTAACTAACTGGTGGTCTTTATTGATCCGCGGCTTACTCGCGATCATTGTCGGCCTGTGGTTGCATTCGCGCTTCCCGGAATCACTCTCGGAGCGCTCATCATCCTGTTCGGCGCGTACTCACTGCTGGATGGCATATTCGGAATCATCGGCGCCGTGCGAGCCTCGCGAGCTCACGACCGCTGGGGATGGCTCCTTCTGGAAGGAATTGCCGGAATTGTAGCGGCGGCGATCACCGTCCTATGGCCGGCCATAACAGCTCTTGCGCTGGTTTATCTGATCGGCGCCTGGGCGGTGGTTACGGGCGCGCTTGAAATTGCTGCCGCGATCGAATTGCGGAGACATATTCCCGGCGAGTGGTTGCTGATCCTTAGCGGCGTTGTCTCCATCGTCTTCGGAATTTTCGTGATGGCGGCTCCGCTGGCGGGCGCGCTGGCGATCGCATTTTGCGTCGGTGTGTACGCAACCCTCTTCGGCGTGCTGATGATTGGCCTCGCGATTCGACTCAAAGGACGAAACCGATCCCTCGATATGGGATCGACCGTTCCTCTTCCGTCGCGTTAAGGCGGAGCGATCATTTGGCAGAAAATGGCGCCGTCAACTCAGGGATCGTATAGCTGCGGCCATCCACCATCACTCGTTGGATTTTTGCAGCATCCTTAATATCCTTGAGAGGGTCACCAGCGACGAAGACCAGGTCGGCCAGCTTGCCGGGTTCGATGGAGCCGAGGTCTTTCGCATAGCCCAACGCTTTGGCGGGCAGCAGCGTTGCGGTTTGCAGGGCTTCCCATGGCTGAAAACCGTACTTTACTTCCGCTCGCAGGCCCAGGTGGTTCAAAATCGCGAGGCCCGCGAGCGGAGAATCCGTGCCGAGGATGACGGTGCCGCCTTTATGCAGGACGGCGAGCAGAGCTGCTTCCTCACCTTGAAGATTAGTTCCTCCACGGACGCCGTTGCCATCTCCGCGAATGGCCTGGTCGCGAGCCGCCATCATCGAGCGCTGCTGCCACGGCGGGTTGAGCGTCGCAATGCGAGGATCGTCGAGGATCTGAGGGTCCTCGGCATAGAAGGCGGAGGCGGCAAAAGGCGTGGAGATGATGAACTCGTTCGCGGCGACGAAAAGTTTGCGGACATCGTCGTAAGTCTCACCGCCGGTGGAGCGAGTATAGGAATAGCCCCAACGCGATGTCGCGCTGATGTGCGTCATGCCGTCCATGCCATACAGGACGCCCGGAAACCCGTAGTGCGAAGCAGCCCACACGCCGAGCTTTTCGTGAGCGAACGTCATGGCCTCCGCTTGCAGTTCGTGGGACAGGCGAACGTAAGTCTTCACGTTGTCGTAGCCAAGGGCCTGGGCGCGGCCGAGTTCGAATTGCAGCTCCTTGTGATTCGTGACGCTGTGATCCATGCCATAGTAGGCGCGCTCTCCGTCAATGGGCTCGCCTCCGGCGAAGTAGCGTGGGCCTACACGGGCGTTTGAGGCGAAGGATTCCTTAATCTCGACGGCGCCATACGCCGAGTCCCCCTGAGACTGAAGCTCAGTGAATCCGTAGGACAGCCAGATGCGCCCCGCACGGTCGCCGAAATTGGCAAGACCGCCGTAGCCGTGATTGTGCGATTCCCACAGGCCGGGCATGACAGTAAGATCGGAGGCGTCGATGACTTCCACCCCTTGATGCACGTCATCGCGATGCGGAGCGATTTTCTGAATGCGCCGGCCAACGATGGTAATGTCGACGTTGGTACGTTCGTTTGGTCCAAGGCCGTCCCACAGGCGTCCGGCGTGCACGATGATCTTTTTGGTTGCCGCTTCGCGATGCAACGACAGATCTACTGGAACCGTGGCGGGCGGCGTTGAACCATCTGACGCGACCATCCGCAGGGTGCCGTTCGAAAGGTACAAGATCTTTTTTCCGTCGCCGCTCCATGTGGGCGAGTCGGTCATTTCTTCGTTGATCGGCCGGGCTTCGCCGACCGGAATACCGTCCGCATTCACCGGCCGCACCCAGAGATAGCCGTCCATGACGTATCCCATGCGGGTACCGTCGGGCGAATAAATAGGACCGTCGACCGTGCGGGTGGTGATGGATTTGTACGGCGCAGGTTCGGTGAGAGTGATTTTTCCGCTGGCCAGATCGATGGTTTCAATCAGGCTGGTCCCTTCCCGGAAGCGGCGGGTGTAAGGGCGAAGGACGGCCAGCGAGATCGACTTGCCGTTCGCGGACCAGCTTGGGCGGCCGGGCTCAAACGTGGGCTTGACGGCTTCGGATATTTCGCCAGTGGCGAGATCGACGATGTAGGTGGTGTCGTTCTGCTTGTTGAACGCGATCTTTTTTCCATCCGGCGACCATGCAGCGTCGACCTCCGCGGAATCGGCAAGGCTGGTGACGCGGCGCTCGGTGTGCGAAGCGACGTCGTAAACATAGATATCCGCAGTGCCCGCCTTATCGGAACTGAAAGCGATCAGTTTTCCGTCCGGGGACCAGGCTGGAGATTGCTTATAGAAATTATCGTGAGTGAGTTGCTGTGGCTTGCCCCCGATTTCCATGAGCCAGAGCTGGTTGAGAGCTTCGAATACCACGCGGTTGCCGTCCGGGGAAAGAGCCGGATTGACGATGCCTTTGATCTGACGCGGCACCGTGGAATCGAAATCGGAGACGCGGTGTTTGTAAGCGGGCCGGTTGACGTCAAAAGTCGCTTGGAAGGGAATGGTTCTGGTTTCGCCGCCGATTGTGCTGGCCAGGATCTTCCCGTTGCCGGTGTAGATGATTTCGTTGGAGGAGAGCCACGTTGGCGGGAAAGGGAAGACGTCATTGGCGTCACCGACAGGTTGTCCTGAAACCAGCATTCGCGATTTACCTGCGGCGATTTCCGTGTAGGCCACTCGTTTGCCGTCCGGCGAATAAGTGGGCGAATCGATACGCGCGCCCGGCGCAGCGGTGAGAACCGTCTTGACCTGGCCGGATGCGTTCGCGGATTGGATGAGTGTGGCGTTGGCTCCGGTGCCGCTGACGAATGCGATTTCGAATCCATCGGAAGACCAGGCCGGCTCAAACTCGTCGGCGGGCGCAGTGGTCCACTGAGTTAGCTTGCCGCTTTGAACGTCGGCAACCCAAATATCGTAATTGCCTTTGAAGGCGCGGTCGGAGGAGAAGGCAACCCTGGTTCCATCCGGGGAGAATCGGGGATCGCGATCGTCGCCATGTCCGTCGGTGAGCTGGCGAACTCCCGTGCCGTCGGGCTTCATCAGCCAGATGTGAAATGTTCCACCTTTGAAGGACTGAAAGGCCACCAGATCGCCTCTGGGCGACCAGTCAGGTCGAGCCGGTTCGAGAAAAGGATCCGTAAGCCGCTTGGCTACGCCTCCCGAGACGGGAAGAGACCAGAGCGTTTCCTGAAGGTCCATGATGATGGTCTTGTGATCAGGCGAAAGGGTGAGGTTGACGTTGGTCCCTTCGGTGACGGCGATGGATTTTCTGGAAGATTTGGTGGCCGCGATGAGAACCAAGGCAGTGATCGCGATGACAGCGGGAATGCGTTTTACGAACATCATTTGTTGCCTACCTCATAAGCAGTCTACGGGAACTGTGGCGGAGCAATCCGCTTCTTGGTCGCCTGTTCGAACGCATACGCGAAACCGATGAGCTTTGGTTCGGTACACGCCGCACCGGTAAATCCGACCCCAAACGGCGCCGGTTTCGCGTCGAATCCTGGAGGGAACGGCGGTGTGGGATTGTTCGGCACTATTCCGAAAGGGACCACCATGATCGGATAGCCGGCGCGCGCGGCCAGATCCGCGCCGCTGCCGCCGGGGGTCAGAATCGCGTCCAGATTGTATTGCTTCAATACGCCGTCGATGCCGCGATCCCGGCTCAACAGCTTATCCTTTGCTACATCCGTATCATTTCGCACGCGGTCTGCGTTCAGGTCCATTTCGTCCGAAATGTCCAGCCGCGATTGCCCGTACTTGATGGCGCCTGCCTTGGCGTGTTCTTTGTTCCACTCGCGAAGCTCAGTCAGGCTTTTCACGGGAGCCTGTGGTCCCAGCGTCTCAATCCACGCGTTGAAGTCGCGCTTCATGCCGTACTTGAAGTTCACGGAGCAGCCCTCGTCGTGTCCCTTGGCCTGCTCGGCGCCGGAACAGTACGGCCAAGCGAGGAAATTACTCTTCGGGTCCGGATCGACGAAGCTCGGCACTTCCGCCGGATCCACGATCACCGCGCCTTGTTTCTTCAGCACCGCGATCGCATCTTCCATCAGCTTCATCTGCTCGGGGTTCAATCCGCCACCCCTGCCGGACCGTGCCGCCATCGGCGAGGCAGCATAGTAAAACGTCCGCGGGATCCCGATGCGAGCGCCTTTCAATGCATCCGCTTTCAGAAACTTCGTGTAATCGCGTCCGGGCGGAGGCGTACAGAGCTTGGTCGCATCGTCTTTCGGATCGGGCGAGGGGCTCTCCAGTGCGCCGAACAAAATCGCGGCATCCGTCACCGTGCGCGCCATCGGGCCCGCGGTGTCGTGATCGGCGGTGATCGGAATCACACCAAAACGGCTGATGCGGCCGATGGTGGGCCGGATTCCGACCAGCATATTCGCATTCGACGGACTGATCACCGATCCGCCGGTATCCGTTCCCACGCTCGCCGCCCAGAAACTGGCCGCGGTCCCGATCCCCGAGCTCGAGCCGCCGGTTTGCAGCGCGGGACGCCCGTCGAACGATCCCGGCCTCGGATCCATGCGCGGATCGTAGGGATTGTAGGCCTGGCCGTTCACGCCGTTGTAGTTGGCTGGCATCGGATCGGGGTTGCCCGCCACCCAGTTGGCCAGTTCCGAAAGCGTAGTCTTCGCGATGATGATCGCGCCTGCGGCCTCCAGATTCTTGGTGAGCGTGGCTTCATAGGGAGGAATCAGATTCTTGAATGCCAGCGCGCCGCCCGTGGTCGGCATGTTGGTGGTATGAATGTTGTCCTTGAGCGCGATGGGGATGCCGTGCAGCGGCCCGCGCACATGGCCGGACTTGCGTTCGCGGTCCCGCTGATCGGCTTCCTCAAGCGCCTTGGGATTGATCGCGATGGCCGACTTAAGCGTGTGCTCATACAGCGCAATCCGGATCAGGTATTGCGCCACCAGCTCGCGCGAAGTAAGCTTCCCGCGCTCCATGGCAGTGCGCATCTCGGGAATAGTCGCTTCAACGATCTTGAACTTTGGCGGATTCTGCGCGAAGAGGCTGGCGCCGGTCGCCAACAGCACAGCGATATTTTTCATTGCTGAATTGTAACTCGTGGACATCTAGTAAGGTGTCCCAGCGATAACAATAGTGGCTTTTGACCGCTCCCGGTGGTCGCGGCTCGTGTCGAAAATGAGCCGCGACCGAAGGGAGCGGTTAATCTCGTTAGAAGGAACCCAACTCACTAACGGAATCACTGGGACAGCTTACTAGTTTCCGAAATGGCGGTCGTACCAAGCGATGCTGCGGTCCAGCGCATCCACGACGTGCTTGGTTTCCCGCAATCCGTGACCCTCGCGCGGATAGCGGAGCATCACCGTTTCAACTCCGACGTCTTTCAACGCGATATAGAACTGCTCCGCCTCGACGATCGGCACGTCATTGTCGTTCTCGCCATGAATGAACATCACCGGCGTTTTGACTTTGTTCGCGTAACGGATCGCCGATCGATCCCACAGCTTATCGATGATGCCGTTCTTATGCGGAAAATCGCCGTATTCTACCGCCAGGTAGTCGTGATAATACGAAACGTAATTCTGCGTGACCAGGTTAGAGATTCCGGCAGTCGGGATCGCAGCTTTGAATCGATCGGTCCGGGTGATGATCCAGTTGGTGAGCTGGCCGCCGTAGCTGCCACCCTCCAGACCCATTTTCGATCCGTCCAGCCACGGGAAGCGCGCCAGCGCCGCGTCGACTCCAGCGACCACGTCCTCGGCTTCCTTGCCGTTCTGATCGCCGAAAATCGCATCCGCGAGTTTCTGGCCGTAGCCGGTCGAGCCGCGGTAGTTCACCATCAGGCTCGCATAGCCGTGCGCCGCATAAACCTGCGCCTTGGCGTTGAACTGCGGTCCCTGTTCACCATGCGGGCCGCCGTGCATCATGACGATCAGCGGATGTTTCGCATGGATCTCGACAGGTTTAGTCAGAAAGGCTTCGATCCCCATGCCGTCGGTGCTCTTGAAGCGGAACGTTTCCACCTCGCCGAGCTTCTTGGCTGCCAGCAGATCGTGGTTGAGCGAAGTGAGCGCCATCGCCGGCGAATCGCCGCGCTTCATATACAGTTCGCCGGGACTGGAATCCGTCGTAAGCGCGCAGGCGAGCGCATCGTTCGCGACGGACCATGATCCGACGCCACCCTTCAAATCGACTCTCTGCGGCTGGCCCCCGGCGGCGGGCGCGCGATAGAGACGCGCCGTGCCGCGTTCCTGCACCGTGAAATATAACGATTTCCCATCAGGGGACCATTTCGGAGCGCCCTGCCGGTTGTCGATTCCCGTATCCAGCTCGCGGCGATCCGAGCCATCCGCGTTCATCACCCAAATGTGCGTGTCTTCCATGGTGGTTTCCGAGGAGGTCAGGGTTCGGCGCGTGCCCTGAAACGCGATGGTCTTGCCGTCGGGCGACCAGGCCGGGCGATACTCGGCGCTCTTGGTGTTGGTGATGCGCCGCACCGCGCCGCTGGCTGCGTTCGCGGCGAAAATGTCGTAGTTGAAGACGCGGTCGGAGTCGGCTTCATGATTTGAAACGAACAGGATTTCGCGTCCATCAGGCGACCAGTCGATGGAGTGCTCGTAATAGTTCCCGGATGTGAGCTGGCGCACGGTTTTCGTCGCGATGTCGACGATGAAGATGTGCAGCCGCCGGTTATCGTTGAAGCGCGTGGTCCCTTCCGACGCCGTGGGCTTGTAAAGATAGCGCGTGATCATCATCGGATCGCCGTTGGCGTCCGCTTCCGGACCCGGGCTTGCGGAAATAAACGCGATCGATTTGGAGTCCGGGGACCACGCCACCGGATCGCCCGAACTGGGCAGCGGATGATTCGTTCCTCCGATCGGCGCGAGCACTACAGAGCCGGTTCCGTCCGGTTTCGCGATCGCCACGCCCTCGCTCGAAAGATAGGCGATCCAGTGGCCGTCGGGCGACCACCGCGGCGTGGAGGCGCGCCCCATCCGGACGGATTGCAGCGTGTCCAGTTTCATGATCCAGGTTTGCGAATACGGCCTGCCGGGCTGATCGTTATTGACGACGGCGTAAGCGATACGGGAGCCGTCGGGCGAAAGCTGGACGTCCCCGACCGAGCGCAGTTTGTAAAGATCGGCACTCGTCAGCCCGGTTTGAGCCTGACACGGCGCCAGCAGGAGTATCGCGGCGAGGAACCATGTGAGTTTCACATGGTAATTATCACCCGGAATTGACCAGCCTTCACTGCATCTGCTTCAGCAAAGGAACATCTTTGGGGGATTTCGCAACCGGAAGAGACTTCAGGTACGCGTAAATGTCGGTCAGATCCTGATCCGGAAGAACTTTCGCGGTGAACGCGGGCATGGCTCCGAACGGGCGCCGCACATAACGGCTCAGCGCCTGGAGGTTCAACGGAGTGGCGGCGATCCGCGGACCGTCCCTACCGCCTTGCCCGTCATAGCCGTGGCATTCGTAGCAGCCGTCTTTCGTGAAAAGTCGCTTGCCGTTTTCCCGATTGCCCGGCGACTGGGCAAACGCGATGGCAGCGGCCAGAATCGCTATCCAAGCTTTCATCGTGTCGCTCCCTTTAACGTGGTTGCGATACCACATCGATGAGCGCAGGCTCGCCGCGCTTCACCACTTCCAGCGCGCTGCGAATGGCGGGCGCCAGATCATTCGGATTCTCGATGGGTCCGACGCCGAAGACGCCGTAGGCTTTCGCCATCGTCGCGTAGTCGATATTGGGATCGATGATGGCGGTGCCAATGTTGGCGCGATCAATGCCGCGTTCGGCGCGGGCGGCCATGTCCTGGACGTACATGCGCTCCTGGTGATAAGCGCGGTTATTGTGGACGATGGTGAGAAGCGGGATGCGGTGATGTGCCGCGGTCCACAGAACACCGGGGGCGTAGTTGAGATCGCCGTCGCCCTGAAAATTGATACTGATGCGGCCGTGCTTGCGATTGGCGAGCGCTGCGCCGACGGCGGCAGGGGCGTTGTAGCCCATTCCGAAGGCTCCCGCGCCACCGATGTATTGATAGTGGTGCTTGAAATCCCACAGACGCGTCGGCCAGTAACTCTGGAACGTCACGTCGGAGACTAAGGACCAATCTTCAGATTTGATCTGGTCCCAGACTTCAGCGGAAAGACGAGCGGTGGAGATGGGACTCGCGTCCCAACCCCAGGCGGCCTGTTCGAGCGCCTGCTGGCGAGCCTGGTGGGTCGCGACGGCGATCAGTTCGGCGCGCTGCTTGAATAATGTTTTGAGACTCGGGGTCGTGAGACGGCGGCATTCCTCAATGAGGGCGGGAAGACTCGCTTCAGCATCCGCGGCGATGGAGAGATCGACTTCGACATAGCGGCCGAAGTCCTGGTAATTACTTTTTTCGTTCAGATCGACCGAGGAAATGGTGATCAGCTTGGCGCCGTCCTTGGTGGTCCGGCGAACTTCCATTCCCATGCGATTGATCGGCGTTTGGGAATGAGTGGCTTGCCAGAAATCGGAATCCTCAAGTCCTAAAATGACATCGGCCTGCGCGATATTGCCTCCGCCGTACAAGGGATGGCGAGTGGGAAAGTTCATACGGGCGCGGAATGGGCGGTCCTGGACTGGGGCGCCGAGCGTTTCGGCGAGCTCGACCAGAAGCTTGAGCCCTTGAGGAGTGCGCGCGACGCGGCCCGCGATGATGACCGGATTCTGCGCGGCGACCAGCATCCGCGCGGCTTCGGCGATGGCGGCCGGATCGGCCGCGGGCGGAGTTGCCAGCCCGAGTTTGGGAACGCGTAGCGAACGGCGATCGGCGTCGGAGACGGGCTCGTCTTGCAGGGCGCCGTCGGCCACCAGGACGACGGGACCCATAGCGGGGGTCATCGCAATTTTATAGGCGCGCACCGCGGATTCGGCGAAGTGGCCGAGCGAGACGGGAGTATCGTCCCATTTGGTGTATCCGCGAACCATGGCAGCCGCGTCCTGCACGCTGTGGGTCCATTCGACGATGCTGCGCCGGAAATTTACGTCGAGGATGTTCCCGAGCACGATAAAGGCGGGGACCCGATCAGCATACGCGTTGTAGATGGCCATGGAGGCGTGCTGCAAGCCCACGGTGCCGTGCGCCATGATCATCATCGGTTTGCCTTCAATTTTGGCGAATCCGTGAGCCATGGCCACCGAGGATTCTTCATGGCAGCAGGTGAGCAACTCCGGCATGTGATTTCCGCCGTAATTAATGATGGATTCGTGCAGCCCGCGGAACGATGAGCCCGGGTTCGCCGCGACAAATTCGAATCCCAGCGACTTGATCACGTCCACCATGAAATCCGCGCC
>Ga0209415_10006675_pt1 | contig 20401 bp, 13 predicted proteins | sample PeaSoiSIISIP2007_FD_187696 | JGI IMG/M metagenome (GOLD analysis project Ga0209415, IMG submission 187696) | Peat soil microbial communities from Weissenstadt, Germany - SII-SIP-2007 (SPAdes) (version 2) | ecosystem: Environmental > Terrestrial > Soil > Wetlands > Peat | place: Germany...
TGAAGACCTCGACGATCTGCTCACGACGATTGGTACGCAAGGAATCGATGTGCTGGAGGGACCAAAACTTCCCTCCTCCGCGCTCGACAAGAAGTTCGACGAAGACGAAGCTGGCGAGGACGTCGAACTCGATCTAACCCCCGGCGCTCTGGAAAAAACCAATGACCCCGTCCGCATGTATTTGCGCGAGATGGGCACTGTCCCACTGCTTACCCGTGAAGGCGAAGTTGAAATCGCCAAGCGCATTGAGCGTGGACAACTGCGCGTTCTGAAGGCTCTCTCCCGTTCTCCAATTGTTATCAACGAATTGTTGGCGATGGGCGAGGACCTCAAGAAAGGCGTCCGCTCCATCAAGGAAGTGGTCACCTTCGATGAGGAAGAGATCACTGACGAGATTCTGCAGAATCGCCTGAAAGAATTCACCGGAAAGATCGACGATCTCGCCAAGGCCTACAAAAAGGCCAATCAGCTTCTGGAGAAGTTCGCCGCAGTCTCGCAGAAGAAACGCCCCAAGGACTATCGCCGTTACCGCATCGCGCTGGCGCGCGCCATTGTCGATGTTTCTCTGTGCGTCCGTAAGCTCGGCTTCACCAACACCGAGCGCAAACGCCTCATCGACCGAGCCAACAAAACGGTCGATATGATGCGCTCGCTCGACCGCCAGTCTTCGAACCTGGAGAAAAAGGCGGACGCTACCCGCAGCGAAGAGCAGCGCAAGGAGCATCGGCGTCAGTCGCGTGCGATCCGCACCGAACTGGAGAAGCTCGAAGTCGAGGCCGGAGTGTCGTTCCAGGAGCTCAAACGCACCCAGCGCGAAATCATCCAGGGCGACATGGACGCGGAGCAGGCCAAGCGCGAGCTGATCGAGGCCAACCTCCGACTGGTAGTTTCAATCGCCAAGAAGTACACCAACCGCGGCTTGCAGTTTCTCGATCTGATTCAGGAAGGCAACATCGGCCTGATGAAAGCCGTGGACAAGTTCGAGTACCGTCGCGGCTACAAGTTCTCCACCTACGCAACGTGGTGGATTCGGCAGGCGATTACTCGTGCAATTGCTGATCAGGCGCGTACGATTCGCATCCCGGTGCACATGATCGAAACCATCAACAAGTTGATCCGCACTTCGCGGCAGCTGGTGCAGGAGCTTGGACGCGAGCCTACCTCGGAAGAAATCGCCAAGCGCATGGACATCCCGGTAGCGAAAGTGCGCAAGGTGCTGAAGATCGCACAGGAACCGATCTCCCTCGAAACCCCAATTGGCGAAGAGGAAGATTCGCATCTAGGCGACTTCATCGAAGACCGTGCGGTAGTCTCGCCCGCCGAGGCCGTGATCAACGTCAACTTGAAGGACCAAACCTCGCAGGTACTGCGTACGCTAACGCCCCGCGAAGAAAAAGTCATCAAGATGCGCTTCGGCCTGGAAGACGGCAGCGAGCACACGCTCGAAGAAGTAGGCCAGTCGTTCGCCGTAACCCGCGAACGAATCCGCCAAATCGAAGCCAAAGCTCTACGCAAACTGCGTCATCCCTCGCGCTCGCGGAAGCTGCGAGCGTTTATGGACGGGGTGAGAGACTAGAGCGTTTTCACCACAGAGACACAGAGAAAATCAAGTAATGGAAAGGCATGGCTTCGGTCATGCCTTTTTATTCTGCGCATTTAAGTCAATCCGGGAGAACGTCCTGTCTGTCACACGTTTCTCCAAAACGCAAAGGTGGGCTAGCCGCCAGGCAAATAGTTATCAGCCGTTTTTGTTCAGTGGCTTCGCCTCTTGGATGAGGAAAGTGAGAAACTCACGCCCAGCAACAGTTATGCTAACGAGATTCCCATCAAGTCGCACCAAAATTTGGTCGACCATAAAGTGTAGCCATTGATCGAAGGAATAGTTCGCATAAAATTCCGGAGATACGATTGCGGCAAAATCGTAGTGAACTTTCACAAGATCTCTGTGTAAGCTGCCCGGCGCGTTCAGGGCTTGCAGCATTTCTATTTGGCTACCGAAAATCAACGTGTAGGTCCGCTCAAATCGGCTGTAGATGGTCACAGCAGCTAAGTGGCGAACAAGCACTTGTTCACGTTCCGCGGGTTCATCAACCCTGTTGTTGTCGAGTTCCTGCCTGATAACAGACTCTTGCTCTCGGAGCAATGCGTTGTCAAAACGCGCAAGAAGTTCTTCTGCGCCAGAAGCCCTACGTTCCATGGCGGTTCCCTGGCTGGTGACGGACGCATCCAATCCAGTCGTGCCAATTTTCTTCGTTCTGTCCAACAGTCGTTCAAGCGGTTTTTTGAAAATCGCCATGAACAAAAGGGCGATAATGACAACAGCCGCGGGCCAGAAGATGTATGCCATTGAAGAAAAGTGTAGCATCGGCCGGAATAGCCGCAAAGTTCAGGCGATGCGTTATTGGTGGAATTTGCAACGGCCCGGCTCCGGCTAAAGGTACGAGCCTTCGCAAAGAACGCCAAAGGCCAAGCTTGCCCACCGGAGACCCGTGCTCGGTCGCGCGGAAAACCGCGAAATGTGAGGCAATCAGCAGATTAGCTACAAACCTGATACCTCTCGATACCCTTGCTCTAGCCGAGCGCGCAACCTGAGCGCTGATTCAAACTCGGGATCAAGACGCAGCGCCGCGCCACTCGTTCGTTCTGTTTCCCGTTTCGGGAATCGTTCCTCCTTTTTCTCTCAAAAGTCTTGCGTTCTGCTTTCCAGCACGTTTCAATAAGAAGATAAGGCGGCATTCGCGATTTTCCACGAATTGCCGCCATTTCTGTCTCTGAAGGTAGGGTGAATGAAGAAGCTGAAGATGTCGAAAATGAAGGACAAGAAAGTTCGGGGCGAGTGGGCGGAGATGAAGTTTATGACGTCCGCGGCCGAGCATGGGTTGTGCGTCAGCAAGCCGTGGGGAGACTCGAACAGTTACGACTTTGTGGTGGGGCGGCCGGGGCGCTTTGTGGCGGTGCAGGTGAAATGCACCGTCTTTAATACGGCGAACGGAGCGGGTTATATCTGCTCGGTGTGCAGCAGCCATAAGCAGTATCCGCAGGGATCGTTCGATTTTCTCGCAGCTTATTTGGTTTGCAAGGATGTCTGGTACATCATTCCGGAGAAGGAGACTCGAGGGAAGTGGTCGATTTCTCTGGGAACGCAGTGTGCGGAATCCAGGTATGAGAAATATCTTGAGGCATGGGATCTGCTGCTAGAGCCCGAGTTCAACGGAGACATTCAGGCCTGCGCGGAGGAATTTCCCGGTGAGGCATTTCTTGCTTCTTTTCCTGCGCTTTCCACAGGGAATACTTGTCCTCCACAGCTTGTGCACAACTCCGCATGAAATTTCTGTTGCGGACGTTTTGTGATTCAAGCAAAGTACCGCCAGTGCAGATGTGCGATGTCTTGAGAGCGCTGTTAGATTGCAGCAGAGCTGGCGTTTCCGGTGGTTCTCGAGGGTGAACTGCCGGAGGGTTTCTCAGAACGTGTCGGGCAACACACGCCGAATGACGCGTTTTGAGGACAACCGGGCGTTGCGGCCTCCTCGAAAAATCCTCCCCACAGGCAGGATTGGGCCGTCAGCTTGAGCAATCACTGCGAGCCACGGAACGCGGAGCTTGTCCGCAGATTCACGGCTCGGAGAGCGCGCCCAGAAACGAGCGTTCCTCCGGGAACGCGGTTTCGAGAGGCGCCTCACTGCATGGTGCGGTGACAGAGCAGCGAGACGTCCACATGCAATGCGGCTTGGGTGGCTGGCCCAAGCCGCATCTATTTTTGGGTTTGAAACACCGTTTGCCACGGATTACACGGATCAAGAATGATTAAATGGTGTTTTCCGAGGAGATGCTTCTGGATTGATCTTCGCTTTTATTTCACCTATACTCCGACGTAATGGAGCAGCGCTGGACGATACACTTTTTGCCACGCAACTGGACCACCGAAAAATTTGAGTTTGTTCCTCGTTTTCCGAAGAACTTACTTCACATGCACAACTCGTTCGTGAGTAGTATCGCTCTCGCATCCTCTACAGTTCATCCAGACGAGTAAATAAGCTTGGCAACTACTGATTACAGTCTCGCTCACACTCTGCCGGCGAATGTTGAAGCCGAGCGCTCCATTCTGGGCGCGATCCTGCTCGACAATCTGGCCTACAACGAAGCCGCCGAGCATTTGAAGCCGGAGGACTTCTCGCTCGATTCTCATCGCCGCATCTTTACCCGCATGGTGGATCTGGCGGAATCTTCGCGCCCGATCGACATGATTACCCTTGTCGAAGAACTCGATCGGCGGAAGGAACTGGAGGCGATTGGCGATGTTGGCTACATCTCCGGATTGGTGGACGGCGTTCCCGACCGGCCGAGCATTGAGCACTACATCAAAATCGTCCGCGATAAAGCACTGCTGCGCGGACTGATTCACGCCGCCAACGCCGCCATTGCGCGCGCGTCAGACCAAAGCGATCCCGCCGAAGAAATCTTAAACGACGCCGAAGCCGCCATCTTCCAGCTATCTGAAAAGCGCATTGGCCGCGGCTTCATGGGCGTTCAGGACATCGTCAAAGAATCGTTCGGCTCAGTGGATGCTCTGCTGCAGCGCGGCCAACGCATCACCGGACTGGCCACGCACTACACCGATCTGGATGAGATGACCAGCGGATTCCAGCGCTCCGACCTGATCATCATCGCTGCCCGCCCCTCGATGGGAAAAACCGCATTCGCCATGAACATCGCCGAAAACGCTTCCATCGAAGATCAGAAAGTGGTTGGCATGTTCTCGCTCGAAATGTCGCGCGAGGCATTGCTGTTGCGTCTGCTTTGTTCACGAGCGCGAGTGGACTCGCATAAGATGCGCACCGGCTCGCTCTGGCGCGATGACATGACCAAAGTCGTACACGCCATGGAGCAACTGGCTCACGCCCCCATTTTTATCGATGACACGCCGGGCATCGCGCTCAGCGAAATGCGGGCCAAGGCCCGGCGCCTGCAACAATCACAAGGCAGGCTTGATTTGTTGATCGTGGATTACCTGCAGCTCATGTCGGGCGGCGGCCGCCGCTATGAAAACCGCACCCAGGAAGTTTCTGCCATCTCGCGTGGTTTGAAAGCATTGGCCAAGGAATTGACGGTTCCGGTGGTTGCTCTTTCTCAGTTGAGCCGCGCACCGGAAAGCCGGGGTGGCGACCACCGTCCGCAGCTCTCTGATCTGCGCGAATCGGGATCGATCGAGCAGGACGCCGACGTCGTGGCTTTCATCTTCCGCGAAGAGGTCTACAAGCAGGACGATCCCGACCTGCAGGGCAAAGCGGAACTGATCATCGCCAAACAGCGCAACGGCCCCACCGGCCGCGTGAATCTGGCATTCCTGAAGAATTCAACTCGATTCGAGTCCATGCTCGCGGACGGCATGGCGCCGCCGGAATAGCCCTGGTTTCCCGTCACAACCGCGATCCCTGTGGCTGTGGAAAGGCTGTGGAACCGTGCATGGTGCTATCCCTCACTTGTGCCAGTGACCTTCTCATCGCCTACGCTGCGGCCACCAGTACCCCCGTAAGCTATTTACTTTTAAGGTATTTAGTGGTTCTTGAGGCTGTTCGTGTTGATGAATTGGGGGCGCAGCGAAAATTCCAAGCAACCCTCAAGATTTGCACATTCTGAGCTTCGTAGCAGTCACGCTCGAAGGATGATCGCTGAACTTTCGGGCCTTCCGGGCAGCAGTCCTCCTGCATCGTCGGTATGATGTTCCGCGCGATCAGCTTCTATGTTGTCCTGGCGATGGGATCCGAGCAACTGCTTACCATCAAAAATTTAGCCTGCAACTCCTGCCAGGCACCGTCGTTCTTTACTGTGGCGCGACGTGACAGGACAGGTACCGCCGTGTATGAAGCTATACGCCGGCTGGCAATCTTCTCTGCTACAATTTATTGACGCCGCTTGCGAACCGTCCGGAAAGACGGTTTCCCTGAGGGCCTTCCTAACATGCTGAGCAGTAAGAAGAAAGTTCAACTCGTAGCTGCCTTTGCGAGCCTGTTGTTGTTCGCCACAGGTGTGGCATGCAACGGGTTTTTCGTCGATCCGGTGTTGACGTCTATCACCGTAGGTCCTACTGCGACCATCAACCAAGGTGCGACCGTGCAGGAAAGCGCCATCGGAACTTATAACGATGGGTCTACCAAGGCCCTCGGCTCAGGTGTGCAATGGAGCAGCAGCGCGTCAACTACTGCTAGCGTGAATTCTTCAGGGTTGGTGACGGGCAATTCCGTTGGCACCGCAACCATCACGGCGGGTTTTCAGGCGACGAGTGGTACTTCGAGTATCACAGTGGCTCTGGGAAACGTGACGTCTCTCAAGACCCAGCCCTCGGGTAACGTAAGCATTAAGGTGAGTGGCGGAAGCCAAACGTTCTTTGCGTATGCCACCGTGACCGGAGAGAGCAGCCCGGTTGACGTCTCCTCAACCGCAACTTGGACCTTATCCGACACTACCGATTTCTCGATATCTCAGGGAGACCCGGTGACCATTACGACCATAACCGCGAGCCCCGGCGTGCAGACCACGCTTTCGGTTAGTTACCCGAGCACCACGACGATTACGGCGCCCCTCGTGACGATCACCACGATCCAATAACCGGCCACAATGTCTGACATCCGCTGTATCGGCATTTGTACCGGAGGCGGCGACGCTCCCGGCCTGAATGCGGTCATCCGCGCGGCGGTGAAAGCCGCCATTCTCAAATACAACTGGCGGGTCATCGGCATTCCCGATGGCTTCGACGGACTGATCTGGCCGGAGAAATCGCGTCCTCTCACCCTCGACGATGTCAGCGGAATTCTGCCCCGCGGCGGTACCATTCTCGGAACCACGAATCGCGGCAATCCCTTCCACTACTGCACCGTCGAGAACGGCGCGGAAGTCGTCCGCGATATTTCGGATGAGGTCATCGCCAATTCGCGCAAGCTGGGAATCGATGCCGTGATCAGCATTGGCGGGGACGGTTCGCAGACGATCGCGCTGGAGCTTTTCAAGAAGGGAATGAACATCGTCGGTGTGCCCAAGACCATCGACAACGATCTTTCCGCCACCGAGGTGACCTTCGGTTTTGATACCGCGCTCGTGACCGCGACCGACGCCGTGGACAAGATCCACACCACCGCGGAAGCGCACCATCGCATCATGGTGGTAGAAGTGATGGGCCGGGACGCCGGCTGGATCGCCCTCGAAGCCGGAATCGCCGGAGGCGCCCACGTCATCCTGATTCCCGAGATCCCCTTCACCATCGACAAAATCTGTGAGCAGGTCGTCTTGCGCGAATCCAACGGCAAGCGTTTTACCATCATCGTAGTGGCCGAGGGCATCAAGATGCCCACGGAATGGCAAGAACATCGCCGGACGGGCGCAGTGGCGAATCGGATCGGCGACGCCGTTTCCAGGGGAGCGAAGAAAGACGTGCGGGTCAGTGTGTTAGGCCACATCCAGCGCGGCGGCTCGCCCACGCCGTTCGACCGTATCCTCGCCACTCGTTTCGGCGTGGCTGCGGTCGAACTGATCGCTGCGGGAGGATTCGGCAAAATGGTTTGTCTGCACAAGACCCAAATCGACTCTGTCAGCATTGCCGATGCCATCGGCCAATTGAAAACCGTGGATCCTCACGGACAAATCGTGAACACTGCCCGGGCAATCGGGATCAGCTTTGGCGACTGAAAGCTAGTGGGCGCTCGCAAAGCTCCTAGCAGGCACCCTGTCATCCTGAGCAAAGCGAAGGATCTCTGCACCGTGTTTGCAGCGCGAAAATGTTACGCGGGCATTGAACGACAAAACAGATAGATCGCGTATCGCCGACTCGAAACCGCCAGGCTCGTACTCCTCCGCGTCCTCTGCGGAATCTCTCAACGACCCCTGCGTTTTAAGATTTTGATCCACCCTGCGCTATATTGTTTTGTGGTCTCTCTGAAAACGAGTTGGCGATCCCTGTGGTTTCTGCCATTACTGGTGTCGATCTCACTCTTCTCCGGTTGTCGTGGACGAGGCCGGGTGCAGGAAATCGCCTACGTCTCGGCACCGCAGGTGATACTTCGCGACCGTGTATCTGCAGTCTTCAGCAAAACCGGCGTGGTCAAGAACGGAGATAGAGTCCAGATACTCGAGCGCGAAAAGAGGTTTGCCCGAGTACGCACGGCGAGTGGCGTCGAAGGCTGGATGGAGCAGCGCTCTCTGGTGCCGGAGTCGGTTTACCAAGGCTTTCAGCAACTGGCGCAAAAAGAGCAAAACGCCCCGCTCCAGGCTGCTGGCACAACCCGCAACGACACTAATATTCACCTTGAACCTGGACGCGAAACCGAACATCTCTACCAGTTGAACCAGGGATCCAAAGTTGCCATCCTGAAGCGCGCGACCGCCGAGAAGACCGTGCCTGGCGGGGTCGCAAAGCCCGCAAATGCGAACAAAAACGAATCACCAAAGCCAGCCACGGCTGCGATGGAAGACTGGTGGCTTATCCGCGATCCAGATGGCCGCGTGGGCTGGGTGCTGGCGCGCATGGTGGATATGGATGTGCCCCTCGAAATCGCGCAATATGCCGAGGGTCAGCGGACCGTGGCCTTTTTTGTTCTGGACCAGGTGGCCGACGGAGACAAAAAAGTTCCACAATATCTGGTAGCCCTCAGTGAACCGAAGGATGGTCTACCCTTCGACTTCAACCAGATCCGTGTTTTTACCTGGAATGTCAAACACCATCGCTATGAAACCGCCTATCGCGAGCACAACCTGAATGGAGTCTTGCCGGTAACGGTGTCGCAGGAAAATTTCGATAAAGAAGGAATGCTGCCGGTATTCATAGTCCGCGTGAAAGACGACAACGGCAACATAAGCGAGCGCAAGTACAAGATGAACTCGCCAATTGTGCGCCGCGTACTGGCGCCGGGAGAGGTAAAGCAACCCTCCACGTCGAGGAAAAAGTCGCGGCATCACTAGGAGTCAGGCAAAACCACAGACAGCAGTAGAATGCTTGAAGCAAGGCAATCGAGCGCCGAGAGCGTTTGGTGGATCTCTACAGCGCAATTCAATTCGTGTTGTTTGTGACCATCGTCACCGCCCTTGTGGAGCCCTTGGGCGGGTACATGGAGCGGGTCTTTTCCCGGCAACAGACCGCGCTTGATCGTTTATGTCGTCCCGTCGAGCGGTTCATCTATCGCATTGCTGCGGTGGATCCTGGTGTTGAGATGGCCGGCAAGGAGTACGCAACCTGTTTCGTGCTCTTCGGTCTTGTCGGCACACTTCTGTTGTATGCCATTCTCAGAATGCAGCAGTTTCTTCCCTGGTTCTTCCCCGAGTACCAAACCACGCCGCTATCCCCAGACCTGGCGCTGAATACGGCGATCAGTTTCTCGACGACCACTACTTGGCAAGCCTACGCAGGCGAGAACACGATGAGCTATTTCAGCCAGATGGTCGGACTCTGCGCTCAGAATTTTTTGGCTGGCGCCGCCGGGTTAGCAGTGGGCATTGCTTTTATCCGCGGTCTGGCCCGGGAACTCTCCGATACGCTTGGCAACTTTTGGGTTGATCTGACACGTGCTTTGCTCTGGATCCTGCTGCCGGGGGCCTTGACAGGAGCCTTGCTGCTGCTTTGGCAAGGCGTTCCCATGAATTTTCATCCCTATGCAGTCGCCACTACCGTCGAAGGCGCGCAGCAGATTATTCCGCAGGGTCCCGTTGCCGCGCTGGAGATCATCAAGAATCTCGGCACAAATGGCGGCGGCTTCTTTAACGCGAACGGGGCACATCCGTATGAGAACCCGACGCCGCTGACAAACTTCATCGAAATGCTTGCCATCGTTCTCCTGCCCGCGGCGTTGACCAACACCTTCGGCAGGATGGTCGGCCAGCCTCGACAAGGGTGGCTTCTCTACCGCGTGATGGTGCTTCTCTTCGCTTGCGGACTGGTCTTGGTACAGCACTTTGAACAGCGGGGAGAGCCTCGCTTCGGAAATGTAGATTTTCAAAATAGTTCCGTCCAGTCTGGCGGGAACATGGAGGGCAAGGAGGTACGGTTCGGCATCGGCGGTTCGACCCTCACCGCTGTGGTTACGTCGAACACGGCGACGGGATCATACAACTCCATGCACGACAGCTACACTTCGCTGGGTGGCATGGTGTTGCTGGTGAACATGCTGCTCGGAGAGCTCGTATTCGGAGGTCTGGGGACTGGTCTTTACAGCATGGTCATGACCGCTGCGATCGCTGTCTTTCTGGCAGGTCTCATGGTAGGGCGCACCCCCGAATACCTGGGCAAGAAGATAGGACCGTGTGAGAACAAAATGATCATGTTGTACGCGCTCGCCGCACCGCTGGTCGTCCTGCCACTGACCGCGATTGCCCTGAGCACGAAGGTGGGACTGTCCGGGTTGACCGTCAACGGTGGCCCGCACGGCTTTACTGAAATTCTGTTTGCCTATACTTCCTGCCTCGCCAACAATGGCCAAAGCTTTGCCGGGCTGAGCGCGAACGCTCCGTTTTACAACCTCACCACAGCCTTAGCGATGATGGTGGGCAGGTTTGGCTTGGCGATTCCTGCATTGGCATTCGCAGATCTATTTGGTCGTCAGAGAAGTACCCCTGAGTCGTCGGGAACTCTTCCAACCCATTCCTTGTTGTTCGGAGTCTTGCTCACAACCTGCCTGATAACGATCGTGGCCCTGAGCTATCTTCCTGCCTTGGCCCTCGGCCCCGTACTGGAACGATTGCTCTTCGGCAGATAGAGCGTGGGCAGATAGAGCATTGCAAGACGAGGCGTGCGCGGCGAGCCCGGCAGATGGGTCGTGCATCATCGAGCCACGAGAAGCGGAATGATGGCAAACAACCCGAGCAGCGCATAGTAGACGGTTCCCGACACCGGGTCTTGCCTCGCAAAATACTCACGGATCGTCATGCCCCTCGCCCAGAGCACGAGCGTAAAATCCGTGACCAACAGAAGGCCTAGCGCGACGCAACCCATACTCAGCCGGGGAAGCCGCGTGCTCGGCACTGCGAGACGCGTCACGACCCATCGCGCTACGACGATAGATCCGGTCACGACCTTTGCCGACAAAATACACTTCCCGGGTCCTTGGGAGAAGGGCGATGTCATCGTGTTTTACTTTCAGACCCACCCGTTGCCCGTCCTGATCTGTTTGTTCCTTCAATTCGGAGCGCTCGTCCCTCTCGGCACCTTCACGGCGTCTGTGGTCAGTCGTCTGCATTTTCTCGGCGTGCGCGCCGCCTGCTGATCGGCGCCAGCCTTCTGATCCCAGTCAGGCAAAGCCACAAGGCAGCACTAGAATGCTCGAAGCAAGGCAATCGAGCGGCGCGAGCGTTTGGTGGAGTGCCTTCAATCGGTGGGCGGAATGGTTTTCTATATTCTGCTCGGAGTGTGGACGGGGTCTATAAGTCCGACACATGTGTAGTGCGCGAGAAACAGCTGCATGGGTGGATATTGAAAAAACTAAAAACTATCAAAGGGAGATCGACGAATTTAAGCAAGAATGCGTGACCGGTTACCGCTATTACCAGCTTCAGTCGGGTGACTTTCCACGCGATGCGCGAACTCAATGCATTGAACGCTGGGCATATTTCGATTCCCAGACCAGGCAATGGAGCCTGGGATGGTGCGCTATGAACCGGAGGCGCAACCGTGAAATAGGCATGAGCGGGATCTGTCGATGGCAGAAGAGCGGTGCGTCCGCAGTATGGTGAGCCAGGATTTGTTGACGCGCAGCGCGTAACGAGCGGTCCACGCAGTCGACTTGGCAAGCCCTTCTCGAGTTAAGCGAAACCGTCTGGCTGACTGACCGCGCCAACGTGCGCCTGATCGTCAATAAACAGGCGGCCTGCGGTGAGCGCCTGGCGGTCGATTTCCAGCAGATCGAGTTTCTTCACTTTGTCTTCGAGTACTCTGAATGCAGTTCCGGGGGCCAGGCACTCGGTCTCTTCCAGCAGCGCGCCCATCATTACTATGTTCGCTGCCTTAGTCGAACCCAGTCGGTCGGCGATCTCCGCCGCAGGAATCGCGAACACCTGCACTCCGGGCGCGACGAAGTCGGCAGGAAGGCTGCCGCCGCTGTAGAGGATGAGTCCACCGCTCGCAACTTCGGGTGCGAACTTTCGCAGCGAGAACTCATTCATGGCGACCAGCACATCGGGGCGCGAGACCAGGGGCGACCCGATCCGTTCCTTCGACAAGCACACGTGGCAGTGCGCGCTGCCCGAACGCATCTCCGGGCCATACGATGGCAGCCAGCTCACTTCCAGTCCTTCCCGCATACCCATTTCGATGAGCAGTTGCCCCAGCAGCAGCACGCCTTGTCCGCCGAAGCCTGCAATTTTGATTTTTACGTCTTTGAAGTGATGGGTGTGTTGCGATTTGTCGTTCGCTTCCGCTTTTGGAATGATCTCAAGCACATCCGCTACCGGGCGTTGCGGGGGTTCATTGCCGATGGGGATTTCCGGGCGGCGATCGCGGAAAACATTTAGCGGGAACGTCGGCGTCATCTTCTCGAGAACCCAGCGCCGCGCCTCGACCGGATCTTTGCCCCAAATCGTCGGACACGGTGACAAGATTTCGACAAACGAGAAACCGGTGCCGTCGCGCTGGATCTCGAGCGCTTTGCGGATCGCCCGCCGCGCTTTCATGATGTTCTTGTTGTCGGAAAGAGCGACGCGTTCGATGTATGCCGGCGCTTCCAGCGTGGCGAGGAGTTCTGCCATGTGCAAGGGAAAGCCTTCGTTCGACGGCCGCCGTCCCCAGGGAGAAGTTGTGCTCTTCTGCCCGACCAGGGTCGTTGGCGCCATCTGTCCGCCAGTCATGCCATAGATTCCGTTGTTCACGAAAAAGACGGTTATCTTTTCCCCTCGGTTCGCGGCGTGCACGATCTCGGCGGTGCCAATGGCGGCCAAGTCGCCGTCTCCCTGATAGGAAATGACGATTTTATCCGGGCAGGATCGTTTGATTCCCGTGGCCGAAGCGGGGGCGCGGCCGTGTGCGACTTGCACATTGCCTACATCGAAATAGTAATAGGCAAATACTGAGCACCCCACGGGACTGACGAAGATGGTCTTGTCCTGCAGCCCCAGTTCTTGCAGCGCTTCGGCAATCAGCTTGTGGGCCACGCCGTGTCCGCAGCCGGGACAGTAGTGGGTCTGGTGCTTTAGCTCTGACTTGCGCTCGTACAGGTCGTAGAATAGTGGCGATCTGGAGTGGACTGATTCGTATCCGTTGTCGTTCACTTCGGATTTGACTTCCGGATCCCCGCTGATCACGCTCTCGTTTGCCATTTTCGTTGTCCTCACACCGCTACGGCTATGCGCTCCAACACTTGTTGTTGCAGCTCCGCCACCGAAGGCACGTTGCCCCCTACCCGGCCATAGAATTCCACTGGTACTTTGCCATTCAGCGCCAGGCGCACGTCTTCCAGCATTTGTCCGTTACTCAATTCGACGACCAGCACTTTTTGTACCTTGGCCGCGGCTCTCGCCAGCGCTTCCGAGGGATAGGGCCACAGCGTGATGGGGCGGAACAGTCCGGCTTTCACGCCTTCCTTGCGCAGCGCTTCCACTGTGGAAAGCAACACGCGGGACACGATGCCGTACCCGACCAGCAGCACGTCAGCATCGTCAGTGTTGTAGAGCTCCCACCGCGGCTCGGCTTCTCGCGCGCGGATGTACTTGGCTTCCATTCTGCGCTGGTGTTCTTCCAATTCATCGGTTTCGAGATAGATGGAACTGACCAGGTTGGCCCGCGTTTCTGGCGTGCCCTTTACTGCCCAGATTTTTTCCGGTGGATGAATCTCGCGATATTCGAGATCCAGCGGTTCCATCATTTGTCCGATGAAGCCGTCAGCCAGCACCACTGCGGGATTGCGATATTTGTCGGCGAGATCAAATGCCAGCATGGTGAGCTCGGCCATCTCCTGTACCGATGCGGGAGCCAGCACGATATTGCGGTAGTTGCCGTGGCCACCGCCCTTCACCATGGCGAAATAATCGCTTTGTTCCGGGGCGATGTTGCCCAGTCCGGGGCCACCGCGCATTACATCGACGATCACGCACGGCAATTCCGCGCCGGCCAGGTAAGACATGCCTTCCTGCATCAGGCTGACGCCCGGCCCAGAAGATCCAGTCATGACGCGCACGCCTGCCGCCGCAGCCCCATACACCATGTTGATGGCGGCGACTTCGCTCTCCGCTTGCAGAAAAGTTCCGCCGACCTGCGGGAAGTAGAGCGCGGCAGACTCGGCGATTTCGCTGGCCGGAGTAATTGGATAACCGTAGTAGGCGCGGCATCCGGCGAGGATCGCGCCCTTGACCACTGCCACGTTTCCTTTACAGAGCTGCCGCATGTTCGACTCCTTGCGCTGCCGCGAACGCTTTGCCCTTCGCTTTTATGCGGTAGACGGTAATCGCGCCGGGCTCTGGGCAACAGTAAAAACAGATTCCACAACCGGTGCAGTCATGCCCGGTGTAGCGGGCGAGATGAACCCCGTAAGGACTCAACTCTGGCGCCAGTTCCAGGCACTTGGGCGGGCAGGACTCAACGCATAGCCCGCACCCTTTGCATTCCTCGACATCGACTGTGACCTTACCGCGCGCTTGGCCTGCCATCTTTCACCTCGTTTGCTGCTATCTCCACAACTAAGTGCCGCTGCAGCCCCTTCAATCTCACTCAGGTAGATCGGCGTGTAATCCGCGCGGCCTTCGTGGATGGCCTCACGCACGTTGCCGCCGATAAACATTGCATTGTGCCGGAAGTGCCGAGGCATTCCTGGAGCCGCATAGGGCACCCCTCCATTACTACTGCAATCTTCGACCTCAGCTCTCGACCCGGCTAGGGCGGAGAGCACAGCTGACTGTGATATCCGTCACACAAGCTACGAAAACCCTGCTGTTTCTTTACGGTTGCCTACGCTTTCGGTGGTCTCAATGCAGGCTCAGCGCATGGTTCCGGAACTATGAACACTGTGGACCTCAAGATTTATCGCTGCGCCTCTCAAAAGTGCTAGTTGTGCGATGAACGGAACTATTGATAATGCGTTTTGGAGTAATTCGCTGAATCCTCTCCAAGATAAGGCCACCATCTAAGCCGAGCGAACAAACGGATCAGCGGCTTGGAGATGCGCCCTGCAAAAGCGTTGGGGTTCTTGCTCTACCCGTCGCGAGCAACAGTTGTTACAACCAGAGACCGTAGTGCATTAGCCGAGGAAGACGGAACCTGAAACCGTTCGGAGCCGGGTCGAGAGGCCTCTTTCGAGCGAGTCGCGAAACCAAATGATTGACCTTCGAAATTTGTGGCTTGGATTAGCTCTGCTCATGCCGGCGCTGGGACAATGCGCCAGCGCTCAAGTCGACGAATTCCTGCCCGAGATCGACGCGTATTACAAGGTGAACCAAGACGTGCGTTTGAGCTTCCAGGCGAAAGAGACCAGAGAGGGCAGTGAGCCGACCCAAGCCGAGATCGGCCCCAGCATCGAGTTCTATTTGAAGCCGCTGCTCAGGCTAAAGAAAATTACACGGTTCGATCTGGACGACTCGAAATCCCGCCCCCTGGTGCTTGCCATCGGCTACCGCTATCTGCCTTCGCCGAACGAGCCGGCAGAAAACCGCATCGAGCCAGTCGCAACCTTTAACTTTCCGTTGAAGGCGGGATTCTTGCTCTCTGACCGCAACCGCGCAGATCTCGATTGGAAGAGTGGGAAATTCACGTGGCGCTATCGCAACCGTTTGCAGATCGAAAAACGGCTCACGATTCACTCCTATCACCCTGCTCCTTATGCCAGCGTGGAGCCATTTTACGAAAGCCAATACAACAAATGGAGTGACACCGCAATCTACGCCGGGTGCATGTTTCCGATAGGCAAGCACGTTGAGTTGAATCCGTACTATGAGCACCAGAACAATACTGGAAAAAGTCCAAATCAGCAGTTGAACCAGTTGGGTCTGATCCTCAGCCTCTTCTTCTAAGCAGAAGGCAGCAGTTCCGCATGCGTCGGACTGGAAGGCGATTATTCCGTGCCGGTTCGGGCTTCGCCTGGGAATCTGAACACATCGGTGGGCCGAGGTTCCGTCGCCCGACCCACAAGATCATTCGCTTTCTCTGCATCGACGCCTTTGTCTCGGGAGAAATAGGTCAATTGTGTTGGCGCCGCGAACCGGGTACCAGAAGCCTCGACGATTTCAGCGATCTTCAATATCACGTCCTGGCGAATAGCGGTGAATTGTGCCCAATCGCCCGTTTGACCATAGGCAAACAGCTCCATCTGGAAAGCGGCACCGACAAAGCTCATCACCCGAACCCTGCAGCTCCCAGGTTCGATCGCGGGATGCTGGTCAAGCATGCTCTGCACGCGGTCTAGCACGAACCGTAATTGTTCGGCTTGTGTTTCAATTCGCAGCGAGAAAGTCTGGTTGATAAGCAATTTGTTGCGGCGCGCCATGTTTTCAAATTGCATTTGAGCGAGCGATCCATTAGGAACTACGGACAGATTCTGATCGAGGGTTCGCAGTTTCAGGGAACGGAGCCCGATATCTTCCACAGTTCCAAGTTGACCGCCGATCTGGCAGAAGTCACCGACACGAATCGCTTTGTCCATCAGCAAGGAAACCCCGCCTATGAGGTTCTCCAGGGTCTTTTGGGCGGCCAGCGCTATTGCCAACCCCCCAATGCCGAGGCCTGCGAGGGTGGTCTTCACATTGATCCCAAACAGGCTCAACGCGGCAACCGAAGCGAGGATCAGCAGCACGATACGCGTGAGTCGCTGCATCACGATCAGGATCGACTCCCCTCCGCCGTGTTGCGTTCGCGTCCGGTTCAACGCGTGTTCGAAGCTGCGATCCGTGATTGTGCTTACAAGCCATACGAAACATGCTGCCAGAAGGGTTGCCAGGAAACGAAAATAATAGACGCGGTACAAAAGGGGCGGCCCCAGCAGATAGACCAAGACGCCGTGCAGCAGGATCGCAAGGATGCACTGAAGCGGCATTTCATGTCGCGTCTCCCACACCGGTCTGAAAGGCAGTTCTTGAAGTTTGTGCCGGATGCGCTCAGGCGCACTCAGTAAGAACGTCAACAGCCAAGCCAGCAGCCACGAAATCGGTATCGAAAGAAGCCACTCGATCCACTGCGCCAGAGACATTCGCAACAGCCGCCGACCGGTCAACCCGGCAGGAACAATTCGGTCAGCCAACGTCGGCGCTTCGCTTTTCATCTGGGCGTAGAGCGTCGGGATATTCGCAACCGTCTCTTTTGAAACCAGCCAGATTTTTCCCGACTCCGGATCATTCACGCGCACCAGGATGACGTCCAGAGTCGCGCCGCCCACCGCCAACACACCAGCACGCACTTCTCCGGGCGGAAGTCCAGGTTCAATGGAGCCATTGGGATCGTCACTCAACAAGCCAATGTTGCCTTTGAACCTCCCGTGCAACGCGTAAAGCTCCTTGACTCGCTGTGCCAGATTCGTGTCTTGGCCCGGCGTTGGCTGCAGGTAGCGAGCGGCGGTCTCGTAGTCTTCGCTTTCGGTGCATTTCAGTAATCCCATCACCGAGCCACGCGGAGTCGCGCGCCCAAGCGGATCGATGGGCGTCGAAGGCTCAGCTTTGGCTGGTTGAGCTACGTCAGATGTCGAAAGCTGGGCCGGCGAATATCCAGCCGAGACGGAGAATAAGAAGATAGTGAAAGCTATGTTGAAAGCGTAGGCCCTGACGAGGTGCAATCCTCGGCGATTCCTATCCGGTAATCCGTATAAAGTCACGGCGGCCTATCGTTCACACTACTTTATAGACGCTGGGTTTAGTCGACTCACTATTTCACATTGGCATTTGCAGAATCTGCCCTCTTTTACTGCTCTGGAGACCTCATTTCCTCTATGCCGCGGCCCCGTCACGCGACCCGCTTGTCCACTGCCGGTTCCTTCCTGGCAAACCCACCTGCTTTACCGGCATCGAGTAACTGCGCTCCGTCGAGCCGGCCGAAAAGCTCGATCAGCTTGGCGACGACACCGGTCCAGCCGGTCTGATGGCTTGCCCCCAGGCCCGCACCGTTGTCTCCGTGGAAGTATTCGTAAAACAGGATGTAATCCTTCCAGTGAGGATCGGTCTGGAATTTCTCGGTCCCTCCGTACACTGGTCGCCGGCCAGACTTGTCACGCAAGAAGATCCCTGTCAGCCGATTGGCAATCTCCCGGGCCACCTCAAACAGATTCATGCGGTTGCCCGAACCCGTTGGACACTCAATCTTGAAGTTGTCCCCGTAATAGAGATAGAAGGACAACAAGGCACGGATCAGCAGTGCATTCACCGGCATCCAAACCGGGCCGCGCCAGTTAGAGTTACCTCCGAACATGCCGGTGTCGGATTCTGCCGGGAGATAGTTCACCCGGTATTCCTGGCCACTGACATTGAAGACGTAAGGATGATCGGCATGGTAGCGGGAGAGCGCCCGGATGCCGTAAGGACTGAGGAATTCGTTCTCATCGAGCATGCGCGTCAGAATCCGGCGCAACCTGTCCTCATTCACCAGCGCAGCAATGCCGCGTTCGGCGTACCCCATATGGCCGGGCCCGGTTGCATGAATGCTGTTGCGCAGTTCGGGCATACGTTGTAAGCGTTCCCTCAAAAGCTCCGTTACTCGCGGTACCCGTTCGCGCTGCCACGGCTCGATCACGGTGGTGGCGCACAAGGGCAGTAGGCCCACCATCGAGCGAACTTTAAGCCGGGTGGCGCTGCCGTCGGGGAGGCGAAGAACATCGTAGTAGAAACCATCCTCCTCGTCCCACATACCCTCTGGCCCCACCTGGTTCATGGCGCGCGCGATCCAGATGAAATGCTCAGCAAACTTCTGGGCCATGTCTTCGTAAAAGTTGTCGTAGGCCGCCAACTCGACGGCCATCTCCAGCATGTTCTGGCAGAACATGGCAACCCACGCGGTGCCGTCCGCCTGCTCAAGGCTGCCACCGGTCGGCAGCGCCGCGCTCCGGTCGAAGACGCCGATGTTGTCCAGCCCGAGGAACCCACCTTCAAAGAGGTTCTTGCCGAACCGGTCTTTGCGGTTTACCCACCAACTGAAATTCAGGGTCAGCTTCGCAAACGACCGCCGAAGGAACTCGAGGTCGCCTTCCCCTTTGAGGGCCTGCTCTGTCCGGTAAAGGAAAATCGTCGCCCAGGCGTGCACCGGGGGATTCACGTCGCTGAAGTTCCACTCGTAGGCCGGGATCTGACCGGTCGGATGGAGGAAGAACGACTGCAGCATCAGGTCGAGCTGTTGTTTCGCAAACTCTATATCGACCGTGGAGAGCGCGATAGTGTGGAACGCGAGGTCCCAGGCGGCGTACCACGGATACTCCCATTTGTCCGGCATCGAGATGACGTGTTGATTCACCATGTGGAACCATTCGCTGTTCCGCATGAAGCGTCCGCCGGGCTTCATCGGATCGACACCGTGTTCCTCGAGCCATTTGTCCACGTCGAAGAAGAAAAACTGCTTGGACCAGAGCATCCCGGCCAGCGCCTGCCGCATGACGAGCGCTTCATCTTCGCTGACGCGGGCTGGGGTTATGGACTTGTAGAACTCATCGGCCTCGTGCTGGCGTGCCTGCACAATCTCCGAGAAGTCTTTGAAGGGATTGCCGATGGCTGATGGCGCCGCATCGCTTAGCCGCAAACGGATGGTGGCTGTCTGTCCTGCTCCCACTTGCAACTGGTAGTGTGCCGCAGACTTAGTTCCCGATTTTTGGGGATTGACCGCACCTTGCTTTCCATTAACTACATAGTTGTTGATTCCGTCTTTAACGTAAGCAGAGGCGTTGGCAGTTCCGAAAATCCGCTCGTTGTTGGTCTCGTTCTCCGTGAACAGCAGCGGGATATCTCCCTCGCAGTACAGATATCGTTCCCCCAGATCGTGTGACGCTGCAATAACCTGATAGCCCTTCTGACCGGAGACCTGCTTCAGGGACGGCTTGGGTGTGCCGGGCCACCATGTCCAGGTATTGCGAAACCATAGTGTTGGCAGGACGTGCAGTGTGGCTGGCTCAGGACCGCGATTACTCACGCTGATTTGGATCAGGATGTCTTCTGGTGACTGCTTGGCATACTCGACAAAAACGTCAAAATAGCGATCGCCATTGAAGATACCTGTATCGAGCAGCTCATATTCCATATCGCCACGATTACGCCGCTTGCTGGTCTCGATCAGATCGCCGTAGGGAAACGGCGCTTGCGGATACTTGTACAGGTACTTCATGTAGGAATGCGTGGGCGTGCTGTCGAGGTAGAAGTAGTATTCTTTGACATCCTCACCGTGGTTGCTCTCGCTGTTGGTCAACCCGAACAGGCGCTCCTTCAGTATGGGATCCCTGCCGTTCCACAGACCTACGCTGAAGCACAACAACTGCTCACA
>Ga0209415_10006676_pt1 | contig 20400 bp, 19 predicted proteins | sample PeaSoiSIISIP2007_FD_187696 | JGI IMG/M metagenome (GOLD analysis project Ga0209415, IMG submission 187696) | Peat soil microbial communities from Weissenstadt, Germany - SII-SIP-2007 (SPAdes) (version 2) | ecosystem: Environmental > Terrestrial > Soil > Wetlands > Peat | place: Germany...
CGCCGCCGCGATCGTCCACGGCTCGGCGCACGAGCATTACGAAATCCCCATGGAGCCGTGGCAGAAGATCTTCATCTACGTGGTGATTTTCACCGCTCCGACAGTGGCAGGGGTTCTGCTGTGGCGGGGGAGCCTGCGGCCGGGTGCCTGGCTGCTGCTCCTCTCGATGGGCGGCTCGCTGCTGTTCGGCATGACGTTCCACTTCCTGCTGCTGGGCCCGGACCACGTGTCCAGCGTGAATATGCAGGGGTGGGGAATGACATTCCAGGTGACAGCGTTTCTGCTGGCCGTGACGGAAGTGCTGGGGATGACTGCGGCGCTGCGCGTGCTGAGGGCAAAAACCTAATGGCGCGCCAGGCAGCACAGACACGATTGTCTGTGCTACTTGGCTCCTAGAACCACTCGCGGGCGGGGCCTTCCAGGAAGGCGCGGAGCTTGCGCGAGCGGGAAGGATGCCGCAGCTTGCGCAGTGCTTTCGCTTCGATCTGGCGGATGCGCTCGCGGGTGACGGCGAAGGACTGGCCCACTTCCTCGAGCGTGTGCTCGCTGCCGTCGTCCAGGCCGAAGCGCATCTTGATCACTTTTTCCTCGCGGGGCGTGAGCGTCTTCAGCACCGAACCGGTTTGCTCCTTCAGGTTCAGGTTGATCACGGCCTCGGAGGGCGAGATGACCGCCTTGTCTTCGATGAAATCGCCCAGATGCGAGTCTTCTTCTTCGCCAATGGGGGTCTCGAGAGAAATCGGCTCCTGCGCGATCTTCAGAATCTTGCGCACCTTGGCGACAGGAATGTCCATGCGCTTGGCAATTTCTTCCGACGCGGGCTCGCGGCCCAGCTCCTGCACGAGCTGGCGGCTGGTGCGGATCAGTTTGTTGATTGTCTCGATCATGTGCACGGGGATGCGGATGGTGCGCGCCTGGTCCGCGATGGCGCGGGTAATGGCCTGGCGGATCCACCAGGTCGCGTAGGTGGAAAACTTGTAGCCCCGCCGCCATTCGAATTTGTCCACGGCCTTCATCAGGCCGATGTTCCCTTCCTGGATCAGGTCCAGAAACTGGAGGCCGCGGTTCGTGTACTTCTTGGCGATGGAAACGACCAGGCGGAGGTTGGCCTCGATCAATTCCTTCTTCGCTTGCTCCGCTTCCGCCTCGCCGCGATGGATGATTTGCAGCGCGCGCTTCAGCTCGGTCAGGCCCACCTCACTGTCGCTGGCGATGTCGCGCAATTCGGTGCGGCGGGTGCGCAGTTCCTTGCGCGCGTCGGCGGCGGTGTCGCCCTTGGAGGCTTCGGCGCGGCGTTCGAGCTTGGTGGCTTCGCGCTCGAGCAGTTGCAGGCGCTCGACCGTGAGCCGCAGGCGGTCGATCAGCCGCTTCTTCTCGAACGGGTTGTACTCGATCGAGCGGACCAGGCGCGACATTTCGATGCGCGTGCGCGAGAGCGTCCACTTGGCCCGCAGGTAGGAGCGCTTCTTGGACCGGGGCAGCTTTTCGAGCCGAGCCGCCTGCTTGAGGGCCAGGCCATACTGCTTGGCGATCTTGTCGATGATCTTGAGGGTCTGCCGGGTCTTGGCCTCGATCTTGTCTTCGGTTAGCTCTTCGTCGTCGAAAACGACGATTTCCTTGATGGTGCGCGCGCCCTGCCGCAGGTCTTCGCCGATGGCCAGCACTTCCTTGAGCACGATGGGCGACCGGGAGATGGTCTTCATCACGGTCAACTGGCCGCGCTCGATGCGCTGCGCGATGGCCACTTCGCCTTCGCGCGTGAGCAGCGGCACGGTGCCCATTTCCCGCAGGTACATGCGCACGGGGTCGTTGGTCTTTTCGAGCGCGCCCGGCGTCAGATCGATTTCCTGCTCTTCGCCGGCGACTTCCTTGCCCGGCTCCGCTTCGGTCTCGATCGGCTCGGCGCCTTCCATGCCCGCGCGGGCCGTCTTGGCGGTGGCCAGGTCTTCGTACACATCAATCCCGTACCGCTCGAAAGTGGAGAGCAGTTCGTCAATCTCTTCCGACGAGTGCACCTCCGCCGGGAGGATGTCGTTCACTTCGTCGTAGAGCAGGTAGCCGCGCTCCTTGCCCATGGCAATGAGCTGCCGTACCTGGTCGTATTTGTCTTCGATGGCCATACGCGCAGAACTCTCCCAGCCGAATCGCTTACACTAGATTGGACGCCACGGCGCTGGGACGGGAATCATCAGATGCGGAAACGCGGAAAAGGGAGACGAGGATTCCGCCGGCCGAAGAAATACGGCTGGAAACGTATGATCCCGGTTGAATGCGAGATTTCGCGCCGCGCCCCGCGTCCCTGGTTCCGATCCTCCGAGACTGTCGCCCCAGTTCCGGCGCATGCTCTCCGCTGCCCATGCCGTCCATCTACCGCCTTTTCTTAGATGTACGGCACACCCCTGCCGTTGCACCGTCAAGCTGTACAAAAATATAACGGTTCTGGGCGCGAGTCAACCGTGATTGCGGGCATGCGCGGCTGTGAAAATCACAGCAAATCTGTGGATTTCAGCTTGCGGTTTCCGCAGAAAGCGCTTTGCGCAGTTCCTGTTTTCGGCCCATGAGTTCGCGCAGTTCCTCCGCGGCAGGGCCGGCTTCGATGCGGCGCTGCAAATCGGCGAGCTCGGTTTCCAGGTGCACGCGGCGCAGAGCCACCAGGCAGCTCGAGGCTTCATCCCAGGTCGGCTCGGCGGCTGACTCGAACAGGATGTCGTAGAGCAGGCGGCGTTCGGGGGCTTCGAGGGCTTCGCTGAGCGCGACCGGGTCGGGGCGGCCGCCCGCGGCGCAGGCTTCAATCAGCGCGTCGAAGAGTTTTTCCGTTCCCAGGCCGCGATGCACGCCCGCCTCGCGCAGCTCCTCCGCGAGCCGCTGGCGGAAGCCTTCGCCTTCGGCCAGCAACTGGATCAGGCGGCGCTCCGCGGGCTTTGCCGCGGGCGGCGCCAGCTCGGGGCGCATTTTCACTTCGCTGCGGCGCTCGGCGGCGGCGCGGCGCAGCGTCTCGCGCAGCATGGGCTCGTCAATCTTCAGCCGCTGCGCCACGCGCGAGGCCCATTCCGAGCGCAGGAGGCGGTCCGGAAGCTTTTGCAAGTACGGCAGCAGGAAATTGACGGCGCGGAGTTTGCCGTCCGCCGAGTTCGGGTCGCCGCCTGCAGCGGTCGGCGCGCGGTCGATCAGGTGATCGAGGAACGCGGGCGCCTCGCCGAGCAGCTTCTGGTAGGCCTCCGCACCGTGCTCGCGGATGAATTTGTCGGGGTCGGCGCCGCCTGGCAGGCGCAGCACACGCGCGTCGAAGCCCTGCTCGAGCAGCAGCGTGAGCGAGCGCTCGGTGGCGGCTTGGCCCGCGGTGTCGGGGTCGTAGTTCATCACCACGCGGCGAGTGAAGCGGCCCAGCAGGCGAAGCTGCATCTCCGTGAGGCTGGTGCCACAGCTCGCCACCACATTTGTGACTCCGGCGCGGGCCACGGCGATGGCGTCCATGTAGCCTTCCACCATCACCGCGAATTCGCGCTGGCGGATGGTTTCCTTTGCACTGTCGAAATGGTAGAGCACGGCGCTCTTGGTGTAGATGGGCGTTTCCGGAGAGTTCATATACTTCGGCGGATCGTCGCCCAGGGCGCGACCACCGAACGCCACCACGCGGCCCGCTTCGTTGGCAATCGGAAACATGACGCGGCGGCGGAAACGGTCGTAGAGCCTGCCGGAGGGGTCGCGGGAGACGAGACCGGAAGCCTCGAGCAGCTTCTCGGGATACTTGCCGCGGGCGTGGCGAAGGAGCACGTCGCCGCCCGAGGGGGCGTAACCCAGCCCGAAGTGTTCCATGGCGGCGCGGTCCAGGCCGCGGTCTTCCAGATACCCGAGCGCCACCGTGCCTTCGGCGCTGCGGGAGAGCTGCCGCTGGAAAAACGCCGCGGCGTCGCGATGCAGCTCGAGCATTTGATTCCGCAGGCTGGTCTCGCGGCGTTCGGCCGGAGTGCGCGGGCGCCGCTGGGGCACGGCGATGCCGCATTTCTCGGCCACGGCGCGCACGGCGTCGAGGAATTCGAGTTTTTCGAATTCCATGAGGAATTTGAAGACGTCGCCGCCCACGCCACAGCCGAAGCAGTGATAGATCTGCTTCACCGGGTGCACGGCAAACGAGGGTGATTTCTCGTTGTGGAACGGGCACAGCCCCATGAAGTTCTGGCCGGCCTTCTTCAGGCGGACGTATTCGCCGATTACGCGAACGATGTCCGCCTGCTGCTTGACTCGATCGGCAAATGTGCCGGCTTCCGTCATAAAAAACGAAACTCGAAATTCGAAACTCGAAATTCGGTCAGACCTCAGGTCGGGCACTTGCTTGTGCCGCCCGCTTCTGAGTTGCACGAATGTACCCGTTCAGGAGCTGGATCACACGTTGGGCAAGCGCGTCAAGACGGGCCCATTCCTCGCGCGTGATGTACTTCTCGTCGAGGGCGGTCGTCAGATGGTCGCGCAATTCAAAAGCCGAGCCGCGTGCTTGCCGGCAGAATTGCATGTTTTCGCGGTAGGAGAAGCGTCCAAAGCCCTCGGCGATATTGGCAGTTACTGACGAAGCGGCCCGACGCAGCTGCCCGAAAAGAACGTATCTCTCCTCCGGCGGAAACTTCTTCGTGGCAGCGTACATGGCGATGCGCAGCTCCCGCGCGAGCTTCCAAGTTTGAAGATCGGTGTAATCTCTGACCTGGCCCGGCTCGCGCGGGGTTTCTCCGCCGAGTTTCGAATTTCGAATTTCGAGTTTCGCTTCTGGCATGACGCGCCTGTTTAACACTCCACTTTGCCTATTTCAACCCGACCACGGTGACGGCATCGCCGCCGTGCTCCGGGTCTTCCGCGGAGACGCGCTCGACGTGCGGATGAGCGGAGAGAAATTCGGCCAGGCCGCGGCGCAGCGCCCCGGTGCCGTGGCCGTGGATGATGCGCACGCGGGGTTTTCCGGCGAGCGCGGCCTCGTCCAGGAATTTATCGACGCGCTCGGCGGCTTCTTCGACCGTGCAGCCGATCACGTTGATTTCTTCCGGCGCGGCGGCCTGGGCTGAATGCGTGTGGACGCGGATGCCGGGCCGCGCCGCTGCGGCAGCCTTGGAGGACTGCGCGCCGCCGGGGGCATCGGCGACCACGGCCAGAATATCGTCGCGCTTCACTTTCATCCGCAGCGGGCCGGCTTCCACCTGCGCGCCTCGGTCATCGAGCTGGCGCAGGATGACCGGCTGCGGCAGGCCGCGGACGCGGATGCGGGCGCCGGGTACGAGGAGATCCGCGGCGACGGGTTGCGGGCCGCTCGGGGTGACGCCCAGATCCTGCTGCGCATCCGCCAGGTGCGACACTACGGCGCTGTCCGCGTCTTCCCGCGCCTCGCTGCGCGCCTTCTGGCTCTGCCGGCGCGCGCCTTTTTCCACCTGAGCGCGCAGTTCGCGATCCCGAATGTCCTCGAGCGCGCGCGCCATTTGCGCCTCGTACCGCTTCACGGCCGCTTCGAGATGCGCTTCGAGTTCGGCGATGCGCTTGCGCTGGCGTTCCGTCCATTCCGTGCGCAGCGCCTTTCGTTCGGCTTCGAGCTGCTCGATTTCCGCCGAAACGCAGCGTTTCATCTCGTCGAGTTCTTCGCGGCTCTGGTGGAGATAGGCGATCAGCGCGCCCGCCTCGCGGGATTCGGGCGTCAGTTCCCGCTCGGCGCACGCCAGCGCGCGCTCCGGAAGCCCCAGACGCCGCGCGATGGCGATGCCGCTCGAAACGCCGGGCACGCCCAGGAGCAGGCGATAGGTGGGGCGCAGGTTTTTCCCGTCGAATTCGACCGCGGCGTTGACCACGCCCGGCGTGGTGGAGGCGTAGGCCTTCAGCCGGTCGTGATGCGTGGTGGCGAGCGTGAGGCAGCCGCGCGCGCGGAATTCCTCGAGCAGCGCAATCGCCAGCGCCGAGCCTTCTTCCGGCGCGGTGCCCGTGCCCATCTCGTCCACGAGCACGAGCGAATGCGGAGTGGCCGCTTCCAGCATCCCGCGCAGGTTCAGCATGTGCGCCGAAAACGTGGAGAGGTCCGCGGCGATGGACTGTTCGTCGCCGATGTCGGCCAGCACGCGGTCCACAAGGGGCAGTTCGGCGCCCTCCGCGGCCACCGGGATGCCGCACTGCGCCGAGAGCACGGCCAAGCCGACCGTTTTCAGCGCCACGGTTTTTCCGCCGGTATTCGGCCCGCTGATCACCAGCACGGTGTCCGCGCCGCCCAGCTCGAGCGACATGGGCACGATCGCGCGCCCTTCCCCGGCCTGCCGGAGGCGTGCCTCGAGCACGGGATGGCGCGCGGCTTCCAGTGACAGCCGCGCCCCCGCCGAGAATTCCGGGAGGGCGCAGGTGAATTCCCGCGAGAAGCGCGCGCGGGCAAAAACGGAATCGAGCTGCGCGATGGTCGAGGCCGCAGCCTCGAGCTGCGGGAACGCCTGGCGCAGCCGCTCGGTCAGCTCTGCGAGGATGCGCGCGATTTCTTCCGCTTCCTCCTCAGCGAGTTGAACGAGCTGGTTGTTCGCGTCGAGCGTTTCGAGCGGCTCGATAAACACCGTTTGCCCCGTGCCGCTCGCGCCGTGCATCACGCCGGGGACGCTGCGCCGGTCGGCCGCGCGCACGGGAATGACGTAGCGGTCGTTTCGCAGGGTGACGTAATCCTCACCCGGGTCCTGGCCCCGCGCGCGGAGGATGCGCTGGAGCTGGTCGTGTATTTTCTCCCGCGCTTTCAGCAGCGCGGAACGGATGCGGCGCAGCTCGGGCGAGGCATCGTCGCTCAGCTCGCCGTTCGGAAGAATGGCGCGGCGCACGGTGGCCGTGAGCCAGCCGAGATCGGGCAGGGTCGCGGCGCGTCCCGCCAGCCGCGGATATTTTTCTCCCTCGTGCCGCAGCGTCCCTTTCAAATCGGCCGTCACGTCCGCGAGCGACGCGGAATCGAGCAGCTCGGTGGGAGTCAGCACGTTCACGCGCACAGCCAGCCGCTCGAGCCAGGGCCCGGGATCCGCCAGCGAGCCGAATCCCAATTCGCGTCCCGCGCGCAGCCACGCCGCCGCCTCGGCGATCGAGGCGAAGGCGCCGTCGAGCGTCACGCGGTCCTGCGTGAACGCCAGCGCTGCTATGGCCCGGCGTCCGGGCGCACAAGTGGTGTACCCCAGCAGGATTTCCCGCAGGCGAGAGAATTCGAGTATGTCTTCGGCCGAACGCGACACGCGGTCTCCGGGGCTTCAAGATGTCACGGCGGGAGGCGGAAGCGCAACCGCGGGCGATAAGGGGACCACGGTCGAGAGGCTCACGGTCCCGCCGCGGCGGGATCGCGGCTACGCCGGCCGCCGAAGGGTTTCCGCCAGAAATTGCGCAGCGTCGGCGGGCTGGGCGCAGGAGCGGATCAGCCGGGCGTCCTCCTGGTCCCTGGGCGGCTCGGCCATATCCTCGACTTCGCCGACGCGATCGAGCACCGGCTGCCAGAAGCCGCCGATAACGGCAAAAGGTTTGCGCGGCATCACGCGTTTGTTGAGCATCTCCCACACCACGGCGAGCTCCACGAGCGTGCCCGTGCCGCCGCGGCACGCAACGTAACCATCGCCGCGGCGCACGAGCTCGAACAGGCGCTCTTCCCAGGTAGCCACGCGCACCTCTTCATCCACCCAGGGGTTCGCACGCGCGCGGAAAAAGGACGAGGTGACGCCCAGCGTACGCCCGCCCGCGTCTTTCGCGCCGCGGCTCACCGCTTCCATGACGCCTCCGTAGCCGCCCGAGCAGACCGCAAGCCCCGCGCTCGCGAGCGCCGCGCCGAGGGCGCGTGCTTCCTGGTACCACGCGTCACCCTCGGCGGGCCGCGAGCTGCCGAACACCGTGATTACGTGGATGCGCTCTGCACTCATACTTCGGAGTGACTTGAAGGGACTCCGATTATAGGCCACGCGCAGCCGGCGCAGCGATCCCCGCCCGGCCTGTTGGGGAGGACGCGAAGCGCCGGGACCCTGCCGGCTGCCGGGCGGTGCCGGGCGTGCCCGGCCTTCTCCATTCCACCGTCAATTGTGAGAAAATAGCGGGCAGCCCACAGCCGAGTGGAATCCGGAGAATTCCGGGGGGGAGGAAGCTTTGAAAAAAGGATTGGCCTATTTCCTGTGTCTGGTCATGGTCGCGCTGCCTCTGACCGCGGGTGAGAAGGAAAAGATCAATGAGCGCCTGGAGGATTGCGGGACGGTGATGAAGGAAATTCTGGGCATGCCGGATTCGATCCCCAAAGATATGTTGGACAAATCGGTGTGCATAATGGTGATCCCCGGCGTGAAGAAAGGCGCCTTTATTTTCGGCGCGAGCTACGGCCGCGGCGCTATCACCTGCCGCGGCGGCGACGACTTCAACGGCGGCTGGTCCGCTCCCTCGATGTTCCGGCTGTTTGGCGGCAACGTCGGGTTCCAGATCGGCGGCCAGGCGACCGATTACGTGCTCCTGGTGATGAACGATGGCGGGGTGAAGGCCATCCTGAAAGGCAAAGTAAAACTCGGTGCGGACGCCTCCGTGGCCCTGGGGCCCGTCGGCCGCACTGCCGATGCTCAAACCAACGGGATGATGCAGGCTGAAGTGCTGGCCTACTCCCGCGCTCGCGGCGTATTCGCCGGCGTCTCCCTCGAGGGCGCCAACCTGCAAGAGGACTCGGACGCGAACAATGCCATCTACGGCCAGGAATACTCCGCCATGGATATCGTGAGGCGCGGGAAAGCCCAGGCCACATCGGGCGCTCAGCTCTGGCTCTCGATTCTCAGCAAGACCACGCCCAAGCATTCTTCCTGAGCGGAGGGACAGCCAGTCCCGCCGCGCGGGACGGGCGGGCGCGGTGCAGTGGAACCCGCAGTGAAAACGAATGACCTGCCCGATCTGCCAGCGGCGTAAACCCGCGCGTTTTTGTCCCGCGCGCGGCGAAACCATTTGCTCGATTTGTTGCGGAACCGAGCGTGAAGTCACGCTGGACTGCCCGCACGATTGTATTTACCTGATCCGCGCCCGCGAGCAGGAGGACGAGCACCGCAAACCGCCTCCTCCCGCGGAAATGCCGTTTTCGGAAATCGAGCTGCCCACGGGCGTGCTCGATGTGAACCGTGCGCTCGTGGCCGCGATGGCCACCACCATCCTGGCGCTCGCCGACGAGACGTGCGGGCTCTCCGACGCCGACGTGGCCGCGGCGCTCCGTCCCCTCGCCGAGGCCTATCGCACGCTCAGCTCCGGGCTGTACTACGAAAAGCCGCCGGAGGGCGGCCCGGCGCGCGAGCTTTATGGAAGGCTCCGCGAGGCTGTGCAGGGGCTGCGCAAAGAGCAGCTCGCGCGCGCCGCGCTTCCCGTAGTGAAAGACAGCGACGCACTCTACATCAGCGTTTTTCTGGCGCGCGTTCTCCGCGCGCGCTCCAACGGCCGGCCGCGCTGCCGGGCGTTTCTGGATTTTCTCCGCGCGCAGTTTCCCGTGGCGGCGCCGGCGGAGCGCGAGGCGCCGCGCATCATTGTGCCGTGAAGAACGAAATTCGAAAACGAAAAACGGAGAAAGGAGCGCCTGGCCCAGGCGCGACGAAGTTGCTCCACAGCTCAGGCTGCCGAACTCACTGCCGCTGATCCCCAGCCCAGCTCCAGTTGCGGCGAAGACTCAGCGGGAGCGCCTCGGACCTCCGGTCGCACGCCCAGACCATATTTCGCGCGCAGGGCAGCGAATCGCGCCGAGATTTCCTTCCGGTACGCCTCCGGGGCGTAGGCGTTGTGCGTGTACCACTCGCGGTAGCGCCGCGCCAGCCGCGGGAATTCCTTCTCCAGGAACGGCAGGAAAACTTCCAGGGACGACGGCATCAGGAAGAGCACGCTGGCGCAGAGCCACTGTGCTCCGGCGTCCCGCGCGGCGCTGGCGAGCGCGTCCAGTTCCTGTTCCCGGTCGGTGATTCCCGGAAGCACCGGCATCACAAACACTCCCGCGGCGATCCCCGCTTCGCGCAGCTTCGTCACGGCCGCCAGACGCAGGTCGGGTCGGGGCGCGCGCGGCTCGAGCCGCCGCGCCAGGCGCTGGTGGAGTGTGGTGATGGATAGATTCACGGAGATGGAGGATTTTTCCGCCACGCGCCGCAGCAGTTCGATATCCCGCACCACGCGGTTCGACTTCGTGGTGATGGAAACGCTCAGCCCCTCCTGCCGCGCCATGGCTTCCAGCGTGGCGCGCGTCGCGCCGAATTCCTCCTCGGCCGGCTGGTAGGGGTCGGTGGCTGTGCCGATGGCGATGTGCTGGCCGCGGAGGCCCGGCGCGGCGAGTTCGCGCGCCGCAAGCGCCCCAGTGTTGGCCTTCACGTAGATTTTTCGCTCGAAGTCCGCTGCGCCCAGTTCCATGTATTCGTGGGTGTAGCGCGCGTAGCAGTACTGGCAGCCGAATTCGCACCCGCGATAGGGATTCACGGTCCAGGGGAACGGGACGCGCTCCGAGTTGCAGCGATTGAGCAGCGATTTCACCGGCAGCAGGTAGTATTCCGTTTGCCGCTTTTCATCCACCAGCGGAGAAGAGGCTGCGAGGCGGGCAATCCCGCCGATCGGGTTCGTGGCGCCCCCGCTCGGGCACGAAGCCCGAGGGGGCGTGGGGACGCCTTCCGATGGGGGCTGGCCGTCCCTGGGGTCAGGGAAAAGTGAGGAGGTTACCGGCTTCGTCCGGCGGCGCTTCGCTCCGCTGATGGCGGAGAGAGGCGCCGTGAATCCGGCACGAAGAGTGGGTGAAGTGGCCAAGGCCCGCCTCGCGATGAGCGGATAATATTCGCTTTTCGTTCGCCATGTCAAGCAGATTCTTTCGCTTTTTATTTCCCATGAGGTTCGGCCCCTTCGGTATTTCTCCCTCGCGAGCTTTTCCTGCGTGGCAGTAGCGTATACTGGGGGCCGTTCCCGGCCAGCGGAACCCATGCCCAAAGAGATCAACATCCTCGTCCTGGAGGACGATCCCGGATCGCAAAACGCCATCCAGATGATGATGGACGGCGAAAGTTGGAAGGTTAAGATGCTCGGGGATGCGGATGCCGCCCTGAAGGAGTTGGCCCAGGGCTCCTGGGCGCTGGTGGTGGCCAGCCTCTCCCTGGTGGACTTCGCCAGCCCGCTCTTCCAGATCCTGAAGGAGCTGGCGCAAGCCCCCCCGGTGGAAGAAGGCAAATCCCGTGTGCGGGTGCTGTTCGTTGTGCCGGCCTCGCAGGTGACAGAGGCCATCCCCGTCCTGGAAACCGCGCGATTGCCTTACGCGACGAAGCCGTACCAGTTTAACGATTTCATGGAGAAAGTGAACGACCTGCTGCTCCAGGCGCAATTCCTCTCCAAGACCGCGCGCGAGCGCGGCTTCGCCTTCGAGAAGCGCGAACGCGCCCCGGCCGGGAAACACGGCAAGAAGACCCAGGCCGCCAACTCCATGTTCGCTTCGCGCGATGAGTATTACTACACCGAAGAGGAGCTGGCGGAATACGAGCGCGAGCAGAAAGACTCCGAGCAGAAAAAGAAGAAGAGCAAAAACCTCGGCGACCGGCCGATTTGATCCCTATCGCACAGCGCCTGTAGCTCAGTACGTTTTCCCTCCGCTCACTTTGCGGAATTCCTCGAACAGCGCGCGGCATTCCTCCGCCAGCAGCCCGCCCTCCACTATCAGGGGGCTACCGCCCATTCGCGCTAAGTCGCTCGCGGCTACGCGCAACTCCGAAAACCCCGCGGCGGCGGCATCGGCGATGCCCGCGCCGTGGACGATGCGTTCGATTTTCGCCCAATGTGTCGCGGAGAGGCACATGGGACACGGCTCGCAGGTGGAGTAGAGCGTGCACCCCGTGAGATCGATGGAGCCGAGAGCGCGCGCCGCAGCGCGGATGTTGTTTACCTCGGCGTGGGCCGTGGGATCGGTGTCGCGCCACACGGTGTTGTGCGACGCGGCCACCACGTCTCCCCGCCGGACGATCACCGAGCCGAATGGCGATTGGCCCGCGGCGATTCCATCGCGCGCCGCGCGGATGGCCAGGCGCAGAAAATCCGCGTCGGTCACGCGGATTCTCCGTGCGCGTCCTGCGCCGTCGAGACTGCGAGACCCTCGGCCTCGGCGCGCTCCGTCGCGCCGGAAGGATGCCAGCGGCGCACCTCGCTGCGGTCGTGCGTTTCGGCGAGCAGTTCGGCGATGGTGCGCCGAAGCGCGGGATGCCGCAGCCCGGGGGCAATCTCCCGCAGCGGCACGAGCGCAAATCGCCGCTCGGCGATTCGCGGATGCGGAATATCGAGGCCGGGCAGGCTGACCACGCTGGCGCTGTAGAACAAGATGTCGATGTCCACGGTGCGCGGGGCGTTGCGCAAGGAACGCCGGCGGCCCAGGCCGCGCTCCACTTCCTGAGTTGCGCGCAGCAGTTGCCGGGGCATGAGTTCTGTGGCCGCCTCCACGACGCAATTCAAAAACCAGTGCTGCGGCCCGGTTCCCACCGGCTCCGTGGCGTAAAGCGATGACCGGCGCACCACGCGCACACCGGCGGCCGCCAGACCGGAGATGGCCAGCTCGAGATTCGCGGCGCGGTCGCCCAGATTCGAACCCAGGCCGAGATATACGGACTTCGTCATAGCGCGGTGTGTCGCTCCAGATGTCAAAACAGTTGCGGCTGGCGACGGCCATCTTCCAGCCCGAAATGTTTGTAGGCCAGCGCGGTGGCCACGCGCCCGCGCGGGGTACGGTCCAGCATGCCGAGCTGCATCAGGTAGGGCTCGCAGATTTCCTCGATGGCGTCCTCTTCTTCGCTCAGCGTGGCGGCGAGCGTCCCCAGACCCACGGGGCCGCCGGAATATTTATCGATGAGCGCGCGGAGAAGGCTGCGGTCCACCTCATCGAGTCCCTGCTCGTCCACGCCGAGCAGGCCCAGCGATTCCCGCGCGACTTCGAGTGAAATGTGGCCGGCGGCGCGCACCTCGGCAAAATCGCGCACGCGGCGCAGCAGGCGGTTGCCCACGCGCGGCGTGCCGCGGCTGCGCCGGGCAATTTCTTGCGCGCCCGCTTCGTCGATTCCGATGCCCAGGATGTTTGCCGAGCGCAGCACGATCTGCAGCAACTCCTCCGGCGTGTAGAAATCGAGCCGGTGGACGATTCCGAAGCGGGAGCGCAGCGGCGCCGTGAGCAGCCCCGCGCGCGTGGTCGCGCCCACCAGCGTGAACCGGTTCAGCCGGTAGGGATGAATCCGCGCGCCCGGCCCCTGCCCGATCACCAGATCGATCTGAAAATCCTCCATCGCCGGATAGAGAATCTCCTCGATTTCGGGCAGCAGGCGGTGGATTTCGTCCAGGAAGAGCAGCTCGCCGGGCTCGAGCGCGGTGAGCACCGCGGTCAGATCGCCCTTTCGCTCGAGCAGCGGTCCCGAGCTGGTTTTGATGGGCATGGACATTTCGTTCGCCAGAATCTGGGCGAGCGTGGTTTTGCCCAGCCCGGGCGGGCCGTAGAGCAGCACGTGGTCCAGCGCCTCGCCGCGCTTCTTTGCCGCTTGGATGGTGATGGAGAGAAGTTCCTTGACGCGCCCCTGGCCAATAAAATCCGCCAGGCGCTTCGGGCGGACGCTGACTTCCAGCCGTGCTTCCTCCGCCGTGGGCGCTCCGGAGACGATCCGCTGGGTTGGCTTAGACATGCGCAGATGTTGCGGCACCGATTCTACTTCATCCGGCGGCTGGAAGTTCCTGCTTCATGGAATGTCCGGGTTACACTGATAGTTCGACAGTAGAACCTCCGAGCCGAACGCATGGCCGCTCGCTTTGTACTTGCGATTTTACTTTTCTGGCCCGCAATTGCCGCGGGGCAGGTGAAGGGCCGCTTTTACTTACAAAAAGAGAACTACGCGCCAGGTGATCCGGTTTTCATCTACTTCGAGGTGACGAATTCCGGGACTGAACCGCTCGAAGTCTTAAGTGCTCTCCCGTACTCGTTCTGTTCTGGCTACCACCTCAAGGTCTCGACCGACACTGCTCCGTACTCCTCCTGCGGCCCAACGGGGTACGGTGGGAGCTGCGCTTCTTCCGGCGTAACCCTCGCGCCGGGTGAGAGCCGCACAGAACGAATCCTGCTCAACTTCGAGCACAAAATCGGCGCGGACGGGAATTACGAGGTGGACGCCGTCCGAGAACTGCCCTACGGCCCGGCTGGCACCCTGGATTTCTTCAAGACCCCTCTGACAGTTCGTGAGCGTCTACATTTTCGTGTTGGGGACGAGGTCAGTCCGGATACCGCAGCCATGCAAGCGTTGGTCGAGCAACTGCGGTCTTCCGATCCGGTCGCTCGCAATGAAGCAGCCCGCGCCCTGGCAAGCCTCGCTCCCCCGTCGCTGGAGGGCTTGCTGCTGACTTTTGCCGACAACCCCGAGCTCAGGCCGTGGGCTCCGCTCGCATTCCACCGGCTGAACACGCCGCGAAGTCTCGAAGGGCTGGCAGAATTGCTTCATAAGACAGAGCCTGGAACCAATGAGCACATGCAGAGCGCGGGATTCCTTGCGGAGACTGGGGACCCAAGGTGGTTTCCTTTGCTACTCGAGGTGGCGCAAGAGAACGCGAAAATCAACAATTATGTTTACGCTGCCGCGGAGAGCGGCGGAGATCAGATGCTGCCGGCGTTACTCATTCTGCTGCGAAGCCCGGACGCCGAACTCGTCCGGCTCAACGCCATCTCCGGCTTCGGTTACACCGGCTCTCGGGCAGCCATGCCGATTCTCCTCGACCTGATGAGAAGTCCTGATGCCGTGACGGCGGGTCGAGCGAACTGGGGGTTGCAGCAATTGACGCATCGTTCCGCAAGCGGCGACGCGCAGGCACAGTACCTCCAGTGGATGCGCTGGTGGAGCCGTGAAGGCGCAGACGCTCCGATCTACAAAGCCACAGCCCCATGCACGGAGATCAGGCCGCTCAATTAGCAAGCTCCGTCGGGACGACTCGGCCAAGAAGATCCGATTCTACTTCATCTCAAAGATTCCCAGGCAGCGCTCAGAAACCGTGAGAGCTTCAAACTTCGTGTCGAGATCGGAATATTCCTGCCGGTTGGCCAGGCGGAATTCTTCGTAGGCCTCCCGAGAGTCCCAGCGGTCCCAGGTGAGATAGCGGTTCGCTTCGCCGGCCAGCAGCTTGGTGCCCTGGTAGGCGGGGCTACGGCGGAAGAACTCTGCCCAGGCGCCGGCGGCGGAATACTGCTTCTCGAATTCTTCCTTGCACTCCTCGCGCACCACGAATTCCCAGAGGATTTCGATCATGGTGAAATGCGCGCCCTCGCCGATGCGCCTATTTCTCCGCCGCGCGCCGCGCGCCAGCGGACGGCGCGGGGCTCAACTGCTGGAGCGCCGCGCGCAACGCGGCGTCGAAGCTCGCCGGCGCGCTCTTTTGCCGCAGCGCCTCCACCGCGCGCTCTGTTTCGCGGCGGTCGTAACCCAGATTCAGGAGCGCCGAGAAGAGGTCCTCCTCGAGCTGCGAGCGTGCCACGCGCGGCTCGGCCGCGGCCGTTTCCGCCGCCGCGAGTTTGTCGCGCAGCTCGACGATGATGCGCTCCGCCGTCTTTCTTCCCACGCCGGGAATGCGCGTCAATCCGGCCACGTCGCCACGCCGCACCGCCGGAACAATTTCCTCCACGCTCAATCCCGAAAGGATTTTCAGGGAGAGCGACGGGCCCACGCCGCTTACCGAAAGCAGCAGCTCGAAGAGATGTTTTTCCCGCGCAGTGAGGAAGCCATAGAGGGCGAGCTGGTCTTCGCGCACATGCGTGTAAATGAGCAGCGTCACCTCTTCGCGCAGCGCGCCCAGCGCCGCAAATGTGGAGAGTGAAATGCGAACGTCGTAGCCCACTCCGCCCACGTCCAGGATCACCTGGCCGGGCCGCTTCTCGACCAGTACGCCGCGCAGCAGTGCGATCATTTCCGAAGAGTATTGGGGACTCGCCCCGCAGTGTCAACGAGGCGGGGAACGGGACGCCGCGAAGGGAGCCTCGCGGAAGGCGAAGATCCGTTCCGGCGCCCCGGAATTTTTGTCGCCATCCCGAGGCGCGGGATGGCCGGGGCAAAATTGTGTCGCGGACGAACAGTGTCCGCAGCGTCCTGCGCGTCCCGGAACCGGACAGGTATTGTTACAGCAAAATTATTTTCAATTTTTTCCGCCGAATCGAGAAACAAATCGCCGCCTATCCTCGTCTGATTTTTTGAGAGCTTCACGCGGCGCGGAATCGCCAGGGACTCCCCGGTACCCGCGAGCGGCGCCACGGGGCCTCATTCAACTCACGGAATGAAGGAGGACACTATGGGTGTGCTTCGTCGCAGTCTTGCAGTGTTCATCGCAGTTCTCGTAGGGTTCGCGCTCGCGGCGCCGGCGTTCGCCAAAGGGACCTCGGTGACGATTTCCCTGTCGGAGACCGCCAAAGTGTCGAGCGCCACTCTTCCACCGGGCGATTACCGGGTTGTTCTGGACGACACCAAAGCGACCTTCAAGCGGGATGGGAAAGTCGTCGCCGAAGTCAACGGGCAGTGGAAGAAGGAAGCCGGCCGGCAGCTTTCCAGCGGGTTCGTCCGCGACTCCGAGGGACGAATTCTGGAAATCCACGTCGAGGGCCGCGACTCCTACTTCGCCGTCAGTTGATCCCGGCTCTTCTTCCATGCCGGAGCGGAAAAACCGCAGGGCGTTCTGAGTTTCCTTTCTGAAACCGGATGGGGAGCGGAACGTCCTGCGGCTCCTGATCCGCAGGTACCGGACTAGAACTCCAGCCGGGGATTGGCGTGAGGCGGCGAAGCGCGGTGGAGATTTATTCCGCCGCTACCGGCTCGTAGCGTCCCGTCAGGTAACTCCGCGCCACGTGCGACACGAACCGGTAGACCATTTCCTCGCGCTCCGCAAGCGGCCCCTGGCGATATCCGGCCGAACTCGCTCCGCGTTGCACCGATTCGCAGGCGCGCCAGTCCTGGCGATTCGTCATGTCCCAGAACTCCACGGCGTAGTCCGGGGAGAAACCCTGGCGCGCGATCGTCTCCGGAGGGAACAGCCAGTGGCACTCCACGCGCGTGCGGTCCGGCGCCAGCGGCTCCAGCCGGTGCGTCAGCACGTAGTCGGGATGCGGGCTGATCAACAGGTTGGGAAAAAGACCGTAGTAAAACACCAGCCGGCGCTCGAGCGCGCTGAGACCGGGGAGAAAGTCCCCATGGCTCACGCCGTCGAGCGACATCGTCTGCGCCCCCTCCGCCAGGACCATGGAGCCGCCGATCCACGCGCCATCGTGCGGCGAATTCAGCCCGCTTTCCGGCGGGCTCACGCGGCAGAGTTGCGGATGGATCTGGGGGCAGTGGTAGCACTCGTGGTAATTTTCGGTCAGGATTTTCCAGTTGGCCGCAACCTCGTAGCTGGAACGCGCCCCGATGCGCAGCTCGCCCGGCGCGTGGGACGCCACCAGGCGGGTCAGATGGCCCATCCAGGCGTCCAGCGGCGGCGCCTGGCCGTCTGCGTTTACGAACACCCAGCCATGCCAGGTTTCCACGCGCACGGGCACCAGGGCCGTCCCGGCGGCATCGAAGCACGCCACGTCTCCGAAGCGCGCGGCGGTCTTTAGCCGTCCATCGAGCTCGTATACCCAGCCGTGGTAGGGGCAGCGGATGGCGCGCGCGTTGGCGCAGGAGCCCGGCTCGAGCAGTTCGTGGCCGCGATGCCGGCACACGTTGAAGAAGGCGTGCAGCAGGCCGCCCGCATCGCGCGAGAGCAGAATCCCTTCACGACCAATGCGCAGCGCGCGGTAGTCGCCCGCGCGGCCCGTCTCCTCCTCGCGGCCCAGGCAAACCCAGCCGTGCTCGAAGAAATGTTCCATCTCCCAGGCGAACACATCCGCCGAGCTGTACGCCTCGCCCGGCAGCGTGAGGCTGGAGCCGAAAGCGGCGGTGGAGCGCGCTAGCGCGTCCGGTGAAATTGGCGCAGGATTCGGGGCCACGGCAGCCATAGACGTTTGATTTTAGCGTGGGGCAGCCTTTGCCACAACGCGCCCCGCGGCGCAGAAACGTGTTGATGACGAAATCCTGGTTGTGGACAGATCCACGATCAGAAAAGCACTGACTGTGACTACCAAGCCGGATGCGGCGGATCAGTCGCCTCGTTCGTGAAACAGTGCGACCACGGCCTTGTGATTCTTGCTCTTTGCCAGCGCGGCAGGAGTCTGGCCCGTATCGTTTTTCGCGCCGGCCGTCGCGCCGGCCTCCAGCAGCAGCCGCACCAGCGGTACATTCCCGTGCAGCGCCGCGGCGTGCAGCGGCGTCCACCCGCCCTGCTGCGTGGCGTTCACGTCTGCGCCCGCGGCGACGAGCGCCCGCGAAATCTCCAGCGCTACCTGCGGAACGCGGTGCGCCACCGCAGAATGCAGCGGCCGCAACGCGGAGGGATTCCGCGAGACTTCGTTGACCGGCGCGCCCCGCGAGAGGAGCAACTCCACCACCGGAACGCGCCCGAAAAACGCGGCCAGATGCAGCGGCGTGAACCCGTCGTGAGCGAACGCGCGCACTAGCCCGGCATCCTTCTTCACCCACTCTTCCACTTTCCCGCGAACCCCCACGGCCGCGGCCTCAAACACGTCGAGCGGCGCCCCGCGCTCGAGCAGCAAGTCCCTTACCTCATCCTTCCCGTAATAAACGGACAGCAGCACCGCGGATTCCCCCGACTCCGTGCGCGCCCCTGCGAGCGCCGGATTCGCCTCCAGCATCTGCCGCACGCCCGCCGCGTCGCCTGCTTTCACCGCCTCAAGGAACTCCGCTTCGCTGGACACAACGGCTCCTGTGTGGAGTGCGGGAGCTGGCTCCCGCGGGAGAGTTTTGCTAGGCGTATATCCCGCGCAATTTGAGCGCCCGCGCCACGCGGTCGATGGCCACCATGTACGCGGCGATGCGGTTATTCACCTTGTGCGCCTCGGCGTACCGCACCACCTCGTCGAAGCTCTGGTCCATCACGTCCTGCAGGCGTTCATTCACTTCCCTTTCGCGCCAGAAGAAGCCTTGCCGGTCCTGCACCCACTCGAAGTAGCTCACCGTGACGCCGCCCGCGTTCCCCAGGATGTCGGGGATCACGAACACTCCTTTGCCGTCCAGGATCGCGTCCGCGGGCGCCGTGGTGGGCCCGTTGGCTCCCTCGATGAGGATGCTCGCCTGCACGTCCTGCGCATTGTCGCTGGTGATCTGGTTTTCCGTGGCCGCGGGCACGAGCACGTCGCAGGGCTGGAAAATCACGCTGTGCGCGGACATCTTCGCGCCCCCGCCCGGGAAGTCCGCGAGCGATTTCTTTTCCCCATGCACCCAGCGAATCACCGCGGGGACGTCGAAGCCCTTCTCGTTGTAGAGCGCGCCGGAGATATCCGCGATGCCAACGATCGTGTACCCCGATTCGTGCATCAATTTGGCCGCGTAGGTGCCCACGTTTCCGAACCCCTGAATGATCACGCGGCAGTCGTTCGGTCGCCGGCCCAGCTTGGCCAGCGCGCGGTTGGTCACCATCAGCAGGCCCCGGCCGGTGGCCTCGCGCCGTCCGAGAGAGCCTCCCAGTTCCAGCGGTTTCCCCGTGACCACGGCCGTGGTGGCCTGCCGTGTGTGCATGGAATACGTGTCCATCACCCAGGCCATGGTCTGCTCGTTCGTGCCCATGTCCGGCGCGGGCACGTCGCGCTCCGGCCCCAGCCATTCGGAAAGTTCCGCGGTGTAGCGCCGGGTGATGCGCTCGAGCACGGTCTGAGAAAGCTTGGTGGGATCGCAAATTACTCCGCCCTTGGCGCCGCCAAACGGGATGTTCACCACGGCACATTTCCAGGTCATCCACGCGGCCAGCGCGCGCACTTCCTCGATGGTCACGTCCGGCGAAAAGCGGATGCCGCCCTTTCCCGGCCCGCGAATGTTGGAGTGCAGCACCCGGTAGCCTTTGAACACTTCGAGTTTGCCGTTGTCCAGCGCCGCCGGAATGTACAGCGTGATCTCTTTGCTGGGGTATTTCAGGTATTTGTAGAGCCCTTCTTCGAGGCCGATCTTTCGCGCCGCCAGCTCGAAGCGCGATTCCGCCGACTCGTAAACGTTCAGCTCGTTGTGAACGCCGATCATGCTCATGGAAGGCTCCTGCCGGTGGGATCCCGGCCATTTGGGACCCCAAACGGCCACGGGGCGCTGACCCCGCCGCGACGGGGCACTTTTCACCGACGGGGTGGCAAGTATACGAATCCCCCCGGCCGGGCGCAACCTGCGCCGCGCCCGGGATGCAGAATGCGCGCCTCCGGCCGTGCAGCCTTTTCCTGTCCGGAGTTTCTCTTCTGGTCTTCCTCTCCGCGCCAGACTCCAAAACCCGTGGTGGATCGCGGCGTGGTCCATTTCGGCACCACGGACGGGAATCTGTATGCGCTGCAATAGC
>Ga0209415_10006677_pt1 | contig 20399 bp, 15 predicted proteins | sample PeaSoiSIISIP2007_FD_187696 | JGI IMG/M metagenome (GOLD analysis project Ga0209415, IMG submission 187696) | Peat soil microbial communities from Weissenstadt, Germany - SII-SIP-2007 (SPAdes) (version 2) | ecosystem: Environmental > Terrestrial > Soil > Wetlands > Peat | place: Germany...
CGTCAGTCCCGCCGGACCGGCGCCGATGATCACGACGGCCGGCGGCGTGTCCGCGAGCGGATTAGAGGAGTCGGGCATGAGGGGCATTTCTGGCTAAGGGTTCGCTGTCACAGGTGGGACGCCCGCATGGTACTTGCTGGGGGGCCTTGCCCGAATCCCTGGTCACGGTGGCCGTTTCGGGTTCTCATGAAACTGCCAACGAGCGGCCAGCGCCCTCTCAGGGGAGGAGCGCAGTGTGGTGGGTGAGCCTGCACATCGAGACCCCGACCCGCATGGCTCAGTTTGAAAAGGAAGCATGCGTCGCCCTTGGGTGACGCAGGAAGGAGATGGACACAACCCTCGGCGACAAGGCTCCCGGCCGATCCCCGGGAGCTCTGCCGCGTGGCGGCGACTCCGGCTCTCCGAGTCTCTCCGCCGCCGGTGACCTCTGTTGTCTTATGTGCTTATGTGCTCGGCCGCGTGGCGGCGGCGGCGGGTTGCTGTCGGCCGCGTTTCAAGAGGGCGGTGACGAGCCCGGAGAGAACCGCCATGGAAGCGGCGAAGGCCCAGAGGTGGCGGAAGTGGACGAGGGCGACCGCCGGCGACGCCGGGTTCCCCAGGATCACCACCAGCAGGGCGACTCCGAACGCCCCGCCGATCTGGCGGGCGGTCTGGTTCACGGCACTGCCGACGCCGAATCGTTCGATGTGCAGACTGGACACCGCCGCCGCGCTCAGGACGGGGAAGGTGAGTCCAATGCCGAGACCGGTGATCAACGTGGCCGGGAGCCACCGGGTGACATAAGAGGGGTGGAGCCCGATGGCGGTGGCGTACCACGTGAGGCCGCCGGCGAAGAACCCGAAGCCGACGAGCAGCACCGTGCGGAACCCGATGCGCTGGGCCATCCGTCCGGCCGGACCGGAGACGAGAGCCACCACCAGGGGTCCGGGCGTGATCGCCAGACCCGCTCTCAGGATCGAGTAATGCCAGACGCTGGTGAGGAAGAGGACGTTTCCGAGAAGCATGGCGAAGAAGCCCATGGCGTACAGGACGGTGGCGGCGTTGGCCACGCTGAAGGAGCGTGACTGGAAGAGCGTCAGGTCGAGCACCGGTTCGGCGTGGCGCGCCGAGCGCCGGAGAAAGGCGGCACCGACGACGAGGGCCCCGACGAAGCAGGCGGCGACCCGGGCACTGGACCAACCCCAGGTGGGCCCCTCGGTGATCCCGAGCACCAGTGCCGCCAATGTGGAACTGATGAGCGCCACGCCGGCGTAATCCGGCCGTGCTCCGGCGTCGACCTTCGGCGTCTCGTTCAACACCCTCCGGCCGACGAGGTAGGCGGTGGCCCCGATGGGCAGGTTGACGAAGAACACCCACCGCCATCCGGGACCGGACACGAGGAGCCCGCCGAGCGACGGGCCGGTGGCCACGGCCAAGGCGCCGATGCCGCCCCACAGCGCCACCACCTGCGAGCGACGCTCGTTCGGGAACGCCCCGAGGAGAAGGCCGAGAGACGCCGGCAACATGGCGGCGGCCCCGCTGCCCTGGATGAAGCGTCCGGCCACGAGCAGATCCACCGACGGGGCCACGCCGCACAGCGCCGATCCGACGGTGAATATGCCAAGGCCGAAGAAGAACAGCCGTCGGCGCCCCAGTCGGTCGGCGCTGCGGCCGGCCGTCACGAGCAGGGAGGCGAACACGATGCTGTACCCGGTGATCACCCAGGCGAGCGACGCCCGTGAGTCATGGGGAAAGGAATGCTCGAGGGCCGGGAAGGCCACGTTCACGATCGAGAGGTCCAGAGAGGCCATGAAAGCCCCGAGGGCGGTGACGGCGAAGACGAGATTCCGTCGCCGGGCCGTGCTGGGGGCGCCGGTCACCTCGGCGGTCACGGCCCGTGGCTCGGCCACGGGGCTGAATCCTGTGGCGACGGTCGGCATTGCCGCCACTCTAGGGGATTGCATTCTATTATGCAACCCACTGACCAGGCACAGGGAGGCCTTCGCCGACAAGCCGTGTTCGATCGCCCCGTGCCTCGATGTCGTGGGCGCCCCGTGCCTCGATGTCGTGGGCGAATAGTGGAGCCCGCTGAACGCCAGGGACGCCTTCACGGCGTCAGCGGTTCGACGCCCCGCATGAGGGCCTCGGGACTTCCCGCGTCCGCCACGCGACAGACCGCTCACCCATAGGACACCACGACGTAGCCTCCCGCCATGGCGACTCATCCTCGAACGGTTCGCATCCCTCCTCTGCCCGAGAACGAGCGGGACGAAGAGACTCAGGAACTGCTCCGACCACTTCAAGTGGACGGGGGCGACCTGAACATCTTCGCCACCCTGGTCCGCCATCGGCGGCTGTTCAAGAGGTGGTCGGCTTTCGGCGGGACGCTTCTCGTCCGGGGCGAGCTTCCGGCCCGCGACCGGGAACTGCTCATCCTGAGGACGGCCTGGAACTGCGAAGCCGACTACGAGTGGGGCCAGCACGCGCGTATCGCACGCAGCTCGGGACTGAGCGACGACGAGATCGCCCGCGTGGCGCAGGGTCCCGACGCGGCGGCGTGGTCGGCGCTCGAGGCCGCCCTCCTGCGGGCCTGCGACGAGTTGCATCGGGATTCGCGGATCTCCGACGGCACGTGGCACGTGCTGGCCGGGCACTACGACGAGCACCGGTTGATCGAGGTCTGCATGGTCGTGGGCCAGTACCACCTGGTGGCCTTCACATTGAACTCCCTGGGGGTCGAGCGCGAGAGCGGTGTCGAGGGACTGCCGCGATGAGCGGGCGCCTCGCCGGTCGCCGGGTCCTCGTGGTCGGTGCCGGCACGCAACGCAGTAACGATCCCGACGCACCCGTCGGAAACGGTCGGGCCATCGCCGTGACCGCGGCACGCGAAGGAGCCGTCCTGGCCCTGGCCGACCGCGACGAGGAGTCGGCTCGCGACACCGCAGTCCTGGTGGAGGACGTCGGGGCGAAGGCGGGCGTCATCGTGGGAGACGTCTCCGACGAGGCTGCCTGCGACGCCATCGTCACCGAGAGCGTCGCCCGGCTCGGCGGCCTCGACGGCCTCGTCCTGAACGTGGGGATCGGAGGGGGCCGCCGACTGGCGGGCACCTCGGCCGCCCAGTGGGACCTCGTCTTCGCCGTGAATGCCCGGGCCCATTTCCTGGTCTCGAAGGCGGCCCTGCCCCACATGGGCGAGGGCGGATCGATCGTTTACATATCGTCCCTGGCCGGTTTGAAACCGGGGAGCTCGTTGCCCGCCTACGACAGCTCGAAGGCGGCGCTGGCGGGACTGTGCCGGCACGTCGCCCTGGAAGGGGCGCGCCAGGGGGTACGGGCCAACGTGGTGGCGCCGGGCCTGATCGACACGCCCCTCGGTCGCCTGGCCTCGGCGGGACGGCCGTCGCGGAGCCGGACGCCCATCCCTTTGGGCCGTCAGGGCACACCGTGGGAGGTGGCCGGGACCGTCGTCTTTCTGCTGTCGGCCGACGCCGGCTACGTCACCGGGCAGGTGATCGCCGTCGACGGAGGTCTCTCCACCCTGGCCTGACCACGATCCCTACAGGCGCACCGGTAGCCGGTGCCATCCCCGGACCGTCGTGGTGTGCACCCGCTCGGCGTTCTCGTAGTCGACCTCCCAGTCGGGGAACCGGACGAGGACCTCCTCCAGCGCCACGCGCCCCTCCAGCCGGGCCAGTGCCGCACCCATGCAGAAGTGGAGCCCGAATCCGAAGGTCACGTGGTGGTCGATCGTCCGCCGGATGTCGAAACGGTCGGGGTCCTCGAACTGGCGCTCGTCCCGGTTGGCGGCGGCATTGAGCATCAAGAGGATCGAACCCTCCGGCACGGTGGTGGCGTGGAGGTCGACGGCGCGCGTCACGTAACGGGCCTGGACGGGCGACGGTGCCTCGTAGCGAAGGATCTCCTCGATGGCCCCCGGGATGAGATCCGGCTGCTCGACCAGGGCGCGACGCTGGTCGGGGTGGGCGCCGAGGAGCGAGCCGGTCCAGCCGATGAGTTTCGTCGTCGTCTCGTTGCCGGCGGCCGCCAACAGCATGGCGTAATTGAGGATCTCCTCATCGTCGAGATGACGCTCCGTGCCATGTTCGTCCTCGAACGTCGCTTCGATGAGATCGGTCATGAGGTCGTCGGACGGATGCCGGCGGCGGAAGGCGAGGTACTCGCCGAAGTTCGACCCGTCCCTGGCGTGGGCGACGGTCTCTCTGTAGTCGGGCGGTCGGCCTTCTTCGATATGCAGGCCCTCGTCGAAGCGGTCACGGACCGCCTCCTGGTCCTCCTCGGGAATCCCGATCATGGCGCTGATGACCCGCATGGGTAGGTCGGCGCCGAGGTCGCGGACGAAGTCGAAACCACTGCTGCCGACGAAGGGATCGAGGGCGGCGGCGCAATACTGCCGCATACGCTCTTCGAGAACCGCGACGCGACGGGCGGTGAACACGCGGGCCATGAGTCGCCGGTGCAGATTGTGAAGGGGCGGATCCTCGAAGATGAACATACCCTTCGGAGTGACCATCGCCGAGCGGATGATCTCGAGCACCGATCCCCGCGCCGAACTGTAGGTCTGCCAATCGACGGAACACGACTCCACGTCGGCGAACCGGCTCACGGCGTAGAAATCGAGCGCCTCGTTGTAGTACAGGGGCGCCTCGTCGCGCAGGCGCCGGAACACCGGATACGGATCGGCATCGATCTCGAAGTCGTACGGGTCGTAGTAGAGGTCAGTCGTGGAGGTGGCCATCACCCACGATCTTGCTCATTTGGTCGTGGCCGTGCCAGACGGCCCCCGCCTCAACGGGGCTCCACGGGGAGAAGGGCGCCGCTGTGCACGTCGAAGAGGAACCCGCCGACCTGGAGATCGGAGGGCAGCAGGGGGCACCGTCCGATCTTGTCGATGTCGTCGTGCAGGGCGGCCAGCTGGTCGGTGGTGGCCAGAAAGTCCCAGCCCGCCGTGTCCACGCCCCGCTGCGCCTCGATCCGGGCCCGGATTTCGCCGTCGGTGGAGTCGGCCATGGCGCAGTTGGTGTGCGGCACCACGCAGACCCGGGTCACGCCCAGCAGATTGACGGCGAGAATCAGCGATCGCAGGGCGTCGTCGGTCACCCGGGCCCCGGCGTTGCGGATGATCTTGGCGTCGCCCGCCCGCAGGCCGAGCATGGCCAGGGGGTCGATCCGGGAATCGATACAGGTGAGCACGGCCAGGGCCCTGGCGGCCGTGCCCGGCACGCCCGAATCGTGGAACTCCGCCCGGTAGCGCCGGTTGGCGTCAAGCAGATCGTCGAAGATCAAACGGTTCTATCAGCTGGCCCGGGCGAATCCGACCGGTCGTCGGTAATGTGGAGGTTGTCTGTTGGCGCCGGTGATCGGGGGGACGATGAGACCAGTCCGCGGTCGCACTTCGCTCACCCGCCGTTCCCAGGTTCTCGTGGGCGTCGTCCTCGTCGGCGCGTCGCTGGGCGTGGTGGGCACGGCCGCCGCCATCCCCACCACCACCATCACCGACTGCACGCCGGCCAATTTCGAGACCGCCGTCGCCTCCAGCGACAACGTGGTCTTCGCCACCAACTGCGCGCTGACGTTGACCAAGACGGTGAAGGTCCCCCCGTCGATGACCCTCGACCTCTCCGTCGCCACCGGCGGGTACACCGTCTCGCTCTCCGGCGATACGTCGGTGCAGCTCTTCTCGGTCTCCGGCGGGTCGCTCGGCATCAGCGGGATCACCTTGTCGGGGGGGACGAGTCGGGGGGCCTCGGGGGCGAACGGGGCGTCCGGGGCGGCCGGAACGACCGGGGCGGACGGCACCGCGGGGACGGGGACGTCGGCCGGTGGCGCCGGTAAGAACGGTGGACCGGGGAAGGCCGGCAAACCGGGGAAGTCGGGGAAACCCGGTGAAGGCGGAGCCATCTTCGTGAAGTCCGGGACGGTCACCCTCAGCTCGGTCGATTTCGTCGGCGACGAGGCCATCGGCGGCACCGGGGGCAACGGGGGGTCGGGCGGCATCGGCGGCGAGGGTGGTGTCGGCGGGACGGGCGGGCAGGGGGCCAACGGCGGAAGCGGTGGCAACGGTGCCCCGGCCGGCAACGGCGGCAAGGGTGGCGCCGGCGGGGCGGCGCTCGGAGGAGCCGTCTACAACGCCGGCAGCCTCACCATCACCGGCTGCACCTTCACCGACGACGAGGTCCTCGGGGGCGACGGCGGGTACGGGGGCGCGCCCGGCTATGGCGGCTTCGCCGGTCCCGGGGGAACAGGGGGATTCGGAGTCACCGGCGCCGCCGGGGGCAACGGCGGTAACGCCGGGACGGCATCGAAAGGAGGAAAGAGCGGTGCGGCCGGCGCTGGAGGGGTGGCCGAGGGCGGGGCCGTGTACAGCACCAAATCCCTCACCATCGGCGGGACAACGGGCTTTTCCTCGACGTCCGGCCGGGGGGGCGCCGGTGGGGGCGGCGGCCCCGGGGGAACGGCGGGAGAAGGGAACCAAGGCGGACAAGGCGGTCTCGGCGGGTCGGGGAGCACCGGGACGGCGGCCACCTCGCCCGGCGCCCCAGGCGGGGCGGGCGGCGCCGGGGGAGCCGCCGGTGCCCCGGGCGCCAGCAGCCCGAGTGGGGCGGCTTCTCCCGCCGCCCCCGGCGGGAACGGCGGGGCCGGCGCCGGTGGGGCGATCTATCTGAAGGGCACGGCCACGATCTCCGGTGCGACCTTCACCAACGACAGCATCGAGGGCGGCGACGGAGGGCCCGGCGGTAACGGCTATCCCGACTTCGGTGCCGCCGCCGACGGCGGCAACGGCGCCGGGGGTGGGAGCGGCGGGGACGGGGGAGAGGGAGGAAGCGGCGGTCCCGCCGGCCCCGGCAACGTGCCTCCGGCCGGGCTGCCCGGACCCACCGGGACCGGTGGGGAGGCCGTCACAGGGGCGGCGGGCGGCGCCGGCGGCGCCGGCATCAGCGGTGCCCACGGCGGGACCGGCGGTGCCGGTCAAGGAGGTGCCATCGCCAACGACGGGCACCTGACCGTCACCTCCGCCGGCTTCTCGACGGACCAGGCCAGCGGGGGCCAGGGCGGTCTCGGTGGCCTCGGGGCGGGCGGCGGCACGGGCGGTTCGGGCGGCAACGGGGGCAGCGGCAGCATCGGGCCGGGGACCTCGGGCCAGCCGGGCGCCACCGGCGGCGGGGGTGCGAACGGCGGTGCCGGGGGGAACGGCGGTACCGGCGGCTCCGGCGGTGTGGCGGAGGGCGGTTCCCTGGCCGATCTCACCGGCACGGGCACCGCCACCTCGAGCACCTTTACCGACAACTCGGCCAGAGCCGGGGGTGGCAACGCCGCCGGTGCGGGCGGTAGCGGCGGCTCGGCCGGCTCCGGCGGCAACGGCGGCGAGAACCTGGTCACCGGGGTGGCCGCCGGCGCGGGCGGCAACGGCGGCGACGGCGGCAACGGCGGCGACGGCGGCAACGGCGGCAACGGGGCCAACGCCAGCGGTGGTGCCGTGTGGACCAAGACGGGCGGATTCGCCGGGTCGACCGACACCTTCACGGCCGACACGGTCACCGGCGGCACCGGCGTCACGCCGGGCGGGACGGCCGGCCTTCTCGGTAGCGGCGCCCGGGGCGGCTTCTACGGCGGCACGGGCACCGGGCCGAACGGGGCGGCGGGGACGAACGGCCTGCCCGGCCAGGCCGGCCAGCCGGGGACCACCGGGGTGGGCAGCGACCCCGATACCAACTGACGGCAAACCGGGTCTCAGCTCGACGTCATCAGCTCGGCGGCGCGCTCGGCGATCATGATGGTGGGCGCATTGGTGTTGCCGCGCGTGATGACCGGCATGACCGAGGCGTCGACGACGCGCAGGCCCGGTAATCCCCGCACCCGGAGCTCGGCATCGACGACGGCGTCGGGGCCCACGCCCATCCGACACGTCCCCACCGGGTGGTAGAGGGTGAACGCCTGCCGGCGCACGAACTCTTCGATCTCCGCGTCGGACTGGGCCTGGCGACCGGGCCACAGCTCACCGTCCACCATGGACGCGAGCGGCCGTTGGGCGGCAATGCGCCGGGACAACTTCACCCCGGCCACGAGCGGTCCGGCGTCGGCCCGCTCGGAGAGGTAGTTGGGTTGGATGGTGGGAGACGCCATCGGGTCGGCCGACGACAGCGTGATCGATCCGGTACTGACCGGTCGTAGCAGGACGCTTCCGATGGTGAGCCCGTGGCCGGGGGGCGGGGCCAGGCCGTGGTCGATGTACTCGACCGGGGCGATGACGAGTTGCAGGTCGGGCGCGCGGAGCGTGGGGTCGGTGCGCACGAACGCCATCGCCTCGCCCACGTTGGACGTCAGCATCCCCTTGCGCCGGGTGAGGTACTTCACCAACTGGGCCGGCTTCTCGGCCGAGAGCAGGCTGGCGTGGGAACCGACGGTGAAGATGGTCGGCACGGCCAGATGGTCGGACAAGTTCCTGCCCACGCCGGGCAGGTCGAGCGCCACATCGATGCCCAGGGCGCGCAGCTCGTCAGCGGGACCGATGCCGGAGAGGAGCAGTAGCTGCGGAGTGTTGACGCTGCCGGCGCTCAGGACGACCTCGCGAACGGCGGTGACCTCGTGGGCGGCCCCGTCGCCGTCGCGGTAGCGCACCCCCACGGCCCGCCCGTCCTCGAGCAGGAGCCCGGTGGCGTGGGCGCCCGTGGTCACTGTGAGGTTGGGTCGTGAGCGCGCCGGCCGCAGATAGGCATCGGCGGTGCTCCACCGGCGGCCCCGCCGTTGTGTCACGGCCGAGAAGGCCACGCCCTCCTGCGTGGCTCCGTTCACGTCGTCGATGCGTTCGATCCCGCAGTGGACGGCGCTGTCCACGGCCGCGGCGGTGAGAGGGCTCGGATCGCGCAGGTCGGAGACGTAGAGCGGACCGTCACCGTCGTAGAGATCGTCGGGCGCCGGTCCCGACCGACCCGACCGTTCCGACCGGCGGTAGTACCGGCGGACGTCGGTCCACGACCAGCCGTCGTTGCCGAGGGTGGCCCACTCGTCGAAGTCGGCCGGGTTCCCCCGGACGTACATCTGGGCGTTGATCGAAGAGCAGCCTCCGAGCATCCGACCCCGGGGCCAGTACAGCTCCCGGTCGGCCAGTTGCGGCTGCGAGACCGTGGCGTAGTTCCAGTCGCGCTCGCTCTTGAAGAGCTTCGGAGAGGCGGCCGGGATCCGCACCTCGATCGTGTCGTCCTCGGGTCCGGCCTCGAGAAGGAGAACGGACGTCCGCGGATTCTTCGAGAGCCGGTTGGCGACCACACATCCGGCCGAGCCGGCGCCGACGATGACGTAGTCGTAGAGGTCCATGGGGGGACGCCTCTCCGGTCGAATGGACCAGGCAGATTATGCTCAATCGACGGCTCCGGCGCGCCGAAGACAGTCGGGTCATGAGACTTGGTGGTGGGCCTCCGCGCCCCGCAGAGGCAGAGGGCCCGGCGCTGCGGTTCTCCGGCGTCGTCCACCGGTATCGCTCGATCCTGGCTCTCGACCACCTCGATCTCGAGGTGGCCCGGGGCGAGACCCTGGCCCTGCTCGGCCCCAACGGCGCCGGGAAGTCGACGGCCATCTCCATCCTCCTCGGCATCCAGCGTCCTCAGGAGGGAGAGGTCTCGGTCCTCGGCACCGACCCCCGTTCGGCCCTGGCCTCGGGGAAGGTGGGCGCCATGCTGCAGGTGGGCGGGGCCCGGGGCCTTCCCCACGGCGTGCGGGTCGGCGACCTGGTGGCGATGACGTCGTCGCTCTACCGTCATCCGGCCCCGGTGGCCCGGACCCTGGCGCGCTCGGGGTTGACGGCACTGGCCGAGAGGCAGACGCAGAGGCTGTCGGGTGGCCAGGCCCAACGGGTCCGCTTCGCCCTGGCCATCGCCGGGGACCCCGAGCTCGTCTTTCTCGACGAACCCACCGTCGCCATGGACGTCGAGGGTCGGCGCCGCTTCTGGGCCATGATGCGCGACTTCTCCCGCGAGGGCCGGACCGTGGTCTTCGCCACCCACCACCTCGACGAGGTCGACGCCGTGGCCGACCGGATCGTGGTCATGCGCAAGGGCGCGGTGGTGGCCAACGGCGCCGCCTCGACCATCAAGGCCGCCGTTCCCACGCGCCGGGTCCGGTTCACCTCGGCGGGGGTCGACCCGGCCCGGCTGCGCGATCTCGACGGCGTGAATGCGGCCTGTGTGCGCGGTTCCCAAGTCGTCCTCGACTCCCTCGACGCCGATGCCACCATCCGCGCCCTGGTGGCCACGGGGGTGGCGTTTACGGACATCGAGGTCACCGGGGCCGATCTCGAGCAGGCATTCGTCGCCCTCACGAGCGACCTGGCCGAGGCCCACACCGTGGCCGACGCGGTCGCCTCGAGCGATCCGGCGGTGGCGCCGCAGTCCGGGAGGACCCCGTGACCGGTCTGGGCACGTTCCTGCGTTTCGAGGTGCGGCGGCTGTTGCGCAACGTGCGGTACATCGGGATCACGGTGGGCTTCCCCGTCGTCTTCTACATCCTGTTCCTCAACAACGAGCATCCGGGGACGCGGATCGCCGGGACGACCTGGAAGACCTACTTCATGGTCTCCATGGCCAGCTTCGGAGCGATGGTGGCATCGCTCAACGCCGGCGGGACGCGGCTGGCCGCCGAACGGGCGTCGGGCTGGACCCGGCAATTGCGGGTGACCCCTCTGCCCTCGTGGAGCTATGTGGCCACCAAGATCGCCGCCTCGATGCTGATCGTCCTGCCCGTCATCGTTGTGGTGGAGTTGACCGGACTGCTCCTGGGCGGGGTGCGGCTGGGCCTCGGGACCTGGGCCGTGCTCACCGTGGTGCTCTGGGTCAGCGCCCTGGCCTTCGCCTCGCTCGGCGTCCTCGTCGGGTACGTGGCGTCGAGCGAGACGGTGTACCCCCTGGTGACTGCCTTGATGTTCCTGCTCAGTTTCTTCGGCGGGCTCTTCACCCCGGTGCCCGATCTTCCCCTGGCTCTGCGCCACGTGGCCGCCTTCTTACCCAGCTACCACTACGCGTCGCTCGGTTGGGCCGTGGTGGCCGGCCGGGCCCCGGGCCTGGGCGACGCGGCGGTCCTGCTCGGCTATGCGATGGTCCTCGGCCTGGCCGTCACCTGGCGCCACCGGGTCGAGGAGTCCCGGGCCTTCGCCTGAGCCCGGGCGGGGAAGGCTCAAGTCCGGAGGCTCAGGGGACGATTCGTCATGGTGGAGGTAGCCCAATCGACGGTGACGGCCCCTGAGCGCGAGGCCGAGCTCGACACGCCCGGCCAGCTTCTGGCCGCCTTCCCGGGCCCGAGCCCGGCCGTGGCCGATCCGGGGTCGGCCCGCTGGCCGGCGCGGGCGTTCGAAGGACGCTCCGTGCGGTCGCTGACCCGGATCCCCGGCCAGATCCTCGAGAGCATGACCCGGTCGCGGGCGAACTCCTCGCAACTGTGGTGGCAGTTCCTGGCCGGCGTGGTGGTCCTCGTCTACTGCAGTTCTCTGGTGGAGATCCCCCGGCCGGTGGGGGGCTACCTGGGGCTCTGGGACGGCTGGGTGGGGAACATCGCCGCGACACTGCCCATCATCCCCATCGTCATGCGCATCCGGCACGTGAAGAAGTTGCAGGCCGGGTGGAGCGCGATGGCTATCGGCATCGGCCTGCACACACTCGGAAGCGTCCTCTTCATCGTCCACGACCAGAACCTGCACCCGGTCCCGAGCCCCGCACCGAGCGATATCGCCTACCTGTTGTCGTACGCGGCGTTCATCATCGGGGCGGCCATGTTGACCCAGGCTGCCTTCGGGCGGGGCCACCTGAGCGTCCTGCTCGACGGTTTGGTGGCGGGCATGGCGAGCGGGGCGGCGGTGGCGCTGTGGTTCGAGCCGCTGCTGGACGTGAACCACTTCGTCAACATGGCCTATCCGCTGTGCGACCTGGTGCTGTTGATGGTGATCGTCGCCGGGTTCGCGCCGGGGCGCTACCGGCTCACGTGGTCGACCGGTCTCCTCGTCGTCGGCGTCCTGTGGTTCGTGGTCGGCGACCTCGACTATCTCAATCAGATCCATCCCCACGGTTCCGTGCTGGCCCGCCCCCTCGCTGGAACATGGCCTCTGGCCTTCTGGATCATGGGAATAGCGGCCTGGGGCCGCCAGGAGCGGCGGACGCTGCCGCGTCGCCCATCGACGCTGACGCCGGCGGGGATCGCGCTCGTCCCCGTGGTCTTCGGATTCATGTCGCTCGCTCTGTTGGCCGTGTCGATGACCCGGCTCGACACGGTGGTGGCCTCGGCCCTGTCGCTCTGCGGCCTCGGCGTGGTGCTCGTGCGGATGGCTCTGACGCTGCGCGAGTTGCGCCGGGGGGCGGAGAACTTCCGGGACGCCCGCACCGACCAGCTGACGGGTCTGCAGAACCGGCGGGCCTTCCTCGAAGATGCCGAGGCCAAGTTGTCGACGACCCACGGCGAGAAGCACGTCGGCTTCCTGCTGGTCGACCTGGACGGCTTCAAGGAGATCAATGATTCGCTCGGTCACCACTGTGGCGACGAGCTCCTGCAGATCGTGGCCCGGCGCTTTCAACGCAACATCAACGACAAAGGCTCCGTTGCCCGTTTGGGCGGCGACGAATTCGCCAGCACATGCGTCGTGGCCTCCAGTCAGGAACTGGTGGAAGTGGCCCAGGACCTGGCCGAGACGTTGTTCGATCCGATCTCTCTCGACGGCGTGACCGTGCGTGTCGGGGCCAGCATCGGCGTCTCCATCTCACCCGATCACGGCATGAGCCACAGCGACCTCCTGCGCAGTGCCGACGTCGCCATGTACGAGGCCAAACGCAGTCGGTCGATCGTCTGCGTCTATCACCCCGACCACGACCTCAACAGCCGCGAGCGTCTGGAACTGATCGACGACCTACGGACGGCCATCAACACCCGGAGCCTGCACATCCACTTCCAGCCCACTCTCAACCTGCAGACCGAACGGTTGGTGGGCGTGGAGGCCCTTGTGCGTTGGCACCATCCGGTCCACGGTCTGCTCCAGCCCGATTCCTTCGTCCCCCTGGCCGAGCGGGTGGGACTGATCCCTCAGCTCACCCGGGCGGTGCTGGAACTGGCCATCGCCGAGGCCGCCGCTCTCGACCGCCAGGGTCACCCTCTCCAGATGAGTGTCAACATCTCGCGTTTCGACCTGGTCGACGAGGATCTCCCGGCCTTCATCGACGACCTGCTGGAACAGCACGACGTGGCTCACAACCGTCTCACCCTCGAGGTCACCGAGTCCTGCATCGGAGCCGACCCGGAGCGGGCCAAGAGGCACATCAACGAATTGCGCGCCCGGGGGATCCGGATCTCGATCGACGACTTCGGCGTCGGGTACTCCTCCATGTCCCAGCTGCTCGAGCTGCCCATCGACGAACTGAAGATCGACAAGTCGTTCGTTCTCGCCTTGGAGGACGACGAACGGGCCCGGGCCATCATCAGCTCGACGGTCGAACTGGCCCGGGCACTCAAACTGACCACCGTGGCCGAGGGTGCCGAAAGGGCGAGAAACCTGAACTCGTTGGCCTATCTCGGCGTCGACGTCGTGCAGGGATTCATCATCGCCCAACCTCTGGCCAGTCGCGAACTGCTCAAGTTCCTGGACGAGTTCGCCCGGAAGGGTCTGCCGGCCATACCCGTCACCGGCTGACACCGGCTGGCACCTCCCCCACCGCCGGCCCGTCACCGTTCGCGCCTCATCGACGGCGGCTCACGGATCCATCACACCTCTCCCGTACCGTCACTCCTCGACCGGACAGCGTTTCCTAACCGGAACGAGGAGCGACCATGGAACTAACGGCCATGCAGATGACGGGGGCGAATGGAATCGTGTCGGTACCGTCCGAACACCTCCCCGGGCTCGTCGCCCTGGTCGTGACGACACCGGCCATCTGGATCGCCCTGTGCGGGTGCCGGGCCCTGGCCCGTAGCGGAGTGGGGTGGGCGAGCGCCGCGGTGCGCCGTTTCGACGACCTTTCGTTCACAGCCAAGGCGGCGTTGTTCGGTTGTTGGGTGGGCGCCGTCGTCCACGCCGCCATCGTCCCCACCCATTGGGGCGACGCCCGTGTGACGGCGCTGCTCTTCGTCGCCGACGTAGCCGGTTTCGCCGTCGCCTGCTGGTGGACCTTCACCGGTCGTCGCCACTGGCGTGTGGTCGCCGCCGCCATGTTGGGCGGGACGGCCGTCGCCTACGGGTTGTACATCGTGAAGGGCTGGGAAAGCGCCGACCTCGTCGGCCTGCTCACCACCACCATCGAACTGGCCGCCGCGCTGATCGTGCTCTCCCCGGCGCCGGCCCCGGTGGGTGGGCGCCCCGGTGGCGAGCGCCTGGTCGGCCTGGCCGCCTTGCCGGTGGCGCTGCTCACGTTGCTCGGGACGGCCGCCATCGCCGACGCCGCGCAGGCGGCGCCGGTCAAGGTGTCCTCCGCCTCCGGCACATCGTCGCCGGCCGCCGCCCCCTCCGGGTCGGGCCAGGCGCCGCCGGCCATGGCCGGGATGTCGCCGGGGGCCCGGACGTCGACGACGTCGCCCGCCACGACGGCGGCCCTCTCGCTCCCGACGACGTCGCCGGCCGGACCGATCGTGTGGCCGGACGACATGGCCGTCATGGCTCCGGGAATGACGATGGTCACCCCGAACTGCACGGCGCACCCCACGGCCACGCAGCAGAAGGCGGCCGTCTCTCTGGTCGACCAGACGGTGGCGGCCGCGGCTCCGTACGAAAGCCTGGCTGCCGCCCGGGCTGCCGGCTACGTCCCGGTGACACCCACCGGGCACAAGTTCGTGCACTACATCAATCCGTCGATCTACCGGCAGGGTCCCGTTCTCGATCCGGGGGTGATCCCCGCCCTCGTCTACGTGAACACGCCCCACGGCGCCGTCCTTTCGGCCGCCATGTATCTCGCGCCTGCGACAGGCACGGGGGCCGCGCCGCCGCAGCCCGGGGGATGCCTGACGCAGTGGCACATCCATACCGACCTGTGTTTCAGCGGCGGAACCGTGGTGGGCAACGACACCTCCGGTGCCTGCTCGGCCGGGAGCGTGAACAAGACGACGGCGCCGATGATGCACGTGTGGCTGACGCCGGTGTCGGGTGGCCCGTTGGCGCCTGACCCCCCGGCCAACTCGGAGATCGAGGCGGCCGACCAGCTTCCCGCCCCCACGCCGGCGAACAGCACGGCGTAGCGGTGCCACCGCAGCGTCGTCGCTCCGGTGGCACGGCGATCAGTCGCCGGGTGCGCCTGCGCTGCGGCCTGTGAGCACCGCTGTCAGCTGTCCGACGGTCATCGAAGGGTTCTGCCAGGTGGTGGCGGCCGGTCGGAGGCCGTCCATCACCAACTCGAGGTAGCGGGCCGAGGCCAGAGGGACGTGGGGGTCGCAGACGTCGGCCACCGCCCGCACCGACATGAGGAGCACCGCCAGATCGGTGAACGTCACCTCGTCGCGCACCGCGCCCACCTGTCGGGCGTGGCCGAGGAGTTCTTCCACGAGGGGGGCGACTCGGGCCAGCGCCGCGCTGGTGGTGCCGTCGGTCCACGGCGCTCTCGAGGCGATCACCCGCCAGCACGACGGGACGGCGATGCAGTGCCGGAGGAAATCAAGGACCCCGTCCGCCGGCGAGCTCTCGGCCAGGACCAGCTCGGCGATCTGTCGCGTGCGCTCGCTGGCCGATTCGACGACGGCGCTGACGAGCTCCTCCTTGCTCGGGAAGCGGCGGTAGAGGGTGCCGATCCCCACGCCCGCCCGCCCGGCGATTTGCTCCATGGAGACGTCGTAGCCGTGTTCGGCGAAGACGTCGCGTGCCGCCACCAGGATGCGGGCCAGGTTGAGCTCGGCGTCACGTCGCAGGGGTCTTCCTCCGGTGTCGACGACCGTGCCCGTCATCGGCCCGACCCCGGGAGGTCCTCGCTCTCCGCCGTGTAGCCGGTCGCTCCCACGAAGACCTCCGCTTCTCCCGTGAGCCCGGGATGGGCCAGCGACTCCACCACCGGCGAATGGGGTCGGTTGGGGATCTTGAGCGCGGCCAGGGCGGCGATGACGAGCGAGAGACCCGAGACGGCGAAGGAGACGGTGTAGCCGTGTTCTCGGGGGAACCCGCTTCTCAAGAGGGAGCTCACGATGATGCTGGTGGCGACGCCACTGCCGAGGGCGGCGCCGATGTTCCTGATGTTGGTGTTCATACCGGTGGCGACGCCCGTCTGGTGCGGGGGGACGGCCTCGATGATGAGGTTGGACATCGACGCGTAACCCAAGGCGATGCCGATGCCGAGGAGTCCCGAGGCCAGGTAGATGTTCCACGGCTGGCTGTGGGCCACGGCCAGGAGGCCGTAGCTCGAGGCGGCGAAGACCGATCCGGCGACGAGGATCGGTTTGGAGCCGAAGGCGATGGCGATGCGGCCCGTGAGAGGTGCCACCAGGAGCATGGCGATGGCGAAGGGCAGGAGGAAGAGACCCGACTGGGTGATGGAGGCCCCGAAGCCGTAGCCCTGGTGGACCGGGGTCTGGACGAATTGGGGAACGGTGATGAACAAGGCGAACATGCCGAAGCCGAACAGCAGCGCGGCGAGGTTGGTGCTCCAGACGGCGGGGATCCGCATCATGGTCATGTCCACGACCGGCGAATCGGAACGGAGCTCCGCCCTGATCCAGAGGAGGACGAGCACGACGGTGGCGGCGAAGAGACCGAGGACCGTCGTATCGCCCCAACCCCACGTCGGCCCCTCGGAGACGGCGACGAGGCCCGTGACCAACCAGGCCGACATGAACAGGGCCCCGAGCCAGTTGATGTGGCCCGGGGCGCGGACGGGGGATTCGGGGACGAAGGCGAAGGTGGAGGCGGTGGCCGCCAGGGTCAGGACGAGCGGGAACCAGAAGAGCCAGTGATAGGAGAGATGTTCGACGATCGGCCCGGCCAGGATGATGCCCCCGCCCGCCCCGATGCCCAGGATGGCCGACATGATCCCGACGGCGCTCGACACCTTGGGGCGGGGGAACTCGTCGCGGATGATGCCGAAGGCCAGAGGGAAGATCGCCCCGCCCGTCCCCTGGATGGCGCGACCGACGAGCATGACGGGAAGCGACGTGGCCAGTGCGCTGAGGAGGGTTCCCAGGGAGAGGGCGATGAGAACGACGACGAGGACCTTCTCCTTGCCCACCATGTCGCCGACGCGGCCGAGGATGGGTGTGGCGATGGCCGCGCTGAGGAGGTAGGCGGTGAGGAGCCAGGTCGCGCCGGTGGTCGAGGTGTGCAGCGCGTGCTCGAGGTCGGGGATGGCCGGGATGATCATCGACTGCAGGAGGCTGAAGGCGAGGGCGGCGACGGCCAGGACGGCGAAGGTGGCTCGGTAGTGGATGCGCGTGGCGACGGCCTCGGGACCGGCCGACGCGGGGCCCGTCGGCGGGTCCGTCCGTTCCGGCTTCTCCCGCGCGTCGGTCATGGCTTGGCCCCTAGTTACCGGAATGCTCCACTCCGCTTTAGCGAGAGAGGATACCGGGAATGACGGATTCCGATTACCGGGAGCTAACTTGACGTTAACGTCAAGGAACCTTACCGTGAACGTGAAGATCGCCGAGTCCCCCGGAGGCTGATGACCGAGCTCGCAGAACCGGTACGACCGCCGAGGTTGGCCCGGGCCACCCGGGCGGAGACGATGGGGCCGACCCTCGGACGCGGCTACAAGTGGACGGCGCTGTTCGTGTCGACGCTCGGAATGCTGATGGCCACCATCGACGGTTCCATCGTGCTGATCGCAATGCCCGACATCTTCCGGGGGATCGGGATCAATCCGCTCCAGCCGGGGAACACCTTCTATCTGCTGTGGATGATCCTGGGCTTCCTGGTGGTGACCAGCGTGCTGGTGGTGACACTGGGCCGGTTGGGAGACATCTACGGGCGGGTGCGCGTCTACAACCTCGGCTTCGCCGTCTTCACCTTCTTCTCCCTGCTGCTGACGGTGACGTGGACCCACGGCCATGCCGCGGGGATCTGGTTGATCAGCATGCGGATCTTCCAGGCCGTGGGCGCGGCCATGCTGATGGCCAACTCGGCGGCCATCCTGACCGACGCCTTCCCAACCAATCAGCGGGGGTTGGCCCTCGGAGTGAACCAGGCGGCCGCTTTCAGCGGGTCCTTCATCGGGCTCGTGCTGGGCGGGGTCTTGGCGCCCATCAACTGGCGGCTGATCTTCCTGGTCTCGGTGCCGGTGGGACTGCTCGGCACGGTGATGGGGTACCTGAAGCTGAGGGAGCTGGGGCAGCGGCGGCCGGCGGGGATCGACTGGCCCGGGAACATCACCTTCGGCTTGGGACTCGTGCTGATCATGGTGGGGATCACGTACGGGATCGAGCCCTACGGGGGGAGCAACATGGGGTGGGGCAATCCCCTGGTGCTGGCGGCCATTGGTGTGGGGGTGGTGCTGATGGTGGCGTTCTGTGTGATCGAGATGAAGGTGGCGGAACCGATGTTCCGGCTCCAGCTGTTCAAGATCCGGGCCTTCAGCTCGGGCGTCTTCGCCAGCTTCCTGGCCGCGCTCTCGCGCGGTGGGCTGATGTTCATGCTGGTGATCTGGTTGCAGGGGATCTGGCTTCCTCTGCACGGCTACGACTTCGCCCGGACGCCTCTGTGGGCCGGGATCGCCATGATCCCGCTCACCGTGGGGCTCTTGGTCTCCGGTCCGGTGACCGGGATCCTGTCGGACCGCTACGGCGCCCGGCCCTTCGCCACCGGAGGGATGATCGGCGCCGGGATCTCCTTCGCTCTGCTCGAGCTGTTGCCGATCGACTTTCCCTACTGGGCCTTCGGGGTGATCCTGTTCCTGACGGGGTTGACGATGGCGGCGTTCGGATCCCCGAACCGGACGGGCGTGATGAACAGCCTTCCCGCCGCGCACCGGGGGGCGGGCTCGGGGATGAACACGACCTTCCAGAACTCGGCCCAGGTCTTCTCCATCGGGATCTTCTTCACGTTGATGATCGTGGGCCTGTCGGCCACCCTGCCCCACAGCCTGTATCAGGGACTGGTGGGCCACGGGGTGCCGTCCGCCACGGCCAGCCACGCCGCGCACCTGCCGCCGGTGTCCACCCTGTTCGCCGCTTTCCTCGGGTATAACCCGATCGCCCACCTGATCGGGTCGGGGACGCTCGCCCATCTGGCGGCCGCCCAACAGGCGGCGCTCCTCGGGCACGGTTTCTTCCCCATGCTCATCACGGCGCCCTTCCGGGCCGGTTTGCACGCCGCGCTCGACTTCGCCATCGTGGCCAGCGTGCTGGCCGCCGCGGCGTCGTGGAGCCGGGGGGGGATGTACGTGCACGACGACCTCGACACGGAGATGGCCGAAGTCGCATCAGCGTATGTCGGCGAACCGGACGGAGCGGAGCGATGACACAGGACCTGTCGGTGGCCGATATCGGGGCCGTGATGTTCCGGATCGGCGAGGTGGCCAAGTTGACGGGGCTCACGACGAGGACATTGCGGTACTGGGAGGAGCTCGGTCTCGTTTCGCCGAGCTCGTACGGGAGCAACGGCGACCGGCACTACTCGGCCGCCGACATGGCCCGGGTGACTCGGGTGCGGGATCTGCAGAAGCTGCTCGGGTTCTCGTTGGCCGAGGTGCGGGTGGTGCTCGACACCGAGGAGATCGACGTGCTCGACCGGGTGCGTTCCGAGTGGCACTCCGGCGAGCTGTCTCCGAGCCGGCAGCGCCAGTTGGTGGACGAGGCGATCGCCGCCAACGACCAGCTGCTGGCCCGGCTCGAGACCACCCTGGCGAGGATCGAGGCGTTCCGGGCCGAGCGGATGGCCAGCGGCGAGCGGTTGCGGGCCCGGCGGATCTCACTCGGGGGCGACGACGAGATGGCCGAGACCTTTCGGAGCGGAGAGTGAGGACGCAATGACCGATGCGATGAGAGCGGAGACGGTGTCCATGATCGGTGCCGGCGGCGACGCCGTGCAGGCGTACCTGGCGGAGCCCCTGGACCGGGCACCGGTGGGGGGCGTGGTGGTGATCCATCACATGCCCGGGTACGACGAGGCGACCAAGGAGATCACCCGCAAATTCGCGGCCCACGGGTATCTGGCCATCTGCCCGAACCTCTATTGGCGAGAGGCGCCCGGGGCCAGTCCCGACGACGCCGCCGCCACGGCGCGCGCCCAGGGCGGCATTCCGGACGTGCGGCTGGTGGGCGATGTGGCCGGTGCCGTCGGCTACCTGAAGGCCCTGGGTTCGTCCAACCAGAAGGTGGCGACCATCGGGTACTGCTCCGGGGGGCGGCAGTCGTTCCTGGCCGCCTGCAGCCTGCCGCTGGACGCGGCGGTCGACTGCTACGGCGCCTTCGTCCTGGCCGCCCCGCCCGAGGGCGCCCCGCTGAACGTGAGTCCGATCGGGCACCTGGCC
>Ga0209415_10006678_pt1 | contig 20395 bp, 17 predicted proteins | sample PeaSoiSIISIP2007_FD_187696 | JGI IMG/M metagenome (GOLD analysis project Ga0209415, IMG submission 187696) | Peat soil microbial communities from Weissenstadt, Germany - SII-SIP-2007 (SPAdes) (version 2) | ecosystem: Environmental > Terrestrial > Soil > Wetlands > Peat | place: Germany...
GGCGGCTGGCGCGCTAGGGTCTAGGGGTATGCTAGCGCGCCTTGCGCTGCGAGCCGGGATGAAGCCGCAGCGACCTTATGTGCTCTAAATCCTCAGCGGACGGTCCGCCGCCCGCTCACGGCAACGGCATGAGGCTGGCCACGGTCGCCCCGATCGAAGCCAGGATCACGGCGACGAAGCAGTAGCCAGCTATACGGGCCATGGTCTCGCTCCCGAATGACTCCTGCGAGCGGGCGCCCAACCGCCTGCACCCCGTCACCATATGGGAAGGATAGGGAGCAGGTGCGGTGGCAATTTCCGGGCCTGGGCGGCGCGAGCGTTGCGGTTGCAATCAGGCTGTAAGAGAATGACCCTGCGATGTTAGGGAATGGTGCCGCCGGTGAAGCACGGTGGCGCCCAGACCTCGTCAAGCGCACCAGGCAGAAACCCCGCCAAGGCGGGGTTTCTTGCGTTTCTGGGCATCCTCTCCGGGGCCTTGACCCCGATCCGTCCCCTTCAGCGATGAATGACCTCTTAAGCCGCGAGAGCGCCGCGTCTCGAAAGCTGCTCCAATAATGTCATGCCTCGCGGTACCGCCCAATCCGTCGAGGCCGGGAATCCGAGCAGAGAGCGGGCCGCGACGGCAGTTCGCCGGCCTCTAAAACCGCCAGGCTCAGAACGCGTCCAACCAGCCGCCCAGAAGCTCCGCTTCGAGCTTGCGGGCGCGCCTGGTCCAGTCGAGAGCCTCGGGCGTGGGCGCCAGTACCCTGACATCCCTGTTTGCATCGAAGGCCGCGCGCCGGGCGGGGTCGAAGACGAAGACGGCGAAGGCGAGCTCTCTTCCGTCGCGCGCCGGGAAAAAGCCGGCCAGCGCGCTGGCGTAGTCCATGGTCCCGCTCTTGCCTTGGACGTTGCGCAGCGGAGGAGTATCGCCCGGCACGGCCGGCTCGCCGTCCTTGTCCAACGGCGGCAGGCTTTGCATGAGTTGGGCGTCGCCGGCGACGAGGCCGAGGATCGCCGCCATCTGCCGCGGCGACACCCGGCTCCTCGGGCTGAGGCCCGAGTGGTATTCCAGCGCGAAGCCCCGCCAGTCGGTACGCGGCAGGCGCGCCTCCAACCAGGTGGTGAGCGCCAGGCTCGACTGCTGCGGGGGCAGCGCCCGGCCGGTGAGCGCGCGGGAGGCAGCGAGCCCGATCAGCTCGGCGGTGGAGTTGTTGGAATACCGCATGAGGCCTGGGACGATTTCCGCCAGCGGCGGGCTTTCGCTCCGCCCCACCAGCACCGTGCCCGCGGGCACATGGCCGGGTGCCGGTTGGGGAAGCGAGATGCCTTCGCCCAAGACGAGCTGAGCGAAGACGAGAGCCGTCTGGAGGCTCGTGCCCTTGACCGGCAGGAATGACGTGCCGCTGTCGGGAAGGCTTCGGGCGTAGCGCCAGCGGTCGGCCTTGCCGTCGCCGGCGTAGAGGAAGGGCATTTCCGGCGGCAAGTCCTCTCGTGCCGGCTCGAAGCCGATCCAGCCGGTCGGCACCTCGAGGCCGTCGGCGATGCTGCGGGCCTGGAACGCCAACGGCCCGCCGGCGACAGGCCTCGACCAGAGAATTTCGATGCGGTTGAAGTCGAGGTCGAGGGCGCCGATGCCGCAATTGTATTCGGCGGCGACGGGCTGGTCGGCGTTGATCTCCGGCAGGGCCGGCATCAGGCCGTCGTCATAGAAGAACTTGACGATGGGCCCGGCGTTCGAGGCCTTCAGCTCGATCGCCATGCCCTGCAGGTCGTTCGCCGTCAGCACGGGATCGCCGCCGCCCTGGAGATAGAGATCGCCTCCCTGGCGCAGGAGCTGGGTGGCAAACCGGTAACTCGGGCCGAGGATCTGCAACGCCGCGTAGACGGTGGCGAGCTTGCTGACTGAAGCCGGCAGGAAGAGCTTGTCGGCGTTGCGCTGGGCGAGGCTCTGGCCGGTCGCGGGATCGACCACGATGAACCCGAGTTCGGCCTCTCGAAGCCCGAGCTTGGCGATCAGATTGTCGATCGTGGTGGCTTCAGCGGCGCCGGCCTGGCCTGTCAACGCCAGGCCAAAGGCCAGCAGGAAGGCAAGCGCCAAGCGCAGGCGCCGGGCTCCGGGATCGAAGATCCGGATCGGGACCCGCAGTTCGCCGCATGTCGCCATGTTCGCCCCGCCGCCGGACACCGAGGCTATCGGGCGCCGATTCCCATTGCCCAAGCCGAATGCTTCGCTGACGCCAGCCTAGAGTATGTTTCCACCCGATTGAATTGGAACATGCTCCAGATTCCTTGATGTCCTCGCATTTTCCACGCTGACCCAGCGTTTGCTTTGGCGAGCCTCTTTCTGTCACGACATCTGCCGGCTATGGCATGTTAGCCAGCATCGGGGATAGACAGAAAATGGAAATGACTCATGCGTGGTGATATTCGGGCGGTCCTGGCGGCAATCCTGGCGGCGAGCGCGCTCGCGGGCTGCCAGGACACTCCGGACCCGGCCTATTGCGGCGTTGCCCGCACCGGCTATGAACATGCGCTGACGGAAGTGACGCAGCGGCTAAGCGACTACCAAGGTTGCGTCAGCAAGGCGATCGGCGCCGACAACTGCTCGTCGCAGTTCTCCGAGCTCAGTTCCGCCCAATCCAACCTGGAACGGGGCTCCAGCGACGTCGAGAAATATTGCCTCAAGAACCCATGAGGGCTAATGCCGCTCGGTTCCGGCGGCCTCATGGGCGAGCAGCCAGCGCTTGCGCGTAATCCCGCCTCCGTAGCCCGTGAGGCTGCCGTCCGAACCCACGACACGGTGGCAGGGTACGACGATGCTGATGGGATTGGCGCCATTGGCATGTCCGACGGCGCGCACGGCGCTGGCCCGATCGATCCGGCGCGCGAGCTCAGCATAGGAAAGGGTCGCACCCGCAGGTATGCGCCTCAGCTCACGCCAGACCTTGCGCTGAAAGGGCGTCCCGTTGGTCGCCACCGGCAGGCTCTCGATGGCCCCAAGATCGCCCTTGAAATAGGCCGCCATCGCGTGCGTGAGCCCGCCGGGATTGCGCTTGGGCTGGAGTGCGAAGCCTCGCGCGCCGTAATGCAGGCGCAAGCTGCGCAGCATGCCCGCCTCCCGATCGGTCCAGTCGATGGCGCGCAACCGTCCCTCATCGTCAGCCACGACGATCAGCTCGCCGATCGGCGTGGCGGTCCGGTCGATGAAGAGCCGCAGCACTTCAACCACGACGCAGTCCTCCCTCCCCGCGGGACATGCCGTCCTCGATGCTTGGGTGCAGGACGGGGCGATAGCCCGCCGCGAGCGCCCTCGCCGTCGATGGCGGTGTCAGCAGCCGCATATCTTTCGACGATGTTAGCATGGGCCGATAGCCGTCGGGCGACCAGCGATACATTCCGCCATCGGTCTTGAGACAACAATCGCCATCCGCCCACAGCATCGCGCCTTGCGGCAGATCGCGGGCGGGACCTGGCAGCGGATGCATGCGCTTGGCCTTTCCGTCGAGCCGCTCGGCGTGCAGCACCGCATCCATCGCCGCTGCCTTCGGCAGCGCAACATCGTTGCCCCTGGCCCAGGCCACCCGGAAGCGTTCCGCCGCTTCGCGCCTGCAGAAGAAACATGGCCGGTGTCCGGCCGCGAGCGCCGTCGCCTCGTCGAGGAAGAAGAGCTCGGTCCAGCTCCGGCCGGCCATCGGCGTCCGGCGCCAACCTTTGTAGTCGCAGAGGCAAATGATCCAGGCCTTCGTGGTCCAGCGCTTGGCGAGCAGGGTCCGCGTCGCGGGATCATGGATGATTCCGCGGTTGCCGGTGAAGAGGCCGCGCGCGGGGATGGCGAGGATCTCGCCCTGAGGCGTGACGCGGTTCTGCAAGGTCATTGGCGCGCTGCCGGGATCCTTGGGTCGGGCGCCGGCGGGTCAGGCGGGATGGAAGCGCACATGTTCCGGCAGAAACCCCAGGCCGAGCAAGCGGGCCGGCAGCCGGGTCAAGACCGGGAACCGCCGGATCAGCCGCAGCGGAAACGGCAGGGCCGTGGTCGGCGCCCCTGCCAGCACCGGGCTGATCACCCGGTTCTGCACCATCACCTGCAGGCGCTGGGTCATGGCGGTGGGGAAAATCCGCCGGCGCTGCACCGCGGCCAACGCGTCGTCGCTGGCCGCGCCCCGAAGCAGGGACGGACCCAGCAGGTTCGCCGTCGCCACCGCGTCCTGAATGGCGAGGTTGATGCCCACCCCGCCGATCGGCGACATGGCGTGAGCGGCATCGCCGATGCATAGCAGCCCCGGACGGTGCCAGCGCCGCAGGCGATCCACTGCCACGGTCAGCAGCTTCACGTCGTCCCAGCTCGCCAGCTCGCCGAGCCGGTCGGCGAGATAGGGCGCCATCCCGGCGACGGCCTCGCGAAACGCCGGGAGCCCAGCGGCGCGAATCGCCTCGATGCCGCCCTTGGGGATGACGAAGGCGCATTGCCAATAGCTGCCGCGGTTCAGCATGACCATGATGCGCCCGCCGTCGAAGCGCCCCAGGGTCTGCGCCGGATCGCTCGCCCGGCGCGACAGGCGAAGCCACAACACGTCCATCGGCGCACCCAGATCCATCACCTCCAGCCCAGCCTGCCCGCGCAGGGTGGAATGGCGCCCATCGGCCGCCACCACCAGGCCCGCGCGTATCTCCAGCATCCCGTCCGGCGTCTTCGCTCGGAGGCCGACGATGCGGCCGTCGGCCCCGATCAATTCGCTCGCCTCGCTCAGCATCCGAAGGCGGAAGCCGGGATAGGGCTTCGCCGCCCCGGCCAGGAAGGCGAGGAAGTCCCATTGCGGCATCAGGGCGACGAATTTGCAGCGGGTCGGCAGATGGCGGAAATCGGCGATCTGCAGCGACTCGGCGCCGACCTGGCCGGAGAGCGTCGCGATCTTCTCATGGGGCAGCCGGAGGAAGGCATCGAGCAAGTCCAGCTCATGCATCACCTCCAGGGTGGAGGGATGGATGGTGTCGCCGCGAAAATCCCTGAGGAAATCGCCGTGCTTCTCCAGCACCAGCACCTCGACGCCGCCGCGCGCCAGAAGCAGGCCCAGCATCATGCCGGCCGGCCCACCCCCGGCGATGCAGCAGGCGACCTCGATCCGCTCGGGCGCCATGGCGTTCCTCCCCTCGAAGCCGGAGCCGGGCTACCGCCGCCGGCGCCGGCTCGAAGAACAGGCTATCGCGCCGGGACGAGGCCGGGGGCGGTTGCCCCTCCTCAGGCCGAGACCCAGCCAGAGGAGCCTTTGCAGAGCTTCACCGTATCGTCGGTCTGCTGCTGGTTCTTGATCATGGTCTCATAGACGAAGCGGCAAGTGCGCCCGTTGCTGTCGGTGAAGAAGCCGCCCCTGGGGGTCGCCGTGCCTTGGGCCTCGGTCTGCCACAGGGCATCTGTCTTCCGCCAGGTAACCACCGTGCCCACATTGGCTTCCGCGGCACGAGCGGCCGCCTGGCCCGCGGCCGACTGCTCGTTCCCATCCAGGACGTTGCCCAGTCGATTGCCGACAAGGCCGCCGGCCGCTGCACCCAGGATGACGCCAGCCGGCCCACCCGCGATGGCATAGCCGATAAGCCCGCCGCCGACCGCGCCGAGGCCTGTGCCGGCCGTCTCGCCGGAAGTCATGTCGCCGATTCCGCCTTCCGAATTGCAGCCCGAGAGCGCCAGGCAGCCGGCCAGGGCCAGCACACTGGCCGCGAATCCCATCGATCTACGCATCTCCCAATCTCCCTCTGATGTTTGGGTCTAGGTGGAATGCCGCCTCTCGGCAAAGTTCAAATGCGAATCCCGCACGAATTGTGGATCGGCCGGGTCCCGACGCAAGAGGCCTCGCGCCTCTGCCGCGCTCGACCGATGCTGCAACTGGACCAAAAATCCGCCGGGCTGGCAACTCCATGGTTGCAAACGCGAAGCCGGTGTCCGTTTTTCCAGCTGGCGTGCTATCAGTCAAGGGTGGGGCAGTCACGGGCTGGAGCTATCAAAGGCTAAGGCGGGATGGGGACGTTGGGAACCGAAGCATCTTCTCGCCCAGCGGGCGAGGGACCTCGCATCTGCATCATCGGCGCCGGCCCCAGCGGCATCGCCGCGGGCAAAAACCTGATCGCCGAGGGCCTGACCAATCTCGTGATCTTCGAGCGCAACGCCGCGGTCGGAGGCAACTGGATTTACAGCCCCACGGCCTCCCACTCCAGCATCTACGAGACGACCCACGCCATCAGCTCGCGGTGGCTTTCGCAGTATGACGGCTACCCCATGCCGAGGGACTACCCCCACTATCCGTCCCACAATCAGCTGCGCCGCTATTTCCAGGGCTACGCCGAGCATTTCGGCGTCACCTCCTTCGTCCGCTTCAAGACCGAAGTCGTCCGCGCGACCCCGGCGGGGGAGCGCGGCTGGCTGATCGAGACATCGGGTCCCGACGGCTCCGCCAGCGAAAAATTCGACTACCTGCTGGTTGCCAACGGCCATCACTGGGAACCGAGACTGCCCCAGTTCTCCGGCCGCTTCACGGGCAGCTTCCTGCATTCCCACGCCTACAAGCAGGCCTGGCCCTTTGCGGGCAAGCGCGTGCTGGTCATCGGCGGCGGCAATACGGCCTGCGATATCGCTCTCGAGACCGCCAAGGTCTCGGCCGGCACCTCGATGAGCATGCGGCGCGGTTACTATTTCTTTCCCAAATTCGTCTTGGGCCTGCCGATCGACGTCGTGTACCGGGTGCTGCGGTTGCTGCCGCGGCGGGTGATGCAGGATCTGGCCAAGCTCTACCTATGGGTGACTCAAGGCAGCAATCAGAGCCATGGGCTCCAGCCGCCTGACCATGAGCCCTTGGAGCATCATCCGAATCTGAATTCCCATATTTTCGCGGCCATTCGCGAGGGGCGGATTCGTCCTCGCCCAGACGTAACGGGGTTCGACGGCCGGCAGGTATCTTTTGTCGACGGCGCCAGGGAAGAATTCGACGTGGTCATCGCCGCGACGGGCTACCGCATCAGCTTTCCTTTCCTGGAACGCTCCCTGGTCGACTGGAAGGAGGCCGACCGGCCACCGCTTTACTTGTTCGTCTTCCCGCCGTCTCGCCGCGATCTCTATTTCATTGGCCTGGTCCAGCCCATCGGCTGCATCTGGCCCTTGTCGGATCTCCAGGCACGGCTCGTCGCCCGGGAGATCCGCGGCCGATGGCGCCGGCCGCGGGACATCGAGGCAAGAATCCTGCAACAGGCCGAACGGCCGCTCTACAGTTGGGCCAAGTCGCCGCGCCATTCCATCGAGGTCGACTACCATCTCTACCGCAAGCAGCTGCTCGCCGAGTTGCAAGCCGTACAGGCTTGAGACGATAAGCTTGCAGAGCCGTCCTCGGGCCGCCTCGGCGGCAGCGGCGCATTTGCCAGGACTGATGCCGGTAACTGGTTTTCGTTCGACCCAGGACGGCATGGTCCGTAAAGTGGCCGGCGATCCCTGACATAGGCAATGGAAATGATCTTCGAACACCGTCGATCGTCATGCATGGGTTGCGCGGCAAAAAGGCGCTCGTAACCGGGGCGGCCCGCGGCATCGGTCGGGCGATCGCGATTGCGCTCGCCAAGGAAGGTGTCGCCCTGTGGCTGATCGATGTCGACCCCATGGAACTTTCTGCAACCGCCGGCGAGGCGAGGCGCCATGGCGTGGAGGCCGTGGAATGGATCTGCGATCTTGCCGATCCATCCGAGATCAGCTTGGCGGTTCGAGAGCTTCTGTCCCGCTGGAACAAGCTCGACATACTCGTGAACAACGCCGGGATCGCCTATTTCGGGCCGACCCGGGATATGACCGAGGCGCAGTGGGGGCGCCTCATGGCGGTCAATCTCTTGGCGCCGATACAGCTCATCCGGGAACTGATCGACACGCTGTTGGCCCAGGACGAGGCCCATATCGTCAATATCTGCAGCGCTCTCGGCCTTGTCCCCTTTCGCAATGCCGCGGCCTACCAGACCAGCAAGTTCGGCCTCGTCGGATTCACCCAGGCGTTGCACGGTGAATTCGGCCGGCGGTGGTTCGGCGTAACCGCGATCTGCCCGGGTTTCGTCGATACGGCGATGATAGCGCCCTGGCTGTCGCGCTTTCCGACCTGGGTCAGCTGCACGACGCCCGAGAAGGTCGCGGCGAAGACCGTGCAGGCGATTCGCCGGAACAAGAGACTGGTCGTGATAACCGCGACCGCCCGCTTGGGATGGTGGGTGACAAGGCTGTCGCCGGACCTGGCGGCTTGGGTCAATCGCGTGGTGTCGCGTTGGTGGTGAGGCATGACAAAGTCGCAAGACCTCCGGCCGGCGGCGGCGGGCGTTCCGCGCGGACTCTGTCGCCGCGCGAGGCTGGCCGGTTGCCATTGGCGGATGTCGCCGGCCCGACCGGCTGGTAAGTTTCCGAGGAGCAAGAACATCGATGTGCGGCATTGCCGGGGAGCTGGATTGGCGGGGCGGCCGGCGCGAAGCAAGCGTCATTGCGGCAATGATCGAATCGCTCGCTCACCGCGGGCCCGAGGGTCGAAGCTGCTGGTTCAGTCCCGACGGCAAGCTGGCCTTGGGCCACGCCCGGCTCTCCTTCTTCAAGGGAGCCGAGGCGCAGCCGGTCAGCAATCGTCGCGGCACGATAGTCGCGGTCTGCAATGGGGAGATCTACAATCACCGGGAACTTGCCGGCCTCGTGCGCGAGGCGGGCATCGAATGCGACATCCAATCCGACGTCGAGATCATTCCCTATCTCTTCGAGCTCCGTGGCGTGGATAGCTTTGCGCTGCTGCGCGGCGAGTTCGCCTTTGCCCTCTACGACAGCCGAGACCAGGCTCTCTATCTGGTCAGAGACAGGTTCGGCATCAAGCCGCTCTGCTATCACGCGGCCGGAAACCTCCTGCTGTTCGCCTCCGAGGCCAAGGCGCTGTTCGCCGATCCGCGTGTTCCGCGGATGCTCGACCATGCTTCGCTGGCCACGAAGCTGGTCGGCATAACGCTTCCCGGAACCACCGCGTTCGCCAAGATTCTCGAAGTAAAACCGGGGTGCTATGTCGAGGCGACCGAGGCCAGGTTTTCCGAACGGCCATACTGGTCCGTCAAATGGACGACCCCGGCGCGCCGAACGGACGGGGAAACTCTCGCCCGGGAATTCCGGGACCTGTTCGACGAAGCCGTGCGCGTCCGACTGCACGGCGATTTCCCCGTTGGCGTCTACCTGTCCGGGGGCATCGACTCTTCTGCCGTGCTCGCTTCCATGGTGCATGACGGCGTGCGATCGCCGAAGGCCTTCACGATCGCCTTCGACGACAAGGCCCTCGACGAAAGCCAGGCCGCGCGCGCCACTGCCGCGCGCCTGGGAGTCGAGCATCACGTGCTGCGGGTGCGAAACAGCGACATCGCGGAGAACTTCCGCCAGTCGCTCTGGCACAGCGAGATCCCGGTCATCAATGCCCACGGCACCGCCAAGTTCCTGCTGTCGCGCGCCGCATCCCCCCATGTGAAGGCGATCATGACAGGCGAAGGCGCCGACGAACTGTTCGCCGGCTATCCCTATTTCGGCGCGAGCGTTGGAAGCGGGCAGCGACAGGGCATGGCAAGGCAGCTGGCCGGCTGGTCCCGCCTGCTCTGGTCGCGGCAGTTTGGGACAGGTTTCCTCTCGATCCCGCGCGCCGGAGACATTGCCGCCCTGAACCGCCTGTTCGGCTCCGCACCTCACCTGGGGCAGCGGGCGCTGTTCTATGCCCGCTTCATCCGCGCCCATCTGAGCCGGGAGTTCCGGCCCTGCTTCTCCCCGGCCAGTGCGCTCAGAACGCTGGCCGAGGATCTGCGGTCGGCTCAGGCCGAGCCGATGACATCGACCAATGCCGACCGGTATCTTGCCTTGCGATACGATCTGCCTGCCTACATCTTGAACTTTCTGGCGGACAGGCAGGAGATGGCCCACTCCATAGAGGGGCGCGTCCCGTTCCTCGACGACAAGGTCTTCGCCTTCGCGAGCGCCCTTGGCGAAGAGTCGCTCGTCGGAGAATGGGGCGGAAAGAGGCTGATCAGGGAAGCCTTCGCCGATCGGCTGCCGCCGGCGACCCTTGCTTCGCGCAAGAAGATCTTTTTCGCGCCGCCGCGGGCCGCGGACGAGATTCTACGATCCGAGTGGGCCCTCCATCTGCTGTCCCGGGAGGTGACCGAAGCGGTCGGGATCTTCAGCTGGAAGCGATTGCTGTCGCTGCGGATGGTCCTGAAACTGTCGTCACCGCGCTGGGGCGGAGGAGCAGCACTGCGCTCCTTGCTGATCTTGATTGTTTCCGTCCACGCGCTGCACGATCTCTTTGTCGTCGGCGGCAGCCGGCGTTAGGGGGGTTCCGATAGAGCACAACCACCCTATTCGTCATCCCCGCAACAGCGGAGGTCCATGGGCCAGATGGATTCTCGCCTGTGCGGGAATGACGAAAGGGCGCGGAGCGCCTGAGGGCCCGAAGGGGGAAATCCGTGACGCCTCATGACGTGGTTCTCATCCACGGCGCTTGGCTCACCTCGGCCTCGTGGGATCCCTTTCGCCGCCGTTACGAGGCCCAGGGATTGCACTGCCTGACGCCCGAATGGCCGCTCCAGGACCGCCCGATCGAAGACCTCCGGCGCTCGCCTCATCCGGCTCTGGGCAGGCTGACGATCCCGGACATCGTCAGACACCATGAACGCTTGATCCGGGCCTTGCCGGCCCCGCCGGTCCTGATCGGCCATTCCTTCGGAGGCCTGTTCGTGCAGCTCTTGCTGGATCGGGGATTGGGAGCAGCGGGCGTCGCCATCGATCCCGCGCCGGCGCGTGGTGTTTTCCCGGGTCTGGCGACCATTTGGGCGGCATTGCCCGTGTTCCTCGCCTGGCAGGCGTGGCGGCGCCCCGCGACCATGAACTTCGGCCATTTCGCCCGGAGTTTCATGCAGCGTTCGTCCGCCGACGAGCAGCGGGCCGCCTATGAGAGCCAGATCGTGCCCACGCCGGGAAGGATCTACTTCGACCTCGCCTTGGGCCTCGGCAACCGGGTCGATTTCACGAACCCACGGCGCGCGCCCTTGCTCCTCATCGCCGGCGATCAGGACCGGACGGTCCAACTCTCGGCGGTTCAGGCTGCCTATCGCAGGCATCACCGGTCCCGGGCCTTGACCGAGATCAAAGTCTTCACCGGCCGCACTCATTGGCTCATCGCAGCGCCCGGATGGGAGGAAGTGGCAGACTACGCGCTTGCCTGGGCCAGCGAGAACGCGCGCAAGAACTGAATGGGGCCCTGTAGCAAGATCGGGTCAGCATCTATCAAGCTGACCCGTGAATCCTGCTCCACATATTCCGAATTGAGCCTGATCGTCTCGAGCCGAACAGGCTTGAGACGATCAGGCTCTGGCGGCCGTTCGGCTGGCCCAAGCAATCATTCTGCTGCTAGATATGGCCCGGCTGCGCTCTATAGCCTGCGATAATAACCGATTGAAATGAGCCGATCTGAGTCTGGAGGCGCACCCGTCGAAGCAAGGCCGCCGCTTGCTTCGGTCGTTATCGGCAATTTCAACCAGGCCTCGTTCATCGAGCAGGCTATCCGATCCGTCGCCGGGCAATCCTTCCGGGATTTCGACTGCGTCGTGGTCGATGACCTGTCGACCGATGGTTCGCCGGAGCGGATTTCAGCCTGCCTCACCGAGCTTGGCGATGCCAGGTTCCGGTTCATCCGCCGCGAGACCAACGGCGGTCAGATGGCGGCCATGCTGACGGGCTTCGATGCGACCTCGGCGCGGTTCGTGGCATTTCTCGACGGCGACGACTACTGGGGCTCCGAGTTCCTCGATCGTCACATCGCTGCCCACCTCAGCCGGGCAGGGGCGGCTGCCATCTCCACGTCGGACATGGCATTTGTCGATGGCGGAGGAAGGATCCTGGCGGGAGGCCTTCCGATCTTCCGGAATGGCGACCCGCGCCGCTCCGGTGCGCCGGCCGGGGTCCTGCGGATCGAGGGCGAGGGCGAGCACATGCTGGTCTTCATCGATTGCGGCTTGGGCGGCTGGCCGTGGTCGGCAACCTCCGGAATGGCCTTCCGCCGTATCGCGATCGAGGCGATGCGGCCGGCGAACCCGGAAGACCTGCGGATCTGTGCCGATGGATATCTGGCACGCGCCGCCCACATGTTGGGAGGCACTGTCCGATTGGAGCGGGCGCTCGGTTTCTACCGTCTGCACGATGGAAACTCCTGGGCCAACAGTCGGTTCTTTGGCGGGGGAACCAGGTCGGGCAACGCGCCGCCGGGCCTCAATAGTGCGATCAGATCGGCATTGCTGAAGCGCTTCTGCGAGGTCGCGCCCAAGCTCGAGTCCGCAATCGCCCGCGACGCCCTGAGACGCGCGCTCATCGCCCAAGCCGGATGGACGGGCGTGCTCGAGCTCCGCGATTCGAACCCTGGCGCCAGGCTCCTCCTCGAGGATTGGGCGACGCCACGTCAAAGGCTGACCTTGCGGTTGGCGGGTCTGCTGTTGCCGGTCCTGCGGCCACGCCGTTTGGGCGACGGACAATAGGGAGATCGCCGGCCGATGGCGCAAGTCGGATCGACAGAGGCAAAATGGAGCGGCCAGGGCGAGGCCATGTTGATGCGAGACCTGGGGTTTCGTCCGCCCTCGGCTGCGGAACTCCTCGGCATTGCATTGCACAATGCAATCGCGAGCCTGCGGCGAGAATCTCGAGCCAAGGGCGAGTTCTGGCTGTCGGCAGCCGTGTTAAGCACCGACCCGCTCATCTCCTATTCCGGCATCGTGCCACGAGCGCCATTGGGTTTGGCCAGCATCGCGCCTGCCGGCATGGGCAAGCGCGGCGCCTGGTTCCTGATCTCTCCCACTTGGTCCATCGAAGAGGCGGCCTGGATCAGGGCGCTCCGTCGGCATGCTGTCGTTCATCGGCTGCGTCATCCCCATCACCGGCTGATCTTCCTCTGCAATACGCCCGAGGAGGTTGCCTTGCTCCGGGAGCGGGGCGAAGCGGCGTCTTTTCTCAACAAGACGTTGACCGTGCCTGAAACCATCTTCCGGCCGATCGAGGGAGCGCCAGTAGAATTCGATGCGATCTACAACGCGCAGCTGGCGCCCTGGAAGCGCCACGAACTCAGCTTGGGGATCGAGCGCTGTGCGTTCATTTTCTACCGTCAAGACGCCAAACAGGGCAGGCGGGAGTTCGAGGCCGCGCTCTTCGCCCGCCACGCCCGGGAGGCACCGGGCCATGTTTTCCTCAATTCGATCGACGCACGGGGAGTGCCGATCCGCTTTCCGCCGACCGAGGTCAACCGACAGCTCAGTCGGGCCGCCGTCGGCCTATGCCTATCGGCCAGGGAAGGCGCGATGTTCGCCAGCACCGAATACCTGCTCGCGGGGCTTCCCGTTGTCACCACGCCCAGCATCGGCGGCCGGCACATCCACCTCGACCCGGACTACTGCCTCACCGTTCCGCCGGACCCGCGATCAATCGCCGAAGCCGTCGCCGCACTGAAGGCAAGAGGGATCCCGCGCAGCTATATCCGCGAACGGACCCTGCAGCGGCTGGGTCGCGACCGGGCCCGATTCATCGACCTCATCAACCGAATCCTTGCCGCGAGCGACACGGCAAGCAGGCTCGCCATGCCCTGGCCCTTCCGCAAACCGGTCACCAAGGAGTGGCTCACGGCCGAGGTCGCGATCGAACGCGCCATGTCGGGCAAGGTAGACGGCTTCGAGGCCCCGGCCGACGGCTGACCGCGCCGGACTTCCCGGCGCCATCACCGGCGGCGCGTCATCCACCGGCGCAGATGCACCGCCGGCGATCCCACGAGGCTGGCGCCGAGAAGGATCCAGGATCTTGGGCGGCCCGGCGCGAGGCAGAGGAGTTCGCCGGCGCGGGTCAATGCCTCGCCGCGCAGATTGGCCATGGTGGCCGTGGTGGCAGCCGATTCGAGATAGTCGCGATAGAGCCTGGGCGCCTGCCTCGCGAGGAAGGCGCCATGTTCGCTCAGGAGATCGCGAAAGCATGCAGCGCGATCGAGGACGATTTCCCGATCCCTGCGCGGTTCGAGCCGGCGCAATCGGCGAACGAGCTGGTTGTCGGCATCCTGGTGATAGAGGCGCAGCACGTCCGGGTATGCCCGGATGCGGAAGCGCTTGGCGAAATCCAGCAGATACTTGGCCTCGTCCATGCGTCCCGCCGGCTGGCGCAAGGCATCGTGGCAGCGGCGGCGGCTGCAGTAGAGCATGTCGCGCCATTCGCCGACCGTTTCCTGCCAGAAGCCGACGAAGCCAGCATAGTCCCATTCCTGCATCGCGCTGAGGCGGGTGGGACTGACGAGGCCGTCATCCATCCGGCAACGAAACCACAGGGCATCGATGTCGTCGGGCAGGCCGGCAGCGAGCCTGGCGATGCGGCCGAGCGCGCCTGGGACCAGTTCGTCGTCGCTGTCCATGGAAACGACCCAGTCGCCCCTTGCCGCATCGATGCCGATGTTGCGGGCCGGGCCCGCGCCGCGATTGTGCTCTTCTACGATGATGCGCAGGCGCGGGTCGGCGAACGCCCGCATGCGCGCGAGCGAAGCGTCGGTCGAGCCATCGTCAACCAGGATCAGTTCGAACGCGACATCGCGCTCGGCCAGCACGCTCGCGATGCAGCGGCCGATCAGGCTCTCACGATTGAAGACCGGAACGACGACGCTGAAATGCATTGCCCGCGTTCAGTACGGCTCGAGGGGGAGCCCGGCGGGACTCTAGTTCAACTCGGCGGGCCTTGCGAGAGAGGCCGGTGCGGCCAGCCGATTGCCGGCCGGCGGTCGTTCGGCACGCAGCCCAACCGCTGGCGGCGGCAGCATCGCATGATACAGTCCGCGGCGCCGATCGACCGGCTTCAGATATTGCGGCGAAGTATCGGTGTTTCGAGGGATCCGCCTTCAAGTCGATGCAGCCAGAACCCGACATTTCCGTATGCATCGTCACTTATCGTCGCCCCGGTTCGTTTGCTAGGCTGTTGCGATCCTTGGACTGCCAGGAGGGCGCCCTGCCGAGTCTGGCACCCTTCGATCCCCGCTTGGCTTTCACCGGCGGCCCGGACGCGGACATTTTCGACCGGATGATCCGCGGCGGCGCCAGGCTGATTTCGATCGCAGCACCCGTGATCCAGGATCGGCGGTCGGCCGCGCGGGCGATCGGCCTCATCTACCCCGAATACGCCCGGCCCTCATGAAGCCGGCCCGGCAAGGACCGGCGGAGCTGGCGGCCGCGGGTTCGATAGGCCCTGGTCCCGCCGGGCGCGATTTGCGGCTTCTGAGGCGCGCCGTCAAACCGCCGGCCCGCCGACTTGTTGCCGCCGGCGATCTGGCGATCCTGTTCTGGCTGCTGGCAGGCTTGCCGCTATCGTTCCTTCCCTGCCGCCTGCGCTGGGGTCTCTGCCGGGCGCTTGCCTATCCAGCGCCTTTGGGTAACCGCGCCCGAGGTGCAAGCCAGGCGCTCCGCCGCATGGCGAATATCGAGGGCGCCGTGGCGCGAAGCATCGTCCGCTTGGTCTATGCCGGCCGGCTCGCATCCCAGCTCGATCTCCTGCACGGGCTCCTCGCGGGTCCGGATCTCGTCTACGAGTGCCGCGGCATCGAGCGATTGGACGCAGCGCTGGACGAGGGCCGCGGCGCCGTTCTCTGGATCTCGGACTTCGTCGGCGCCGGCGATGCGGTCAAGGTCGCTCTCGCCCGCTATGGAGTCAGCCATCTGAGCCGCCCGGAGCACGGCTTTTCCAAGACGCGCTTTGCCATCCGCTTCCTGAACCCGATCAGGATTCTCTTCGAGCGCACCTATCTGAAGGAGCGCCTGGTCTACGATCGCGGCAGCCCGAAGCGGGCGCTGGGTCGTCTGCTGGCCTGCCTGGCGGAAAACGGCGTCGTGTCCATCACCGCGAGTACCCATGAAGGCCGGCAGCTGGCCGAAGGCCGGTTGCTGGAGGGGCACCTCCGTCTGGCGATCGGGGCCCCGAAGGCGGCGTTGCTCAGCGGTGCGGCGCTCATTCCGGTTCATGCGATTCGCAACCGCTCGGACCCCCGCCGCTTCGAGATCATCCTCGGCCCGCCGCTGCCGCTGTCCCGCGATCTGCCTGCGACAGAGGCCATTCTGGCCGCCACCGGCGCCTATCTCGAAGGCTTGGAAGAGTTGGTGAGCCGCCGGCCCGAGGCCTGGGGCAGTTGGCGGCGGCTGGGGACGTTGGCCTGACGGTGCTGCCCTGGGGCAGGCGCTATGGCCTGTCCACGCCGCGCGCCGTCCGAACTTGCGGCCCCTTGCCAGGGGCAGCGGCGTTTTCCTTCCCCTGTTTCATTCGCCCCAGCCCAGCAGGTCGACGGCATGGGGAGGCCGGCCGAAAACCCGGCCCACGATCGGGGCGAAATCGGCCAGGGAAAGGCTCTTGTAAGCGGGGTCGAAGGAGGCTTGATCCCAGCGCTCGCAGAATCTTATGCAGGTCTCGTAATAGGGGCTCGCGCGATAGCGCTCGCGCCGGTTCGGGTCTTTATCCGGCTTAACGCCGCGATGGTAGAGCTGGAATATCCCGTGATGGCGAACGACCCAGTGCACCTCTTCACGCACATAGGGGCGCAGCAGCGCTGCGGCGAATTCCGCGTGATTGTGCGGCGCGAACAGATTGCCGAAGTCATGCAACAAGGCGCCGACGACCAGGTCGTCGTCGGCCCCATCCCGCACGGCGCGCGTGGCGGCTTGCAGCATGTGGTCCAGGACGCTGATCTGGTGGCCGACAAAGGTCTCCGCCACGGTTTCGAGCGCGGCAAGGACTCGCTCCGGGGCCGCCTGGACAAATGGCGCGTTTGCAAGGCGCCGCAACTCGAAATCTGCCGGCGTGGCATCGCTCAACTTGGTGTAGGAGACGGTCTTTATTGGAGGCCTCGATCGATGTCGGGGCCTTGATTGTTGCAGACGACCGCGATGATGTCGAAGCCCAAAAACGGCTGGGCAAGTGCGGGCCCGGACATGGCAATATCGCCGAGAGGGGAATGGTTCTCGGCCGTCTGGCATAGCAAGGTCGGGGAGCAAGCCGTCGGCGTTTTGTCCTGCCGCCCCGGGGATGAGGCCGAAAATGGGGAACGCAACAATGAATGTTGGTCTCGGCCGCGCCGACCTCCCCGCAGGCGGGCCGCAGCCCCATGGCTGGGGCGGAATCTTCCGCAATGCCCGTATCTGGCCGATTTCCGGATTCCACCCGATCGAAAGGGACGAGTTGGGCGCGTTCTGCTGGATCGGGAAGACATGTTCTCTCGGCCTGGCCGTAGGTGTGCGATTTCTGACCTTGCATGCCTGCCGGCCAAGCGGAGCTGCGACGCTGCGATGTTATTCTCGTGGTCGGGAGCTGGCCGTCATACGTCTTATGGCCGGCTGGGAGCATTACGACATCGCCCTGTCCCTCGATCGAGCGTCCGCGATCGAATTCGCGGTCGAACCCGGCTTCGAGGCGCCCGGCGACGGGCGCGAACTCGGCCTCATGCTGAGACGCATCGAGCCGCATGACGACGCCCGCCGGCACGACCTGATCGTCCGCAGGGTGGCGAACGCCGCGCTGAACGCCAGCGAGTACGAAGCCGGCGCACCGGTTCTCGCATCGATGCCGCCGATGCTGCGCCTGACCATGGAAGTGCGTTGCAACATCGCGGACAAGGCGCCTTGCGTCTACTGTTCCTGGGACTGGGCGAAGCGGGAGGAAGCCGGGGCGCCCGCGTCTTCGACGGATTCGATCCGCCATTTCGGTGAATTTCTCGAATTGGCGCGCGAGGTCAACGATTGCAGCTACGGCGAGCCGCCGCTCCATCGGCAATTCGCGGAGATTGTCGATCTCCTGGCCGACGACGGGCGGACGTTCTCCTTCACCTCCAACGGGCAGACCCTGGGTCCTCGCGTCCGTTCCGCCCTTCTCGGCCGGCAGATCCAGCTTTATGTCTCCATCGACTCGGCGACCTCCCGCGGCTACGCCCGTTATCGCGACGACAAGTTCGATTTGATTCTCGAGAATCTTCGCCGCCTCTGTCGGGACAAGAAGGCCCATGACGACCTCCCTCTGGTGACCGTCAGCTTCATCGTGATGAACTCCAACAAGTCGGAAATCGGCGAATTTCTCGGACGCATGAAGGACGTCGGCGTCGACCGGGCCTATCTCAGGGCCCTTTGGCCGGAAGATTGCCTGGACAAGAAAACCCACCTGCGTGACGGGTTCGCATTCGACTATGACTCCGAGCTGATCGACATGGAGGAGCTACGGCGGATCGGCGCGGAAGCCGGACGTCAGGCGCTTGAAATCGGGCTGTGGACGATGGTCGAGTGGGAGAATTTTCCCCGCGACCAGGAGTCCCCAGCTGGCGAGCCCGGAAGACCGATCTGCAGCGAGCCGTGGAAGGCCATCTACGCGCTGAACCGCGGCATCACGCCCTGCTGCTATGGCCGCAAGCCCTTCGCCGCTTGGAGCGAGCGCGGCGACCGGTCGATTCCCGAATTTCTGGGCGATGTTTTCAACGGACCAGAGTACCGGGAATTGCGTCGGGAACTGGCGGCAGGCCGGCTTTCCCCCTATTGTCGAGAGAGTCCGAATTGCCCCATCGTTCGCCGCATTTCGCAAGGCAGATAGTTCCAGCCGTCCTTCTCCAGCTGTGGATCCCCCATGTTCATCCAGTTTGCCGATGAGCGCGAATGGCTCGCCTACGCGTTTGTGATCGTGGGGTCCGGATTTGCCGGGCAATTCCTCGCCGAAAGGCTGTCGAAGACCGGGCGCGTGCTTCTGCTCGAGGCCGGTGGACGCGAGGATCCGCTGGCGCTCGGGGCCGGGTACTATGAGATCGAGTCCAGCGGCCTGCATACGCCCATCATGGGTACGCGGCTGTCCTCATTTGGCGGGTCCTCGAACCACTGGACGGGGCAGTCGCACCCCTTCTCCCCGACCATTTTCAAGGACCGGCCGGGCATAGCCGGATGGCCGATCGCCTATGAGGACTACGCCTACCATCTGCCGGACGCGCAGGCCTGGCTCGGCCTGCAGCCATTTCAACATCCTGAAGCGCCCAGCGGCGTCGGCTCGGGTCTCATCGGGAACGGCGAGGACCTGCGGGTCACGCGGCTGCAGACCCCAGATCCGCTCCCGCTGCTCGGCGACGCCGAGACCCAGCGGCGATATGCCGGATATAAGGATATCGATGTCCTCCTTGACACCCGTCTCGTCGATATCGACCTTCATGCGGATGGACGAGCCGTCGCGGCGATTGATCTGATCCACGGGCCCAGCCGGCAACGCCGCAAGATTCCCCTGCGCAGCCTGATCCTTTGCGCCGGTTGCATCGAAAACGCCCGTCTCCTGCTTTGGGCCGGTCGCAAATACCCATCGGGAAACCCGTTTCTGGGCGGCCCGAACAATCTGACGGGGAAATACTTCACCGAGCACCCGGTCTACCACCCCGTCGATATCTACTTCGACGGCAGAGTGGATCTCTCCGAGGGCGCTCCGCACAAGACGGATGGCCGGCGGGGATTCTCCGCCTGGCTACCGTCCGATGGGTTCTCCGAGCGACACGGCCTCCTGCGATTCGGCATGCTCTTCGACGACACGTGGCAGGTGGCCAGCCAGGATCCGGAGGTTGCCGACCTCGACCCGGATTTCCTCGCCGCGACGCCGCTCCTGAATGCCGCGAGGCCCAGTTTCCGGTTCGAACAGACGCCGCATGAAACGAACCGGATCACGCTTCTGGATTCTCTCGACCGGGACGGCGTCGGCAAGACGCGGTTGCACTGGGAGATCCTGCCAGACGATTTGGCCAACTACCGGAAGGCGACGATGCTGATGTGCGATGTCCTCGGCCAGAAGGGCTTTGCGCGAGCGCGGTTGGGCGCGGCGTTTCGCGACGAGGACTGGAGCGGCATCGCAGCGGTGCACTCCACCCACCCTGCCGGCACCACGCGAATGGCCCAGGCGGCTAGCGCCGGCGTTGTCGACCGCAACTGCAGGGTATTCGGGCTGGACAACATGTATGTCGCGGGATCTTCCGTGTTCCCCAATGGCGACTTCTTGAATCCTACGCTGAACTTCCTGGCCTTGGCGGCGCGGCTTACCTATTTCCTGCAAGCCAGGCCTCGGCCAGGGTATGCCCACTACCGCTACGGAATGGGTCGGGCGGAAAACTGCCAGCTTCTCTCCGGCTGGTCGCATCCGGAAGATCGAGGTATTTGGACCGACGCGGCGCAATCGGTTGTTCGGATTCCCCGCAATGGGGCGAAGACCTTGACCCTGTTCGGCCGCGCGTTTCGCAAGGTCGAAGTGCGTCTCGCCATCAACGGGGTCGAGCGCTACTGCGGCCCCGCCGCGAAGCTGTTGCGCCTGTCGCTCATGCTCGATGAAGCGCCC
>Ga0209415_10006679_pt1 | contig 20392 bp, 16 predicted proteins | sample PeaSoiSIISIP2007_FD_187696 | JGI IMG/M metagenome (GOLD analysis project Ga0209415, IMG submission 187696) | Peat soil microbial communities from Weissenstadt, Germany - SII-SIP-2007 (SPAdes) (version 2) | ecosystem: Environmental > Terrestrial > Soil > Wetlands > Peat | place: Germany...
TTGCCCTCGAGCATCTTCGCGACGGTCATCAGGTCGCTGTAGGAGGAGTTCGTGCAGCTCCCGACGCAGACCTGGTCCACCGGCGTGCCGGCGATCTCGCGGACCTTGGCGATGTTGCCGGGGCTGTGCGGCGTCGCGGCGAGCGGTTCGAGCTCGGAGAGATTGATCTCCAACCGCTTCTCGTACGTCGCGTCCGCCTCCGGCTTCAGCTTGATCCATTGCTCCGCGCGCTCCTGCGCGGCGAGGAAACGCCGCGTGGCGGAGTCGCTCGGGAAGATGGAACTGGTCACGCCGAGCTCGGCGCCCATGTTCGTGATCGTGGCGCGCTCCGGCACGGAGAGCGTGCGGACGCCCGGCCCGGCGTATTCGACGATGAAGCCGACGTTGCCCTTCGTCGTGAGCTGCCGCAGCATTTCCAGGATGACGTCCTTGGCCGAGACCCACGGCGCGAGTTTTCCGACGAGGTCCACGCGTAAGACGCTGGGCGCGGCCAGCGTGAACGTCCCTTGCGCCATGGCGGCGGCGACGTCGAGGCCGCCGGCGCCGATGGCCAGGCAGCCGATGCCGCCGGCGGTCGGCGTGTGCGAGTCGGAGCCGAGCAGCGTCTTTCCCGGGACCGCGAACCGCTCCAGGTGCACCTGGTGGCAGATGCCGTTCCCGGCGCGCGAGTAGAGAACGCCGTACTTCGCCGCCACTGTCTGGAGGTACTTCTGGTCGTCGGCGTTTTCATAGCCGTCCTGGAGCGTGTTGTGGTCCACGTAACTGACAGAGAGTTCCGTCTGCAGCCGCTCGGCGCCCATCGCCTCGAGCTGCAAGTACGTCATCGTCCCGGTCGCGTCCTGTGTGAGCGTCTGGTCAATCCGGACCGTCAGCTCCCGGCCGGGCTCCAGGCTTCCGGAGACCATGTGTTCATTGAGGATTTTGCGGGCGACCGAGAGGCGCATCTGTTTTCTCCTCGATTGGCGAATGGGGAGCGCGGGTTGCAAACTGGAACGTTACACGGATTGGGCCGGAGAATCAAGGCAGGCTGGAGTGCAAAATGCACAATCCACGGCAACGGCCAGGGGTTTCGATTCCGCGCTGACAATTCCACCTGCCGTCCGCCGCAGAAAATCCGCTTGACAAGCCGGATTCTGACGGTCAGAATGCGACAGATGATGGCGGACCGTCATGCGGACGGCGGCCATCCTTCGCGGACGTGTTATGGACACCAAACAACGCCGAAGCAATCAGCCGTCGCAGCTGCCTTCGGAAGCGGCCGCCGACTTCCGGGCGCTGGTGGAGAATCTCGCTGAGCCGGTCGTGATCATGGACCGCGCCGGCAAGTTCCTCTTCACGAACCCGCGCGCCGAGCTGCTGCTCGCGAATGGCCTCAAGGAGCGCGTCGAAGCGCACCTGAGAAAACCGTCCCACCGACGGCCGTTCAGCAAGGTCCGATTCCGCGTCGACGGCGCCAAAGGCCTGATCCTGCGAATCCACCTTTCCGACATATCCTGGCAGGGCCAGCCGGCGATACAGGTGTCGCTTAGGGACGTAACGTCCTATGTCAGCGCCGCACAACGCTTCTCGCAGGAGATCGCGAAGGTCAAGGAGCACGACGGCGCCTTGCAAAAATCGCGCGGGAAACTCGAGGCGCAGTTGAAGGGCCTCGCCGCGGAACGCGACAGCGTCTACGCCACGAGTTCGCAGCGGCTCGAGCAGGAGACCGCCCGGTTCCAGAAAAGCCAGGAAGAGGCGCAGGCGCAACGCGATCGGCTCGAAGCGCAGTTGAAAGAACTCGCCGCAGAGAAGGAGCGCACCGAGCAGTCGCTCCGCGCCGATCTGCTGAAATCCAGCGCGCTGCTTCAGGCTGAGTCCGCCCGGCGCGCCGAGTCAGAGAAGACCGCCGCACTACTCCAAGCGCAAGTCGCCGAGGGCGACAAAGCGACGGTGGAAAGTGAACGCCTTCGGCCGCAGATGGCTGAAACCGAGAGCGCGGGCAAGTATCTGCGGGCCGAGCAGCGAAGGCTGACGAAACGCGCGGAAGAGGCTGCGGCGGAGTCGGCAAAGTTTCAGGATCAGCTCCGGCAGCAACTCGAGGAACTCCAGCAGTTGCGGGATGCAAACAGCCTGATGGAGCAAGAACGGGCGGCATCCGCGCGGGCGGCCGAAGAGTGGCGGTCCCGCAGTCAGACCGCCGAGCAACGCGCGAAGGAGCAGGCCAACGAACTGACAAAGGCCCTCGATCAACTTCGGGCGGAAATAGCGTGGCGCGGACAGGCGGAGGGAGTCATTGGACAGCTTCGGCAGGAGGCGAGCCGGCAGAAGCAGTTGCAGGAGGCGAATAAGCGGTTCCAGCAAGAAATCTCCAGGGCCGACCGGACCCGGGCGGACCTTGAAGCGCAACGCGCGCAGCTCCAGGCGCAGGTGAAGGAGCTTGCCGCCGCACAGGAGCAAGCCGGCGCGCAACTGAGTGCGGAAATCGTCCAGCGCGAGAAAGCGACCGCGGAGGCCTCTCAACTCCGGCAGGAGGCCACCGAGTCCCGGCGCGCGCGCGAGGAGTTGGAGGCACGGCTCCTCCAGCTTCAGGGGCCATTGGCGGAGTTGGCCCGCGCGCAGGAACAATCCAAAGCAGCGGCTGCGAAAGAGGCCGAGCTCCGGGCGCGAGCCGAGGCGGCAGTCCAGCCGCTCCGGCAGGAGGCTTCTGCGGCGCAGCGCGAGCTGGCGGAACTGGCCGCCCAGCGCCTCCGGTTCCAAGAAGAGATCCGGAAACTGGCGGCTGCGCAGGAGCGGGCGATCGCGCAACTTCAAGTCGAGAACGCGGAGCGAAAACGAGCGCAGGAAGAAAACAAGCAACTGCGGGAGCAGGTCGCCGAGTCCGGGCGGGCTTCAGAGTATCTCAGGAATCAACGGAACCTGCTCGAAGGAGAGGTGAAACGATGCGGCGACGAAATCGCCGGACTCACGCAACAACTTCGGGAAGAAGTGAGCCGGGTTAAGCAGGCCCAAGCGGAAAATGAGCAGCTCCGGCAGGCGGGCATCGAATTCCAGCAAGCTCAGGCCGCGTGGGAGGGCCGGTCTTTCCAGATCCAAGCGCAACTGAAGGAACTGGCCCGCGCACGGCAGGAAGCCGAGGCGAAGCTGGAGAAGGAGGTCGGGCAGCGGGAGCGAGTCGAGTCGGAAGTCCAGCGGCTCCGGCAGGAGGCCTCTGCGGCCCAGCGGGCGCAGACACCACTTGCCGCCCAGCAGGCGCAGCTTCAAGCGCAGAGGAAGGAACTCTCTCTCTTCCAGGAGAACTCCAAGGCAGAGTTGGAGAGAGCGATTGCCGGACGGAAACAAGCCCAGGAGGAAGTGGAGCAGCTCCGCCAGGAGCGCTCCGGCGTCCGGAAGGCGCAAGAGGAGGTTGAATCGCGCCGCACGCAGCTCCAATCGCAACTGGAGGACCTCGCAAGGGCGCTGCAAGGAGCGCGGCAGGAGCTTCAAGAGGAACGCTCCAAGCGGGAGCAATCAGAAAAGCAGAATGAACGGCTGTCGCAGGAGATCGGTCAGGTCAACCGAGCGCTTCAGGAATGGCAGGCCAAACGCGTCGAACTGGAAGAACTGGTGCGATTGAGGAGCGAGGCAATGGAAAAGACCGATCAGCAGCTTCAGACGGAGTTGGCGGCCCGGAAGCGGGCGGAGGCGGAAAACCTGGCCCTGCAGCAGGCCGTTGCCGAGGCGAAGCGGACGAGCGAGGAACTCGGAAGCGAGCGCGCGCGTCTTGGAGAACAGGTGAAGAATCTCTCGGACGCTCTGGAAGAAACCAAGGCGCACGTCCTGGTCGAAATGGACGAGCGCGCGGACGCCGAGAAGGAGAAAAAACAGCTCGAGCAGGATGTCGAGCAACTCAAACGAGCAGCCGAGGAAGTGCGGACGCAACGCGTGCAGCTCATGGGGCGACTGACGGACAACAGTGAGGGACTCTCCCGGGTGCGGGAGCAACTCCAGGAGGAAGCCCTGGATCGGAAACGGGCTCGCGACGAGAACGAGAAGCTCCGCCAGGATCTGGCCGACGCCATGCGCGTAACTCAGGAGGCGAAGAAGGGCGCGGAGGAGTTTGAAGCGCGCGTGCGTGCCTACGCCGAGGAATTGAGGAAGGCCAACGAAGCGCTCCAACAGGAAACCGCCGAGTGCCAGCGGGCCCGCGAGGAAAACGACCAACTCCGGAGCCAGACGGCCGAGTCCAAAGCGGCCCTGGACGAATTGGCGGCGCGGCGCGACCAGTATAAAGGTTGGGCTGAACAGCGCGCGGAAGAACTGCGACAGCAACTCGCCCTGCAGCAGCAAGCTCAGGAGGAGAACCAGCAACTGGCGCAGAAACTCGCCAAGTCCATGCAGTCCGTGGAGACCTTCCGGGCAGGCTTTGAGGCGCTCAAAGGCCTGGCGAAAGAGAGCGCCGACCAAACGGCCAGGGAGAACGAGGCCCTTCGCCAGAAGCTGGCCGAGTACGAGCGGGAAGAAAAATCGCTGAGCACGGTCCTGAACGATCTCTCCGCGTCAGGGAATAAGTTCCTCGGCGCGCTCGAGAAGTTCAAAGCGCACGGTCGGGAGCCACCTCGCCGGGAGACCCCGGGCACAGGGTCGGAGGCCGGGGAGAATCGCTGAATCCTGAATGCGTTCCTGGCCGAGAAACTCCAGGACACAGTGGCGCGGGCGTTTGCGCACACTCAACGTTCGGAGACGACGGCAACCGGCCGCCAACTTCGCGACTATTTCCTCTTGCAGGTGCACTTCGCCGAAGGCTTCTTGCAGGTCGAGCAAACCCCGTCCTTGATCGCAGCCCCGCATTTGCTGCAGGGGGTACAACCGCATGTCTGGCACATGATGAACCATCCCCTTTCCTGTGCCCGCAGACCCACTGTGTCCCAACCGACAGGCTAAGCCATTATGGGGAGAATTGTCAAGGCTTTTTTGGCCCCTCGAACCTCCGCGTGGGAACCGTCTCCGCGCGCATCCCCGTCGCGACCGCGGCGGAGACCGCGACGCCGCCGGATTGCTTCAGGGAGGAAATGACTTCCTTCTCCCGGCCGGGCGCGACCGAGATGAAGCTGTTCGTGCCGAGCGCGATCCTGCTGCCGAGCGCGCCGCCGCCGGTCGCGACGGGGATCAGCGCCTCGATCTCGGGAACGTTGTATCCGAGGTAGTCCCGGAGCATCTCGTGCTGCTTGTCCATCATCTCGGCCAACCGGTCGTCGTCAATCCCGTACTCGCTCTCCAGCGACTCGATGGCCTGCCGGCAGAGGTCGCGCATCGCGAGGTGCGCGTACACGACGCCGGCGTCCGCATCCGGCAGTTCTCTGAGGCGCGGGATCACCTCGTCGTCGGAGGCGTCGCGCAGATTGAACCCCTCCTGTGATTTCACGATCCCGCTCAACGCCGAGAGCGTGCTCCGGACCGCCTGCGCGTGCCGGTCGAGGCCGGTGCCGCCCGGCCCGGCGTAGCAGCTCACGATGCCCGGCAGCTCGCGGTCAATCGGCGCCACCTTTGCGGGCCTGGCTGACGAGAGCGCCCCGCTGTCTGAGCGGGGCTCCAGGAACACCATCCCGCCGAGAATGCAGGCATACGTCTCCGGGATCCACCGCGCGCTGGGCGGCTCGTCTTGATAGCCCCGGCAGGCGGCCTCCGCCGTCTCGTTGGCCGAGAGGTCCGCCAATCGCCCATCCAGTGTGAGCAGCGCAACGGTCCACGCGGCGAGCAGCGCCGGGCTGTCCGGAAGCGCCTCCGTCCACGGCGCGCGGGAAAGGACGTGAAAATCGCAACCGTCCTGGAGTTTCTCCTTCCGCGGCGGCGCCGCCCGAAGCGCTCTTGAAAGCGCCGGCATCTGCGGGAATGCTTTCGCCGCTTCGCCCGGCTCGAACGGCAGCGGCTTTGGAATCCACGCCGCGCTCACCGTGAACCGGCCGTCGCTCCGAGGCGTCGCGGCGACGGCCGTGCGCAGGTCCAGCGCCAGCGTGATGGCCGGGAGGCCGAGGAAGTACTGAAGGTCGCCGAACAACCGGACCGGCCAGGGCACCGAGGCGATGAGCGTCTTCCCCTTCTCGGCGGTCATTGAGGCTCAACCTTGACCGGCCCCTCGAAAGCCTGGTCGAAGTCGAAACCGCCCGCGAAATCCTCCCGCGCGTCCTTCTCCGTCTTCCCCAGCAGCCCGCGCTCGACCAGGTTGAAGACGATCTCGCCGAAATCCTCCGTGCGCCGGACTCGCCAGCTCCGGAAAACGGTCGGCGCCAGCGGTCCGAACATCTGAGCGGCGTACTCACGGACGCCGTTGAGAAGCTCCTGTCCGCTGACGTGCCGCTGCGCCGGCGTCAGGTCGGGGCCGTCGCGCCCGAGCGCCTTCTGCGTATACGCCAGCGCCTCGTAGATGAAAAAATACGCCGCCAGCTCGTAGCGCGGGTCTCGGGAAATAATCTGCTGCCGAAGCGCGGTTTCCAAGTCCACCGTCGAAGCGTTTGCGGCGGAGACGACCCAGTCGCCCGGATTATGCGGCTTCTTTTCCTCAGGCATCGGCTTCTTTCTTGGGGAACAGCGGCTGCCCGCGCCGGATCTTCGTGCCGGGCTTCAGGCCGCCCCAAGTCAGCGCCTCGGCCAGCGGACGCTTCTCCTCCTCGACGCCCAACTGCTGGCGGATGGCCAGCGCCGAGGCCGGCATCGTCGGCTCGATCAGCAGCGACAGGATGCGCGAGGCTTCCGCCAGGTGATAGAGCGTCGCGGCCAAGGCGGGCCGCTGGGCGGGATCCTTCGCCTGCGACCAGGGCTTGCGCTCCTCGACGTACTGGTTCGCGCGGCGGACGAACTCCCAGACGCGCTCAAGCGCGCGGCTGAACTGAAGCTCGGCCATGCACGCGTCCACGTCCGTGAAAAGCGATGCGGCGGCCTCGGCCAGCGCGCCGCGCGGCTCGGCGTCGGGATCCGGCACGACGCCCTCGAAGTAGCGGTCCATCATCGAGAGGGTGCGGAAGACGAAATTGCCCAGGTCGCCGGCCAGCTCGGAATTGTAGCGCTGGAGCATTGCGGAATCGCGGAAATCGCCGTCCAGGCCGAACGGCAGCTCGCGGAGCAGGAAGTACCGCAGCGCGTCGGCGCCGTAGGCGTCGGCGACCTCGCCGGGCGTGACGAAATTGTTCCTGCTCTTGCTCATCTTCTCGCCGTTGTGCGTCCACCAGCCGTGCGCGAAGACGCCCTTGGGCGGCTCCACCCCGAGCGCCATGAGCATCGCCGGCCAGATCGCGGCGTGGAACCAGAGGATGTCCTTGCCGATCAGTTGGACATCGGCGGGCCAGCGGCGGCGGAACAGCTCCTCGTCGGTCGAGTAGCCGACGGCGGAGACGTAGTTGATGAGCGCGTCAATCCAGACGTAGGCGCGGTGCGCCGGATCGAACGGGAGCGGCACGGCCCAGTCGAGCGTCGTCCGCGTGGCGCTCAGGTCGCGCAGCCCGGCGGCCACGCGCGTCCGCAGCTCATTCATGCGACCCGCGGGGCGGACGAAATCCGGGCGCTCCTCGTAGAGCTTGAGCAGCGGCGCCTGGTAACGGCTCAGCCGGAAGAAATAGCTCGCCTCGGCGTTCCACTCCGTCGGCCGCCCGCAGTCCGGGCATCTCGGCTGCGGCTCGTCGGATTCCTTCAGGAACGACTCACACGAGACGCAGTACCAGCCCTTGTATTCGCCCGGATAGAGGTCGCCGGAATCGCGCCAGCGCTGGAAGATGAGCTGCACGACCCGTTCGTGCCGCGCCTCGGTTGTCCGGATGAAGTCGTCGTTGGAAATCTCCAGCCGCTTCCAGGCGTCGTGGTACGCTGCGACGACGCGGTCGGCCAGCTCGCGCGGCGAAAGCCCCTCCGCCTGCGCGGCGCGCTGAACCTTCAGGCCGTGCTCGTCCGTGCCCGTCAGAAAATGCACGTCGAAACCGCACTGCCGCTTGTAGCGCGCGAGCGCGTCCGCGGCGATGGTCGTGTACGCGTTGCCGATGTGCGGCGAGTCGGTGACATAGTAGATCGGCGTGGTGACGTAGAAACCGGGCTTACTCATCCGGCAGCCGCTCCTCGTTGACCGCATCGGCTTTTGCGGCGGCTTCGCGGATGCAGACGGTCTTGATCTGCGCGACCGGCACGCTGATCTGCCGCTTGTCCGGGTCAAGCGCGACGGTGACGACTTTCTTCTCGGCGTCCTGCGCGACGACTTCGCCTTCGCCCTCGGGCGTCGCCACGCGCGCGCCCAGGCCCGGCAGGCCGCTCTTCATGTCCTCGTAAACGCTGTCCTCGAAGCGCAGGCAGCACATCAGCCGCCCGCAGCGGCCGGAGATCTTCGTCGGGTCGAGCGTGGCCTTCTGGTTCTTGGCCATTTTCATCGTCACCGGCTCGAGGTTCTTGATGAACGTCTTGCAGCAGAGCTCGCGCCCGCAGTGCTCGTAATCGGCCAGCAGGCGCGCCTCGTCGCGCACGCCGATCTGCCGCATCTCGATGCGCGTGTGATATTCCTGCGCGAGGTCCTTCACCAGCTCGCGGAAATCCACGCGCCCTTCCGCGAGGAAGTAGAAGATGATCTTCGACCCGCCGAGCAGGTGCTCGACGCTGGCGAGTTTCATCGGCAGGTTGCGCTCGAGGATCTTCTTCTTGCAGAAATCGAATTCCTTCGGCTGGTCCACGTCGCGCAGGGTCGCCAGTTTCTTCGAGTCGTCGGCGTTCAGCTTGCGGATGACCTCGCCGACGACGCCGCTCTGCGCATCCTCGGCGTCGTACGGCGCGACCGGGTTGAGGATGTCGCCGAACTCGACGCCGCGCTCGCTGCGGATCACGCAGCGGTCGCCCATGCGCAGCCCGCTGAAATCGGCGCGGAAACTGCCCACGTGGCTCATCGCGCCGAACCGTATCGTCGCACGGTACTTCATCAGAGCCTCCACGTATTGCTGCAAGTAATTGCGGGGCTTTATCTTACGACGCTATTGCTGCAACCCTATGCCAAGCGGAGTCTTACGACAAATTGGATTCGTTTTTTCAAATCGCTTCTTGAATACGTAACCCTTTGCCGCAGAAAGTGATAACCCAGTCGTTCAGCGTCGTACTTTCACTGCGTTCGGCATCCCTCAATATACCAAGTGCATACCCTCCGAGTCAAAGGCATAAATCCTGCTCGCACACTCCGGAAGTCTTGTGGCGGCACACCGCGGGCGGGCCAATCCGGGCAAGAGCTGAAGTGACACGAGGAGCATCACGCCGACCAGGACCAGAACTTCCTATACGTTTCGCATGGCACGCGCCGCCTTCTCATGCCAACCGCGAATTCGACCCGCTGCTGCTCAGCCACCTCGACGGCCGCGTGACTTGCGCCGTTGCAGCCACTTCGCGAAAGAGGCCTGGCTTTCGCCAGAGGGTTTTCCGGTCAACAGCCCCTCTACGCTGACGTCCTCGTCAAGGTCCTGCCAGTGAATGCCGGTTCCCTTGCCGATCAATCTCCATTTTGCCCGCTGCGCTGCGGTGCCATACTGCAAGCGAGGATACCATGCCAAGGGCACGCAAATACTCCGCCCGTCGCTCAAGTCAACGCTTAAGCCGTCTTCCGTCACCTTGACCTTCCGGGCAAGAGGGACTTCGATCTCAACCGTGGAAATACTCATTCCAGCCCTCCCAGAGTTCATGTTGATTGTCGGCGACCATTCTTTGAATCCGGGTGATTTCCGACCGGCTGAATCCGCCACTCTTTTGCAATCTTACGGGTCGGAGCCAGAACTTTGCAACCTTGTCCCCACATTCGACATGGACATGCGGCGGCTCATCCCGGTCGCTCGCATAGAAGAAGAACCGGTACGGCCCGCGCCTGAGAATCGTCGGCATGCGCCCTCAATCTCCTTCCACTTCAATCGCCGCATCCGGGCACATCGCCGCGCAGAAGGTGCAGCCGGTGCAGGCAATCTCCTCGTGGACTTCGGCGATGCGGACGCCGCGGCGGTTCACGGCGGAGGAGAGGAAAAGGATCTTCTTCGGGCAGACCGGCACGCAGAGGCCGCAGCCTTTGCAGTATTTTTCGTGAACGCGGACCTTAGGCATGTTGGATCGAGCCTTCCCAAAGCAGCTTGGCGCGGAGCGTCTGGAAGAAACTCCGGTTGGAGACTTTCAGCAGCCGCACGGGCCACGGGTTGCGGCGTATCCGGACGCGGTCGCCGTTCTGGAGCGGCACGAGCACCTGGCCGTCGGCGGTCATCGCGAACGAGACGCCGCTCGACCAAGTCTCGACCTCGATCCGCGCGCCGGAATCCACGACCAGCGGCCGGTTGCTCAGCGAGTGCGGGCAGATGGCGGAGATGACCATCGCCGAGACGTCCGGCGGGATGATCGGACCGCCGGAGGCGAGCGAGTGCGCCGTCGAGCCGGTCGGCGTCGAGACGATCAGCCCGTCGGCCACCAGCGTGGTGACCCGCTCGCCGTTGATGAAGAGCCGCATCTCGATGACGCGCGAGAACGCCTCGCGCGAGATGACCACGTCGTTAAGCGCGACGCACTGTCGAATTTTCCGGAGCCCGCGCCCCTCGGCTTTTCCCGGGGCGCCCTGAGCGCGGCTGAACGGGCGCACCTTCGGCCGCAGCACTTCGGCCTGGATCATCATCCGCTCGACCGGCTTGGGGATGCGCTCCATCAGCGCGTCGAGCGTGGCGTCGAGTTCGTCAGGGTTGATCTCCGCGAGGAAGCCGAGCTTGCCCAGGTTCACGCCCAGCAGCGGGATGCCCGCGCGCGAGAGCCGCCGCGCCGCCGCGAGGATCGCCCCGTCGCCGCCGAGCACCAGCGCGAGGTCGGCCCGGACGCGCTCATGCTCGACCCGCTCGAACAGGTCGCGCCGGCTGATCCGCGCGCGGCCGCGCAAGCGCGCCTCGGCCGACGCCATTGCCTCGCGCGCCGCCGGCTTGTTCAAGTCCGCAACTATCAGCACTTTAGGGAGTTTCACCGGCTCGTCATCCTGTAAACCAGGCGCGTCCTGCCGTCACTCTTTTTTCGACGCTTCGTCTTCCTCTTCCGGCTCGAACGGGGCGGTCTTCAGCTCGCCGTCGTCGCTCTTGAGGAGGATCTCGACGCGCTTTTCCGCATCGCGGAGGATCTCGTAACACTTCTTCAGCGCCTTGACGCCTTCCTCATATCTAGCAAGCGAGTCGTCAAGGGTCAAGTCACCTGCTTCGAGTTCGGCGACGATCTTCTCGAGGCGCGCGAGGTGCTCCTCGAATTTCGGCTTGCTCTTCGCCATGTTCCGGCCTCCGTAACATTCCACGCAAAATCGTAACGAAATAAACTGGGCTCACGCAAAGCCGCAAAGTCGCCAAGAACGGATAACGCCTGTTTTTGAAATCAGAGTACTGTCGTTCTTTGTGTCTTTGTGTCTTTGCGTCTTTGCGTGAAACCCGTTGTTGTTGTCATTCGACCCGGGAACGAAACTCGCCGCGATGGAGCCGCGTCCGGACGAGGTCGCCGGGGCGCAGTTCGGCGGCGTCGCGGACGGCGGCGCCCTGCGGCTCGCGGAGCGTAATGCTGTAGCCGCGCCGCAGCACCGCGTACGGGCTGAGCGACTCGAGCCGGCCCGAGAGCGCGCTCAAGAGGCCGCCCTGGAACTCCATCGCTCGCTGCGCGCCGCGGACGAGCCGCTGGCAGAGTTCGTCCACGTGCTGCTCGCGCTCGCGGATGCGCTCGTCGAACCGGCGCGGGTCGCAGCTCTGCGCCAGCCCGGCCAAGCGTTCCCGAGCCGACGCAGCGCCCGCGGTCAACGCCCGGCCCAGCCGCCGGCGCAGGGAATCGAGATCCTCCGCCAGTTCTCCGGCGTCCGGCACGACCTGGTTGGCGGCATCCGTCGGCGTGAGCGCCCTGAGATCGGCGACGAAGTCCGAAATCGTGAAATCCGTCTCGTGCCCGACCGCGGAGATAACCGGGATCCGCGAGCGCGCGATCGCCCGCGCCACCCCTTCTTCGTTGAACGGCCACAGATCCTCGAGGCTCCCGCCGCCGCGGCCGACGATCATGACCTCGACCTCGGCGAGCCGGTTGACGAGGGCGATTCCCTCGGCGATCTCGCCGGCCGCCTCGTCGCCCTGGACGCGCACCGGGCAGATGATGACGCGCGTGGACGGGCAGCGCCGGCCGATGACGCGCAGCATGTCGCGGATCGCCGCGCCGGTCGGCGAGGTGACGAGCGCGACGGCGCGCGGGAACATCGGGATCGGCCTCTTCCGCGCCGGATCGAACAGGCCCTCCTTCTCCAGCCGTTCCTTCATCTGCAGGAAGGCCAGTTGCAGCGCGCCCACGCCGAGCGGCTCGATCCGCCGCACGGAAATCTGGTACTGGCCGCGCGGCTCGTACACGGTCACTTCGCCCTGCGCCAGGACGGAGAGGCCCTCGGCCATCTTGAACTTCAGCGTCTCGGCGAGCGTGCGCCACATCACGGCGGCGATCTGCGCCGAATCGTCCTTGAGCGTGAAGTAGCAGTGACCGGAGGCGGGAACGCGGAGATTGCTGATCTCGCCGGTGAGCCAGACGAGGCCGACGTGCCGTTCGAGCGTCTCGCGAATCTGGCGCGTCAACTGCGAGACGGTGTAGATCGGCGAGCCGTCGGCCGCCGGCCGCGACGCGGCGGTCGGAGCGCCGGAAGCCGGGAAGAGCGTGGTCATGGCTCCTGATCCTCGCGAAGTTGCAGCCGCTCGATCGCGCTGGCTCTGCCGGTCGCCGGGTCGAAGGAGACCAGCGCGCCGGAGATGCGGACATCGCCCTTGGCGACGTCGAACGGGAACGGCATCTGCGTCAGCGTCGCCTTCAGGACGCGGTCGGCCCGCCGGCCGAGGATCGAATCGTGCGGCCCGGTCATGCCGACGTCGCAGATGAAGGCCGTGCCCTTGGGCATCACGCGCTCGTCGGCGGTCTGCACGTGCGTGTGCGTGCCGAAGACGCAGGTCACGCGGCCGTCGAGGTGACAGCCGAGAGTGATCTTCTCGGCGGTGGCCTCGGCGTGAAAATCCACGAAGATGTTCTGCGTGTGCGCGGCGACCTGCCGGAGCGCCTCGTCGGCGGCGCGGAACGGGTCGTCCACCGGCTTCATGAAGACGCGGCCAAGCAGGTCCAGCACGGCGATCTGGACGCCGCCGGGCAGCGGGTAAAGTCCGAGGCCTGCGCCGGAGGCGAGCGGCGAGAGGTTCAGCGGCCGCAGCAGGCGCGGCTCGCGCTCGATGAACGGCACGATCTCCTTGCGCTTCCAGACGTGGTCGCCCATCGTCATCACGTCCACTCCGGCCGCGAGAATCTCGCGGGCGTTGGAGATCGTCAGCCCGGAGCCGCCGGAAGCGTTCTCGACGTTGGCGATGCAGAAATCCACCTGGCGCTTCTGGCGGAGCGCGGCGAGTTTTCGGGTGAGGATCTCGCGGCCGGGGCTGCCGACCACGTCGCCGATGAGCAGTGCGCGCATCGTCATTTTCTCCCCTTTCCGGACCGTCTCCGCGCCCGGCGCGAAGGCGCCAGCCGCGCGCGCAGGTCCGCTTCCACCGCCGGCGAGACCATGCCGACCACGCGCCCGCCGCCTCGGACGATCTCCTTGATGAACCGCGCGTTGATGAAGGCGTGCTCCGGCCTGGGCGCGATGAAGATCGTCTCGACTCCGGCGCTGCTGCGGTTGGTGAACGCCATCTGGATTTCATACTCCAGGTCCGAGACGGTCCGGATGCCGCGCAGGACCACGGAGACTTTTTCGGCCTTCGCGAAGTCCACCATGAGGCCGCGGAACGCCTTGACCTGAACGTTCCTGAGATGGGCGACCTCGCGCCGCATCATCGCCAGGCGCTCCCGGAGCGAGAAGACGCAGGCCTTTTCGGGGTTGTCGCCGACGCCGACGATCAAGCGGTCGAAGATGCGGCTGGCGCGCTCGACCACGTCCAGATGACCGATGGTCGGCGGGTCGAAAGTGCCCGGATACAGTGCGGTGCGCATGGGCGGCCTCCTGATTTCAGATTATGACTCAGATCGGGCTTCGGGTCGAACGGAACGCCGGCGTCGCGCCCGGAGGCGTGACGCGGAACATCACGATGGTCGCGTTGCCGGTGCCCTGGTTGAACTCCGCGCCGACGCTGAAGTCCCAGCCCTCCATGTTGCGCGTCAGGTAAACCGCGCTGCCGAGGCTGCGCGGGTTGCGCGGCTGGCCGGGCTTCTTCTCGGCGGTGAAATCGTAAGTCGCGCTGACATCCACGCTCCATCGGCTGTAGCGCGGCTGATACGCGAACGTGACGATACTGACGGAATGCCACGGTCCGGCGGTGTCCGTCGGGTCGAGGTAGTACTTGTGAATGTAAGAGACCTTGACCGGCCGCCAGTAGTTGAGCGTCATTTCGCCGTTGAGCGCCTCGAGTCGTTTCTTATCGGTGTTGTAGTCGTCGTCGGCGGTGGCCAGTTCGATGTTCTCGTTCACGATCCAGCGCGCGCTGGCCTCGATGAAATCGCCGGTATACGGCGAGATGCCCTCATCAGCGGACAGGGAATCTCCCCGCACGCCGGCGATTGCGTTCCCGTTAATGAGGACGTGATATTTCACGTCGGCCCGGAACAGCTCGACGAGCTTCCGACCGGTATCGGTCTGGCGGTACGTTTGCAGCCGGTTGAGAAGGCCGAACGTGACGAAGTGGGACTCGTCGAGCGCGTCAATCTCGTCGTTCTGGACGTAGTGCGAAGAATCCCGACTGACGTAATAGATGTTTCCGTATTCCACCGTCGGGGTCAGGATGTGCCGCAAGCGGTCCACCTCGAGGAGGCTGTTCTCCGTTTCGAAGGTGCGGTAGAAATTGGCGGACGCGCGCGCGCCGTAGGCGGTAGCCACGCGCAGCGACGGGCTCTCGTTGTTCACCTCTTCATTATAGCCGGTGAGGTCTCCCCACAGGAACGGCTCCGCGCGGATGCAGCCCAGTTGCAGCGGGTAGGAGACTTCGTGGGCGGAGTCGAGACGGTCCGTCCAGTCAGCCGGATTGGCCAGGTGCGTGTCGTGATCGAATCTCATGCGCAATTCCGACAGGTCGTTGTGGGTCGTCCAGAGCAACGGCGTGTCGCCGATGGGCTGGCCGATTACGTGGTAGCCGACCGAGTCCTGCTCGAGGACGTTCTGAAAATTGTTGATCTGCCTCTCGGTCTGGGCGGTGAACATCGCGTTCTCTGAGACGTGGCTCAGGAACGCCCCCGTCTCGCGGTCCATGTCCTCGTCGAGCGCCCTGAGGTCGTAGGTGTAGAGGAAGCGGCGATCGCTCAGGTAGCCCAATTCCAGGTCGGCCTTCCATCCATCGCCGAGGAGTTCGCGGTCGCGCCAGGTCACTTCGCCGCGGTCCTTGCGCAGCACGGGCAGGCCGGCGTCATCCCATTCGGCCTCGTCGTGGATGTAGTACGCCCTCGCAAAACCGTGGCGCGCGTCGTCCTGGTAGGGGAACTCCAGCCCGTAGCCCAACCCGCGCTCTGAAAAGGCGTCCGTCCGAAGCATCAGGTCGCTCCAGTCGTTGTGGTAAATGCCCAAGTCGTACAGGTCCCACTGCAGCTTGATGAAGGAGCCGAAGTAGTTGGCGCTGCCGAAGGCGGCCCCTTTGAGCAGAAACGTGCCGCTGCGAAGGTCCCTGGAGACGTAGGGCCAGTAGAATATCGGGATGCCCTCAACGTAACCCGTTATATCGCTGGCGGATACGACCAGGCTCTGGCGCAGGGCGGCGGCTTCGGACTGCACCTCCGGCTGGGCTTCCGGCGGCGCGGCGGCGGCCTTTTCCCGCTCGAGCGGACTCTCGGAACCGATGACGATCTGTATCTCCGAACTCTCGACTTCCAGGTGCGGCTCGGCGAGGGTCGAGGTGGTGAGGTAGCCCCTGCCCTCGGTCGTGAAGCGATAGAGGCTCTGCTCGCGGATGGCATCGGCGGCGAACTGGACCGGAATCTGGAGCGTCGGCTCGTGCGTGCGGACCCGGGCGCCGACCGCGAGGCCCTGCTCGGTGACGCCGTCCATATAGAGCGCGTCGCACGTGATGTGGACGTCGCCGCGGCGGAAATCCACTGAGCCTTCGGCGTAAATGCTCTGCATTCGAGGCGACCCGTAGTGAGGCTGGCGGAACTGGATGCGCACGCGCAGGGCGTCGGCGAGCAGCGTCATGTCATCGGTGAAGACGGCCGCGTTGCCCAGGAGCGTGACCGTGGCGCCGGCCTCGCTCAGGTCGGTCATGGTGGTGCGTTCCGCGGAGGGATGCATCCCGCCGAGCAGTTCGGTCGCGCCGACTTCGGCCGCGCCCGCCGCCGTATCGCCGTGCAGGGCCATGGCGCGGAGGCGGAACGGATCAGCCACGGGCGGCTCGCCCGAGACGATCCGATCGGCGTTCAGCACCAGGCCGCCGGAGGCGACCAGCCGGATCAGACCCGGCCCATCCAGGGCGCTTGGCTTGCCGTCCTCCAGGAGCGCGGTCCCCTTCTCGGCGTACACTTCGAGGATGCCGGCCTTGCCGCCGGCCTGCGCGGATTCGCTGAACCAGATCAGCAGGCGTGGAGACGTGATCCGGGAATTTCCCTGGAAGAGGTTCACGTTCCCCTGAAAGTCCAGGAGCGTCTTCCCGTTCTGCTGCCATCGGAGCAGGCTCTTCGCCGAGATTCCGATCGCGCTCTTTCCGTCGCCGAACGGACGGCGAGGCGCTTCGGCGGTGTCCGCCAAGGCCGCTCCCGCCGCGAACAGCAGGCAGAAAAACAGCGTCGCAACCCTCTGCATCGGTCAGCCCAGTGCCGTCCTGCTTGTTCATTGCCGAAAAGGGCGCACCGAATCCCGCACCGCGAACCCGGCTGCCTCGGCCGCCTGGAATCGTTTTCGAGAGACGAGGCCGGGAAGCTCAGGATGACGGCTGCCGATTTCCCGGCAGGATTGCGTTCTCGGGCGCCCTCCGCGGGCCGCCGGGGACAATCCGGCCCTCGCCGATGGCGTTGAGCAGGGCCTCGGCGATGCGCGGATCGAATTGCGCGCCCGACCCTTCGCGAACGGTCCGGACGACCTTCTCGAGCGCGAGGCGGTCGCGGTAAGGCCGGCGCGAACACATCGCGTCGAAGGCGTCGGCCGCGCCCAGGATCCGCGCGAGGAGCGAGGGCTCGTCCTGCCGCAGACCGTCCGGGTAGCCCTTGCCGTCCCAGCGCTCGTGATGATGGAGCACGACCTCGGCAATCTCTCCGGCGCCCTCGATGTTCCGGACGATCCCGCAGCCGATACGGGAATGCTCCTTGACGATCTGGTACTCCGCCTCGGTCAGCGGGCCCGCCTTGCGCAGGATGGCTTCGGGCACGCCGATCTTGCCCACATCATGGAGGAAGCCGGCCAGCTCGAGCGTGCGGATCTGATCCGCATCGAGCCGCATCCCCTTGCCGATCTCCAGCGCGTAGGCGGTCACGCGCTCCGAGTGGCCCTGCGTGTAATCGTCTTTGGCCTCGATGGCCGCCGCAAGGGCGCGGACGGCGCCGCGCAGCATCTGCCGCAACTGGTCCGAAAGCTGCGCGCGCTGGACGGCCAGCCCGGCCTGCTTGCCGATCGCCAGAAGTAATTCCAGGTCGCACTTCAGGAACGCCTCCGACTTCCCGACCGAGTCCATGTAGATGATGCCAATGGCGCGCTCCGGCGTTTCCACAGGCACGCAGAGCACGGACTGGATGTTCTGCGCGATCACGCTCTCGGCTTCTTTCAGGTGCTCGTCCAGGAGCGCGTTCGACTTCAGGACCGAGGTGCGGTCGCGATAACATTCCTCGACGATCGTCGTGCTGAAGCTGCGCGGGACGCCCTCCGACGGCGTAATCTCTTTATGCGCGACGGTCTCGAGGCCGCCTTCCGGAGCGGCGATGAGCAGGAAGGCGCGGTCGGCCTTGACCACATCGAGAATGACGTCGAGGATGCGGTTGTAAAGGTCGGCGAGGTTCGATTCCGCGCTGAGGAGGTTGCCGACCTGGTAAATGGTCGCCAGGTCTCGCTGGACGCGGCGGTAGTTCTCGATGCTCTCCGCGTCCTCGGAGAGCCCCATCAGGTTGCTCTCTTCGACTGTGATATCCTTCCTGACCTCCTTCGTCCGGTCCGGCACCCGGGCGATGAAGTCCGCTTCCGTCCGCCGCCGGTCCGGGGTGCTGCGGAACTCGAACTCGACCGCGCCGATGCGGATGTGGTCGCCCGGCTTCAGCCGGCAGCGCCCGACCGGCTTTCCATTGACCCAGGTGCCATTCGTGCTGGTGAGGTCCTTGACGAAAAAATCGTCGCCCGCCTTCTCGATGCAGCAGTGCTGGCGTGAGAGTCCCGAATCGAGAATCTGGATGTCCACATCCTCGCCGCGCCCGAGAATGAGCCTCTGGCCGTCGCCGAGTTGGAACGGCTTCGTGTACACCTGTCCCTTCAGGGCGACCAGTTCTATTTTCATTGAGCTCCGCCGTCATAGGAACGGGGGCATTGTATCAGTTTCGCCTTCGGGATTCTATTGACGTTCGCGTCAGTAATGGTCACGCAAAGTCGCAAAGTACGACGAATGCAGAACTTGGCCATCCTTGCCTTCGTTGTTCCTGGTGACTTTGCGACTCTGCGTGAGCCCTTTCCTTTTCTTCTATGAAGACCCATAGCAGTCGGCAATTGGCATTATCTGGCCATCCATCCTCCGTCCACGACGAGCACGTGTCCGTGAACATACCGCGCCGCGTCACTGACCAGGAACAGCAACGGCCCGACGGTATCTTCCGGCCGGCCCCAGCGCCCGGCGGGAATGCGGTCGCGGATCTTCGGCTCGCGGACCGGGTCGCGCGCCAGCGCCTCGCACATGTCCGTCTCGAAATAGCCCGGCGCGATGGCGTTGACGTTGATGTTCTTCGAGGCCCACTCGTTGGCCAGCGCCTTCGTAATGCCCGCGACGCCGTGCTTGGCCGCCGTGTACGCCGGGATCGTCCAGCCGCCCTGGAAGCTCGACAGCGAGGCGATGTTGACGATCTTCCCGCCGCCCTGCTCGACCATCACGCGCCCGGCCTGCTGGGACAGCTCGAAGACCCCGGTCAGCATCAGGCTCAGGATCGTGTCCCACCTCTCGATCGAGAAATCCAGCGAGCGCTCGCGGTGCTGAATGCCCGCGCAGTTCACCAGGATGTCCAGCCGCCCGAAACGGGCGATGACTTTCGGGATCACCGCCGACCGCTGCGCGCGATCGGCCAGGTCCGCCTGGAGGTAGAGCAATTCCGAGCCGGCGACGGCCGCTTCCGCATCGAGTCCGTTCGAGTCCGCGTGGTTCGCCGCGACGGCCAGCTTCGCCCCCGCGCGCGCCAGACCGAGCGCCATCGCCCGGCCGAGCCCGCGCCGCCCGCCGGTCACCAGCGCCACTTTGCCCGAGATGTCGAACCAGTCGCGCCGCGCGAATTCAGTTGCGCTCATCCGCCTCCTCCGAAGCAGGCCCATTTCCAGATATTCAATCGGCGCCATTGTAGACTGGGCGGCGGTGGACTTCCAGGGCATTCAGTGAAGTAACTCTGAAGCGCAAACGAGGCAGCGCGCCGGTCGTCCCGAACCGGCGCGCTGCGTTCACCTCAACGACCGTCCGCCCGACTCAGATTCCCCCGTCGAGCATCCAGCGGCCCAGCTGACCTTCCACCGGCCGCACGGCGGCCGTGCCTGCCTTGTGTGGCTCGCCAGGGCTCCACTCGACCTCGTAAGGGACACAGAACATCCCCTTGCGGCCTGGTCTCTCGTCCGGCTTGGCGGGACCGATCGAGATAATCTTAGGCACGATCTGGCCGAAGGCCTTCTTGAATGTATCCCCCGGAATGCCGCCGAAGAGAACGCCAGCTTTGTCAAAGTCCTTCGCAATGACGCACTCGAAGAACTGCCGCACAATCGCCTCGGAGACTTCGGAATCGCTCATCTTCCCCTGTGCCAGCCCGACTTCCCGCGTGCTCTGATCCACGCGCATCACGTCCGCCGGCAGCGCCGGCGCAAAGACCGACTCCGGAATTGGCTCGTTGTATTCCGTGAAGCGATACCGTGCGACGAATTCAAGTTCGCTTCCGTGCTTCGTGTACTTCTCCATCTCCTGCAAGAGCTTGGTCTTCGGATCAATGATGTAGACTTCGACCGTCCCTTCGGGCTCGGGCGGATTCACCACTAGCACCTTCGGGTTCCACGACGTTTCGATCATGGGCTTGATCTGCGTGATCTGCGCCCTCCCCGCCGCCACGCGCTGGTCGAGCGCCGTCACCAGAGAGTTCGGATCCAGGAACTCTTTCGGGATATGGCTGACCACACTCGTATCGTTGATGGTCAGGAACCCGTTCTTGCTGTGGAACCAGACGCTCGCCTTGCCGCCCTGCCAGAACACGGTTTTCGGCCCGTCCAATGTCCAAGCCATGTCCATGC
>Ga0209415_10006680_pt1 | contig 20390 bp, 16 predicted proteins | sample PeaSoiSIISIP2007_FD_187696 | JGI IMG/M metagenome (GOLD analysis project Ga0209415, IMG submission 187696) | Peat soil microbial communities from Weissenstadt, Germany - SII-SIP-2007 (SPAdes) (version 2) | ecosystem: Environmental > Terrestrial > Soil > Wetlands > Peat | place: Germany...
ATCTTCCAGATGATCCGGGTCATCTCGTCGCCGTCGAGGTCCGCGACGGGGTTGGCGACTTTGATCTTGGCCATGCGCGCTCCGGCAAACTCAAACGCCTCCGCCGAGGGCGGAGGCGGCCACGCTATAGACGCTCGCCGCCCCCTAAGAAACCCGGTATTGGCCGGCCATGGACGACCGTGATCCGTCCCCTAGCGTCATCCTCGATCGGCCGCAGCTGGCGGAGAACATCGGCGCCGTTGCGCGGGTGATGGCCAACTTCGGGCTCGCCGACCTCAGGCTCGTCGCGCCTCGCGACGGCTGGCCGCAAGGCCGCGCCTGGGCGAGCGCGTCGGGGGCCGATTGGCCGCTGGATCAGGCGCGCGTGTTCGCCACGATCGCCGAGGCGATTGCCGACCTGAACCACGTGTATGCGACCACCGCGCGGCCGCGGGAGGCGCGCCTGCCCGTGCTCACGCCGCGCGAGGCGGCGGCCGAGCTGCGCACAGCCGACGCCCGCGGGCTGAAAACCGGCCTGCTGTTCGGGGCCGAGCGCGCCGGGTTGGAGACCGCCGACCTCGCCAGCTGCCAGGCCATCGTCACCATCCCGATCGACCCGCGCTTCCGCTCGCTGAATCTCGCCCAAGCGGTGGCGATCGCCGCCTACGAGTGGTGGACGGCGGGCACGGCTGGCGCACCGGCTGCCTTTGCCGATGACACGGCGCCCGCGACCGGCGCCGAGCTCGCCGGCCTCTACGCGCACCTCGAGCGGGAGCTCGACGCCGCTGGCTTCTTCTTCCCGCCGGAGAAGACGCCCTCGATGGTGCGCAACCTGCGCGCCCTCCTCGCCCGCGCGGCGCTGTCGGCGCAGGAGGTGGCGACGCTGCGCGGCGTGGTGACGGCGCTGTCGAAAGGCCGCGGCCGTGTGTTGGCGCGGCTGGCGCGCGAACGGGCGCAGAAGGCGCGCGCCGGATGAGCCTGCTCGACGCCCTGCCGATCCCGATCATCCAGGCACCGATGTGGGGCGCCTCAACCCAGGCGATGGCGCTGGCGGTCAGCCGCGCCGGCGGCTTGGGCCAACTTGCCGCCGCCGGCCTCCGACCCGAGCAGATCGAGACCGCTGTCGCCGAGCTGACGCGCGACGCGCGCGCGCCGTTCGGGGTCAACTTCCTGATGAGCGAGCCCGCGCAGCCGGACGGCGACGAGGTCGAGGCCGCGCTGCAGATGCTGAAGCCCTGGTACGAGGCGCGCGGGGTCGAGCTTCCGCCGACGCCCAACACCTATGCCCTCGACTTCGAGGCGCAGCTCCGCGCGGTCATCGCGGCCGCCCCGCCGGTCGCGAGCTTCGCCTTCTCCATCCTGACCGGCGACCAGGTCGCCGCGCTGCACGCGCGGGACATCTTCGTGATCGGCACGGCGACGACGGTCGCCGAAGCCCGCGCCTGGGAGGCGGTGGGCGCAGACGCCGTCTGCGCCCAGGGGATGGAAGCCGGCGGCCACCGCGGGCATTTCCTCAAGCCCCTCGAGGAGAGCCTGGTCGGGACCATGGCGCTGGTGGCGACCACGCGCCAGGCGGTGAAGGTCCCGGTGATCGCAGCCGGCGGGATCATGGACGGCCGCGGCGTTGCGGCGGCGCTGGCGCTCGGCGCGGCCGCGGCCCAGATGGGCACGGCCTTCCTGCTTGCCAGCGACAGCATGGTCTCGCCCCCCTGGCGGCGCGCGATCGAGGATGCGGGCGACGATCCCACCGCGCTCACCCGCGCCTTTTCCGGTCGCTACGCGCGCGGGATCGAGAACGACTTCATGCGCGCGATGAAGGACGTCGATGTGCCCGCCTACCCGGTGCAGAACCGCCTGACCCAGCCGCTCCGCACCGCCGCGACCGCCGCCGAGGACCCCTCCGTCATGTCCCTATGGGCCGGCCAAGCCGTAAAGCTGGCGACGCCGGGCGAGGCGGGTGCGTTGGTCCAACGATGGTGGTCAGAGGCAAAGGCGGTGGCGGCCGAGCTCGCGGAGCGAACCGGGCGCTCCAAACCGCTCCCTGTGGGAGAGGTTTGGCGCCGCTAGCCCACTACGACACGCACGCGGCCGAGGTTTTGGACGCGGGCGAAGCGGGTCGTGGCGTTGCCTTGCCGCTGGGACGTGGCCCGCAGCGCCGGGAAGTAAGTTCCGGGGGTCTTGAACGCGTAGCTTGCCGTGACCGCGACGCTCGCGCCGTCGGGGCTGAGGAACTCGAGCGGCTCGGAGACCGGGAAGTCGCCGCCGCCCTCGAAGTCCCAGTCCGCGGCGACTACGACGCCCGTGCCCCCGGCACGTCGATGCGAGCCTCGAAGGCGACGGTTTCGCCGACCGCGACGTCCGCACGCTCGGCCCCGTTCGCCGTCATCGTGACGAGCGGCTGGATACCCTTCCGCGCCGCGGCCGTCTTGGGCGTGACCACCTGGCCGTCGGCGACCGCGTATTCGGTGCTTGGCGGCGGCGCCAAGCCCTGCTCGACCCATGCGCTCACGTCGCGCAGCGCCTGCTGCAGCACGCCGACGTAGGGGACGGTGCGCGTCGTCCGCGCCGGCCGGGGCTCGTTGCGCCCGGGGAACGGCCCGGTATGCATGGCCCGATCGACGAACCAGAGCCGGAACGGCTCGCCCAGGCGCGGGCCTAGCGCCTTCTCCACCTGCCTGCGATACCAGTCCGCCTGCCAGGGGTAGGCCGCCTCGTCCATCAGCGCCTCGACGACGATCATCTTGCCGGCGAAGCGGCCGGTCTGCAGCGTGCCGGTCCCGCTCAGCGCATAGCGCGGCCCCATCTGGAACGGGCGTTGAGGATAAATCGGCTGGCCGGCGGCCTTGAACTGATCCCAGACCGGGAACTCGTCACCCGGCGGGATCTGATGGCGATGGTAGGTCTGCGTGGCGAGGTAGATCGCGTTGTCGATCAGGACCTCGTTGCCGGTGGCGACCTTGGCGAGCGCCTGGAAGTGCGCCTCGCCGTAGCTCAGCAGCACCAGATCCCGCGTCGCGCCCGAGATCAGCACGCGCGACCCCGCCGCGCCGCCCGACTTCAGCGTCAGCGTGGCGCCCTGCAAGCTCCCGTTCGGCATCTGCTCGAGCTGCACCGCGGCCGGCGTCTCGGCCTCGCTGTCGGCGAACTTGGCGGACATCGAGACCGGCAGGCCGAGTTTGATCGCTTCCTTCGACATGACGACGCGGCTGATCTTGGTCTCGTGCTGCAGCCGCACCCGCGACAGCGACTCCGGCGCATCGAACCCGAGGTAGCCGGGGACGCTCCAGAAATCCTCGAAGTAGCCCGGATCCCACCGGACCAAGTTGTCGACGAGGGAGCCGAACACGCCCGTGTAGCCCATGGCGATCTGCCGATGGGCGAACCAGGCCGCCGGCGGGAAGCCCATGCGCGTCACCTCGGCCAGCGCCTCGCGCTCCTCGCGGTTCAGGCCCGCGTACATGTCGCCGCTGCCGCCGGGCTCGATGGCGTCGACGATCTGCTCGAACTTGCCCTCGAGCACCCGCAGCGCATGCGCCTGCACGGTAAACGCGTTGGGCATGCTGACCGGCGAGCCCTGCACGAAGGGAACCGAGCCGTCCCAGACGCCCGGCGCATTCTCGACGCAGGCGATGGTCTTGAACGCGCCGCCGCTGCCGCCGAACACGTAGCCGAAGGCGCGGTGGTCGCCGTACATCTCGGCGGCGAGCGTTCGCGCATGCCTCGCCGTCGCGGCGCTGGCGCGATAGCCGGGGATGGTCGGGTCGTCGCCGGGGTACATGACCGTCCGACCCTGGTTCGACTCGACGAGAAAGGCGCCGCTGTCGAAGGCGAACGGGATCATGTGCCCGATCATCGCCCCCATCATCGGCGGCATGGTCGCGGCGTTCTCCGTGCCGGAGACGGCCATCAGCGGCTGGAAGAAGCGGCCCTCGTAGCGCTCGGCGGGCGGGAAGTAGATCGAGAAGCGAAGGTCGCTGTCATGGAAGCCGCCGTGCACGTAGCGGTGCCGCACCGGCTCGTCGCGCCATTCGTCGATGTCGACGTAGGGCTTGTCGTACAACGGATCCGTCGAGCCGCTCGGTCCGGCCATCTGCGCTCCTCCCAAGCGTATGAGCACAACGCTAGCACGGCCGGGCGAGCCCTGGTTCAATGCGATGAGCGAGCTTGCTGAGCACGAGGGGTCAACGATGCCTTACGCCACCGGACGCGTCATCCACGACGCCGACAGCCATGTGATGGAGCCCGCCGATTGGCTGGTTCCCTTCGCCGACGAGCCGTACCGGGAGCGCCTCATGCGCCGCGAGCCCGCGGCGGCGGCCTCGGCTTCGCCGGCCAAGCCCGCGCCCAAGAAGGTGATCGAGGGGCTGATCGCCGGGCCGAAGGGCCGCTTCGCCTTCGGAGCGCGCGATTCCGAGGAGCGCAAACGGGCGCTCGACGAACTCGGCTTTGCGAGCCAGCTGGTGTTCCCCACCTCCGGCCTCCGTCCGTTCCGCACGAGCTCGGACCCGAACGTGGTCTATGCCGGAGCAAGAGCCGCCAACCGCGCCATGGCCGCGTTCTGCGCCGACAAGCGGTTGCTCGGCGTGGCTTACGTCCCGCTGGACGACCCCCGCCGCGCGGTCGAGGAGGCCAAGGAGGCGATCCGCCTCGGCTGCGGCGCGGTCTGGGTCCCCTCGACGCCGGCCGGCGACAAGTCTCCCGGCCACCCGGCGCTCGATCCGTTCTGGTCGCTGCTGAGCGAGACGCACACGCCATTCATGTTGCGCATCGGCGCCGGCTCGCGGGTCCTGCCGCCGGAATACACGAACAACGGCAAGCCCCGCGCGCCTGACCTGCATGGCGGCGGCGAGAACCTGCGCTTCAAGGACTATGTCGTCCTGCCGCACTCGGCGGAGATGTTCCTCGCCGCCCTCGTCTACGACGGCCTCTTCGACCGGCTGCCCGAGCTCAAGGGCGGGGTGATCGAGCACGGCGCTTATTGGGTGCCGGCCTTCCTCCGCCAGATGGACATGGGCCAGCGCAGCTTCGGCCGCACCGACCCCTATCTGCAGGCGCTTTCAGCCAAGCCGTCCGAGATCATCCGTCGGCACATGAAGTTCACGCCGTTCCCGGGCGAGGATGCCGGCTACCTGATCCGCGACTCCGGCGCTGACCTCTACATGTTCTCCAGCGACTACCCGCACCCGGAGGGCACGAACGATCCGATCGGGCGTTTCGAGCGCACGTTCGAAGGCCTCGGCGAAGCCGACCGCGAACTCTTCTACGCGAAGAACTTCGAGCAGATGATGGGCGAGCGCGTTCTGGCGCTCGCGTGACAGACGCCGCGTGAGAACGGCGCGCAAGGGAGGACGATGATGACAACAGCGACCATGGAGGACCTGCGCCAGGGCGCATGGGTGCAGCCGGTCAATCTCTGGCAGGGCGCCGACAACTCCATCCACAATGACGCAGTCGCGCGCTCTGTCGGGATGCGCGGCGGCACGATCCCGGGCACCGTGCACCTGAACCACTTTAGGCCGCTGATGGACGAGCTTTTCGGCGACCGCTGGCTGATCAACGGAACGATCAGCATGTACTACACCTACGCCACGGCCCACCTTGAGGACGTGCGGGCGGTGATCAAGGCGCCGCCGGGCCGCTGCTGGGACCTCGACGCTATCTTCCCCGCCTGGGTCGAGACACCCGACGGCAAGACGGTCTGCAAGGGCACGGTCTCCATCGGCTCTCCCGCCACGCCAAACTATGTCCGCGGCCTGCCGCTGGAGTCGGCGCCCGTGGGCGCCAACCGCATCGCGGCGGGGGTCAAGGCGGGGACCGAACTGAAGCGGATCGACAAGTTCGTCTTCGAGACAGGCGAGGATGGCATCGTCCGCGATCCGCAGGCGATGTACGGCGCACTGATGTCCAACTTCCTTCGCGGCCAGATCGCCCAGCCGGCGGTCGGCTTCTTCGGCGCGACGGAGGTGGCGCTGCGCAATGGGCCGATCCAGACGAACACCCCCTATGTGAAGACCGGTCGCGTGGTCTGCGTCGGCGTCACCGACAAGACCGAGTTCGCGTGGGTCGACTCCGAGCTCACCGACGCGCAAGGGCGGCTGATCGCCGAGATGCGCCAGCTGACGCGCTGGATGAAGGCCTCCTCCCCGCTCTGGAAGGCCTGAGCCGCCGATGGTCAGAGGACGGACCAGCCGCCGTCGGAGGGCAGGATCGCGCCGTTGATGTTGCCCGCCTCGTCGCTGGCCAGGAAGGCGATGGCGGCCGCGATGTCGCCGGCCTCGGCGGGCGGTGGCACGACGCTCTGCAGCAGTGGCCCTTGCCGGGCGACGGCGAGCGCCGACTTCATCGACCCGTCGATGCTCGTGCGGACTCCGCCGGGGGCGATCGCGTTCACGCGAACCCCGTCCTTGGCGTACATGAAGGCCGCGCTCCGCGTCATGCCGATCACCGCATGCTTCGAGGTGGTGTAGGCGAAGCCCGCCGCCGAGCCGCGGAGGCCGGCTTCGGAGGCGATGTTGACGATCGCGCCCTTTCCGGCCCGGACCATGACCGGCAGCGCCGCCCGCATCAGCCGCATCAGCGCCGTCACGTTCACCGCCATGACCCGCTCCCAGGTGGCGTCGTCGACCTCCGCGGCGGGCAGGAAGGCGTCCATGATCCCGGCGACATTCGCCAGAACGTCGATCCGGCCCCCGGCGGCCGCCACGACAGCCTGCACGCTCTCCTCTCGTGCGAGGTCGCCCGCTAAGGTGACGATCGCGCCCCCCGCGGCCTTCGCCTCCAGCGCGGCCAACCGATCGGCGGAGATGTCGGCGGCGATCACCCGCGCGCCCTCGCCAGCGAAGCGCAGGGCCGTGGCCAGGCCGATGCCGGCGCCCGCCCCGGTGACGATGGCCGTCCTTCCCGCAAAGCGCTGTTGTTGTTCGCTCATCCCGTGTCTCCCTCTGCGGTCGGCATTGACAGGATAGTCGGAAGTCCCGCTGGCTACGTCCCTCGCTACAAACCGTCTCGTCGATCGCCACGCCGAATGAAAGGGCCGTCCATGCAAACAGCACTCTCGCGCACGGAGAGCCTCGGCGGGCCCGCCCCGATGTCGTTCGCGGCTTATGACCTCGGCGCCCTGGGCTACGTCGAGGAGGAGTTCCTGCTCGAGGGGCAGGCGTCTTCCTACGCGCTCGCCGGCGAGCGGACCGCTGACGGCAAGTGGCGCGCGAGCCTCGATACGACGGCGCCCTTCGTCACGCGCCTCGTCGCGCGCCGGCCGAAGGATGCCGAACGCTTCAGCGGCGTCGTGGTGGTCGAGTGGAACAACGTCAGCGGCGGGGTCGACGCCTCGCCCGACTGGACCCTGTTGCACCGACAGCTGATCCGGGCCGGCCACGCGTTCGTCGGCGTCACCGCGCAGAAGGCGGGGGTCGACGGAGGCGGCATGGTCGAAGGCCCGCATCTGAAGAAGGCCTTCCCCGAACGCTACGGCGTGCTGGACCACCCGGGCGACGCCTGGTCCTACGACATCTTCAGCCAGGCGGGCGCGGCGCTCAGGGCGCCGAACGGGCCGCTTGGACCGCTGACCGCCAAGCGTCTGATCGCGGCGGGCGAGTCCCAGTCGGCCGTGTACCTCATCAGCTACATCAACGGCGTCGACCCGCTGGCGAGGGTCTACGACGGCTTCTTCGTGCATGGCCGCACCGCGGCCGGCGCCAGCTTCGACGGCTCGCGGTTCCGTCCCAGCTCGGGCGGTCCCGGCGCCGACATGCGCGAGCGGCCCGCCGAGCAGATCCGCGCTGACGCGCGCGTGCCCGTGCTGGTGCTGCAGAGCGAGACGGACGTGATCCTGCTCGGCGGCGGACGGTGCAAGCAGCCCGACGGGCCGCGCCTGCGGCTGTGGGAGATTGCCGGGGCGGCGCACGCCGACACCTACATCCTCATGGCCGGCGGTCGTGACGATGGCAGCCTTCCGGTGGAACGCCTCGCCGAACTGATGCAGCCCACCCGCGAGCTGATGATGGGGCAGACCGAGAGCCTCATCAACGCAGGCCCACAGCAGCACTATGTCGGCGAGGCCGCCCTCGAGGCGTTGGATCGCTGGGTCGCCGGCGGGGCCGCCCCGGCCATGGCGCCACGCCTGGAGCTGACCGCCGATGGCGCTGCCCGCGCGCTCGATCCGCTCGGCATCGCCAGAGGCGGTGTGCGCAGCCCGTGGGTGGATGCGCCGATCGCCGTGCTTTCCGGCCTCGGCCAGGGCGGCGGCGTCTTCGGCTTCCTGTTCGGGACGACCAAGCCGTTCGATGCGGCACAGTTGAAGGCGCTCTATCCCGGCGGCAAGCCCGACTACCTCGCCAAGTTCGGCGCTGCGCTGGATGCGGCGATCGCCGGCGGCTTCATCCTCGCCGCCGACCGCGCCGAAATCCTCGGGCTTGCGGCCGCTTCGTATCCGGCGGGCTGATCGGCCGTCGCCTCGACAGGCCAGCCCCCTCGTGGTCAAGCTCGGCCAAAGAGGGAGCGGGCGACATGGCGCAGTCGGTCGGGACGGTCGCCGAGCTTTGGCGGTTTCCGGTGAAGTCGATGGCGGGCGAGCGGCTGGAAGCGGCCGAGCTCACCACGGGCGGGATCGTCGGCGACCGCGCCTATGCGCTGATCGATGTGGAAACCCGCAACGTGGTCAGCGCCAAGAGCGTGCGGCTGTTTCCCGGAATCCTGAACTGCCGCGCGCGCTTCGCGGAGCCGCCAAAGGCTGGGCGCCCCGCGCCGCCGGTCAGGATCGAGTTGCCAAACGGCCAGGCGGCGACCAGCGAGGGGGGCGAAGCGGAGAAGGCGCTTTCGGCCCTGTTCGGCCGCGCCGTGCGGCTGGCGAGCAGTGCGCCTGAAGACTTCACCATCGACGAGCAGGTCGCCGACGTCGAAGGCGCGGACCCCGAGGGGCGGCGGGGCCAGACGCTGCAGCAGAAGGTCGGCGCCGCCTTCTTCGCCCAGGCGGGCGTGCGCTCGCCGGTGGCCGCCACCGCCTTCTTCGACCTCTTCCCGCTGTCGGTGATCACGCGCGCGACGCTCCGCCGTTTGCAGAGCCTGCAGCCGCAGAGCCGCTTCGACGTGCGGCGCTTCCGCATGAACGTCGTGGTCGAAACCCCCGACGAAGGGTTCGTCGAGAACGATTGGCTGGGCCAGCCGCTGTCGATCGGGGCTGCGGCCGCCGCCCGCATCGCCATCCCCGACCCGCGCTGCGTGATGACGACCCTGCCCCAGGACGATCTCGGGCAGGACACCGGCATCCTCAGCGCCCTCGTCGAGCACAACCGCATGCAGGTCGGCGAAGGCCGCCTATATCCCTGCGCCGGTGTCTACGCCGTCGTCACCGCAAGCGGCGAGATCCGCGTCGGCGATGCGGTGGGGCTGGGCTGAGCCTAGACTAGAACTCACTCACCCGCGGCAGCGGAACCCAGCTTGTCTTACCGCAGAGCACGCGGAGAAGACGCGGAGCACGCAAAGGCTCTGCGCTCTCTGCGCCTTCTCTGCGCACTCCGCGGTTAACTTCGCTGGCGCCCGCTCGCGGGGACCCGCTCAGGTCAACAGCCGCACGAACGGCTCCTTGACGACGCGGTCGAGGTGGGTGCGGGCGGCGGCGAACTCGGGGTCGGCGGGCGCGATGCGACCGACCCGGGGAGTGGCGCCCGCGGCGATCGGCGTGAGCGCGATCGGGGCGGCGACCGGGGTCAGATGGCCGCCGGCGCCCGACTGCAGCGTGCTCAAGATGCCGTAGAGCTCGCCGGTGATCGTCGGGTGGCCGAGCGTGATCAGGCGGAACTGCCCGTGGTGGTTGGTCACCAGGTAGATGTGGCCGGACTGGTTCGACATCGCGACCTGGCCGACCTGCACGAAGGCGGCGTCGGTCCGCTCCGCCTCTCGGAACGCCAGGCACGACTGCGCCTCGTCCCATCCGATCTCGGTGCGGTAGGCATAGATGGCGTCGGTGTTCTCGAACGAGGGGCGCAGCGTCAGGTAGTCACCGGCGAGCCAGGCGGTCGCCGCGCGCGAATAGGCGCCCAGCCAGTCGGGCGCCTGTCCGCTGGAGGCCTCGGCGGGGCGTAAGCGCTCGCCCAGCGCCTGCTCGAGCCGAACCAGCGTCGCCAGCGTGAACGGCCGCCGGCCGGAGAGCGCCTTCTCCAACGTCGAGATCGAGATTTTGGCGTCGTCGGCCAGCCGCTGGCGCGAGATCCGCCGCCGGGCAAGCTCCTCGCGCACGCGGGCGGCGAGCCGCCGGCTCTGCTCGTTGGAGAGTTCGGGGTCTCCGGCCAGCGTCATGGCGCCCTTCGGATCGCGGACATTTGCGCACGTTGCCGCACGGTGGGGCGCCCCGCAAGGCGGCCGGATGCGGGCATGCGCCGATCATCGTGCTGGCGCTGCACGGCGTAGCTTCGCACAATCGGACTCGAACGGACCACGCATGCGAACTGCGCTTGCCATCTCAGCCCTCGCCGCCGCGCTCGCCTGCGCCTGGCCGGCCTCGGCCGCTCCCGCGCTCGTGCTTTGGGCCTGGGAGCGGCCGGAGGACCTGTCGAGCGCCCCGCCGAGCGTCGAGGTCGCGGCGGTCGAAGGGTTCGTGCAGCTTTCCGGCGACCGTCTCTGGGGCCGCGCCAGGCGCTTTCCGCTGAAGACCGCGCCCGGCGCGCGGCGGATCGCGGTCGTCCACGTGCAGATCGACACGAGCCGTCCGCTGGTCTGGTCGCCGGCGTTGAGGGCGCGGACCACCTCGGCCGTGCTGGCCTATGCGACGCGGCCGCGCTTCGATGCCGTGCAGATCGACTTCGAGGTCCCGGCGTCGGACAGGCAGGTGCTGCTCGACCTCGCTCACGACGTGCGCGCCGGCCTGCCGCCGGGCACGCCGCTTTCGATGAACGCGCTCGCTTCCTGGTGCGAGACCGAGAATTGGATCGACTCGGCCCCGGTGGACGAGATCGTGCCGATGGTGTTCCGCCTCGGCCCCGGCGGGGTGAAGCTCAAGGCCAAGCTTGCGGCCGGCGGCGACTTCGCCGATCCGCGCTGCCGGCGCGCCATCGGCGTCGCCACCGACACCCGGCTCGCCCGGTATCCCCGCGACCGCCGCGTCTATGTGTTCAACCCGCACAGCTGGACGCCGGCGGCGATCGCCGGCGCCGTCAAGGACCTCGACCCATGAGAAAGCTCCTCGCCACGGTGAGCGCGCTCGCCGTCCTCGGCGCGTCCGCGACGCCCTCCATCGCCTGCGGGCCGCCGCCGCTGGGGCCCTCTTACGTCGACGTGTTCGGCGACCAGACGGCCGACCTGAACGCCTTCTACAGCGGGCGGATCGGTCTGGTGATGGCCCAGTCGCCCCGGGCGCGGCTCTACATGGACTGGCGGATGCTGCACGGACAGCCGGTGGGGGCGGCCGCGGGCGCCGGGCTCTCCATCCCGTGCTGCGACAACCCCGACCCTTACATCTGGGACGCCACCGACGCCTGGCTGAAGGCGCGCGCCCAGGTCGCGGGCGTGGTGGTGAACACCGATACGACCTCGGTCGTCACCGACCTGCCGCTGCCCGACGGGAGTTCGCGACCGAACTGTTTCCAGGACGCCTTCACCAGCGCGGCGGCGACGCTGAACGCGAGGATCGCGAGTTACGGCGCAACTTCGCCGTTCGTGAAGGCCTGGGTCGACGCGCAGGACGCCGTCTTCACCGCCTGCGGCGGGACGGCCGCTACCCTGCCGCCGTTGCCGGCCAACGCGCCGGATTGGCTGAAGGCCGACCGCGCCTATCAGGCCGCGGCGCTCGTCCTCTATCAAGGCGACAACGCAACCGCCGCGGCCGACTTCGCGGCCATCGGCCATGACGCGTCTTCGCCCTGGCGGCCTATGGCGCCGTACCTGACCGCTCGAGCCCTGCTGCGTCAGGCGAAGCTCAGCGGAACGCCTCAGTCCTACAGCGCCGCGGAGAAGGCCGTCGACGCGTTGATCGCCGCGCCGGCCGGCTCCTTCGGCCAGAGCGACGCGGCCGGCATGGCGCGCTTCCTGCTCGAGCGGGAGGCGCCGCCGAAGGCCCTCGCCGAACTGGACGCCGAGCTGACCCGGCCGGCCTTGACGGCGAACGCGGCCTCGACCTTCCGCGACTATGTCGACCTCAACGCCAAGACCACGCCCCCGCCGGAGATCCTCGACTGGATCGCGACGATCAAGGCGACCACCGAGGGAGCTCCGGCGCCGGATCCATCGACCAACCAACCGACGCAGAACGCGGTCCTGCAGCGCGCCCAGGCGTTCTCGCTCGCGCACGCTGGGTCGCGCTGGCAGGCGACCAACGATCCTGCCTGGCTGGTCGCCGCGCTGAGCTTGGTCGACCCGTCCGACGCCACCGCGCCGGCGCTGGCCGCCGAAGCGGCCAAGATCGCGCCCTCATCGCCCGCCTACGTCACCGCGGCCTACCAGCGGGTGCGGCTGACCATCAACACCGCCCCGGAGGCCGAAACCCGCGCCTTCCTTGACGCGATGCTGGCGCGCACCGACCTCTCGACCAGCGACCGCAACCTCTTCATCGGCCAGCGCATGCAGGTCGCCGAGGACGAGCCGGCGTTCGCCCAGCTTGCCGTACGCATCAGGCTCTGCGCCGACGACACCGGCGCCGACGGCTGCGTGCGCAGCAAGTTCAACGAAGAAGAGGAGTGGACTAATATCTACGACGCCTCGGGCAAGACCGGGCTGGGCCCCGACGCGATGGCGCTGATCGACCGCATGCCGCTCGCCCAGCGGGCGGCGCTGACGACCGATGCCGACCTGCCGGCGGAGTTTCGGCTCGACATCGGGCTCACCACCTGGACGCGGGCGGTGCTCGAACAGGACGACGGGCAGATCAACGCGCTCTCACTCGCGCTCGAGCCGCTGCTGCCGGCCGAGAAGACGAACCTGGCGACGGTGGTCAAAACGCCATCCGGGCCGGCGAAGCGCTTCGCCGAGTTCTTTATCATGGCCCAGATGCCGGGACTGGCGACCGACCTGATGAGCTACGAGCGCCCAAGCGGCAGCGTCGCATCCTGGCAGGGGAACTGGCCCGACTGGATGATCCTGCCCAAGGGCGCGACGAACGGCGACTTCACCCCGCCCTGTCTGCTCGAGTACACGACCGAGGGCATCTGCGAAGGGGAGGGCGATGTGAGCGACGCCGCGCTCTGGCCGACCGCCGACGTGGTCTGCCTGACCTACTGCGGGTCGGGCGCGGCGCCCATGCGGCTGCCCGACTTCATGGCCGCGCGGCGCGACCAGGCGGGCGCCGAGTGGAAGAGCCTCGCCCAGCCCTACCACGACAACGACACCCTCGGCTCACCGGTCTGGGAGGAGGTGTTCGCCTATGCGAACACGCACCCGAAGGACCCGCGCTCGCCTGAGGCCTTCTACTGGCTGGTGCACGTCACCCGCTACGGCCATACCCACAACGGCATCAGCCACAGGTCCTACGACGTCCTCCACCAGCGCTATCCGACCTCGACGTGGACGAAGAAGACGCCGTACTACTTTGACTAGGGGGCGCCCGATGAAGAGCCTGCTGATCAGTGCGTCTGCGCTCGTGCTTGCCGCGACGCCGGCGTCCGCGGCGAGCGGCGACGTCTGCCAGACCGCGGCCGCGCGAATTCGAACGCTGCCGGCCGCGGCCTACGACCCGTCGTCGGACCTGACCCCGGGCCCGATCGAGCGGCTGGCCGACAACCGCGCATCGGGCGTCGTCATTGACGCCTCCAATCCGCTCACGGCCGATCAGGTGCAGGCGCTCGATGCGACGCTGAAGAGCCGCTTCAACACGCCCGCCGCTATCCTGACTGCGGTCGACGGGCTGGATCCCGCCGAGGCCGACAACGTCTGGCTCCGTCGGCTGGGCGCCTCGGACGTCTATGCCGTGGAGACCATGGCCGGCACGATGGACTGCGAGGGGTTCGTCTTCTTCGACGCGCCGGCGGGCAAGGCGGCCACGGCCGTGGCGACGCCGCCCGAGCTCACGGCAATCGGGGACGACGGCGCCTCGTTCTGCGTCACCGCCGAGGGGTTCCCTGGCCAGGTCGGCGCGACGCCCGTCTTCATCGCCGAGGGATGGGACTCGGTCGCTCCGGTCTACGACATCGACATCGCGGCCTGGGGCGGCGGCGCCTGGGCCAAGCCCTGCTCGCTCCACGTTGTCTTCCGGTCGTCCTATCGCGTCGACAAGGTCGATTGCAGCGGCGGCGTCTGCGCGCAGCTGCCGGCGGCGGCGCTCGCCATGGCCGAGCGGCGCGAAGCTCAGATCGTGGCGCATGGTTCCGCGCAGGATGCGCCGCCGACGTTTGCGTGGGGTCCGGCGCTTTCGGCGGCGGCGCGCGCGAGAGTCGCGACCCTGACGCCGCTGATCGGGGATCCGCCCACCCTCGATGTGTCGAGCGTCACCGGCGACACCAGCCACGGCTTTGCCGAGGACACCGTGATCTTCCCGGTCGTGCTCGCCGGCCAGGCCTACGCGGCGGTGCTCAGCCACGGCGGGATCGGCTGGCGCATCTACCCCGACTTCGTGCTCTCGCTCTATGACCTCAAGGCGGGCGCCGCCGAACGGGTCGCCAGCGTCCACGTCGTGCGCGAAGTAGGCCCGGTCCAGTCGATCCGCGTGGCGAACTAGGCCGGTCGGCGGACGAGCCGTTGGACCGCAGTCGCTGGGTGGCCGTTCATGGTCGTGATCTCGATCGCGGCGGTTTCAACCGGTTCGAAGGCCGCCAGCAAGGCCTCGAAGTGGTCGTCGGCGTGATGCCTCAGCACCGCGCCGTCGTCGATTTCGAACACACCGTAGGTCCCAAATCGCCTCACGCCGGCGTTGTAGCGGGCCCTGTTCCTCGCGTCGGTCTGCAGCGGCATGTCGCTGAGGTAGAGGAGGCCGCCTGGGCGAAGCAGGCGGAACAGCTCGGCGAGTAGATGGCTCTGCGCCTCGTCGGAGGCGATGCAGGTCAGGACGGCGAACAGCAGGACCAGATCGAAGCTCTGCTCAGGGAGCGGGGGCTCGTCGATGACCCGCAGGTCGAGGCCGGGGTGCTCACGCCGGCCGCGCTCGATCATCAACGCTGACCTGTCGACGCCGACCGCGTTCGCAAAACCCAAACCGACCAGGTCGTGCAGCACACGACCGTAGCCGCAGCCATAGTCGAGAATGTGCGCGTCCGGCTTCACCCAACGCGTCAGCCAGGCGGCGTGCAACGGGTGGGTGAAGGTCTTCTGCTCGGCGACCCGATCCCAGTAATCCAGCGTGTTACCCACGGCCGCAATCCTTCCGCCCGTCGAACCGCTGCGCCTGGCGGGCAGCGGCGATATTGACAGCCCAGACGGCGAGCGCGAAGCTCGCCCGTGGGTGGATACGGCCCGCCGTCTGCGATCCCGCCACGGGATTGGTGAAACGTATCGGACGTCCCGCTTCAGCCTTTGCCCAGGCGAACGGGTCGGCAATGCAGACGCCGACTTTCCGCGTTCGCTGATGCAAAGGAAGACTTCGCATGCGCGACTATCGCGACGCCAAGGTCATGGCCCGAGCGCTCCGCTCCGGCCTCACCGACCACGACGTCAAACTCACCCACAGCCAGAGCCTCGAATTGATGGCCAAGGCCTTCGGCTACGACAACTGGAACATCCTCGCCGCCAAGATCGAGGCCGAGCAGCCCGCGCAGGCCGAACGGGCAGCCACGAAGACGCTCTATTGCTCCTTCTGCGGCAAGTCGCAGCACGACGTGAACAAGCTGATCGCGGGTCCCGACAGCTTCATCTGCGACGAGTGCGTCGGCCTCTGTAACGACATCATCGAGCTCGGCGCGCTCCTCAAGCTGCTTGAGGAGGACGAAGCGGCGGGCGCGGCCGGTTATCCGAAGCTCGAGGCCTTTCTGGCCCTACATCCGAAGGAGCGGCTGCCCGACGATCTGGCCCGGATGGAGCGAGATCTGACCCGCATGCGCGAGGGCCTCCGCACCTTTGACGACGCGATCGAGGCGCGCCGGGAAGGGCGGCCGCTGCCGGGCAAGATTTCGCAGGACACGTCCGACGCCGAGCTCGCCAAGCGGCGCGACCGTTCCGCCAAAGAGGTCGACGGGACGGTAAAGCTGATCGACATCGTCACTCGAGCGATCGAGGCGCGCGGATGATCGCCGCCTAGGCGTCGCACGCCTCTCGGTCCTACAATCCCGCGAAAAGAACGGGAGGACGCGATGGCGGGAGTGCTCGCGGGGGTGCGGGTGGCCGATTTCGGGCAGTACATCGCCGGTCCCTTGGCGGCGATGCTGCTATCGGACCAGGGCGCCGAGGTGATCCGGGTCGAGACCCCGGGCGGGCCGCGCATGCAGACGCCGGCCAACCGGGTGTGGAACCGCGGCAAGCGCTCGATCGTGCTCGACCTGAAGCAGGCCGCCGGTCACGCGACGGCGCAGGCGCTGATGGAGAGTGCCGACGTGGTGATCGAGAACTTCCGCCCGGGCGTCATGGACCGCTTCGGGCTGGGCGCGGCGGCGATGACCGAGGCGAACCCGCGGCTGATCTACTGCTCGATGCCGGGCTTTGCCGGCGACGATCCCCGGCGGGACATCCCCGGCTGGGAGGGCGTCATCGCGGCGGCCGCCTCCACGGTCGGGCGCGGAGAGTTGGACGAACCGGCGGCGAACGGCGCCACTCAGCGGCCAATTTACACCGCCATCCCCGCGCACTCCTCGTTCGCCGCCTTCTGGACCTCGGTCAGCGTGGCGATGGCGCTGAACGCGCGCGAGCGGGACGGGGTGGGACAGATCGTCGAGGTCCCGCTGTTCGACGCCACCTTCACCGCGCTCGGCTACCGCGCGCAGAAGATCCACGACGGCGCTAGCGGCGTCGGTGCCGACATGCGCGCCGCCATGGGCCGAGCGTTCGGCCGCGCCGGCGCGATCGCCGGTGTCCAGCGCTGCAAGGACGGCCGCTACGTCTACGTCCACCCCGGCAACAAGAACATCGGCGACTTCATGCGCGCGATCGGCGCCGATCGGCTCGCCGGTGACGACCCCGCCGAGCAGGCGAAGGCGCTGTTCCTGACCCGGACAGCGAAGGAATGGGAGGATCTCGGCGCCGAGGTGAGGACCGAAGTCGTCGCCTGCCGGAGCACCGAGGAGTGGATCAGTGGAGAGCAGGCCCAAGCCTCTTCGATGCTGGCCAAGGTCGCCGACGAGATCCACGGCGAGATGGTGCAGCCCGGCCTGCAGGTGCACCTCGACCACTGCGAAGGCGAGGTCCGGCCCGCTTCGGCGCCCGACGCCGACCGCGCGGCGGTGCTGGCGAGCCTCAAGCGCCCCGCGCCGGCCGCCGCGCGGCCTGCGCCGCCGTCGCCGCTCGCGGCGCTCGCCGGCAAGAAGGTGCTCGATCTCTGCATCGTGCTGGCCGGCCCGACCTGCGGACGCACGCTCGCCGAATTCGGCGCCAACGTGATCAAGATCGAGCGCCCGCCGGCGCAGGGCGCGGCGCGACAGCTGGCGCCGGTCAGCCCGCACGCGTTCAACATCGATATCAACCGCGGCAAGCGCTCGCTGGTCATCGACCTGAAGACCCCGGCCGGGCTCGAGGTGTTCAACACCCTGGTCAAGGACGCCGACGTCGTCGTGCAGAACTTCCGCCACGGCGTGAACGAGCGGCTAGGCTTCGGCTACGAGGCGGTGCGGAAGATCAATCCAAACATCGTCTACGCCTCACTCAACATGTACGGCTACGACGGCCCATGGGCGGTGAGGCCTGGACACGAGCAGCTCGGGCAGATGGGGGTCGGGCCCGCCGTCCGCTACGGCGGCGATGGCGAGCCTTTGCTGCAGCACGTGGGCGCGATCAACGACTATGGCACCGGGCTGATGGGCGCCTACGCCGTGGCGCTCGCCCTCTATCACCGCGAGCGAACGGGGGAGGGCGGCCACGTCTGGACCTCGCTCGCCCACACCGCCCAGATCCTGCAGTCGCCGTTCTTCTACGACTACGCCCAGCGCGAGCCATGGGACGAGGCGCGCGGCCAGGACGCCTGGGGCGCAAGCGCGCTGCAGCGCTACTACGCGGCCAGCGACGGCTGGATCTTCTTCGGCGCCGCCTCGGAGCAGACCGCGGCGCTGGCGCGTGTCGAGGGGCTTGAGGGTTTCCCGGTCGCCGGGTCGGACGCCGAGATGGCCGTCTTCCTCGCCGAGCGCTTGGCGCGGGCGCCGGCGGCGGTCTGGACGGCGCGCCTGGCGCCGGCGCGGATCGGCGTGCATGCGCTCGCCCGGTTGGAGGAGGTCATGGCCGACGCCTGGGTGCGCGACCATGGCCTGATCATCAGCCGCGAGCACAAGGGCATCGGCCTCATCGACCAGGCCGGGCCGCCGCCCAGGCTTTCGCGCACGCCGGTCGTTCCCGGCGTTCCGGCGCCGCCGGTCGGCTCCGACGGCCGCGAGATCCTCGCCGAGCACGGCCTTGACCCCGACGCGCTGGCCGCCGCCGGCGCCGTGGTGGTCGACTGATGGCAGCCAAACCTAAATCCTCCCCCTACGGTGGAGGATTGGCCCCGCCAGGGGGAGCGTGATCATGGAAGACCGCACGTTCGAGGACCTCACGACGCTGCTGCCGCCGCTGCTGCGCTCGCTCGAGGGCCTGGGCTTCGTCGCCCGCCATTTCCATCCGCCGAACTTCGGGACGGTGTTGCAGGCGGTAGGGACGCCAGAGGACGAGCTGCGCGAGGCGCGGCCGCGACTGGACGACTGGCCGGGCGAGCTCGCGGGCGTCGCCGATTGCCTCAGGCGCGCCAGTGATGCAGCGCTCGAAGGCTACGATGTGCTGCGCAACATCGAGGAAGGGCCGGGCGGCATGCGCGGCGTCTATCGCGCGCTCGGCCGGCTGCCGCGGGCGCAGGAGGCGCTCTATCCGCTCGCCGCCGACCTGCCGCCGGTCAGCCGCCACTTCCTCAGCCCCGACACGCGCGGCGACGAGGCGCTGATCGCGGCGCTGGCCGCAGCCGGCAATCGCGAGGACGCCGGCGTTTTCCACAGCGACAACGAGCCAGGAACGCGCGGCGGCTACTCTCTCTACGTGCCGGAGACCTACGATGCGGACGCGCCGCCGCCGCTGGTCGTCGCCATGCATGGCGGGGCCGGCAACGGCCGCTCGTTCCTCTGGAGCTGGTTGCGCGACGCCCGCGGCCATGGCGCGATCGTGATCTCGCCCACGGCGGTCGGCGATACCTGGGCGCTGACGGGTCCCGACGTCGATACGCCCAACCTCATGCGCATCCTGGACGAGGTCGAGGGCCGGTGGCCGTTCGACAAGACGCGGATGCTGCTGACCGGCATGAGCGACGGCGGCACCTTCGCCTACGTCAGCGGGCTCGACCCCCGCTCACCCTTCACCCACCTGGCGCCGATCTCGGCCGCCTTTCATCCCATGCTGGCGGCGATGGCCGACGCGGCGCGGCTGGGCGGCCTGCCGATCCAGATCACCCACGGGCGTCTGGACTGGATGTTCCCCTTCTCGATGGCGCGGGAGGCGCGCGACACGCTGGCCGAGGCCGGCGCGAGCGTCACCTACCGCGAGATCCCCGATCTCAGCCACACCTACCCGCGCGAAGTGAACGCCGAGCTGTTGGCTTGGCTCGTCGGGGCTTGAGCTTGCCGTAGCGACAGCCTTTTGGGGGCCTTCCGGCTGCGCTAGGCTAGGCGGCACAACGACGAGGCGAGGAACGCGACATGGCCGACGATGCGGGCGAGCTGAAGCTGGAGACCTTCCGGACCGAGGCGCGCGAGTGGCTGGAGCCGAACTTCCCGAAGTCGCTGCGTGGCGGCGCGGGCCTTGGCGAGCTCATGGAGGGCGGCGAGCCCGGCGGCGATGCGCTCGTTTGGCGCAAGCGCATGGGCGAGAGAGGCTGGGGGACGCCGACCTGGCCCAAGCAATATGGCGGCGGCGGTCTCAGCAATGCCGAGGCGCGCGTCCTGCAGCAGGAAATGACGAAGGTCGGGGCCTACAACCCCATCGCCGGCGGCGGCATGGGCGTCACCATGATCGGCCCGACCATCCTTGACTACGGCACCGAGGCGCAGAAGCAGCGCCACATCCCGCCGATCGCGAAGGGCGAAGTGCGCTGGTGCGTGGGCTACTCCGAGCCCGGCGCCGGCTCCGACCTCGCCTCGCTGACGACCAAGTGCGAGGACAAGGGCGACCACTGGCTGGTCAACGGCTCGAAGATCTGGACGAGCGGCGCGCAGTACTCCGATTGGTGCGGCGCGCTCGTGCGCACGGATACATCGTCGAAGCACGAGGGCATCTCGTTCCTGCTCATCCCGATGCGCCAGCCGTCCGTCGAGACGCGGCCGATCAAGCTGATCGCCGGCGCCTCGCCGTTCTGCGAGACCTTCTTCACCGACGCCAAGGCGGCCAAGGACGACATG
>Ga0209415_10006681_pt1 | contig 20388 bp, 9 predicted proteins | sample PeaSoiSIISIP2007_FD_187696 | JGI IMG/M metagenome (GOLD analysis project Ga0209415, IMG submission 187696) | Peat soil microbial communities from Weissenstadt, Germany - SII-SIP-2007 (SPAdes) (version 2) | ecosystem: Environmental > Terrestrial > Soil > Wetlands > Peat | place: Germany...
CTTCGCCCGGCACCGTGCCGGGCGATGCCGTTTCGATGTCCGACAGAAGTCCGAAAAAGCCCCGTCCGCGAATGTCCCCGGATGACCGCGATCGGCCTCGAAGTGCGGCGTCCGTCAGGCACGCCGGTCGTCCTCTCCACGGTCGGCCAGCGGACCAGCATCACGTTCGCCGCCCGAATGCCCCCCAGCGCCCGAGCTCGTCGAGGTGGTTGCCCAATGACCATCCATCGCTCACGCAAGACGCGAGATTGCTCGCTCCTTGTCCCGTCCAACGCGCGGCCTTAAGCTGCGTAATGGAAACCTTGTCGTGATTACCTCCGGCGCTTCTGTTCAAGCCGGGCTGCCTGCCGCGCTGGAGAAAATCCTTGGGGACCGCGGCTTGTCCAAACCGAGCGGACAGCCCCTGTACGCATATCGCCTCAGCCCGGACGAAATAGCGACTCTGAAAGAGCCACTTATCGAGACGCTTTCGTCACGGGGCAGTAGTTGCCTCGACACTAAATGGTGCTCACAGGCATTCGTAGCGATCGCGTGCAACTGGCTTTGCCGCTGGCGCGGCGACGGGGTCTGGGGGTATGCCCCTTTGTGCAGCGAGTTGGGATTTCAATATCGCCAGGACATCTGGTACGACGTGACATCAGCCATCCGCGAAGGCCTAATCGGCTGGGGCCGCCCTTTGCGCCAGAGCGAGCGCGGCGGCGACGAATATCTCGCATCACTGATCTGCGAAGGCGGCTTGCCGTTGCGCGCCATTCAGGGCGGCCGATGGCTATACCAATGGATTCAGGGCGCTCTTGACTTGGTCGCCCGTGGTGTCGATCCCGATCAGGCCGCCGCGCAGGAGGCTTGGCGCGTTCCAGCCACGTTCAGGATGCATTTGATACCGGTGGCGGCCGAACTTGTGAGTCAACTACACCGGATCAAACGGGAATTGGGATCATCCACCGATCGCGCGGGAATTGACGCGATCGCTTGGCTCGATCTGAACCGCGCCGATTGGCGCGAATACTTGCCCCTCGACATGGGCGATGAGGTTGCGCGCGCGCTAATCGAGAACGTTGTTCGGCGAGCCGAGCGCGGTGGCACCGACGAAATCCGCCTGCTGCGCGGACTTGTACGGGGAGCCGACGGACAGTGGGATTTCACGATCTCACTCCCGCTTGACGGTCATATCGAGCACAACTGTCTTGCGCACGACCTCGGCCCGAAGCTCGCCGGAAAACTCCGCGCCCGAATCAAGCCGGCGGGTGATCTTCTCGCATTCGTCACCGGTGATCTTGCGATTATGGAGGCCTATCAAGAGGACGAAACTCCCTGGTGGCGCCTCCGGCCTCTGCGGCGTGTCGTGGACCAGCCATACCCTCCCGAGCATCGTGTTGATCTGGCGATCGAGTCGGATGGATCTCCCCTCGGCACATTCGTTCTACAGGACGCGGAAGCGTTGACCACCGAGCCGATGGCGTTCGCTCCCCACCCGGACGACGCGGACCACCTAACCTTGATCGCGCGCGGTTCGCATACGACAAGATCTCCCTACCTAATCGTCGGCGTGCCTCACCAATGCCCGACAATGTTCAATGTCATCAACGGATCCGTGAAGTTGCTCGGCCGTACCCGGAAATTTGATCTCGAGCTCTACCGGGTTGAAGGCGAGCTTCGCCTCGACATAGACGGCGAAACCTTCCGCTGGCGGAGCGGCGACGAGCGCGAAACTCTCGCCCAACTTGAGATCGAGGGCGCAACCGAACCGGACGTGCGCGGCTTCGCGTGGAAACTGCCTTTGCGGCTATTCGCGCGGGAAGGGACCTTCCGGAGGCCGATTAAGAACGGAGAGGTACGGTGGCGGCCCGCTCGGGGTGGTCCCTGGCGGTCCTGGCCGGAAGATGCGATCCGGGGCGACGTGACCTTCGTCTTGCTCCGGGACGGATTTACCGTCTCGCGCACCAGCGCCGCCCTTGCGCCCTCAGGCTTCTCGACGAGCACACTCCCCGGCCCAGCCCGATCGCTGTCCGTCGCAGGTCTTAAGGGAGCAACCTTGACTATCGACGGCACGGTTACGCCGCGTAGCCCCAATGACGCGGTAATCGTCGAGCGCTCTGGCGCCGCCGCAAACCATTTCGTCCTTGATGCCCTCTGGCCGGACGGAACCCGCTGGAATACCGAGCTCTATGACCGGACAGCCCGTCCAGGGTTTACCGATACTTCCGGCGCTGAATTACGCCCAGGATGGCACGGATGCTTCGACGCTCTATTTGGCGTGTACGCATCGTGTCCCGATCAAAGAAAGCTCACGATCGATGTCCCTTCGGCGCTGTCCAAACGGTGCGTCATGCGGCCAATACGAGGGGAGACGCCGCTCTATGCCCTCGCCTCCGACATCCGCGCGTTACTGGCCACGACTAGCCGGTTGGACTCCGTTGTCCGCCTGCAATGGCTCGGCGCTGGCGCTAGCCATATTGAAATCGGTCTCTTCGATGTCGCATTGGACGTGCGCGACGGCGAGGTCTGGCCCTCCTACGCCGACCTGATGCGCGTTGCGACATCCGGAGCTACCCGCGTGACGCTTCTGGCCACGCCGCTCGCTGATCCGTCGCAAGAACACGTCCTTAATGATGGTACGCGTGGCGCCTATCGGATGCGGCGCTTCACTCTTCCCCCGGCCGGTCCCGCCGGTCCTTGGCTCGTTTATGGCCGGGTCGATGAACACTTCCGCATCCGGCCCCGGGTTGTCTTTACACGCCCCGTCGAGCGCCGCCAGCGGACCCGGCTGTTGGAGTTAGTCCTGAGTTCGGACACCTCGTTGCGCCGTCATAAAATGACGCAGCTATTGCAGTCGAGCGACGTCACCGACTTGGAAATCGAGGAGGCGCGACGCCTGATCGTATCGTTTCAGCCGCGCGTTCCCCTTCAGTCGCTCGATCTTGCGGCGGCTTTGATCGATGCGCCAGCAACGGCAGTGAGGCTTCTTTCCACGTGCTCCGAAAAGGAAGTCGATCCCGTCCTCGCGCTTGAACAAGAGATGAATTTTCTGTGGAGCGTAACGCCCGTTCGGGCCTGGCGCGATATGTTCGAACTGCGGAAGGCGCATCTTATTGAGTTGATGGGCGCCTTGCCGATCACGGACGCCGAGCGTTACGCGCGGCACGAATTGACCAACATCTTGCAGGCGATTGTCGCCCGCCAACCAGCTCTTGCTTTCCACGCGTTTATCGCGGGCGGCACCGTCGATAACTGGCGTGCTGACGCCTCGCGCGAAGCGAGCGATTGCGTTGCCAGGAACGGCCACGGCGAGGATGGAGTGACTTGGCCGGCCGATGGAGGTCTCGCTGGCCGCCTCGGCACGGAGCTCCCGGGCTGGATACGGACCAAACAGCCTTACTGCTGGGATGTGCTCGCCGCGCCCTTCGTCGCGGCCCGCGTGGCGGCGGGCGTCATACCGTGGGGACAAACCCTGACTGACTCACTGCGCTGGGCTCGATTGTTCGATCCCGTTTATTTCGATCGCGTGCTGCCGAACGCCTTGCCGCCCCTTGCGACCGGCAGCGCCGCCCATGCTTGAAATCGAAGATTTGGCGGTGGACCTGCCGAGGCGCACAGCCAACGCCGTATTGAGCATTACCGGCTGCAAATCCCGCACGCTCCGTCGCGCCCTTAGCGACCGGCTTGGCGCGCCCGCGGGTTCGCCCGGCTCCCTTGTGGCGGAACCCGTGATTGAAGGCGCCCATCCCTGGCTATTGCATCCCGGCGGCTGGGACGCCCTGCCAGAAAGCCTTCATCCGGATACTCTCCGGGTTTTGCAATCGCGCATGGGCTATACGCCATACGCTCATCAAGTCGAGACTTGGGCGCTAGCATCCGCCGCCGAACCTTCGTCGGTGATCATCTCCAGCGGCACCGGATCGGGCAAAACCGAGTGCTTCCTAGGCGCGTTGCTGAATCACCTGCTCGTCGCCTCGGACGGAGCCGCGAAGACGCTGACGGGGGTGAGGGGGCTTATGCTCTATCCTCTGAACGCTCTAATAAACAGCCAACAGGAACGGCTAACGTCATGGCTCTCGCCCTTCGGCGGCAGGCTCCGTTACTGCCTCTACAACGGACTCACGCCGGAGGGACCGTCTGCGGAAGCAGAGCGGCGCAAAGCTCCGGAGCAGGTGCTCGATCGCAGGGCTCTGCGCGCAAGCCCGCCGCCGCTCTTGGTCACGAATTTAACCATGCTCGAATACATGCTCGTGCGTCGGCAAGACGCGCCGATCATCGAGCAGAGCCGCGGCCTGCTCGAATACATTATCCTCGACGAGGTCCACACCTACACCGGCGCGCAAGCGACCGAGCTCGCGCTGCTTCTCCGGCGCGTGGCGCTGGCGTTCGGCAGCGACCCGCGAACGATCCGCGTGATCGCCACCTCGGCGACTCTCGGCACCGGGGAGAGCGGAGAGCAGGAGCTTCAGCTCCGGCAATTTCTCAGAGATCTGACGGGTGCTGAGGCGGGCACGGTACACGCCATTATCGGCCGCCGGGCGCCGCTCGATCTCCCTGTCGAAACCACCGCGCAAAGGCTGGGTAATCGGGCCATCGACGAACTCTCGGCGGAGGCGGCGTGGGAGCGTTTGGCCCCGGTGCCGCAGCTCCAGGAGATTGCGCGCCGCTTGCATCGCGGAGAACGCATCCGGTGGTCGCAATGGCGCAAGGTTTCACAGGATACCCTGACCCCCGAAGCGGAGATCGAGGAAGGATCGCGCGTACTCCTTGCCGCCTGCGCCCGCGCCAAGCGTTTGCACGACGGACAGTCACTAATGCCTGTTCGCCTGCATGTATTCGAGCGCACGCTGTCCGGACTGTGGGCTTGCTGCGACCGCGCTTGCCCGGGACGGCCCGTCGGCGAGCCCGCCGATTGGAACTTTGGGAAGATATTCTTGGACCGTTGCGATGCCTGCGACGCCTGCGGCGCTCCGGTTCTGGAAGTGAGGATCTGCCAGGCGTGCGGCACCGAAGCGCTTGCGGCGGAAGAGACAGATACCAGCGGCGGCTCGGGCCGCCGCTTACGCGCGCCGACACCCGAAACCCCGGATGACGATTTTGCGCTCGAGCTGGACCTACCAGATCCGGGAGAGGAGGCTCCTCCGGAGCCGCAGCCTACATCGGCGCTGCGTATGGCGCGCTGGGTCCTTCCGGCGCCGGTCCCGCGCAGCGTCCGCCTGGCCGTCCGGCGCAAGACCTGCGAAATCCTCGATTCTCCCGCATCCGACGCTGTCCTGCTCGCGTCGCTGGATGCCGATTTCGGCGGAAACTGTCCGACGTGCGCAGAGCCAAGCCACGGGAATCCTATCGTGCGCCCGTTCCGTGTCGGCGCCCCTTTCATTCTCGGCGCTGGCGTTCCCGTGGCGCTCGGCGCCGTGACACCTGACACGGCGGCGGCGGAGAAGCCTTCCTCGGGCCGCAGAATTCTGACTTTCACCGACGCGCGGCAGGGGACAGCCCGGCTGGCCGCCAAGCTCCAGGCGGATGCGGAGCGCGCGTTCTTGCGCGCATTCGTTTACCACGCCGTCCAATCCAAATCGGCGGCCGGATCGGCCGAAGAAATCGCGCGGCAGCGCGCGATCGTGTCCGAGCTCGAGCGTATCGTAAGCCCGACTTTGGCCGACACTTTAGCAAGAGCCCGTGCCGAGCTCGCCGCGCTGGAGGGAACTGCCGAGCCTTCGCCGATACCCTGGAATGCCATGCGCGATCGGCTCGCGCAGGATCACACGCTGCTGCATATCAAGACGCTTTGGGAGCCTCGCGAAGAAGCCTTTCAGAATTCGGACGACCTCGCTCATTTTCTACTGCTTCGGGAGTTTTTGCGCCGCGCCGTCCGCGGCAACTCGGCCGAAACCATGGGGCTCACGCGACTGCTCCTTCCCCAGCATCAGGACGGAACCGAACCGCCGCCGTCCGCTCGTACGTTGGGACTATCGGGGGACGACTGGCAGGATTTACTCCGCCTGATCCTGACGCATTTCCTGCGCTTGAATACGATTGTGTCGGTCGTGCCTTCAGCTTTCAACTGGATCGATCGGCGTCCGCCTCACATCGCCGTCGGCCAGTTTGATCCGCGCACGACGACCAACGATCCGTGGCCCGCCGCGCGCAGCGCCGGCAGACCATCGCGCTTGGTGTCGCTGCTTGCCCAGGCAGCCGGGGTTTCACTTGACGACCGCAGCGCCCGCGAACTCGTCAACGAAACGCTGGACCTGGCGCGCCTAACCCTGGCCCGCTACTTCGAACCGGTTCAAGGCGGCGGCTTCCGTCTCGATATGCGCACGCTCTCGCTTGCAAAAGTGAAGTCCGCATGGATATGCCCGGTCACCCGGCGGGTCGTGGACACCACGCTTAAGGGGCTTTCCCCTTACTCCAGGGAAGGCCGTCACCTGAGGTCAACGCCGATCACGTTACCCGAGCACCCATTCCCGTTTCTGGCCCACCCTTCCGGAGTCTCCGCCGCGACGCTCGCGGTCGAAGGTTTTTTGAAATCCAACCTGGAAGTGTCGGCTCTCCGCGACCTCGGTGTCTGGACGGAATTTCACGACCGCGCCATGCTCTTCACTCCCTACTTCCGCTCCGCCGAGCATTCGGCACAGCAGCCGTCCAAGCGCCTGCGCTCTTACGAGGGCATGTTCAAAAGCGGCGACATCAACGTGTTGAACTGTTCGACCACCATGGAGATGGGCGTCGATATCGGCGCTATCGAGCTCGTGGTCAATTCAAACGTCCCTCCCTCGATCGCCTCATACCGCCAGCGGGTCGGCCGCGCCGGACGGCGCGATCAACCCATCGCGGTTGGGCTGACGATCTGCAAGGAAAGGCCGCTCGACCGGCGCGCATTCGACGATCCCGCCCGTTATCTCGATCTCAGACTCAAGCCCCCGCGCGTCAGGCTGGACAGTCCTGCCATTGCCCGCCGTCACGCTCACGCCTTGCTGCTGTCCGCATTTCTGAAATCCAGGGCCGACGATGCGCTTCACGCCCGGATAGGCCATTTCTTTGGTTTCGAGACGCCGCCCGAGGCGACGGCGCCCTGGCGGAATTTTCTCAACTGGTGCGACGCCACGGATGCCCGCCTTGCCGATCACGGCGAAGCGCTGTCCGCTGTCCTCTACGGCACGCCGCTCAAGCCCGACCGTACTCTCTTTGAAAGCGCGCGCGATGCATTGTCCCGCATCGCAGAAGAGAGGCAGGCGGAATGGCTAGCGCTGACGCAGCAGGAAGCGGGCGTTGCCGCCGACAACAGGCCGGCACTCAACGCAATTCGCTATCAAAAGCGGCGCGCGAGCGAGGCCTATCTACTGTCCGAACTGGCGGCAGAGGGTTTCCTACCTGGCTATGGCTTCCCAACCGGAATCGTCCCGCTCGTCACCGATACAGCTGCGCGGCGCAATCGCATCGAGGAGCGGCGCGAGGACTCGCATGCGCGCTCGCGCGATTATCCGAGCCGTCAGCTCGACATCGCGCTCTTCGAGTATGCGCCCGGCGCCACTGTGGTGCTGGACGGCCTCGTCTATACCTCCGCAGGCATAACTTTGAACTGGCACGGTCCGGCCAGCGCCGACGGCGTGCGCGAAATCCAGGCGTTACGCACCGCCTGGCGATGCCGTTCTTGCGGCGCGGCGGGGGTGACATCAACCGCCGCCAGCCCGGACACGTGTGCGATGTGTGGATCATTGAGTCTCGACTGCCGCGACCACATCGCTCCCAAGGGCTTTGCCGTCGATATACGCGACAAGCCGCATGACGATACAGTCCAGGTCAGCCATTTCCCGCGCAACCCGCCATGGGTCCACGCCAGCGGCGGAACTTGGCTGGCACTGCCCAACGGAGGCCGCGTGCGCGCCAGCTCGCACGGTATCGTGTATTTGTCAAACAGAGGAGAAGAGGGGCACGGCTACGCGGTGTGCCTCCAATGCGGCCGGACGGCAGCCGAACGAGAGCCGCAAGCCGCGACACGGCCGTTACCGCCAGACCTCGCGGGTGATCGGGGTGGACACCGGCCGCTCCGCGGTGCGCCTAGGGACGAGCATGGCTACTGCCAGGGATCGGCGGGTTCCTTTTCGATCAAGCGCAATCTCGAACTCGGCCATTCGCTGCGCACTGCGGTCGTCGAAGTGCAACTCTATGATTGCCGGGACGCAGACACTGCGCGAGCCATCGCTGTGGCGCTGCGCGAGGCCTGCGCGATCGAGCTCGGCGTCGAGCCCGATGAGATGGGTTTCGCCGCCACGCCGGCACTTAGTCCCGACGGGACCGAAGGATGGTGCGCCGTCGTCTACGACCGGGCAAACGGTGGCGCAGGCTTTGCGTCGACCGTTGCCGACGAACCGATCCGCTGTTTAAGAGCCGCCCGCGAGCTCCTCGATTGCGCCGCGCCAGGCGGATGCGGCGAGCCCGACACGGAACGGTTTTGCTCACGCTGTCTCTTGTCCTCCGACACTCAGCACATGATCGAGCGCTGCAACCGACTTACCGCTTTCCAGGTGCTCGACCAACTGCTTCCCCGCCTCGACATCGCCGCCGAAGACAAGCTGTTCGGCCCCCAAACCGAACTCGAAAGCACGCCGTTAGCAGACGCGCTAACCCGTCGCATTGCGCAATCTCCGTTCCAAACACTCGTCTTCTGGCTACACGGCGAACCGCAAGTCTGGGAATTCGACGAGTGGCCAGCCCGGCTGCTGGCCGAAACATGGGGACCGCGTGGCGCGCCGATCCGCCTTGTCGTTAGCGCCGCTGCCCTTCGATCGGCGGACCTGCCTGTACGTCAATCCTTAGTCCGCTTCCTTCAACGGTGTCACACTGCCGAACTCGTCGAGCCCGTCGACACAATGGACGGAGCTACTCCGGTTGCGGCACTCCTCGACGGTCCGCGTGCCCGAATATGGGCCAGCCGGGACGCTTCGGCCGGCGAAGCGGGCGCCGGATGGGGTAGATCGCCGGTTGCGCCGATGGTGCGCGGCATGATCGAAGGGCCTCTCTTTGGAAAGGCAATCGATATCTCCGCGCTTTCGTCTGCTGCGCCGAATACCGCATTCGTTGAGATTGCGGGCGACGCGGACGGACCGGCAGCGGGGTTCGGGCTTCGATTGCGGCGCGCCTTGGAGGCGCACGCCGGAGATATTTTGCGCAGTGCCACAGATGCAAGATTAAAGCAGATCGTTTACACGGATCGATATGTCTTCTCGCCACTTTCCGCGCTCTTATTAGCTGAGCTAGTCGGATCTTTTGCGCGGCGCTCCGGCGCCAAGATTGTGGTCCGCACGCGAGCCGCCTCCAAATCGGTCCACGCTTCTCCTCCCTGGCAGGTGCAGCATGATTGGACGACACAAGCCGATCGGGTCACGGTTTTGCAAAAGCTTCTGGCGCGGATTTCCAGCGGAGCGCGGGTCAATCTTGATGACGCCACTCCGCATCGGCGAACGCTGCTTCTCCAATGCGAAGACCACGCGCTCGAGCTGACCCTCGATCAAGGTGTAGGAGCTTGGCAGCCAGCAGAACGTTGCCTTTTCGATTTTGGGCGGAGCCCTGAGGAGCAAGCGCAGGCTCTCCTGAAAACGGCGCCACGCGTCAAGAATCCGGCTACAAGCACCTTCGTCGTGATTCGCCGATTGTAGCAGTCCCTAAGGGTGCGCCGCACTCGGTTGGCCGACGGTCCCGCTCCGCATTGGACCGCACTATGATATCCTTTGCGACCGCTGCGTTGGTGCGACGGATCGGTCCCGGTTCGCCGCCTTTGCCAGTTCGTCTCCCCACTCGCGCCACGCATCGAGGCAATCCTTGATTGCGGGCCAAGTTGCCGGACGACCGTGCGCGAGCTCATTGCGCACGCGTCGCATATGCCGCGCGAGACGTAGCACCCAGCCCGGCGTAGTGTCCTGGGCTTCGGAGAGTTGCAGCAATAGCGGACCCCAATCGAGCCCCTCAATGTCTGTCGCTGGACGCCCAGGCTCTCCCGCGGACGGACGCAGAATGCGCTGGCACAGCGTAATCACACGGCAACGCGTCTCCTCGATCCAGGGCAGCAGCGCCGCGACTTGGCCGCGCCAGACGCGCTTGCCAAGCGACGAGGGTTCGTTAGCGGCAAGCCAAAGGGCGTGGGTCACGATCTCGCCGTCCCAGACATCGACGGTGCCGTGCCGCCAGGATCTCGGAACCTGACGCCATCGCTCGATCTCCGAGGCAACCCAGTCGGTGAGGGTCTTCTCGGGCCGCATACCCTTCTCGAGAGGCAGCGCCGCGAGGCGGTCGACCAAGTCGAGATCCCACGCTCCTACTTGGCATGCCACCGTCATCGCGACACGCCGCCCGATCGATGCATCGCCCGCGAGTGTTGCGGCCGCCCTCGCCGCCGTGTCCCAAGAACCGAGCAACCCTCGCGCTGGGCGCTCCTCCCATATCCCGTCGGACCAGAGCTTGTGGCTGGGCAGGGCCACCGCAATGAGCGTCACCCCTTTCGGATCGGCGGCGACCGAGCGCGCCCGCACGATTGCCTCCAAGTCGGCAATCCACTCTCGGCTTTCGCGCTCGGTTGATGCAATCAGGACGGTATCGCGGAGCTCGGGAGCTTGCGCAAGAATAGCTGGTCTGGCCAATCGGAGGCCGGTAGCGCCGGCGACCGCGTCGGCCAACCGGCAAGTTTTTGAGTTCGCTAACGATATAACGCGGAGTACGCCTTCGGCCCAGAGCTGGCGTTCAATTGCTTCGGCGATGCCGGCAGGCTCCCACGGGTCTTCAACCAGGACAGGTGTGCCGTTGTAGGCGCTACGACACACACCGGCGAGATAACGTTTCGGCCCCGGGAGCTCCCAGAACTGCACTGGCCGCTCTATCATGGTCTGGCTGGCATTGACCTGACGAGGTCGGCGACGAAGGGATTGACGTGCCAACTCATCGCCGCATCGGTCCCTCCGGTGGCGCCCTCTACGATGGCGAGCCATCGGAGCACCTCTACTTGCGCCGCCGGCGCCTCGCCGCCGAGCTCGGGCACGAGTTCGTCCTCGATGCTGCCAGCATCAGCAATCTGACGCGCGACACGGAGGAGCTCGGAATCGCCGAGGCCGATATCAGCAAGCGTCCCTGGCGAACTAAACAGCTGATCTCGTTGTTTCTCTGCAGCCTTAAGGACTTGCATCATGGTGCCGGCGGGCAGCTTTCCAAGGTAAAGTGGAAAGCCTCCGGTTAGCCGGCGCATCATATCCAGAGCCTGTCGCTCCTCGGCGCCGATACCAGGATCGATCTCGCGATGACGTAACCAGTAGCGCAGCCCGCCATCACTGAGCGGGGTCAGAGTCAGTGGCTCGGCGCCCCATAAATCCTTCGGCGAGCCATCCTCGCCGATCACGTCGCGCCAGAAAATTGGCGTGGGCACGAGAATGACCCGCGCGCCGCCGGGTCGATGGCGCGCCTGCTGGACTTTCGGGTGGTCAAGCACGGTTTGAATCATTTCCCGGCCAAGCCAAGGGCCGTTGACGACGACTAAGGCCATGTTTCCCGGCGCCACACTTTGCGTCGCTGAATCGATCGTGAGGTGGAGCTGACGCGCATTGGCATATTGCTTGGCGACGACGACGAGACGCGTCGCAGTTCGGAGATCATCCGCAAATGCCCGAGCGGCATCGACAAGAGAGTCGATGCCACATGCCTTCGAGGCAAGCGCCACGTGAACTGGGCTCGGAGCGTCCAGAAGGACTGCTTCTTGACGATAGGTCAGGGGCGATGTGTATGACTGCTCTGGGCCAAGCGCGCGGTGGATGCTTCCCGGATCGTCTTCCTGCGGCGGCACTGCCCCGGCGAGCTCGAGAATCTTTTGCTGTATCTGTTCCCGCCCGCCCAACATCCCAGCGATACGGGTTGAGCGGACGGCATACTTTCCGTCGGGTCTGTCGATGAGCACGCCGAGGCCCACCATCTCTTTGAGCAAGCCCTGGAACGCATCGAGCGACGCATCTTCGTTGAAACCCTGAGGCCACCATCCGAGCGCCAGTCGCTGAATCTGGACATCCGACCAGCCCGATGGGACACTCCCGGCTTCATGCTGTTCGAAACCGTCGTTGAGCAAGCAATAGGTGATTAGTCGATAGCGAGGGTCCAGATTAAGCGTCGCCTCAAACTTGGTCTGCAGCGAACGCCGAAAGACCTCGTCCCGAGCAACGCTGGCTAGGTCCTCGTGACGTACCTCGACGGGAAACAGCGTTGGCGTCAGCCTCGCCTGCAGCGCGCGATCGAGGTACGCGATCAGTGCCTTGCCGAAGGCCTGAACGAACGATGGGTAGTAGCCCACCTGCGACAGGAGCTGGCCAACCAGCGACGGATCTGCGCGAAAAGAATAGCCAACTGCCGCCATTGGCGCGACGACCATGCGTCGCGCCTCGGGAAGATCTTGTCCATACAGAGGTCCGATTCGGATTGGAGTTCCAAAGTGCAAGAGGGGAGAATTGGGCGTTCTGGCGAGGCGCTGCACATCGTGTAACCCTGCAAAAACAAACTTGCAGCGGCGTACGGTGTCCTCCATGAGCCGCTTGACCCGCACCAGTGTCGGATAATCATTGCGGATTTCTGATCTGAGGAGGGCGTCCGCCTCGTCGACAAGGAAAAGGATCCGCCGACCGGCGTCGCCATCGAGCCATATTTTTATATCGCGTTCAACGTGCGCGGCGTTCCCAGGCGGCCTTTGCACCGCCCTAGCCTGGGCCAGTCGTTGTCCGAGAAGAGTCCAGAAGTGCCCTACGTCGCGGGCGCCGCCAATCTCCTTGCAATCGATGTAGAAGACAAGCGTTCCCGGCGGACGATGACGCCTGAGCTCGACCTGCTTCAGCAGCGCAGTCTTACCGAGCTGTCGGCCACCGAAGACGAGGCACGACCCCTCAGGGCTCCACAACTCGCCGAGTTCCAGAAAACGACCAAAGAACATTTCGGGCGAAGTTTGTGCGGCGGTATCGGAATAGGGCTGCGCCGCGCCGAAGGGAATGGCGACGTCGAAGAGTTGCTTTGGTTGACGGCCGGGGTTGGCGGCCAGAAAGACGATCGTCGCCTCGTCAATAAGGGCGCAAGGCTCCTGACCGCGGCGTCGAGCCGCCAGCAGAAACTCCCGACGTCGCACGCGCGACACTGTGCCGCTCACCACAAAGAAGGTCGGTGTCGTCGTTGCATTGCTAATTCGATCCAGTAAAGCCGGCAGCGCGTCGCCGTGAAGCACTCGATCGGCATCCGACACCACGACCGTGTAGTGGCCCTTGGCAACGCTGCCAAAGGCAGGTACTAGGCACGCTTCAGCACTCGCGAACGGAGCGGAGCGCATGGTGTAGCGTCTGCTGTCAAAGAATGGGCCTCCATCCTCAACTTCTGCGACGGAGAAGCCTAGCGCCGTGAACAGCTTGGCGATCAATTCGCCGCGCGGCTGCCCGCGGGCCGATTTGACGATCCGCCAAGCTTCGAGCAGCTCTATCGCGAACCGTCCAGCAGCCTCGTCGAGACGTGAGAAGTCGCCGATAGGAGTCTGCCGCCGCGCTCGTGCTGCTGCGATAATCTCCGGCAGCGGGAGGCCAATCTCGATTGCTGATTCGCCAGTGGTGCCGACATGTTGGGTGCAGAAACTGCTTAATGCATCGGGTGCCGTCCCGACCGTTTGCCAGACGATGCCCTGATCGGCGGCAAGCAGTAGCTCTGTGAGCGTCGAGAGATCGCGGCGATCGGCCATCGCCCGCAATTCCGCAACGTCGCGCCCTGACGCCGCAAGCCGCTCAATGCGCTCGCGCAGCGGCTCAAGCAATCGGTCGAAGCCGACATCCACCTCCTCACGAAGCGCCTCCAGCCGGTAGAACAGGGACGTGTCGTCGGGTACCGCGTCAGGATCCGCCCCGTCGACGGAGCTGGTATCGAGCCCGTCGAGGAGTTCTGTGACGCGCGACGCGAGCGATGTCTCGATGCGGCCTTCTATGTCGGCGCCGAGTAGGTCGTCGATGTCACGCGCCAACACATCGATCCGCTGCCGTGCCTCATCATGTGCCTCCGAGATTGCAAGACGCCAACGCTGTACGAGTGAAACCAGATCGCTGCCCTCGGCCACGAGCCGATCTATGGTTCGGCGGGCGGCCGCGAAGGCGCGGGAGCGGAGGAGCCGCTCGAAGGCAACCGCGAAATCGGCCTGTGCCGCAACGTGGGGTACCTCGGCGAGGAAGCGCGTTGCTGACGCCTTAGTCCAAGGCACGATCCCGTCGACGGGGAGCAGCGGTGGATCGAATAGCACGAGATCGTCGTCTAACCGCATCTCGAGAGTGAGCAGAGAAGGGGTCGCCGAGCCGTCGAGATCCCGAAGTAGACCAGTTATCACGCCGGAGAGCACGCCGGCCGCAACGCGATTCTCTTTGTCCTTGGCAGTTGTGAGCTTTTTCGCGGTTTCCGACAGCACGCTGTGAAGCCGGTCGCGAATCTTGGCGAGAGTCCCGTTGAGGCCGGGCTGCTCCGCCTTGTGCTCGGCGGTTGCCCAACCGCGCAGTTGGTCCGCGGCCTCAAGCATCCAATCGCGCAGCCGAGCGCGGGCGCCGGCCTGGAGCGGTTGATCGCGGCGCGGTTTGCGGCGAGCGATGTCGAGCCGCGATAAGCGGCCATCTGGGTCGTCGTCGAGCCACGACGCGGCGGCCTCAGCGGCCCTAATAGCTCCGTGTCGTCCTGATAGAATCGCGCTTATTGCTTCAGCAACCGGCCCTTCGTCGAAAAGTGAGTGCCAAATCGCGGTCGCCCGCTGGAACTTCAGTGTCCGCCGTGGTGCCGTGCTCGACCATTCGAGGATCTCGCGCTTGAGCCGAGCGGCTTCAGTGCGCCGCGCGCTGGCGTCACGGAGTGGTCCAAGGTCGTCCGCCGCCAGTGGACTACTGAGCTGCTCGAGGTCGTGCACTACGAATCGATAGAGCTCGTACACCGGTGACTCCGGCACGAATGAAAGCTTGCCAATAATGACGCGCGCCATCGTCGCGCCCGGGGCGAAAAGGGCTGGACGTAACGCTCCGGCAACGACAAGCGTGCCGACCGCGCTGCCGATCTCCTGTGCCTCGACGATACGCATCACCGCGTCTTTGGCGACCGCGCAAACGGCGACGGCGGCCCCAGAATTGCTGACGAGCTCGACACCGGCGACTAGGAACCGCAAGATAGTTGACGGAACGACGATCGGGTGACCCGGCAAAACCGCCTCGGCTGCACTGGCCACGTGATAAGCTAATCCTAGGCGACCCGAGGCGAGTGCGGCTTCGATCGCGATATTGGCTTGTTGCTCTAGCTCATGCGCCTCAACATCCTCCTCGACGGCAATACTGCCGAGCGCCTCCTGGGCGCTCGTCGCGTCGATCACGATATCGGGCCTAGGCTGGGTATCGTTTGTTGGGTGGCTGCCGGCGGCCTCGTCACGTGGCTCCTCGGACGCTTTCCAAGGTGTTGCCATAAATGGTACTTCCGGCACCGTCGCCCCGGCGGCCACCACTGCAACAGGTTCTTTCGGCTCTTCGTCAATCTCTGCCAGAACAGGGCCCAATTCGTCGTCCGCGACAATTGCGACGTCGCTTTCAGCGCCGTTATGGCGCCCAAGATTGGTGATCAAAGTTGGAATAGTGCAACTGGCTTGGTCGCGGCATTCCTGCCATGCCGTGTTCTTTTCGATGAATTTGCGCGTGGTGGCCAGCGTGTCCTTGACCGTTAGTTCAGCAAGCGCTTGAGCGCGCTCCGTCGAAGCAACATGGATAGCGTTGAGCAGCGACAGGGCTGTTCCCGCCGTGGCCTCGAGCTGCGCCAGGTCGGTCGACGTCGCAAGCTCGATTTTGCGCTCGGCGGCTGCGAGCGCGTCTGCGAGAATGGCAAGGCCGCGGCCTAGTTCAGTGTCGTTGTGTGTCCCCGATCGGCTCGATGCCGCGAGCGTCGCAAGCTCCTGGCGGAGAGCCTCACGCCGGACAGCGTCTGCACTTCTCTCGACCTCAAGCTTGGTCCATGCATCCGCCATTTGGGTCAAGCGATCCACACCATCGCGCAGATCTTGCACGAGGGCGGCATCTGGGATTTTTGCGGCAGCGAGCAATCCAGTAATACGGCTTGTTTCTTCACGCCATTCATCCGCAATCAAGAGGTCGTCATGTTCGACTTCTGGCATGACATGCGCCCCGCCATCGACTCCGCTTCGGCACCGTTTGCGCCATGTCGGCCAGAAATCGCCGAGTCGCCGCGCGATCTCGGGATAACGATCGATCATGCCGCAAAGCGATGCCACGGGACCATCCGTGGCAATTGACTGGCCATCTTTCACGCAGCCGAGCCTTGCCCAGGCGAGCCATGCCGCCTCTTCCCAGAGTTCCGCGGCGCAAAGCGGCTCAACGAGATCGACCACGCCGCCGACACCTGATCTCGGCAATTCCGCTTCGCACCCGCTTACTGTTGCCGCGGCCCAAGCATGTTGGGCGAGCTTCTGAAAAAGGCCGCGTTGACGCTTGTCGAAGCGGCGCGTCAGCCGCTCAAATATGTCGACCGCACCAGGGTGCGAGAGATAGCTACAGAGCGCAGTATAGAAACCATCCGGCGTGCCGTCATCGCCCGACCACGCGTCGCCGTCTTGCTCGATCACGGCTTCGCGGAACATCCGCAGATGCCGCGGTGGCCATGCCAACAGCTGCGCCAACGCCCTCGGTTTCAGGAAAGGCGGGCGCGGCAACTCCCCAGAACTCATCCTTCTTGCCCCGCGTTGGTCGACACTGTTGTGAACGTGTCGCTGTTACAATTCTGACGTCCCAAGCTGAAACCGTCAACTCGCGGCCCATCGCAACTGTGATGATGGGACGAACCGACAAGAGGTGCGTGAACCACTTGGTGGTATTTCCATTGCAACCTCGCCGAAGTGCGTAACTACCAAGCCGCCGACAGTATCCCCGCCTAAGTCTGCGGCTCCGACGGTGCCGGTCTCCAACTGCAGCCGCTTGAGCAGATGAAACGTGGCGGCCGTGCCCGGACGATGACCCCAGATTTCCAAGAACGCCGAGGGAATCGGATGGGCATTCAACGACGCTGTGTCCTCCTCGCAGGTAGCTTAAGTAATTCAGCTGGCTCGACGCCAAGCGCATCGGCAAGCCTACCGATGATATTCAGGCTCGCGTAGAACGCGCCCTTCTCGAGCTGGCTCAAATAGCTCCGACTCACCTCCGCTTCGTAAGCAAGTGCATCTTGAGACAGCCCCTTTGCATTGCGCAGCCGGCGCAGATTGGTGGCGAACACGTCTCGCAGGTCCATGCGAGCAGCGAAGCCACCTGTTCAATATATGACACCTCGATATATTGAACAAAACGGGATATTGGGCCACTATGGACGCTGTTCCCCCAATCCTAGGCTCGTGCTGGTCGTAGGGGTGGTCCATGGACTTGCTAGATGACATCGTTCGACGAATTGGGCTCTGGAGAGCTGACAGCCAAGCTGATATGGCTGCGCTTAGGGCCGAGTTGGCGGGCGTCAAAGGACAGCTATCGGACTATGAGACCCGGTTGACAGCGATCGAGAAGACTGTCGATGAGTTCATCGCCGCCTACGAGCGAAAGCTCGACGAAATCGCCCGCCGCGGCTCACAGGCGAAACAAAAGGCGTCCGAAGAGCTCCAAGGACTACGTCGTGACATCGACGCCTATATCGACATTCTTGAAAGATCGGTTGAAGCGCAACTCGACATGGCAAGGCGTCAAGAGCTTCGGCGACTGCTGACGAATGCCAGGGCAAAGCGCACGCGGATCGGTAATGTGATCGCGCTAAAGGCCGCAAACAATGGCTGACGACGCCGAGATCACTCACGAACGATTGGAGAAATTACGTGCACGCGTCATCGCGCAGCATGGGGAGGTCCTGCTCGAATCCCGAGCGCTTCTTCAGGAGCTCATTACGCTTGTGCGCGGGCTTGACCCAATTCGGCGCCGCAGTCTTTGGCCAGCCGAACTCATTCAGTACATCGCCCAACACCAGCGCTGGATTTGCCCCTCCTGCAAGAAAGAGATCCCGACCCTGATGCAGCGGGCACATCATGTCGACCATGTGGTGCCCTGGTCGCTTGGGGGCGGAAACGAGTCGGCTAACCTCCAGATCCTCCATGCGAGCTGCAACCTCTCGAAAGGAAATCGTTGCGACCCGGACGAATTAATCCGGTATCTGCAAGGACGGCTGATGAACCTGCCCGGATGAACGTATCGATCGCATTTAATATGCGCATTCTGGATCCTCTATGCCGACTGCCGCTTCGGCTCCGAAAGTGATCATTCTCAACTAGGCGCATGTCGTCGCCGGTGAGTCGCCCGTCGCGATCTTGAACAATCCACCGCTCACGAGGAGGATGGCGCTGAGGCCACTTGCGCGAAGCGACATCGCTCACCCGGATCGTTCCATCAGCCAGTCGAAAAGGCCATTCTTGACGGCCGCATCCGCAAGACGCCTTCCCTCGAAAAGATGCAGGTGAGCCCCATCGGGTAAGGTCAGGGCACCCTGGGCGGAGTGACATACGAAGAAGAACCGATCGTATCCGCTTCCTCGAAAGCGATCGACGTAATCGTCCAGAACAGCTTGGTTTGCCGTCGACTTCACCTGGACGAAAGCGTGCTCACCGGTGGTGGGCTGCTCCATGACCAGATCAATATCCGCCATTGTTTCGCCGACGCGCGTCGACCGCTGCCAACCCGAGCGAGCGAAGATGAGGTCGGTAAGGGTCTCGAAGTCGGCCCAGTGCAGGCCTCGGATCATATCTACGGCGACGGCGATCATGCGGTTACGCGCCTCGCGGGCTCGCGCCACGACCGGCTCCTCGATGCCATTAATGCGACGCAGCAGGTACGCTTTCTCCGCCACAGTGCAGATCGTCGCCCGGAAATTGGCCACCTTGGTTAGCTTGGAACTCAAGCTCGCGATATGGAGAGGCCTACCGTTGATATCCGTATTGCGCCACGGCCCGATCGTCGGCCTGTACCGCGATGGTCCACCGTCCGATCCATCGCTCACCCGGACGACGTTCGTGTTCGCGAAAGCCCACCAGAGATGTCCATCCGCGATGGTGATCCAGAGGCAAGTTTTGGGCATCGCGTAGAAGGTCGTGACCTCGTTCACCCCGGCTGTGATCGCGCCCTCCGATCTCCGGTCCGAAAGAAGGCTGCGCACCTCGTCCCAGTCCGCGCGCTCGCACACGCCATGTGGAATGGAATGATATCCGAAGGACACGTAGCCGTCGGCGAACGACTGCCTCGCCCAAGCGCCGCCACTTCCCAGCTTAATATAGCGGACGTCGGTGGGCGCGAGCGGCTCCAGACCAGCATGCGCGTCCGCTCCGTGTTGTTGCATGGCCACCTCCTATCGCCGCGCGGCTTTGAGTTGGACGACATGGAGCGGCAAGCGCCAGCACCTCACGACAGGCCGGCGAGCAGTTGCGCGAGCTTTTCGCCGCTCTCATACAACTGATGTTCCGACTCGATGATCCGACTGAAGATGAGCGAGGCACGATCGGCATCGATCGCCGCCATCGCCTTCGCGCCGTGCTCGAAGCCCAGCTTTCTCCTCAGCGTTCCAGGCCGCCTAGCGAGAACCATACCGTGGCCGCTTTGAAGTACAATGGTATGTACGCGCTCGTAGAACCAGTAGGAGAAGCGGCCACTCGGGCTCCGGTGAGCACAAACGAAACGCTCAGGCCAAGCATAGATATCCACCGGCTCCCACTCGCTAAACACGTCGCCCACCGGCCAGTTGCGGAGCGCCTTCTGGTCGCGCCTCGACAAGAGAGGGGAGGCCAACTTCTTCTCTCTCTCGATAACTGCAGCAACAGTCTCGTCCCGCTGTCCAGGGGTCGCTTCTCCGGTTGTGAAGGCGAAACCAACACCGCGGAAGTGACCGGGATTGTCGGCCACCATGTCGAAGAGGGACGCGGGATTGGGAAGACGTCCGCTACCGAAAGGACCACGCGGCTTCCGGTCCCACGCCCTCTGCGCGTCATCCAGAGCCGGCTCGTCGACGATGCTGGCGCGATTCCAGATATTCTCGAACCAGCGCGATGCAGATCCATAGCCTTCGCTCTCTGGCTCATGGAACGTTCCGGCTTCGACCAAGGTGGCGACCGCCATAAAACCGATGCCATTGCTTGACGCATTCGCAGAGCACGTGATTAGACCCTTGTCGGAAATATAGACCTTCGAATGCAGACCACGTAGGTGCTTGATCCTCGCATTGTCCGGTGCCCCGAGAGCTCTTAGCTCCTTCGGGTTCGATCCACCCATCGATATATCACAGATGATCCGAGTGAACCGCCCCGGGTTTGCCGGAGGCTCCAACTCTTGAGAGGATGGAGCCATGGACAAGCAGCAGAGACCGAAATTT
>Ga0209415_10006682_pt1 | contig 20386 bp, 10 predicted proteins | sample PeaSoiSIISIP2007_FD_187696 | JGI IMG/M metagenome (GOLD analysis project Ga0209415, IMG submission 187696) | Peat soil microbial communities from Weissenstadt, Germany - SII-SIP-2007 (SPAdes) (version 2) | ecosystem: Environmental > Terrestrial > Soil > Wetlands > Peat | place: Germany...
GACTGGCAAGCGCGCTGGATCACTCCCAATCTTCAGGAAGACACCTCGAAATCGAATCCCGTGCCGATGCTCCGCCGGGAATTTCAGGTGAAGAAAGACGTTGTCAGCGCCCGTTTGTACGCGACGGCCATGGGGCTCTATCAACTCGAACTGAATGGAAAGCGCGTCGGCGATCAGTACTTCACGCCAGGCTGGACCGCGTACGATTTTCGCTATCAATATCAGACCTACGACATCACTTCGGATTTGAGGCTTGGCGTGAATTGCCTCGGTGCTTTGTTGGGAGACGGGTGGTTCCGCGGGAACATGACTTGGGATAATCGTCGGAATTCGTATGGCACGCGGTTGGGCTTGCTGGCGCAACTCGTGATCACCTACAAGGACGGCAAGCAGCAAATCGTCAGCACGGACGAAAACTGGAAGGCAGCGACGGGCCCCATCTTGCTTTCTGACATCTATGATGGCGAGACGTATGACGCGCGTTTGGAGCGTACCGGCTGGAGCGCTCCCGGCTACGACGACAAGGATTGGAAGGGCGTTTCGCTGCTCGATTCCCCGAAGGCCAAGCTGGTTGCTCCTGCTGGCCCGCCCGTCCGCGAAATCCAGGAACTCAAACCCGTAAAAATTCTGAAAACTCCGGCTGGCGATACGGTCATTGACATGGGTCAGAATATGGTCGGCTGGGTGCGCTTCCATGTGAGCGTGCCTGCAGGCACAACCATCACACTTAGACACGCTGAGGTTCTGGACAGCGCTGGCAATTTCTATACGGAAAATCTTCGTTCCGCAAAAGAGACCATTCGCTATACCGCCAGGGGACAGGGCATCGAAGCTTTTGAGCCTCACTTTACCTTCCAGGGGTTTCGTTATGTGGCTGTGAGCGGTTGGCCCGCTGCACCCTCTCTCGATGACTTCACGGGCGTGGTTGTCCATTCGGCGATTCAGCCCTCCAGTACCTTTGAAACTTCCAATGAGCTGCTGAACAAGCTTCAGCACAACATCATCTGGGGGCAGAAAGGAAATTTCCTCGAAGTCCCCACGGATTGCCCGCAGCGGGATGAGCGCCTGGGTTGGACCGGAGACGCACAGGCCTTTGCCCGCACCGCTTCCTTCAATCACGATACCGCGGCGTTTTATACCAAATGGCTCAAGGATGTCGCCCTAGACCAGCAGGATGATGGTGCGGTCCCGTATGTAGTTCCCAACGTGCTGTCGCATCGCACGCGCAAGGGAGAGTCCGCTTCAGCGGGTTGGGCCGATGTTTCCACCGTCGTGCCGTGGACGATTTATCTGTCTTATGGTGATCGCCGCATTCTGGAAGGACAATATTCGAGCATGAAAGCCTGGGTGGAATACATGCGTCGCGAAGCGGGCGATCGCTACATCTGGAGCAGCGGCTTCAGCTTTGGTGACTGGCTGGCTTTCGCTACCGCCAAATCCGATTATCCAGGCGCAACCACGGACAAGGACTTGATCCAGACGGCGTACTTCGCGCGGTCCACCGCTCTGCTTCAACAAACTGCGCAAATCCTCGGTAAAACTGAGGACGCCTCTACCTACGCTGCATTGCTCGAAAAGATCAAAAGCGCATTTCAAAAGGAATTCGTCACGCCGAATGGCCGCCTTTCCTCCAACACACAGACAGCCTATTCGCTCGCACTGGCTTTTGACCTTTTGCCCGAAGCCCAACGGAAAGGTGCCGCGGAGCGCCTGGCGCAAGACGTTAGGAAATTCGGGCATCTCACCACGGGATTCCTCGGCACGCCGCTGCTTTGTCAGGTCCTTAGCGACTACGGCTATCTCGATGAGGCCTACTTGCTGCTGAATCGCAAGGAGTACCCGTCATGGCTGTACCCCGTAACGAAAGGCGCAACGACCATCTGGGAGCGCTGGGACGGCATCAAGCCCGACGGCTCCTTCCAGGACAATGGCATGAACTCCTTCAATCACTATGCCTACGGCGCCATCGGCGAATGGATGTATCGCGTTTCGGCTGGAATCGATATTGACCCGCAACACCCCGGCTACAAGCACATTCTGATTCAGCCGCGCCCTGGCGGCGGCTTGACATTTGTAAAAGCCTCCGTGCACAGCATGTATGGCCAGGTTGCCACAGCGTGGGAGATCAAAGACGGCAAACTGATCATTCACGTGGAGATACCTGCGAACACCACGGCCACGGTGCGTCTGCCCAAAGCCAAACTGGAGCAGGTCACCGAAAATGGCGCCTCGCTCCAAGCGAGCCCCGGTGTTTCCCACGCGCAGCAATTGGAAGATACCGTTACCGCGGAGCTCGGCTCCGGCAGCTACGTGTTTGAGTCGAAGTATTAGGTGCAGTCGTCAGGGCGAGTAGATTTGAGCTTGAGTTGTCTTGCGAGCAGCTGGCTTGGTGACGGGCACTAACTTTCTGTGCGCGTGAAGTTCCCAGGAAGGAGATCCTATGTTTCGTAATTCAGCGTTGCCAGGTTTTTGCCTCGGGAACCCCCGTAACCGAGCCGTGCGCATCGCCTTTGTTCTCGGCCTCGCACTGTGCGTGCTCTTCCCCAATTCACGACATGCAACCTTGTTCGCGGACGAGGCCAATGCGCAACCCTCCACGGTGCTGGCTGCAGTGGATCACCGGCATGCCGTCAGTCTGGATGGCGCGTGGCATGTGATCGTAGACCCGTATGGAAACGGTCTGTACGACTCGAATGGAAAAGCCCGAAGCACCGGCTTTGCAAAAAACCTGGCACAAGCCGATTCCACAGGCCCCGTCGAGTACAATTTCGCAAAATCTCCCACCCTGCAAGTTCCCGGAGACTGGAACACCCAACGCGAGTCGCTGATGTTCTACGAAGGGCCGCTCTGGTACGAGAAGGATTTTGATTACCACAAGACTCCTGGTAAGCGCGTTTTCCTGCACATTGGAGCAGCAAATTATCGCTCCTATCTCTGGATCAATGGCCGCGCCATCTGCGAACACGAAGGAGGTTTTACCGGATTCGATTGCGAAATCACGCAAGCCCTTCGAGACGGAAATAACTTCGCCGTCATCGCCGTGGACAGCACCAGGCTCGCGGACGGCGTACCCACGCTGAAGACGGACTGGTGGAACTATGGCGGCCTGACCCGCGAGGTCTCGCTTGTCGAAGTGCCAGACCGCTATATTGATGAATTCGATCTTCATCTCAAGCGCGGAACGCGAAATGAAATCCAAGGCTGGGTGCATGTTGTTGGCGCACCCACTGGATCAGAAATCAAGGTCACCCTGGAAAAAGAGGGACGGTCCGCTGGAATCACGGCCAAAACGGGGGCAGACGGCAAGGCCCAGATTCATCTCATGGATGCCAACTTGCAGATTTGGGCGCCGGAACACCCTTTGCTTTATCGCGTAATCCTGACGGCGGGAGAAGACCGCCTGGAAGATGAGATAGGATTCCGCACCATCGAAACTCGTGGAACACAAATTCTTCTAAACGGCCAGCCAATTTTCCTGAAAGGGATTAGTGTGCACGCCGAGGCTCCGTATCGTACCGGCCGCGCGTTCAGTGAACAGGACGCCCAAACACTTCTCGGCTGGGTCCACGAGCTGGGAGGAAATTATGTCCGCCTGGCGCACTACCCGCACAGCGAGCGCATGACGCGCCTCGCCGACCGCATGGGCATACTGGTGTGGTCGGAAATACCCGTGTACTGGGCATGCCACTTCGAGGATCCGGTGGTGCTGAGCAAAGCAAAGTCGCAATTGTCGGAAATGATTCGCCGCGACCGCGACAAAGCCTCTGTGATTTTCTGGTCCGTCGCCAATGAAACGCCTGCCACCCCCACGCGCACAACTTTTCTCACTACGCTGGTGCATGACGTGCACAGACTGGATCCCAGCCGCCTGGTAACGGCAGCCTTGCTGGTGCGCGCGGAGGGCAATACTAAAATTGTCGACGATCCGCTGGGCGACGTCCTGGACGTGCTTGGGACTAACGAGTACATCGGCTGGTATGAGCTAACGGCCGCTGACGCTGATCACACCCAATGGGACATTCGTTTCCAAAAGCCGCTCATCATGAGCGAATTTGGTGGCGGTGCAAGGGCCGGCCTTCATGGTGATGTCTCCACCCGATGGACAGAAGAATTTCAGGCCAATATCTACGAGCATCAGTTCGTCATGCTGAATCAGATCCCACAATTGCGGGGAATGAGTCCGTGGCTGCTGATGGACTTCCGCTCGCCACTTCGGCTGCTGCCGGAGATACAGGACAATTACAATCGCAAGGGACTCGTCTCCGAAGATGGCCGCAAGAAAAAGGCCTTCTTCGTCTTGCAGAAGGCCTACACGGAAAATACCATCGGGCATGCTCAGTAAGTGCGGGCATTTTCCGCAAGAGGTGGATCATCCCGATCCGGCCAGCTTCATTCCGCGCGAACTTCTCCGTTTTCTGAGATTCCTGAAATGCCATGAAATCCTGGCAATTCTGCGGTAGGATTCGGCCATGACCTCACCAACTCTTTCACGCCGCAGATTTCTGACTTATTCCGCGATCCTTCCGTGGGCATGGAATGCCCGCGCCGCGAATTCCATTCCCGTCGGGCTGGAGCTCTATTCCGTTCGCGAGGAACTTAAACGCGATCTCCAAGGCACGGTGCGAGCCGTGGCTGGGATGGGTTACCAGTGCGTAGAATTCTACGCGCCATATTTCGAATGGACCGAGAGCCAGGCAAAGGAGATGAAGAAGCTTCTCGACGATCTGGGGATACGGTGCTTTTCGACGCACAACGATAGCTCGTTCTTCAACAGAGAAAATCTTCCAAAGGCGCGCGATTTCAATTTGATTCTGGGCAGCAAGTATATAGTGATGGCTTCGGCACAACCGAAGCCTGGCGTTGACGGCTGGAAGGCGGTGGCCGAGACGCTGAATTTCGCGGCCGAGCAATTGGAACCAGCGGGATTGAAGGCGGGCTATCACAACCACCAACTGGAGTTCACTCCCGCCGCGGATCTGCCCCTGAAGGCGCGGCCTATCGAGATTATCGCGAACAACACGAAACCCACGGTCATGCTGCAACTGGATGTGGGCACTTGCGTGGAGGCCGGATCGGACCCTGTCGCCTGGATTCGCGCAAACCCCGGGAGAATTCGTTCGCTGCATTGTAAGGATTGGTCGCCGGACCCGGCAAAGGGATATGCGGTTTTGTTCGGCGAGGGCGTTGCGGACTGGAAAAACATTTTCGCGGCCGCGGAGAGCGCGGGCGGAGTGGAATACTACCTGGTCGAACAGGAAGGCAGCAGGTTTTCGGAGCTGGATACAGCCCGAAAGTGCCTCGAGGCATTTCGCGCCCGGCATCCGAACTGACCCCGTCTTTGAACTTTGATCGCGGTTTCGATGGTGAGCGACCCCACACATAGGTAACAGATCGTACCGGACACATGGGTTACATTTTCTCCTTCTTGGGAGGGAGTGAGATGTCTCCGGGCTGGACCGTTTGAGCGACCCGAGACATAGGTGACAGATCGTACCGGACACATAGGTTACACTTTTCCCCCTTTTGGGGAGGGAAGAGTGGATTTGAACCACCGACCTCCTGGTCCCGAACCAGGACCCAAATCTAACTAAGTCGCTGTCCTGGCGTCAGTTGCGGTTTTTCGGGCCGCTCTCTGTTAGACAAGTTTGGACAAGTCGCCAAGCCATGCGGGCGGATTGTCTCCGTCCCCGCACCTTCTTCCCTCCTTGCGCTCGCGCTCACTAGGCTCAAAGATATTTCTGATGTGTCTTTGGCTATGCTGGTCGCTTAGTCGCTTCTAAGCCCGCAAGCTAAAACAGACCTCTACCGAGTCAAAAATGAGGTCAAATCGCTAAATCCCTTCGCCTGCCTTGCTTTCCGGATTTCACCCCCTCAGTAAAGGCCCCGAAATGCCCTGGTTTTGGTGACAAATTGGTGACGAGTTTCTTTCCACATTTTCTTGGTAACTTCCGAGCTGCCGACAACACGCCCGCAATGCACCTCCACTTGCTAGACCCATTTGTGCGTTGGGCACTTCGTCCACACTGCTGGTGATGCTGCTAGGCAAGCAACTCTAGCAAAATAGTTTTTGGCTACAAATCTGTGTCGTAATACAGGATTCAACAGAAACCTCACACCTCGGGCTGGCCAGGGGAAAATTCGGAGATTCCATGAATCTGACCTTCTCCTTGACCGCGCTGTGCTTTCTACGTTTCGGACTTCTTTCTTGCCCAGGGCAAGCTCCCCTTACGAGTCGCGCACAGAGTGGACAGACATTCGAAGGCCAAGTGATAGTTCAATCAGCCGAAAGCACAGCGGTTGAACGGCACCTTGACGGACAACCCTTCCATAATCCGGTAAGGGAAGGATTAACGACATCTCGGCGAGAAATACGCGAGGCTGACATTCGGCGCATGAATTCCTTACGCCGCAAAGTAAGTCATCGACCCTGCCAATCTGCGGTGACTCCCTTGCCTTCGGCCACCGTGAAAATGCGGTCCACAGCTGGCAACTTGACCTGTTCCACCACGCCGCTGGGCCAGTGGATTTCGACATTATCTATTGTGGTAGCGTCACCCAAGCCGAAGTGAACGCGAAAGTCGTTGGAGGAGAGATAGCTGCCGCCGCTGAGCACATCTCCACGCTGGCGAATGCCGTTGGCGGTCAGGTAGACCGTGGCGCCGACTGCGTCGCGGGGACTCCTGGGCCCTCCAATGAGCTTCAGTTCCACCCAGTGATGATGATCGGGATTCACATTGCGAAGCAGCACGGGAACGTGGTCCACGTTGTTGATGACGACATCGATCTTCCCGTTGTTGAACAGGTCTCCAAAGGCGGCTCCGCGGCCGATGCTGACCGCAGCCAGTCCCGTTCCTTCGACCGCTGGGACTAGTTCAAACTTCCCGTTCTTAAGGTTGTGGAATAACAGCGGGCGCTGAGCGTAGGACGTGCCCCACGCTTGTTTGTCCACCTCCGGGTAGACATGGCCATTGGCAATCAGCAGATCCTTCCATCCATCGTTGTCATAGTCGAGAAACCCGTCACCAAAACCCACGAAAGGAAAGGTTGGCGCCGCAACGCCGGACTTGAAGCTGACATCGATGAAGGTCCCGGTTCCATCATTTAGAAAGACCACATCGTAGTCGTCGGAGAATGTCGTGTTCACCAGATCAATGTAGCCGTTGTTCTGATAATCGCCGACGGCAATACCCATGTTTGCAACCTCGCGGCCGTCTCCGTTCACGGCGTAGCCACTCGCATAACTCTGGTCGTCAAACGTACCATCCCCTTTGTTGATGAAGAGGTAGTTCGGTGTGGAGTCATTGGCAACCAGAAGATCGGGTTTGCCGTCATTGTTCACGTCCACGAAGAGGGCGCCGAGACCGTAGTAGCGATCGGGATTGCCGACGCCGAGCTTCTCGCTAACGTCCGTGAAGGTGCCATCGCCGTTGTTATGGAAGAGATGATCGCGCTCACCCTGGAGTCCACGGGGGCCGCACATTACGGACACGCCGCGGAATTGACAGGAACTGTAATTCACGCTCTTGGTACCGGCAACGGGGGGCTTGTTCACGTCGAATTGAAGATAACCCGCGACGAAGAGGTCCAGCCAGCCATCCCCATCGTAGTCCCCAAAGGTTGCGCCGGTGGACCATGTGCCGAGCGCAACGCCAGCTTTCTCTGCTACGTCCGTGAAGGTACCGTCGTGATTATTGTGATAGAGACGGTTCTTGCCGTAGTTGGTGACATACAGATCGGGCCACCCGTCGTTGTCAAAGTCTCCGACCACAACACCGTAGCCCCAACGATCATTTGTTACGCCAGCCTTGGCTGCCACATCCGTAAAAGTGCCATCGTGGTTGTTATGGAAGAGCGCCGCATGAGGCGGAGTGGCCTTGCCCTGAAGTGCATCATAGGTCGAGCCATTGACGAGGTAAATGTCCAGCCAGCCATCATTATCGTAGTCGAGCAAGGCAACACCGCCGCCTTTAGCGTCTAAGATGAAATGCTTTTCCGGAGTACCCGCCGTGTGATGCCAGGCAGTGAGGCCAGCTTCTTCAGCGGCGTTCACAAAGATAACTGGGCCGGTCTTTACAAAGCCGCCAGCAGTAATCGGACGATTCTGGCTGTCGAATTCCGGCTTTTGAGGGACGCCAGTGGCCATCCCACCATGCGGTGCTTCCTGTTGCTGCGTAGACGGCGCCGCTCCGGCATCCGAAGGCCTTTGGGCGGACACGCGTGTTGCCCACAACAGGGCTAGACTAGCCAGCAGCACGGCGCCTCGCCGCGCGGGAACGGCATGCCCCGGTCCGGACAGCCTTTTCTTCTCAGCGTCGCTCGAGTGTTTTTGCAGGATAGGCGCTCCCCGCATCCAGTCTCCCATCTTCGGCACAAATCTCGACATTCATGCGGCAGAGCGGCTTGCCGCAGGCCCCACGGCAACGGAGATTACGAGGGCGGCGGTTCGGATTCCGCCGGAATGGTTTCTTGCCGAGGCAATTGATCGCGCCGCTTGCCCTGCTCCTGGAACTTGCTCTCCTGGCGCTGATCGCGTGCCGCTTTCAATTGACGGAAGGTAGCCAGCGCCTGGCCCGCTTCTTGGGTACGGTGCAGCTTGCGGTATATAGTTGCAAGCTGATACCAGGACATGATCCTGAGTTCCTCCGCTCCCTGCGGATTGGTTGCCAGCCGGAACTGTTCGATTGCAAGATCGTCCTTGCCGAGATCCCCCTCGCCTTTCCCCAGATAATAGTGCGCATCGTTGAGCGCCGGATCAAGGGTCAGCGCCCGCTCCAATAGCGGCACGCCATTGGCAGCGTCGTCGCGAATCACTCGCAAGCTCCCGAGTTTGTAGAGAGCTACGGCGTTGCTGGGGTCGATCTTGATCTCCTCGGCATAGGCATCATCCGCTTCCTGCAGTTTTCCCGCGGTCCAGCATGCGTCACCGAGCTCTTCATGCAGACCCGGCTCGAGCGGCGCCCCGGCGATGGCGAGACGGAATTCGCTAATTGCGTCGTCGGCTCGGAACGCCTCGGCGTCGGCCTGCGCAAGCACCTCATGAACTCGCCAGGAATCGGGAGCAAGCTTGAACATCGCTGCGTAACTCTCTTTGGATACCAGCAGGTGCGCTCTGCCCCGGTGATAGAGAATGTCCAGGTTTTTGGGATCAAGCACGGACGCTTTGTCCAGATCGGACGCAGCCGCATCCACTTTGTTCTGCGCTAACTCTACAACGCCAAGCCACATCCAGCCGGCTGCGTTCTTGGGTTCAAGCCGGGTCTCGCGCGTCAATTCGTCGTGCGCCGTAGACAGATGGTTCAGTTTGTAGTCCAAGATGCCGATGAAGAGCCGCACGGCGCGCAGACCGGGTTGCAACGATGCGGCTTTCTGAAGCGCGCTGAGCGCCTCTTCCAGTTGTCCACCCATTTCTAGTGCGAGGCCCAAATTGAAATATCCTTCCGGCGATCCAGGTTCACTCTGCAGATATGCTCGAAAATCACGAACGGCCTCGCTGGCGTCGTTTCTGCGCATGGCGGCGGTGCCTTGTTCGAACAAGGACTTGGTGCGGTCATCTTGTGTGATTGCGGGATGGCACAGCAGGGCGAGAGCCAAGGCGGTTACAAGGAGCCGCGAGGAATGACGGAACACGAACCTAAGCATAGCCGATCCGAGAAAGAAAAAGCAGGAATTAGCCGCAACGCATGATCTGCGACGACCTTCGGAATCTGATTAAGTGATCGCCCGGCAGGCGGTTGCATACGGCCTGCCGGGCGAGTGCCCCTCTCTGGAGACTTGGCCTCTCGGACGCCTATTCAGCTAGAAGCTAATTCGGAGCACTAATTGGCCGTTTCTCGGCCCAAGAAGAGTACTGCCAACCTGGCCGAAGTTCGTGTCCTGGACGCCGGAATCCGGTTTGTTGAACACATGTCGGTTGAATGCATTGAACAGCTCTCCACGGAAGTCCACCTTCACCCGTTCCGTGATCGCAAAGGTCTTGGCAATGCCGAAGTCCTCATCGTAGTAGGGGAAGGAACGTATGTCCGCAGAGTTGCGTGGCATATCGCCGAATACGTAGGGAATGTCGATCCCAGGAGCGGGGTTGGGGTCCGCAAAAGCACTACAGTTCCAGTAGCCGGTCGTGCATGCACCCGAGGTGTGATCGTAGCCGGTACCCCCCGTGTTGCTGAAGGCCAAGGGGTTGAATGTGCCCTGGCGGCGCACGGACTGCCCCGCGACACGGTCCGGGCGAATGCCATTGTCAAAGCCTGGAATGCCATTCGCTCCCCAGAAGCTGATCGGTTGGCCGCTCAAATAGCGAAGCACACCGCTGACTCTCCAGCCACCTACGATCGCGTTTACGGGCCTGGGAGCGCCCGCAAGGAATTGCTTGCCACGGCCAACCGGCAACTCGTAAATGAAGCTCGTGACAAAGTTGTTGGGAATGTCTTGGTTGCTTACCGCCTTTTCGCCTTTGAGGTCATAGGGATTCTGCGTTCCACCCTGGCTTTGCAGGGTGCTGTAATAAGGTTGGATGCTGTCAGCATCGGTGAGCGTCTTCGAGAAAGTGTAGGAAACCAGCACGTTCAGACCGTTATGGAAGCGGCGTTCCAGCTTGGCTTCCAGCGCGTCGTAACTGGACTGCCCCACGTTCTGCAGGTAGCTGTCCTCGTTGATGTAACCAACCTGCGGGAACGGGCGCAGCGCTTGCTCTACCGGTTCGGAGATTCCATACGTGCAGCCGGATGCGCACGAGAAGCCAGTATATGGCTGAATCGGAGGCGAGCTCCAGCCGTTGGGACAGGGCGCAACGGCCCACCACTGGAGACAGGTGCCCATGCTCAGAGCGCTCTGCGGGATGTCGTTCGGATACACGAGCAATCCATGCAGGTGCGTGGCGTGGTTACCGATGTATCCGAGAGAGAAATAGAGGTTGGGTTTGATTTGGAATTGGCTCTCCAGGTTCCACGATTCCACCATCGCCGGACGCCCATGGCTCTTTGCTACGTAGTCCACGGCTTGGCCATTGGACTGGGTTGGATCGAGGTTTGGAGTATTCGGCAGCAGGGGAAGCCCCGCATCGACCTGCGGACCTGAGAGAGGATCACCAGTGAAGAGGGTTTGGTTTGCTGTGAACCCTTGAAGCGTTCCCTGGCCGAAGTCCGCATAAACCAGCGGCCCATAGTAGATGCCGCCGCTGCCACGAAGGACAAACCTTTCGTGCAGGAATGAGGGCGACCAGGCTAATCCAACGCGAGGCTCGAAATCCTTGTAGTAAGTGTCGGCCCAGGTCTCGCCGACGTTTCCGTTGCGGCCAGCCCCATTTCCGGCAAAGACCAAAGCCCCCAAGTATCCGTTCGCCCCCGGATTGGGTGTGGTCGGGCTGAAGTCGGTTGTGTCGCCCTCCGCCTCGTGGCGCGGGGTGTCAAAACTCCATCGCAGGCCGAGATTGAGGGTTAGATTGGGCCTCAACTTCCAGTTGTCCTGTACGAAAAGCGCCGTAGTGTGAGAAATCCAGCGCGGAGCGTGAAGCTGTGTCAGTGCGTTTGCCGTACCGGCTTGACCAATGAGGAATGCAGCGAAGGAGTTGCCGTCGCGTCCCCAATACGTGGTGTCAGATGCCGTCTGGTTGTCCCAGAAGGTGAAGCACCCGGATGTGCCACTGCACGTGCCGCCGATTTTGCTGATAAAGGAATATTGGTGATACTGCGCCTCACCGCCGAAGTTGAAGCTGTGCGCGCCATGCTGCCAGTGAACGATGTCGTTCAGTGCAATCGTATTGTCCACATCTTGAGCGTCGTCGTTCTCTCCGAAGTTCGGATAAGGGCTGCCGATGAACACAAATCCAGGAAAGACTGGACCGGAGCCGTTGGCGATTCCCAACTGGCTATCCCAATTGGTACCCATTCGCGCGGCTGCCGACAGGTTATAGTTGTTGGAGCGGTTGGCGCCCAACGTCAAAGAATTAACCACGGTTGGGCTTAAAACCCAATCCCATCCGAGGCGAGTTAGCTTGGCAAACTGATCCACTGAGCCGCCGCCAGCTGAGGTGAGGGGTGGAGGTAGATTGGCGCCGTTGCCATTGTCGCTGTTTTCCCTGGCACTGAAGAAACCCCAGATCTTGTGGTTCTGCCCAAGGTTATGGTCGATGCGCAGGCTGTAAACTGTCTGCGCGATGCTGTCGGTTGTTCTGTAGACATAATTGTTGCCGGAGCCGGTAAGATTCGGGCTTGGCATGTACTTAAGAACTGCCTTGGCCACTTTGCTTTCGCGGCCGATGGGAATCTTGTTCAGAACGCCGTTGGCATCCTGGAACGGAACGGTGCGGCATCCGTTCTGCTCAATGGCGGGATCAAAAATTTCACCATAGTACAGCGGTGTCTTGCCGTCGCAGGCGGTTGCTTGGACTCCGTTCACCAGGATAGGGCCGCCAAGCGTAGACGAGAAATCGAAGTATTGGCCGTCGCTGCCGAGTTCGGCAGGGGTTGGAATATTCGAGGTGGGGGCAGCCCCCGTGTGATAGGACAGCCGTTCGAGGCTAAATAGGAAGAAGGTCTTGTCGTGACCGTTGTACACATGTGGTATCCGGAGTGGACCGCCCAGTGAACCACCGTAGTTGTTCTTGGTATCAGGCGGACGCTGGAGTAAGGCGCGCGTCGCTGCATCGGTAGCCATCGCCAAGTAACCATTGTTGAACCAGTTGTTGCCGTCAAGCACGGCATTCTTGTAATAATCGAAAACCGACCCGTGATACTCGTTGGTTCCGGAGCGTGTTTTATAGTTAGCCAATCCGCCGGTTGTTCTGCCGAATTCCGCTGACATGCCAGAGATGTCGACATGAAACTCCTGAATCGATTCCACCGAAGGGGCGACAATGTCAAACGAGCCCGAACCGTTCTGCATTCGGTTGGTCGTGATGCCATCTATCAGGTAGTCCGTTCCTTCAGTCTGACCGCCGGCGATCTTGGCCATTTGGAAGACGGACCCACCCGAAGATGTTCCGGGGCCGACGGCGCCCGGCACCAGAAACTCCAGCGAGGAAATCGAACGCAAGCTGCCCGTCACAGCCAGAGGAAGATTCTCAACCTGCTCAGGTTCGATGGAGGTGTCCACATTCGAGGTTTGCGTTTCGAGCGACAGCGATGCCACATCCACGGTGATCGTCTCGCTTATCGATCCCACATTAAGGGTAAAGTCCTGCCCCGAAACGGCTCCGATGGAGACAGTGATTTCGGTGGAAACCGCAGTCTTAAAACCTGTGGCAGCGATAGTGAGCTTATAGGCGCCTACGCGCAGCGACGGAAACACGTAGTAACCAGTCTGAGAGCTTACGGTCTTATAGCTCGTTCCACTGGCTGAGTCCGTGGCCGTGATTTGCACATTCGCGACCACGCCGCCGGATGGATCGGTGATGGTTCCGCTGATTGACCCTGTATCTAATTGCGCCATGGCAGGGAGCCCGACCAGAAGCACGACGATGAGAGCCGCGCATGAAGCCCAAGCGAGCCTCCGGTAGAGCTTAGGATAAAGGAACCAGCCAATTTCCCTTCGGACCAATTGATGCACTTGATGTGTCATAATCCCCCTCCAAGTAAACCCCGCGTATTGACAAGCTCGAGGTCTAAGTTTTGTAGCTGCATGCTCGTCAGTAATCGTTTTCTCGATACTGCCTAGTAGACCTTTCCAACCTCAATAACTTCAGGTGGTTCCCCATCACTTTCAACTTTTCAGCAAGCGTTTAATTCGAATTCCCTATCACCGGCCAATCGTTGACCCAAGTCAGCGACCTCACAAATAGGTAGTCCAACCCGTTCTGCGAAAGATTCAGAGCATGAAAAACAATCAGATCGCCGCCGGTAGCATCAATGTAGGCGGTCTGGCCGCCCGGAGCACTCCAAGTAATTCCGTCTCCCTGCAACAAGATCGTTCCGCCGCCAGCCGCCATATCGACACCATTTTGATCGAGGAATCGGCCATGGGGGCTGGTACCCCGACCGACCACGATTTTGTAGTCGCTCTGTGCCGGATTCATATCGCAGCAGTAGTCCCAGGAGACGAAGAGGTAGTAATAAGTACTGTTGTCCCGATGAACCAGCGAGGAGCCTTCGATCGGATCGTTGGTAACGCTGCTGGCCCGCTCGGCCAAATGGTACGTGGTTCCCCCCGATTGAATTTGCCCGGTGGCCGGATCGATCTGTTGTTGGTAGATTCCCGTCCAAAAACTTCCGTAAGTGAGCCAAACCGACCCGTCCGTGTCAACCAAAATGTTTGGGTCGATAGCGTTGAAGCTGTCGGCGGAGGAGGATTGCAAAATCAGGCCTTGATCGACCCAATCATAATTTGGACTTGTCGAATCAAGCGTGGAATTGGTCACGAGTCCAATTGCCGAAACGTTGGACCCAAAAGAAGAGACCGCATAATACAAGTGATAGCTGCCACTAAAATAGGAGATATCCGGCGCCCAGATCTCAGTTGCCTGAGGGACTGCTGAGGAAATCCACGACGGCAACGTACTGAAGACATATCCGCAGGCTGTCCATGCAATCTTATCCGTAGAGCAGCGAATGGGAATGAAATTGCCTTGACTTGCTGAAGCGTCGGTGGAGAAGACGTAGTACTTCGATCCCTCACGGATAATGCTCGGGTCATGGACGGGAGAGGTGTCGCCTGTGAATTCATAATTCGTCAGTGGACCAGCAGCAGCAATCACAACACTGAGACTCATGGTTGCCGAAGCTTCCGAAGAATCAGTAACCTCGGCAGTAAAGTCAAAGGTTGCTGGCGCTGTAGGCGTTCCTGAGATAACACCGCTGCTCGCCAGATTCAGTCCTTCGGGCAGCGCACCAGCGGACACCGACCACGTGTACCCGGACCCGCTGCCCCCAGTTGCCGCCAAAGTCGCCGAGTAGGCAACCCCAACGGTGCCACCCGTCAGAGAAGTCGTTGTGATACTCAGTGGAGGTGGAGGAGGAGAAGAGGAACCGCCGCCGCAACCCTGCGAGAGGCACAAGGTGAGAATGCAAGGCAGCCCGAAAAACCGATTTGTTGCACCGATAAGTATCCAAAAGCGGCGAAAGCTGCTGATCCGGAGTTGCAGTTGCCTCGACAGAAGCTCTCCAGACTTCTCGCTCAGGCAGCTTTCTTCAGAACGCAGCATGTACACCCCGTCACGATGGAACCGAGCACCGACGCTGTGAGGGACTCCCCAGTGCGGGAAGCCTAAGCTTCTCGCCGTCAGAGTACTGTTACTCGCTATCCTCGATGGCACACCAACTCACGGGAAACTCGCTACCTGCCAGTAAGCGTTTTCTGCACAGCCCCGAAACCACAAACTGTGCACGACTCTACGGTTTCTGCACCACGTTTCCGAGTAGCACACGGTGTGCAAACGGTAGGCTACCGTTAATTGTTATTTGAATTCTCTGCAACGGACCCTTTGATCAATCATCAGGACAATGGATGGGGCCCCTACCAGAAATAAACCGCCACTACGTGAGGGGGGCTGGCACCTGCATCGATAACAGATGTCTGCACAACCACTTGCATGTTCTTCTTCTCCCAGCCGGGAGGCGCCGTCCGCGCCAACTCGGACAAGTACTCAGGGCCGGAGACGAACTGCGCCGCTGCATCGGTGCCAGGTGCCGTAATTCCCGCCACACTGATTACCGAATGGCCGGTCTTTGAGTCTAGTAATCGGGTGACGACTCCAAAGTCCACGATTACTTCCTGGTGCACCCCCAGTTGGCAGAACCACTTTTTGTCCGGAGAGGTCCGGTCATGAATCCAGAGGATGCCGTCCCTCTCTTCAAACACGAAACGCAGGTCGGATGTCATTTCCATCGTCCACCGATTGCTGAACGCTCCAATCAGCACTGCAGGAGAGTTGCGAAGCTCATCGAATGACGATTCGTTACCAATCCTAATTTGGCTTGGCTTGCCCATCCGGCCTAATGCCTCGGAAATTCGAAAGGCTGCGTAAACGTCGCCTGAGACCAAACCGAAATCAGGGAAGGTGAGGATGTCCTTCCATAAGATCTTTTCATTTGGATCCAGAGGAAGCGGTTGGTTAAACCTCTCGACTTGTGTCTGGAAGGTGCCGGGATGGGTCTTTGCGTACTTGTCATATAGCGAGAAAGAAGGTCGATACAAAATGGGTTTGGGAAGACAAACAAGTACAGGTTGCGAAGTGGAAAAAACGGGGCCCCAAAACTGGTCCAGCGGAGATGGACGGGCCATCTTGCGATGGACAAAAGGAGAAACCAAAAGCGCGGCTAGTAACAGGTTGATGGCAATCGCCGTCCAGGCAAGCAGTTTCCACTTACTACTGGGCTCATCGCGCGGCAAAGGCTGAGTGTCAACTTCAACTGGCAACTCGATGGGAATGTGATGAAACTCGGGGACATAGGTTCCGACGGGAAGGTCGATTCGGACATCTGAGGACTTGGAAAACTCGTGATAATACTGCTCCAGTCGCCTCCGTACCTCGCCCGCCTGGACTCGAACAACCGAGTCATCCCCAGTGACATAATCGGCAGGGCGGTGAAACACCTCGGCCCCAATGCAGCGCTCTTTCAGGAGTTCGTCGTGCCCATCAAGCTTGTGGTGCACGACGAAGGAGAGGAACTGTTTACTTCGGGTACTAGTCCGGAACGCAGGACTGTTGAGTATCTTCTCTAGTTCCCGGAGAACTGCCTCCCGATCTGCGCCGTCGAGGCTTGATTGCTCCTTCTGCGAACCCACAATGTTATCGTCAACCGCCATAAGTCTTCAGTCTTTTTGCTATTTCTGGCCCAACGCTTGCCTATCTTTATCACCTCATGCATGGGATGTCTAGAATCATGACCAGTTTCGCACTACCTGCCTCGCGCATCCTAGCCACATGCACCACACGCTTTTGAAACCCAGTGGTCGGAATCAAGAACTCACCGTTAGACACCGTGTACTACTCGAAAACTTCCAGACCTAAGGTTTAAATGGGTTATGACATTGAGGAGGCACCCACTTGCACGTACCGCGGCATGGCTCTCCTTCGGTGCACTCGAAAACCAAAAGCTTGCCGCAAGACGTCGTGGTGGAAAACGATTCACAGACATAACGGATGACGAGCGAGAGAGGAGTCGATTGGGCGCGCCTTTTGATGTGGCGTCGTGGCTCTCTTTGTCTTGCACAAACTCTGCAGCAGAGTTTGTTCCGGCTTGCATTATCGATGTGACCAGTGGGTGGGGAGTCATGCTGGGTGTCCAGACGATCCAAGCCGGCGACACAGTATGGCCCGCGGAGAATTCAGCCGTGAATCCTCACCTTCGTCCGGTTTTCTCTGGAAGCGACTCGGATGTCGAGCTCGACTCTAACACGAATTCGGTGTCTCCCACTTGAAACGGTAGAGCCTTAGGATCAGGGCCAAGATCGGGAGGTCGTCCAAAAGCGTATGCAACGTGCCTCAAGGGCTGTCAACAAGGAGACCGTTGATATCCGAGAAATCGCCAAAAGGGCGGGAGTTTCCACGGCGACCGTATCTCGGGCCATCAACCGCGTGCCCACTGTGAATTCCCATCTGGCAAAGCGCGTCTGGAGAGCTGTCGATGAACTTGGATACTACCCGAATACTCAGGCTCGCGCGTTAGTGTCTGGGAAAAGCAAGATCTTCGGTCTAATCGTCTCTGAGATCACGAATCCGTTCTTTCCCGAAATCGTTCAAGCGTTTGAGAGTGTTGCGGTTCAGCATCACTACGAGATCCTCCTCACGTCGACAGTGCATAACCCGAAACTTATGGAGAGCGCGGTTCGCCGCATGATTGAGCGGCGCGTCGACGGTATTGCAGTGATGACGTTTGGCATGGAAGAGTTGCTCCTGGATGACCCGAATTTGCGTGGCGTGCCTCTCGTTTTCGTCGATGTCGGCCCGTCCCGTCCGCACGTAAGCAACATACACATCGACTATTTGCATGGTATTCGCCAAGCTGTACAACACCTGGCAGCCTTGCGTCATAAGCGGATCGCCTTCGTCACCGGCCCTCTCGGTCTGAAGTCTGCCATTGCACGAAGAGATGCTTTCCTGCACTCGGTACAGGAGATTGGGCTCACTCTCGATACACTCCTGGTTGTTGAGGGGGACCACACCATGGAAGGAGGGATGACAGTTGCCGCAGATCTGCTGAAACTTCCTAACAAGCCCACAGCTGTTCTCTGCTCCAACGACATGACTGCCATTGGGGTCATGAGGATGAGCTACGAGGAGGGAATCGTCATTCCGCGTGACTTATCGGTCGTTGGATTCGACGACGTGCGGCTCGCACAATTCATGTTGCCGCCTCTGACAACTGTGCAGATGTCCCAAACAGATCTTGCTAACTCGGCGTTCAAGGCGCTCTTTGCTGAGGCAAACCGCAAGGTTCCTGCATCGCACGGGGTCGAATATACTTTGCGAACCGATTTGGTACTGCGGAAGTCAACAACCCTTGCCCCGCACCACGGAATTCGATCTGCTGGCGGTGATTCTTGAATTCCGCCTCAAGTCGTGCACAACAAGGTGGCAGCGTCCAAGCCCATTGCGCATCCTGCATTCTGTGGCAAGGACAGTGGAGTTTATGTTCATCATCGAATGGAAAAGATCACTTCACGTCTCTTGGAGAATCAATATGAGAATCGGAATTGTAATCCTGCATGTTTGTGTCGCATTGTTTGTTATTCCGGCATCGGAAACGGCTACGTGTGGACAAGAAATGGCGGCCCGTCCTCCTCACGTTATGAGTGTCGACGGGGATGTCGAGGGAACCCATGACCCTTCCATTATCAAAGAAGACCACAATTGGTATCTGTTTGGGACGGCTACCGGACCCAGGCGGGATGGCGAATTGCCGCTTCGCTGCTCCCCAGACCTTCATCACTGGAGCACATGCGGTTACGTCTTGCCCGCCATCCCTGAGTGGATTCGCAAAGAAAGCCCGGAGACAAAGGAACTGTGGGCGCCGGACATCTCCTACTTCGACGGGCAATACCATCTCTATTACGCTTTCTCCGCTTTCGGCAAGAACACCTCGGGCATTGCGTTGCTGACCAACACGACCTTGGATCCGAAAAGTCCGCAGTTTCGTTGGGTGGATCAGGGGCTCGTGCTGCGATCCACTGCAGAAGATGATTTCAATGCAATTGATCCAAATTTGGTCTTGGACGGCACCGGACAGGCGTGGCTGGCGTTCGGCAGCTTTTGGGGCGGGATCAAGATGCGAAAGCTTGATCGCAGAACCGGCAAGCTATCGATTGAAGATACTCGGCTCTATTCTTTGGCCAGCCGGGAACGTCCAGACAATCCTGTCTCCGCTCCTCCAGGTTTGCCACCTGATTGGCAGGCGATCGAGGCACCCTTTATTGTTCATCATGGTGACTACTACTATCTTTTTGTCTCCTTTGATCTTTGCTGCCGCGGCACAAAGAGCAATTACCGCACGATGGTTGGCCGTTCTCTGAACGTGACCGGTCCTTACGTGGATGAAAGAGGAAAAGCAATGATGGAGGGAGGGGGAAGCCCGCTGTTGCTGGGCAACAGCAAGTGGATTGGACCAGGAGGCGAATCCGTGCGTATGGGGGAGGATGAAGACATCATCGTGTATCACGCTTATGACGCGAGGACAGGAGTCCCTTCACTGCAGATCTCGACACTTACTTGGACGGACGGTTGGCCGCATGCCGCGCTTGACGGCGACGCCTCACTGGCAAAATAAAGACTGAAAAACGCGACCAGAGGTGCCTTTGTGATTGACAACCTGATTTGGACCGCCTTGGATACTTTCATGAATCGTCGGCAACCGAACCAGAAATGACCCTAAAAGTACTCGATGAGCAGCTGAGGCCTCTCCCTCTTGACCGCTCGGCCAGAATACAATCGAGGTAGAACAGTACTCACCCTCCGCCGGATGTGTAATCGGCAGGGCGTACATGCGATCCGGTTGGCACCTTTGGCGATTTCGCCCGGATCACGGGGAAACCGGAAGTGATACGACGGTTTACAAACCGGTGAGGCCCTTTGGAAGCGAAACTAGATTCTTACATTGCCACGGTGGGGTTCTCGGGTTGTGCTGCAGCTTCGAACACAGTCTTGCACCTATGTGCCAACCCCTTCGCCGGTCGAAAAAAAACAAAAGACCTCTCGAGTTCTTGGCGAATAGAGATTTCTAAAGGTCAAGAGTTGTTAGACAAGTTTGAAATTAGTTCGTAAAACCGCCTGTTTCTAACCGATAGATGCGGTGAACTTTAGAGCGGTAGCTACTTGTCTCAGCGGTTGGCACGTTACCAGGAGGTCGTCTGCTCTTTCGTTGCTTGCAAGTTATTGAATTTAAAAGAAGTGGTCGGGGCGAGTGGATTTGAACCACCGACCTCCTGGTCCCGAACCAGGCGCTCTAGCCAGGCTGAG
>Ga0209415_10006683_pt1 | contig 20384 bp, 19 predicted proteins | sample PeaSoiSIISIP2007_FD_187696 | JGI IMG/M metagenome (GOLD analysis project Ga0209415, IMG submission 187696) | Peat soil microbial communities from Weissenstadt, Germany - SII-SIP-2007 (SPAdes) (version 2) | ecosystem: Environmental > Terrestrial > Soil > Wetlands > Peat | place: Germany...
GAGAAAGACAATTCCTCCAAAGTGAAATGCTCTGAGATTTTCATGGGATCTTGTTTCAGTGCTGGTTTCCGAGGTTGACTGCAAACACATCCCCGCGCTGGTTCTGCGGGCCCACGTCCTGCCACACAATGCCGTTCGGGCAACTCGCCGAATATGGCAGCGCCGGATTGATAACATCGGGGTTCGCATTGGGATTGAAACTATCGCAAACCGTATCTCCGGCCGAGGTAGTGAGATTGACCGTGGCTCCTGATGTGCCGCCCGTCTGTTGCGTGGAGGCAGAAAGAGTTACTTGTCCGCTGTTCTGGAAACTGGCAATCGTCGTATAAAGCGGAGTCGTACCTGCTGCATTTCCAGCGCCCGAGATTGAGATTGCTTGGCCGACCTGGGTGGACAGAAACGGGTTACTCGTAGAAGTCAGAACAGCCGACCCGGCGCTCATTGCACCGTTGGCCGCCAATTTCGTAGTCCCCGGCGGATTCGTGCTTGCAAAGCACGAGACAGTTTCGCATTGCGGCTGCCCTCCAGCTAAGGCCGAACTGGGGCCGGACGTCCCGGTCCCGTTGACGGCGATTGCCTGAAATACATCGTCGATCTGACCGCCCCCGCTGGTCCCTTCGATTGGATTGATGAGGTTTCCCACGGTGTAGGGCGTAAGCGGCTGCCACGGCAATCCGCAGAAACTTGTCGGCGAAGCCGGGACTGGCGTAACCGGTAGCTGCCCCAGGAATCCATTCGAGTTGACGACCGGCAGCGATCCATCCATGGAGCCATTCTGGCAGTTCCAGTCGCTCGACCAGAACAGCCAGTTCGCATCCTGCGAATATTCGCTGATCTGAAATTGAGTAGAGAAAGTCGAGCTTGTGCCAGTCGCGAAGGTGTGGTTGAATTGCCAAACATTACCCACACTCGTCGATGGAAGTGTGTAGGATGCGGGAGGAGCGTAATCCGCCGGATAAGTCGGGGACGTTTGATAGCATGTTTCCATGTTTTGCCATGCGTTGAACGCCGGCCCCAAGGTAGCATAGTTGTAAGAAGTCCCGCACGCTGGATAAGTGTCCGTACCGGGATCGCCCACCCAGCTAAGATGAGAATCGAGTATTTCCGATAAGTTGCAGTCGGGACTCTTTATCCCGGTCCCTGAAGTAACATAGCACCCGGGCGGAATCGTCTGTTGAGTCGACTGGCTCGCGAGAGGATTTAGATAGACGCTGAAAGAAGGCGAGTAGCCTACGCCGGGTCCAAACCCGCCCGCCCCATAATTCCCCTGCGCGTTGTTAGCGTTGTAGACCCCTATAAATACGCCGGCCGTGTACCCCCATCCGGAGCTGTTGAACGCCACCATCTTGTTCGCACCGATGGCCCAGTGATTCATACCTGCATACGTAAACTGAAACGACTTAACACCATCAAAGTTCGCGGATGTTGTTTGCCATAGCCCAAAGTGTGAGAGAGAAGCACAAGCCGGATAAACATCGGCCTGATTGGTGAAAACGGCGTATAACCCGTTGCTGCTCAGTTTAAGATTGTGGATATAGAATGGACATGCTTGTCCCGTACCGAGAGGATTGGAAAATGCCGTCAGAGTTCCTACGGTAGTCGCGGTCCTCGGGCACGCGAATCCTGACCCGGAGCTGCAGGACCAGTCTGTCCAGATTCCGGTCAATGTGTTCAGGAGGTGATAGACGTCGCTAACTGCGTCATACTCCAATCCCCACACTCCCGTTCCCTGATCTGCAGTGTACTTTGAATACGTCGGCGCGGCCCCGTAGGAGTTAGTGGAAAGCGCAATCCCGTACTTTGATGCGTACCCACCATATGCCGTATCTCTGCTGATTCCCCCAATCGCGCGCCACAGCTGGCCTCCGTTGGCGATCGGGTAACTCGGTCCTACGTTCGTCCACACAAGTCCATGGCCATCGCTTACGGAGGACGACATGACGTCCGGATGACCCGTCAGGGCGATGGCGGCCGATCCCGTCACGGTGGAAAGCGCAGTAGTCGCGAGCGTCACTTGCCCTGCATTCTGGTAGCTCAGAATCGTGGTGTAAAGAGGCGTTGTCCCGGCGCTGTTGCCGGCTGCCGAGACCATGATTGCCTGCCCCACTGACGACGCGGTGAATGGATTGCTTGGAGAAGTAAGAACTGCCGCTCCAGAAGTTATCGACCCATTCGTGGCCAGGGTCAAGGGCGTGGGAACCCATTGGAAAGCGGAGCCGGCGGATGTTCCGGCAGTGCCGGTGTTCTGATATACGAACTGGGCAACACTGTTTGTGCCGCGCCACTGCAAAGTCGATGGGGCGGCCTCGTTGACGATGTCGTTCTTGCAAGGCGAACCACTGAAGAAAGATGTCGCGAGCGTCCCGTTCGTGCTGCCGCCCACAATCGCGCGATACATACACGTTCCGGCGCCTCCCGGAACAATGATGTCTCCAGGGTTGTACGTCGTGGAAGCGGTGTAAGCGAGGTACTCGGCATTACTCGATCCGGGGACGTTAAGCACATGCGTGACGTAGGCACCGTACCCGTAGAAAGTATTCGGAGCCCAGTCTGGGGCCTTTGAGCCAAGCGGCAGCCCATACTGGAAATCGACCAGCGCAGAACCGACGCTGTAAGATCCTGTAGCCGGATTGATTACATATGGAGTCACCGTGGTCGGTGTGGAAATGTCGTACGTGTCATTGCCGAATGTGTAGACCACCGTCGGATCAGTGAGTGAGAAGCTGAGCGAGCCGAAGTCGTTAACCGGACAGTTGCTGGTGCAGGACCCGCCAGATAACTGCCCCGTGGTAATGAAGATTCCCGATGACGGCGCGGTTCCGCTCCACCCGCCCGGCGGCGTGCCGCAATGCCCCTGGTTCGGGCCGCTCGTGTTGAATATGCAGATCAAGCCAGCCGAGTTTTGGTCAACGCGTATCAGGCTCGTGTTGGTGTTGGTGAGCGTGAACACGCCAGACCCGCCCATCCCCGCTGTGAAATTCGCGTTGGGTCTTCCGTAGGCGCTAATGGTGTCCGTAATCCGGGTGATGGGGCTCAGCAGTGCCGAATTGCTGAATGTCGATCCGTCGAAATTCGTATGCCCAAGGTACGACGTGTCGTACGCGGTGGCGTTGTTGTTTGTAGGTCCACCGAAATTCGGCACCGTTCCCCACGGGACAATGTCGGCGCCGGTGTAGGCGCAAAAATTGGGTGCTGGGCAACTGCTGCCGCTCGACGCTATATAAGTAGCAGGCCCGGAATGTGCCCCGGGTCCCGAGTACGCCGCTTGCCCGAAGGCCGGGAGGCAGGAAAACACAACCGCCAAGAACTTCTTCATCGCTCGCTCCACAAGAATTTGCATCTCCCCACCGGGGCGTTCTTTCTGCAATGACGCAAAGGCTTACGTCGGCGCCTGCGCTCAGTCCCTCCGAAGCTTCGCTATAATGTCTGTTTGCTCTTACCCCGTCACTTGCGCAGGGCTTCATGGAAAGGGAACTATGCCGACTGATGTAGTCATGCCCCAGATGGGCGAATCAATTTTCGAAGGAACCATCACCAAGTGGTTGAAAAAGCCTGGCGACAAGGTCCAGCGGGATGAACCTCTGTTCGAGATTTCCACCGACAAGGTCGATGCCGAAATCCCCGCGCCCGCCAGCGGTATCCTTCAGGAGATTAAGGTTTCCGAGGGCAACACGGTTCAGGTCAACACCGTCGTGGGCGTAATCGGCGAAGGCAACGGTGCGTCCTCCCCTGCCCCAGCCAAGGCTGCGGCGGCTGCTCCCGTTCAAGCGGCTCCAGCACCGCAACCGAGAGTAGCTCCTGTTCCGCCGCCCCCCGCCGCCAGCGTACCTGGGGACGAAGAAGATTCCGACGTTCGCTCTTCACCGCTCGTCCGCAAGCTCGCTCGCGAACACAATGTCGACCTCGCAAGAGTAAGCGGTACCGGCACCGGCGGCCGCGTCACTAAGCAAGATGTTCTCGATTTCGTCGATCGTCGCGCGGCTGCTCCGGTTGCGGCGCCAGCGCCCCGGCAAGCCTCCGTCCCCGCACCGGCCGTCATCCCCGGCGATTTGGTGCCGATGTCCCAAATGCGCAAAATCATCGCGCAGCGCATGATCGAGTCGCGCCGCACCAGCGCTCACGTCCATTGCATGTTTGAAGTGGACTTAACACGCATCGTCAATTTACGGAACAAGCTGAAGGCTGGTTTCGAGCAGCGCTACGGCGCCCGTCTCACGTTCATGCCGTTCTTTGTGCGCGCCGCCATCATCGCATTGCAGCAATATCCCATCGTCAACAGCTCGCTCGAAGGCGACAACATCCGCTACCACAAGCACGTCAATGCTGGCATCGCCGTCGCCCTCGATTGGGGACTCATCGTCCCCGTGCTCAAGAACGCCGACGAACTCAACTTCCTCGGATTGCAGCGCGGCATCACCGACCTCGGCGAGCGCGCCCGTTCCAAAAAGCTCATGCCGGCGGATGTCGAAGGTGCAACTTTCACCATCACCAATCCCGGCCAGTTTGGCGCCGTCTTCGGCTTGCCCATTATCAATCAGCCGAACCTTGCCATCATGGGCGTCGGCGGAATCACCAAACAGCCCATGGTAATCACCGACAAAGACGGTGCCGATTCCATCGCTATCCGTTCCGTCGTTCACCTTACGCTTGGCTACGACCATCGCATCATCGACGGCGCCCTTGCCGACCGGTTTATGCTGGCCGTGAAGACGGCGCTAGAAAGTTGGAGCGAAGAAGTCGGCTAACCGAAAATCAGGTTATCGGTTGATAGGACCAGTCATCTAATTTCAAATGCAAAGCCTTTGACTTTCAATCACCCGATGACCCGATCTCTTCAAACCAGCGGCGTTTCCCCGAGCAACAACGCGCCGTCTTCCGACCGTTCGATGAAATATCGAGCCACGTCGTCGCGCAATCCAGGTTTGTTTCCCGTCCAGCGCCACAATCCCTGATAATCTCGCGCGATGTCGGTCGCGGGGTTAAACCCCCACTTTTGCAGAAGCGCCCAACGCTCTCCATAGGCGCGGAGCGCCTTACTGCCGTGAAAGGCATGCGTTGCGAAGTTGTCGATGCATCCCATTGGGGATCGGCCCTCGACACGGTTCAGTTTCGCCGCGTGCGCTTGCCAATTGAGGACAGCTTCCACGTACGGCCCCGTACACCGCTTCATCTCCGCCGCCACGTTCGTCGCCTGCACCAGCCCGAAAGCTTGATGCCAGTCCGCGCTCCCCAGGACGCACGTGTCCAGCATCCCACCCACCGTCTCGAAAGCATCCCGCCGCCACGACCACGCTCCTCCGGTCGCTCCCGGCGCATGGCCAAATGGAAAAGCTTCTGACGCTTCGATCGGTGCGTAGTAAGTATCCGCTCCTCCGAGTCGCGCTCGCCGGGAACGAGAATTCAAGAATTCACTCTGATGCAGATAGTTCCAGGCAAAACTCGTGCTCATGCGATAAGGGCGATAGCCAAGGTGGCTTGTCGCCGTTTCACCCGTTAGATCGGCATACGTGCTGAACAACTGAACAAAGCTATGGTGCTGAAGCATGTGGATTGCCTCCAGCGCCCAGTCATATCGCGTAAAGTGGAAGTCGCCGTCCACATAGCCGCCATATTGCCAGTCCGGAGGAAACCTTCGCACGCCCTCATTAATAGCGCATTCCTTGATCCAAAGGCTCGAATCCGTGCGCAGTTGCAAATCGAGCGGATTGTCGGCGCTCGTGACTTCATGCGGCCGATCGCCAAACGCAACCTCGACCACGTGCAGCACCACGTTCGGACTGCTCTCGATATGAAACCGAAAATCATGGAAAGCATCCCGTCTCCTCTGCCAGCGATACGGGTTCGAATACACCGAAACGATATATAGCTTCTGAGTCTCGGAGTACTCCACCAACTCGCGATGAACATTTGGATGCTTGAAAATCACGACCACTCTCCTCGATCTTCTGTTGGCGGCGTTCGCTGGATGTTCCCTGATCGGATCTGCCTATCGGGCCATCGGGGGTCCCAAGGTTTTGATTGTTGTCATCAGACGGCCCGATCGCCGTAATTCCTCATTTCCAGAAATGCAACACCACCTGCACCACAATCAGCACAAAAGCCACCATCGAAGCATAGGCCGCGGTTCTTCCCGTTTGCTCCCCGCGAATGATTTCCAGGGCCTTCACCCGCTCCGCCAAAGCGCCGTGCTCACGGTCATACATTTCACGCCGAACATATTCCGTGCGCTCTCGGTTGATTTGCTCGCGGAAATTGTTCATCTCTGCCAGACGGTAATCGAGGACCTCATTCGCTTTTGCGATTTTGGCGTCTCCGGCTGCATGACGCAGGTCCTCCGCTCGCAGCTGCGCCTCTTGTAGGCCATCGCGGTGTCGGAACTCAGCCTCCATCGACCTCCGCTCGGCTTCCAGGGCCCGGTCAATGAATTGAGCCAACGGCAGCCGGACCAGCGGACTTGTACGCGAATCGTTCTCGCTCATTTACTACCCCTTTGTAGATTTCATCGGTCGAATTTGTTCATAGAGGATAGTCAACGTGCAATGCCGTCGAATACCGCGAGTACTTCGGCGGCGTGCTGTTGTCATAACTCCTCAGGAAATAAGTCTGTGCCCGCGCGTACCGTGTGAGCGTAAAGCTGCTGCTCGTGAAACGGCCCACCAGGTTGCCGTTATAACCATTTCCCCAGCCCTGGTCGGAGTACCGGGCTTCGATACCGCTGCCCGCCGGGGGAGTCCATCCCGCGTCTATCGTCACCGTCGTGGAAGTCACATTCGTCGCCTCCGCGTCGGTAAGGTCCGCAAGATAGTAGTTCCCTACCTCGGTCATATCAATCGGTGTCAGTACCTGTGTCTGTTTCACCAGCGCCGTCACAAAAGCAAATGCCAGTGCGGGATCTCCAGCATCCACAAATCGCAAGGTGTAGCGGCTGTTCTCCCTGGCGATGTCCAGAATCTCTAAATCCACTTCTCGCACGATCGCGGCGAACGATGCCATTCGCGACGGAACATTCACCGCCAGCCCGTCCCCCGGAAAAATGTCGGCCGCCCCGCCCGGCAGGAATTGACTCCATGCCTGGTACTCCCCACGCCATCCCTGCCCGGTGTCGTCCAGCAAAGCCAGCGCCCCAACTTCGCAATCGGACGAGGTCCGGGCAACCGGCATCCCAATCTCCCGCACGCTCCCACGGACGCCGTCGTCATTGCCGCGCTGATGGGCCGCAATGCTCGCTGAATTGATCACTCGTGCCAGTGCATGGCTCTGGCCGCGATAACTCACCGCAATCAACTCATTCGCCACCGGTATGTACTCCGGATAAAATTCCAGCGCGGGCGTGCTCGAAATTTGACATTCGGCGCCCTCCAGCAGCGATCCCGTCAAGACGGTGGTCGTATCTTCCCCAGGCAGAGTGCTGCGCACCACGGCATCGACCGGCAGCCAGAGGAACGTGAACGCCACCGAACACTGAAGGTTGCCGGCATTGATGACCGCGTACGTACAAAATCCAGGTGTGTTCGAAATGACGCCGTCATAGAGCACCGTGGCGGGTGCAATCTGCGTCGCGGGATTCGTCGGGTCAATATCGTGCACCGCGAGCACAACCCTTACATCGCAAGCGATTGCGTCTCCGCCCCGCGCCGCTCCCGACGGATGCAGCGAAGAGTGGAACACCTGCCCCATTCGGTAAATCTCTGTCGGATACAGTTGTGTTGTGAACACGTAGTGGTGCCCGGGCTGGGTACTGATCGTCGTGCCCGTGACCGAGCCTTCGACCAACGCCTGAAGGTTGCAGTTCGCTCCCACGGGCGTTACCCGAAAGCCCGCCAGACAGTCCGCGATAGAAACCGCGCCGGTATAAAGTCCGCCGATCACTCCCTCCGACGCTCCATTGAACACGACGTCTCCGTGCTCCAGCATCGTGGCCCCACCCAGTTCGATCTTCTCGATGAAGCTCAGGAGCGTCTGCCCATCGACTCCGGTTCCGCCCGCGACCTGTAGCTGGCTGTTGCTCACACTAATCACGCCAAGCGGATCGGTCACGGTCCAATGGGTCGGGTCCAACTCCGCATAAATCTCATCGAGAATTGTGCGGTTATACAACGCAACCTGGCTGCTCCGCGTGAACGGCTTCTGCGACATGTAGAACTTGGTTGTGTACCCATCGCCGACGAAGTAATCCTTGACATGCGCACTCGGCTCCAGTGGTCCGAGGATCGTCAAGTCATTGACCAACCGGTCCACGCTTTGCAATTGCAGATCGCCAGGGGAAAACGCGACTGCGTCCTCCGCCAATGCGTATGTGTTTGTCGCCAACGGTGCAAAAAATAATTTGCTATTGTCGTCCCGGTAAGCGCAGCGTGCCGAAAGCGCAATCTCCGCCGCCGATGCGGACCACTTCTTCGCCGGGTTGACACTGAAGTACGGAATCGCATCTCCCGGTTCCACGCCGCTCATATCAAACCATCCCGGCAACGCCTCCGCCGTCAACTGCTGGAGCGCGTCACCCGCGTTCCGGTCCACGAATGGGGGATGCGGGGGTGGCGCCTTCTGGTCCATCAGCATCACGTCACTCAGCGCGTCGACCTCGTACCGGTAAGTCAACCCGCGATCGGCCCAGCCCAGATACTGATATGTAGGTGCCTGCACAATGTAACCGGCAAATAGGTCGTTCCCGTTGTTCAAAGTCAGCGTAACGCGCCCGCCAATCACCGGCGCCGCCAAACTTCCCGCTTCGGCGACCAGCCCGAATTTCAATTCGGCCGGATTGTTCAGCTTGCGTACCAGGCTCGGATTCTTGCCCGAATCCACAAATGCCGTGTAGTCCTGCGCCCCCAGCCCGTCGAGGTTGTCAATCAGTAATTTCATGGCGATAAGAAGACTCCGGCGCTCCGTCCCTGTCTGTCCCCTCTGTGGGTCAAATGTCTTGCTCAGTAAACCGCTGCTCCCGCCGCCGGGAAATAACTCCGGTAACACAGCACCACCGCTCCATCGTTGCTATCCACGGTTGGCAGCGCCGTAAACGACGCCTGCAAAGCCAATTCTCCGATCGGCTTTTGAATCTCGACTAGGGTTTCCCGTACCCATTCCGCCTTAACCGTGCACGGACTCAAAATCGGATAAAAGAAACACACCCGTCCGCCGGATTCCTCTTCCGCCACAAATAACCCCGACCACTGTTGTAGAAACGCGCCGCCCTCGCGGTCCACAAAAGCCACCACCTTCTGCACCGAAGCCCCACTGGGAGGCATGCCCCCTGGCAAAGCCTGCGTTAGCAGTAGTGACGTCGCCGTCGCCAGCGCAACCCGGCCCACGTTGAACGTCACTCGCCGCACATAGTTGGCGTCCCGCTGAACCGCCTCTGGATCCTGTACATACGCGCCCGCGATGCCGGTGCCCACATAGCCGACTTGTTGCGCGTAATCCACATCGCATGCCACCAGGTCTCCGGGCTGGAATCCGGCGATCGCCCCTGCTCCCAATACCAGTTCCCCAGCAGTTGAGCCCGCCAGCAAAGGCACGGCTGGCAGAGCAATTCCCCCGGACGCTTCCGGCGATGCGCTCGGGTCCGTCGCCAGCACATTCATGTGCTCTGCCCCTCCCGCCAGCGCCATCTGCAACTTTCCCCAGTCGCGAAACTCGAAATCAATCCGCGCTCCCAATGCGTGCCGCGCCTGTGCCGACGCCGCGCCCGCTGTCCCACCGATCAAGGCTTCAATCTGCGATGTGCTCGTGCGTTGAAAATTTTCAATCCATCCCAAATCAATCCAGGGCGCCGGCGGCGCGTCCAGTTGGAAGCCGCTATTCTTCGAGGGGTCAAAAATTGCCGTCGGCCCGTTCACCCTGTCTACGGGCGCGAAGTAAGCGCGGGTCTGTCGCGCAATTGGCCGCAACCCAGCCCGCGTCACGCTACCACCTCGGGCAGAAAGAAATAAATCCTCAACTGCGCATACCGGTCTACTCGTGCTGTTCCCGCGTTCCTCTGCTGTTTCTGGATCGAGAGATCTCCCGGCGCATCTCCCATCTCCGGCGCTGTCCAGAAAATTCCCGATCCCAAGTCCGCGCTTGGACTCTGGCTGTAGTCCTGCATCTCGGTGTGCGGAGGCTCGCAGATTCCCAGTAACTCTCTATCCATCTCCGCCAAAACGCGCCCGCGATCCACCCCGGTTCCGCCGCTACCTTCGCTCGAATACCAGATGTGGCAATCCACGCCCAGCATTGGCCGCGAGCTCTCCGCAATTAGGATGTCGCCGAAATCCAGGTAAAATGCTCCCGGCTGCGCTTCCACAAAACGCGGTTCCATGTTTTCGCGGACCACGATCGCCGGCACCGTGACTCCGTCAATCACCATCGTTCGCGCCGGATTCAACGCCGCCAGCCGCTCTCTCAGCGCCACATAAAAGCTGTCCTTCGCCGCTTGCATATCTCTCCAGTTAGTTCGTATAAGTCCAGCCCTGGTTCCAACAATTGACATCTGATTCTGAGAACTGAGAACTGAGAACTGAGAACTGAGAACCGAAAACTGAAAACTGAGAACTGAAAGCTGATAGCCTAAGCCACGGCCGCAACTCGGTAGAGATACGTCACACCGCCCAGCCGTTCGACGGCGAACCCCTCAATGTGGAACACCTCTCCGCAATACACCAGTCCCAGCGCCGTCTCGAACAGCACTTCCGCCGAAGCCACGTTACGTTGGCTCACCTGCTCCGCCATCGCCGCCTGTCCCACCAGCAATTCGATTCGCCGCCGCGGACCGTTGTTCTCCGCCGTTAGCTCAATCACCACCACCGGTGCAATCAACACCTGCTCAACTCCCGGATCTACCAGGCCGAGCTGCGCCGTCGGATCCGCCGGCAGTCCCGCTGCGGCAAATAGCAGGATCACCTTCACGCCGCCCATGGTTTGCAGCATCGCATCCGCTGCCCTTGCCGCTGCTGCTCCGGAAATCCCAGTCATCGTCATCCCACTTTCTGCGCCACGTAGGGCGCCAGCAGCGACTGCACCGTTTCATCCAGCAGCGTGTCCGCGAAGTACCACAGTTGCATTTTGTCGGGAAGCACATTTCGCTTTACATTCAGCGCCGGAGTGGCCTGCGCGTTCCTTACCAATTGAGCGCATGCCACTTTGACCGCGTCGGGAAACGGATCGAGCCCGGCCGTATACACAATCTCGATCTCCGTGAAAGCCCACCCCAGCACATTCACCGGAAGCGTCACTTCCCCCGTCTCCGGAAATACATCCAGGTCCGCTACGTTCAACTCCGCCCATGTTCCCGGAATGCCGAACGCCAGCGCCGCATCCCACAAGTCCGCCTCGTACTCCAACGCCCCCCGCCGTGGTGTCGCATAGCGAGCGCGCGCCGAAACAATAGGTGATGTTGCCGGCGCCATAGGATTCAACGGCAAGTAGGTAAGCCGCACCGGCCTTTCCCCGTTCTCCGTTCGCAATCTCTCCGTGTACTGTGCGATTGCCAGCGTGGTCCTCTGGCAATGCGCATCCACCATCGCCGATGCTGCCGTCACCCACGCCAGTGCAGTCGTTGTTTCCAGCCCATACGCTTCATATTCCGATGGTTGCAAGTAATTCATGATCGCTTCCCAATCCTCGGTCGCTGCATCAGGGTCGTCGGATCTCGGCTCCCCGTCCTTCCGTGGATCAGCGTCACGAGAACTGAGAACCGAGAACCGACGACTCGTCTTACCGGTTTACTTTCACTTCGTAGTGCGCGTACGACGCCCCCTTCACCACCACGCCGCCGAACTTGACCACAACGCTTTGCGTCAGCAGTGAACTCGGCAGGCCCAGCTTGAACACCCGTGGATTCGGGTCGGTCAGCCAGTGGTACTCGATCATGTCCTCGGTCACGATGTAGGCCGGTAACACCGCGCTGCCACTTCCAGGTGTGCCCGTGTAAGGAAGGGTCCACTCTGGAATCAGTGGCAAGTCGCCGGCTTGCGTGCTCAAGGTCTTTACGGTTAGCCCGCCCGTGATCTGCGAAGTCGAGAGCACCACGTTGAACTCCGCCTTCATCTCGCGGTCGATCAGGTCAAGCAGCACCGGATTCGCGTAGATCGCCGTCGGTCGCACCTCGAACGACGAACTCGACACCATCTGCGCAATGGTGCTCTTGAGTCCGTCCACAATGCTGGCTGTGGTTGCGATGGTCGTGCTGTTGCCCCCCGCTTCGATCTGCCCGATGGCGCCGAAATATTGCGGCGTCGTCGGATCGCTCAACGAGGTGTCGTTGCCGTTCCACAGCGCCACGTCGTGAGTGCGCAGAACACCGTCCACGGAATCCGCCAGGTCCTTTGCCTGCAGATACGCGAACTGACTCTGCTGTGCTCCCACCTCCACATCAAACAGGTTGTAATTGATTTGTGAGACGAGCGCCTTCAATGGAACGCTGCGCTCCACTCGAGTCGGGGCTTGCAACGTCGGCTGAATGTTGCGCGGATCGACGAACCCTTGGGCCGCCGTTGGCGACGCAATCGCCGTCTCCTCAAAAAACCGCGATGGATGTCCTGTAGCCGGTACCTGCTTGATCCGCTGTCCGAACACTCCGCGCCGCCGCACAATGTCCGTGATCTCAGTCTGATACCGGTCAATCTCGATGGCGCCCGGCCCCAGAAAATCCGCTGCTGCATGTAAGTCCAGAAAATTCGCTTTCATCTCTTCTCCTCAATTGAGTGTGATTGCCGTTCTCTTACCCAAATGTTTGTCGTCGTCCTCAGCCAAGCCGGGCAGGTCCTATCCACCCCAAAATAAAAAGGACGCGATCACTCGCGCCCCCAAACGACTAACGACCACGACCAACGACCAACGACTAACGACCCAACGACCAACGACCCGCCCTACTCGATCATCCCTGCCCGCGCCAACTCCGCTTTCACCGCGATCCGCTGCTCCACGCTCAGCGCCGCAAGCGTCTTGTTAAGTACCGCCGGGTCCAGCCGCTCGCCTTCGATTTCGTTCTTCCCAATCAGCGCTGACACCACCGGCGACAGCGTCTTCCGCGCCATCCGCGAGGCCTGCGCCTTCAGGTCCGCATTCGACTTCTCCAGTTGAACAACGCGTTCCTGCAAGCCAGTTCCTTCCGCCTCGTGTCGTTCGCTGGTTTGGGCAATGCTCTCCTCCACCGCCGCGACAATCCGGTCCACTTTCGCGTTCAGCATTTCCTGCTGCGCGTCCAGTTTTCCCAACACGCGATCAAGTGTCTCCGTGGCTGCCGCCAGCCGCTCCGCCGCGGCCATCATCTGCTGAATCATTTCCTCGTTCATACTTTTCCCCCTGGTTTGTTTCGTATCCAGGTATCGCGCTAGCGATACCGTAAAGCCTCAAGAGATGACTTGGACTAGGCGCTGCTCTACCCCAATTCGATCCACGTCGAGTAATACGCCGCCTTATCCCGCCGCAGCACCGCCGCTCCCGTAAAAGTCACGCGGTTCAACACCCAGACGCTTGCGGTGATGTCTTCCACCACCGCATCTGTAATCTCATAGGACATCCCAAGCCCGGCCCGTGCGCCACCACCGGCAGTCCCCTCCGGATTCTCCCGCCGGCCTGAAAGTGAAACGCCCGCCTTCTTCTTACCGCCGATCTCCGCCACAATCTCCGGAAAATCCCGCGCATACAAAAATCCGCCGACTTCAATCAGACGTCCCACAATTTCAGCTCGCGTGATCACTCCGATCTTCCGCCGCGCGTCGTGACGATCCAGCGCCGGTGAATAATCCAGCGCCATCCCCATCAGCGATGGTATCGCCGCCTCCGCCGCCCGCCGCGTCAGCAGCACCCGATGTCCCCGCGCCCCCGAAGGTGACTTGTCCGAAGCAACATCGACAATCGTCAACACTCCCCGGAAACTTAGCCGGTTAGGATGACCATGCACCGCCGGCATCTCAATCGCCATCGACTCCACTGACAATCCCATCCTGTCTCCTCACTTCGAATGGCCTGTGAAACCAGTCCAGCTCCCTTACAGAATTGCCTTTGCTTTCGGGTGGCGCAGCGGTTCACCGCTGCGATAACTGCATTGTTTTGACTACGGCTTTAGCCGCTGAGGGCCACTCCGCCGGCGCGTCTCGTTTCGATAGCAAGACTTATTCAGAGCTTCCCTGAATCCTCACAGAATCTCAGCCAATCCTCGCGCCCGCCGTATTTCGTTCACCGTCACCACCCCATTCCGCAACAGAATTTCGTCGATCTGCGCTTGTTCCATCTCGTCCTGTGCATCGACGTCGGTGAATACAAACTCCAGGTCCGTCCATCCCAGTCTCTTCGCAATCACATCCCGCGTCAGATACTCGGCCACCAACCGAGCCGTGGGCACAATCGCCGACCGGAACCCCATCTCCGTCATCTCGGCCGCCGTCGACCGATTCACGTCCTGCTCCAACCCCAGAAACACCGCCGGTAAATCAAAAGCATCTGCGATGATCCGTATCAGAAATTCCTGCCAGGCCAACCGCAGGTCGGCGTCCGTCCCCGCCCCAAACCGCAGCACTTCCGGCTTCGACTCCGCCGAAATAATCGGCACCCGTCCCGTTCCCTCAATCTCGTCCTGCCACCACCGGATCAGCCGCTCGTGATGCGCCGGCGTCAGACCCTGCAACCACAGCGCATACTGCACCACCGAATTCGAAGCCAGTCGCCCCGCGTACCGATAAGCGCTCAGGAATGCATTGATGGTTTCAAACGCCACCTCCACCCGCCCCAGTCCAAACGGTGTGTGCGTCCGCGGATTCAACCGTATGTAACTCAGTTCGTTGTCGTTCAGTACAATCTGTCCCTCCGCTCCGTACAATCCCGTCACCTGCGCATACCGTGGCGAGTCCGGACGCCCATCCCAATCAGTCATGATTCGGATCGTCGCCCCGTCCACCGGCCACATCAGCAGAGGCAGCTTGACCGTGGAATCCAGAGTCCAGCCCTCGACCAGATCGATTTCGATCGCCCCAAATCCCCCAACGATCACATCCTCCAATACCTGCTCCACTAGCGAACGGAACGAATCATCCGGATTCGGAGCCTCAAAATTTTCGGTTAGCACCTGCACCCGCTGCGCGCCATCCGGAATCTGCTCCAGCGCCCGCCCTCGCCGCGGCTGGATCCGCCATCGCATCCCCACAATCCGGTCCTTGATCACGTTGATTGCCCGCCGCGCCACCGGCGTTTCCGCAAATCGCCGCAGATTCACCGGCGTAGGCTTAGGCACCAGATTGTGTGGCGCGGGCGCCCCCGCCCGCGAACCGCCGCGAATTCCCGAAAACTCAGGCGAAGAGAACGGAGCCAGGTTCGACCCCGCTCCCGCCGTTCGCCGTCCATCCCGTCCGGCAAACAAATTCGTGGCCAGCCACTCCCGCAAAGACAAGTCTCCCACCCGGCGCAAAGCGCCGCGCACCCTCTCTCGAATGTTCATGATTTCCTCGTCTCGGTTCTTGAACTTGTCATCCTGAGCGAGGATTGCTGCTTACGAAGTAAGCAGCAACCGCAGTCGAAGGACCCCTACGTCCGGCACGCCCTCTTGCCCACATCAAAGCGTTTGCACCGCAAACAAAAACGGCACAGCTTTCGCCGCGCCGTGTACTCAGTCATCGCCAGTCAGTTGTGCAAACTGATGTGCAAACTGACTGTCTCCAATCTTACGCCCGCAGCTCCAGCCGCACCTCGCCCGCGACCAAAGCCATCTCCCCCACCGCCCTCACTCGCACCGAATTCTGCTCCAGCATCCCGATCGCGAACCGAGTCCGCTCGTCCTGCAATGCCACGCCCTCTTCCACCACCGCCGTCAACGAAGCCCGTAGTTGCTCCTGGCGCATTCCCGCCCCAATCCGCGAGTAACGATAAGCCAGCGCCAGCGCCTGGTCCACGTTCGCGGCCACCACCGGGGCCCCCATCAAGCCCGGTTTTGGCTTGATGGGGTGGAGCGAGACCGCATGGAACATCTTCACCCCGCTCCCCACCCGGTATCCAAAATCAATCCGGAACGGATCTCCCGCCCCCGTGTACTTCACCACGTCCAAGTCTTTCTGCATCAACTCCAGCACCCCAGCGTAAGTGAATGCCTCCTGCATGGCCTTCACAATCGCCAGCCGGCCCGAGCGCGGCTGCACCCGTTCACCTCGTGCCATCGGATCCAGATACATCGAAGTCAGCACTTCCATCTCCTTTTCAGGATCCTCCGTCAGCACCGCCTTAGCCGGGGCTACATCAATCATCGTCCCAAAGCGCTCGTTAATCAGTTGCACCAATTCTTCGCGCCGCCGCAAGCTCCCCAAATTGCTCCGAAGCTCGCTCTCCACCATTCTGAACCACTCCAGTTCCACGTCCGGAGCCACACACTGCAGCATCCTCCAGTCCCGCGTAAACCGGACCTCGGCAAACCCGCCATCGCTCTCCAGCAGCAGCAGTCCGACCGTAACAAAATCGTCCCGCAGAGCATGAGGCAAAAATCGCAGCAGATAAAGCTCGAGTTGTCGCTTCTCAGCCATCAGCATTCAGCCATCAACCCTCAGCGCATTCCCCTGTGTGCCCCTGTGTCCCCCCGTGGTTCAAGCTCTTTCATGCGCCCTAAGCGAACTCTGCGATCAAAGCCGCATGCTAAGCGTCCACCGCCCACTCCGGAAACGGCCGCCGCGGCGATCCCCGAAATGCCAGAATCAACTCCCGTACAATCGTCTTCCTCTCAATCAACCGTTGCACCAGCGCTTCCAGTTCATCCCAGGATCCGCCATACCAAGCCGGAGGAATCTCTCCCGCCACTCGCCAGATCGCATCCTCTTCCAGCTTCTCGATCCGCGACAACCAGGGCTCGAACGACTCCCACCCATTCACCCGCGCATACACTTCATTCCGCGGATACACCCCCCGCAGCGGAAAATCCGGAAACGTCCACTCCCCCGCATTGAAGCAATATCCCTGATCGATGAACGAAGCCGAGTACTTCTTCTCCCGCATCTTCCGCCAGAACGCCGCCTGCCGCCCGTCCGCATTGCAGGTCCATTTGTCTAGCGCCAGGATTCCGGCAAATGTCCCCAAATTCCGCACTCGTTCCAACATCTCCGGAGGCAGATAATCCAGCACCTGCCCTTCCACTGGACTCACCACGTACCGCGACCCAAACTGCAATCCCGCCTCTACCTGTATCGCGTGGCTGCCCAACAAAATCGTCAATTCCGCCGTGTGTTCCACCAGCCACGGCAGCACCTCCACCACCTCTGCCGCCGGAACCGGCAACCCCACTCGCTCCGCCAGTCGGGTAGCCAGAAACTCGTTCGCCAGCACCCGCTCATGCTGCGGATTATTTCGAAACTTCACCACGTAGTAATGCCCGTCGTCGCAGCGCATCAAGTGACTCTGCGCTCCGCCCCGCATCCGTTTAACATGTTGGACCGCGGTAGTAGGCATAACCCGGTTGCTCGCCCCGTGTCCCTCTGTGTACCCCGTGGTTAAGCTTTTGACTCTTGCAGCGAACTCTGCCGAGTTCCGTCCAGAAGTTCCGTCCAGAAGTTCCGTCCAATCGTTATCTCAACCATTAAGATACCCGCGACACCACGCCCTGCCTGTGACTGCCGCTACAGCGAAAATGTTCACTTTCCCGCCGCCGGGCCCCATCCCGTCGCCCTGGTGTTTTGGGTGGCGCAGCGGTTTACCGCTGCCGGGTGCCCCATCCTTGCCGCGTTCTTTGCGGCAAGGGTGGGATTCCCCTGCTCCATCCCCCTCGGGATTTTGCGCGCGCATCTCACCGCGTAGCCGCCGGGGCCCCATCCCGTCGCCCTGGTGTTTTGGGTGGCGCAGCGGTTTACCGCTGCGATAACCGCCTCGTTCTGAATGCGGCTTTAGCCGCTGGGGTCAGACCGCCGCACTCCCGTCGCCTTCCGCACCGCCCACGCAATCGCCATCGCCATCACGCAATCGTCATGAGTTCCCGGAGCCGCGCCCGGCCTCCCATCCCGATCCCTCACAAACGTCCGGCACTCATTTAAAAACCGCAAACTCCGAAACGACCTGGGCGCCGCCACCAGCGCCTCCTCCAGGCCCGCAATCATCACCGGCCGGCTATGTGCCGAAGTCGGCCACCCCGCTAACCCATTCTGCAGATACACATTCTCAGCTCTCCAGGTTTCCAAATGCGCCAGCACCGTCTGTCCTTGATTGTTTCTCTCCACCGCCAGCTCCGCCGAGTTATATTCCTTCCCCAACTCCATTACCTTGGCCGCAAACTCTCGCACCGGATAATGCCCGTTCAACTCCGCGCACTGCATCCCCGACTCGCGATCGATCACTTCCGCGCACGAGTAATCCCCGTCCACTCCGCCGCCCGCCGGATCGACTCCGATCACATAGCGATGTCCCTCTCGCGCCGGCAGCCAGACCATCAAGCGCCCGTTCTCTCGCGACTCCACCGGATCGCCCGCCACCTTCAGCGCCGCCTCCACCGCCTCCAACTCGAACACGCTTTCTCCCGACGCCCGGAAACACGACACTGCGTCCTCGGCAAATTCCTGCACTGCGCGTCCCCGCAGTGACGCCCATTGCTGCCGCCGCCAGGCGATCTGCCCCGCCGTTAACCCATGGTCTTTCACCAACGCCGTCTCTTCTTCCGTCAACAACAATAACGACGGCCCCGTCTCGGCCACATAACTTTCCTCATACCACCACGGGAAAAAGTGCCTCGTGTATCCCGTCTCTTCCGCCCGCTGCCACTCCTCGTAAAACTGTCCCCACGCCCCATTCGCCGTGGATTCCAGCACAATCTCTCCCCCCGGCACCACCGCTGCTCGCAACGAGGCCAGTGCCTCCTCCCCCTCCCGCCCCCAGCGCGATACTTCCGTGCAATGCAGATTCTGGATCGTCCTCCCTCGCCCCGCGTTCTCATCCGCCGAGGTGACCGTAAACTCGCTGTCCAGCCGCGGAAACACCAGCTCCCGTGCGCTGCTGTGCGACGTCTTCAACGCCCCCTTTTGCAACTCGTCCGGCAGGTTGTCCCAGAACCGGTGCACAATCCGGAAAATCTCCTCCGCCGCCTCCCGGTCGTGCGCCACCAGCATTGTCAGCGTCCCTTTCCGCGTAATCGTCTGCACAAAAAACCTTGCCGCGATGTACGACGTGATCCCCAGCTGCCGTGCCTTCAACACGATGTTGTGCTTGCCGCATCTTCGCGAATATTCCCGCTGCACCCGGTTCAGCTGGAACAGAATCGGTCTGCCCACTTTGGTCCGGATCTTCAGCTTCTCCTCGATCCACCCATCCTGGCACGTCGGTTTCCAGGTCTCGCCCGCCTTCGGACCGTACCTCCAGCTTCCTTCCCTCGTGCTTTCGAGATCCAGCCTCCCTCCCAGTTCGAGGAGGCTCTGTAACCCGCTTTCCCAGTCTGATTTCTCCTTCACCACCCGGCTCTTCCCCGGCGCTCCACTCCTCTCCCAGCTCTCCCCCCAACCTCCTTCCCTACCCTGCCCCAACTTCTGGTCTTTAGAACGCATCTCTTATTCGCCATAAACCCCATGTCATCCTGAGCGCAGTGAGGCGCTAGCCGAACGGAGTCGAAGGACCCCTATGCCCACCTCTGCAATTTAGCCTCTCACCTCTGAACGTCCTTCAACGCGTAGCGCCGCCGTCCCGGCGGCTGTCCGGCGGGCGTCCGCGCCCGCCGCGCCGAAGAGATACCGGTCGACTCACCGCGTACTTCCCGAGCAGTCGCGCCACTAGTGACCGAGCGCTTGCGGCTGATGCCGGTTTCAATGATTCGCGCTGAAATTCTCCGGCACATACACATACGCCCCAATCTCCCACCTCGTCCCAAACAAATTCTGATTAATCCCCATCAAGTCGTACTGATACTCCGCCCCCAGATTCGCCCCCTTATCCCGCACCGGCGAATTCACCGTAGGCCGGAAATCCGCTTCCGTCCCACTCGAGGGACAAACGTAATAGCTCCCTGCCACATACCCCGCAGGCACCACATCGTTCGCCGAACACGACAGCAGAAGATTCACCATCTGCGCGTTCGATTCCAGCGTCGCTCCTCCCTGAACCAGCGCGTCCATGAAGTTCGCGACTTCATCCGGCCGCAATTCGTTCACATGCCAGAAAATACCCGATCGGTCTTCCCCACAATGCGTTCTTGAATAAATCCTGACTGACCCGATTCCGCAGCGTTTGATAGCTGAGGCCCTGATAGTTAGGCACCACGCCCTGGCTCAGGATGTTGAACACGTCATAGCCCGAAGCCAGCGTCGTATTCGCTCCACAGCATGGTTTTAGGCTGCCAGTTCCCCGAACCCCCGCATATCCCAGGCCGGCGGCAATATTTTCGGTCACCGGATCTTCATAACTCCCCGGCATGACGTATACACGTCGTGCCGGCAGCCCGGTGAAATTCAGACTCATCC
>Ga0209415_10006685_pt1 | contig 20379 bp, 20 predicted proteins | sample PeaSoiSIISIP2007_FD_187696 | JGI IMG/M metagenome (GOLD analysis project Ga0209415, IMG submission 187696) | Peat soil microbial communities from Weissenstadt, Germany - SII-SIP-2007 (SPAdes) (version 2) | ecosystem: Environmental > Terrestrial > Soil > Wetlands > Peat | place: Germany...
GGCTGGTGGGATTTGAACCCACGACATCCAGAACCACAATCTGGCGCTACTACCAACTGAGCTACAGCCGCCGCGTGGTTTCATTTTAACGCAGCCGGGCAGGGTTTTGCCCGAAGACAAAGGTTTGCGTGAGAATCCGCCGGGGTCGCGTTGTCGCGACCGATTTGCTGCATCGTAATCGCTACCTTGTACGCCCTGTGCGTTCGGATCCAACACCCCCCGAATCAGGCAGTCAAGAACTGCCATTTTGATATCATTCTAAAAGCTCCCTTCGGCATCGCGACGGTGACGATCGGCTCGTCCTCCGGCTCGGCGCAGATCGACTCCGTCGGGCCAGGCCTGTATTCGATGAACGGCGAAGGAACGGGGGTCGCGGCGGCCGGAGCGGCCTAATACGCGACCGCCGGAACGGTCACTCCGGTTACAGTGTTTCAGTGCATGCCGGCTTGTGTTTCCGTGCCGATGAGTTTGGGATCGGCGACGGACCAGCTGGTAGTGACGCTCTACGGAACGGGTTTCCGGAACTCGAGCTCGGCGAGTGCCGCGTCGGTGACCATCGGCGGCGCCGCGGCGCAGATCCCGTATATCGGGGCACAACCGCAATATCCCGGGCTCGATCAGCTAAACGTGGTCGTACCGCGGAGCCTTGCCGGCGCCGGCGAAGTCCCGGTAGTGCTGACTGTCGACGGGCAGACGGCGAATGCCGTGACGTTGAATTCTAAATAACAGCCTCGGTATCAATTAGCAGGTCGTCTCCATTGGTTGTGCTGCATGGTTAACATGGATCCGAATCGCGTCGTTGCGCCCTATAAGCCAACGAGGTTGTCGCATGGAACAGGGTGTGGCGCGATTGAGGCTCCTACAGAGGATTTCGCTTCCGAGCTTCTAGCCGGCGACGGGAGAAAAGCCGTTGCCAAAACTGGCGCGGTTCGCGTGAGAATCCGCCGGGGCAGCGCCCACTTCGTTCTAGGGAACGATGATCTCACTCCGAAAATTCTGGACGGCGGACGACCCGGCCAACGACGCGGACATGCGGCGGGTGGTGCGGCTGCTGATGCAAGGCATCGCGCTGCACGCGGTGGAAGGCGATCCGGCGGACCATCAAAAGTTTCGCCAGGACATTCAGAAACTGCTGGACGAGGTTGAGGCCAGTCCGTCCACAGCCAAGCTGCTGGTAAGCACGGGCTCCACCCTGAAGACGCTGGAGGATTACAACCAGCGCACGACGCGGTATGTGCGGATGCAAGGGGCGGAGCTGCAACACATGATCGCCATGCTCACGCGTACGGTGGCCGAGCTCGGAGCCGGCAGCCAGAAGGCGGTCGGGCGCCTGCAAGAGATCGAAACCAAGCTCGTAACCGCTTCGGTCATCGAGGATGTGCGCGTCCTAAAATTGCACATGGAAGAGTGTCTGCACGGAATTCGCCAGGAGGCGGAGAGGCAGAAACTGGAGTCCGCACGCACGACGGCGGCGCTCAAGCAGGAGGTGCAAAGCACCCAGGATCGTGTTCGCGAGGGCGGCGGGGCGCCGGCTCCCGACCCCGCAACTGGCCTGCGCGCGCGGGTGGCCGCGGTTGCCGCGATGGGAGAGGCGGCTCTCAGCCCCCAGCCGGGGTACGCCGCGCTGTTCATCGTGGACCGCGTGCCGCTGATCAACACCCGCCTCGGATACGCCGCCGGCGACCAGATGTTAAAGTTCTACCTCGAGGAACTGCACAGCAAGCTTCCCAGCACAGACCAATTGTTCCGTTGGAGCGGGCCGGCGTTTCTTGCTTTGCTTGACCGCAAAGGACAAATCGATAAGGTTCGCGAGCAACTCGGAGTGACAGCGCCGAAACAATTGGAACGGACCATCGATCTGCCTAGCCGCTCCGCGCTGGTTTCCATCTCCGCGACTTGGGCGGTGTTTCCAATCGCGCTCCCGATCGAAGAAGTAACCGACAAGATCGACAAGTTCATGTCGAGCCATATGCCTCCGGCGGAGGGTTAGCGGCATCTCGTCAAGATAGTCCCGCCTTCTTCCAAAGGAGGTCGACGCGGCTGCGCACGTCGTCCGACATGCGGATCACGTCCGGCCATGGCCGCGTAAAGCCTTCGCCCGCCCACTTCTTGGTCGCATCGACGCCCATCTTCGACCCGTAATTCGGAAGCCGGCTCGAATGATCCAGCGAATCTATGGGGCCCATCACGAATTGAATGTCGCGCTCCGGGTCGATATTGTTGAGGGCCTTCCACGCCACTTCGCGCACGTTCTGCACGTCCACGTCTTCATCCACCACCACGATGCATTTGGAAAACATCGCTTGGCCCAATCCCCAAATCGCGTGCATCACTTTGCGGGCATGGCCGGGATAAGATTTACGAATCGCCACCAGGATCAGGTTGTGAAAAATCCCTTCGGCGGGCATGCACACGTCGCGGATCTCGGGCAGTTGGAGGCGCATCAACGGCAGAAAAATACGCTCGATGGCCTTTCCCATATAGAAGTCCTCCATGGGCGGGGGCCCGACGATGGTGGTGGCGTAAAGCGGATGTTTGCGCTGCGTAACGCAAGCGATGTGGAACACCGGATAGTCGTCTTCGAGCGAATAAAAGCCGGTGTGATCGCCGAAGGGCCCTTCGCGGCGAAGCTCGCCCAGCTCCACGTAGCCTTCGAGAACGATCTCGGAATTGGCGGGAACTTCCAGATCCGAGGTTTCGCACTTGACCATCTCCACGGGCTTCCCGCGCAGGAAGCCGGCCAGCATCATCTCATCCAGATCGGGCGGCAGAGGTAAAATCGCCGAATACATTGTGGCCGGATCTGCGCCGATGGCCACGGCGATGTCCATTCGCTTTGTCTGCCCCGCGGCGGAAAGACGCCGATAATGTTCGGCGCCCTGCTTGTGCGTCTGCCAGTGCATGCCCGTGGTGCGGCCGTCATACACCTGCAAGCGGTAGCACCCGCAATTGCGCTTCCCCGTATCGGGATTGCGCGAGAACACCATCGGCAGGGTGATGAAGCGGCCGCCGTCCTGCGGCCAGCAATGCAGAATGGGGAAGCGGTCGAGGGAGAAATTGTCCCGCTGAATCACGTCCTTGCATGGTCCCGATGAAACCGACTTTGGGAAAACCGAAGCCAGGTCAGCGAGCTTGGGCAGCATCTTGAGCTTGCCCAGCAGGCCCTCGGGTTTACGCATTTCGATCAGCTCCGCGATGCGCCCGGCAATCTCATCGGGAGCGGCCTCAAGCGCGAGCTGCATCCGCTCCGCGCTCGCGAAGGCATTGATCAGCACCGGAATGTCCGATCCCTTTGGGTTTTCGAAAAGCAGCGCGGGTCCGCCGGTCTTGACGCTACGGTCGGCGAACTCGGTGATCTCGAGGTGCGGATCGACTTCAAAAGAGATGCGCTTCAATTCGCCGCGCTTTTCGAGGGCGCGCACGAAGTCGCGCAGATCGTCGTAGGCCATGTATTGTGGGTGTGTCGAGTGGGTTCTACTATCATTAATCGTATGTCAATGAAGACGGCATTTGTTACCGGCGCAAGCCGAGGCATCGGGCGCGCATGCGCTTTGTCGCTGGCACAGGCAGGCGTGCGAGTTGTGGCCGCCGCGCGAGACCTTGCCAAGCTTGAAGAAACCGCGTTCACGATTCGCGCCGCGGGAGGCGAAGCGCTGGTGGTTGCGATCGATCTCGCTTCGGCGGAATCGATCAAAGAAGCGTTCACGGCGGCAAAGGAATTCGGACGCATCGATATCCTGGTCAATAACGCCGGCATCACGCGCGATGGCCTGGCGCTGCGCATGAAGAAGGAAGATTGGGACGCCGTGCTGGCGGCCAACCTGACGGGCGCGTTCCTGTGCACGCAGCAGGTGCTGCAAGGAATGATGAAGGAGCGCTGGGGACGAATCGTTAATATTTCTTCCGTGGTGGCGGAGGCGGGCAATGCGGGTCAAGCGAATTACGTGGCCTCGAAGGCCGGATTGATCGGTTTGACCAAGTCGCTGGCGCAGGAGATGGCCAGCCGCAATATCACGGTGAACGCCGTGGCTCCCGGCTTCATCGAGACCGACATGACCGCGGGACTTTCCGCGGAACTCAAGGACAACATGCTGGGACACATTCCTCTGAAGCGCTTCGGCAAGGCCGAGGACGTGGCCGCGGCGGTGCGCTTTCTCGCGAGCGATGAAGCCGGCTACATCACCGGGCACGTGCTGGACGTCAACGGCGGAATGTACATGTAAGGGCGCTCCGCACCCTTTCCGCTAGACCCGGAGAATCGCCCCGTACGACAACGCCATTGGGCCGCCAGCGAGCGGCCATCCGTTCGCTCGCGAACCCGCCGGCGATGCTGATCAGCGGCACTCCGCACGCCGAGGCGATATGGCCTCCCGCCGAATCGTAGCCTACGAAAAGCTCACTGCGCGCGATCTCGGCAGCGAAGGGAGCGAATGCGCCTGCATGCGTGCGCATGTCGGGTTGCAGCGCCGCTTCCACCCGCGCACGTTCCTCTTCGCTCGCACCCGTGTCCACCAGCACGGAAGCGCCCGTCTCCGCGAGCATCCTCAGCAAATCGCGTTCGAATGCGCCCTCGATTCGCTTGGCCGGATTCTCGCCGACGCCCAGGCTCACGGTGATCTCCGCGGGCGGACCTGTCACCGGAAGCGGCGCAATAAACGGACGGGCGTCTGCAACTCCGAATGTTTCTTGGGCCCAACGCGCCGCAAGATCGGGAAGGCGATCGGGACGATCGCTCCCATAGGTCCGGCTCGGGAAAAAGAAATATTCGGCATCGTCGCAAACGCGGATCAAGCCGAGTTGCGTAAGCCGCGAATCCGAATCGATCAGTGGAGCAGGTCTCCGATCTGCCAACTCCGCCGAAGCGGCAAGCCGGTCGCGTAACGAGCTCGACCGCGGATACGGCGACGCGAAGTGCCGGATGCGAGGATCAGCCTCGAACAACTCGAAGTTCTTCTTCGGCCCAACGAAGAGAATCTCGGCGTCGGGATAACGGCGCTTCGCGGCATCGAGCAGAACACTGGTGACCGCGACGTCGGCGCCGAGCGTCACACGCGACAGCACGTATACGCGCTCGGCGGAATCCGGTGGCGCAGGCGATCCCTGCACTCGCCGCACTCGCGGTATCAGCTCCGGGAGGACCCGCCGGATGACCCGTGGAAACAACTCTTCGTAGACGCCGCACAAACGAGGCTCGAAGAGATCGCCCAACCGTTCCACCACAATCGAAAGAAAGGCCCGGCCCTCGTCGATCGCCAGCGCGCGATCGAGCAAATCGTCAGTGACAGTTTCCCCACGCAAGCAGTGCGCGAGCACGGTGGCGCACACACTGGTGCGTGCCGTGTCGAGACTCATCTCGACACCTTCGTCAATTCAGAACCAGCGTCGGCAGGAGTGCCGACGCGGCACGCAGCAGTGCGTGCGCCACGGTTACAGATACTTTCCAACCAGCAGCTCCAGCTTCTTGCGAGTGGTCTCGGGAATCGCCTTACGATCCGTAATCAGCGCGTGCTCCAGCGCGGAACCGCACTTGCAGTCGCGCGATTCGGGCATCAGCCATACGGCCGCGGCGATCAGCTTCGCGGCATTCTCCGCGTTCTGAGCGAGGACCGCAAGGATTTCATTCACCGTCACCGCATCGTGGTGCGGATGCCAGCAATCGTAGTCGGTCACCATCGCGATGGTGACGTAGCAGATCTCCGCCTCGCGAGCCAGCTTAGCTTCCGTAAGATTGGTCATGCCGATGACGTCCATGCCCCAGCTTCGATACAGGTTCGATTCGGCAAGGGTCGAAAACGCCGGGCCCTCCATGCACAAATAGGTGCCGCCGCGCTTGGTATGAACTCCAGCCTCAAGAGCGGCGGTGTGCGCCACTTCCGCCAACTGCGGGCAGATCGGATGCGCAAAGCTGATGTGCGCGACCAATCCGTCGCCGAAAAACGTGGAGACGCGTCCTCGTGTGCGATCCACGAACTGATCCGGAATCACAAAATCGAGTGGTTTGTGGTCGTACTTGAGCGAGCCTACGGCGCTGAGCGAAAGAATTCGCTCCACGCCCAGCGATTTCATACCCCAGATGTTGGCGCGAAAGTTCAGCTCCGAAGGCGAGATACGATGCCCGCGGCCGTGGCGCGCCAAGAATGCCACCTCTTTGCCGGACAGCTTTCCGACCACGTACACGTCCGAAGGCTCGCCAAACGGCGTTCCCACCAGGTGCTCTTCCGCCGCTTCAAATCCCGGCATCGAGTACAACCCGCTGCCGCCGATAATTCCAATCGTAGGTTTCATAAAATGGCCGGTTTCATAAACAAGTCGGTTTCATTTTTGGATGAGTTCAAGCAACACACCGCCGGTCGAAGCCGGGTGCACGAAGACGTAGAGATGTCCGCCGGCCCCAGCGCGGGGCTCGTTCAGCAGGCGTGCGCCCGATGCGCGCAATCGCTCCACGGCCGAGTTCAGATCGGGGACCTTGAGCGCGACATGATGCAATCCCTCTCCGCGCTTGTCGAGAAATTTTCCCACGGGCGAATCGGTCTCGGTGGGTTCCAACAGCTCGATGCGCGAACCCTCCAGCGGCAGCATCGCCACGTGGACTTTTTCATGCGCTACGGTTTCCCGCGCAGAGACAGCGAGCCCGAGCTGTCCCTGGTAAAATTCGAGCGCCTCATCGATCGACCGCACGGCGATTCCCAAGTGGTCTATGGACGTTTCAATATTCGACGCTTTAGTATTGCTGCAGCCACTCATGAATCACCGAATAAGGGTCGCGAAGCCGTTCGGCGACTTCGCGGCCGCGCGCAAGAAATTCCTCTGACGGCACGCGATCGAGCAAACGGTCTCGCAGCATTTCGCGCAAACGCCCGGCCCAGATATGCGCGGCGCGACCCGGATCGCGTCCCCTCGCGCGATACTCCTCGACTGCCGCCAGCGCCTCGCGCACGCCTTTGCCGTCGCTGGCAATCGTCGGAATAACAGTAGGAATCCAGCCGTCGGGCCGGTGCGCCAGCGTCAAGGAAGCCTTGATCTCGCGCTCCAGTTTTTCCGCTCCCGGCAGATCCGCTTTGTTGAGGACGAACACGTCGGCGATTTCCATGATACCCGCTTTGATCGTCTGCACATCGTCGCCCATGCCGGGCGTCAGCACCACCATGGTGACGTCGGCGAGGCGCGCGATCTCCACTTCGTCCTGGCCGACGCCGACGGTCTCGACGACGATCACGTCGAATCCGGCCGCATCGAGAAGCATCGTGATCTCGGTCGTCGCGCGCGCCAATCCTCCGAGCCAGCCGCGCGTCGCCATGGAGCGGATGAAAACCCCGGGATCGTCGTGATGCTGCTGCATGCGGATGCGGTCGCCCAGCAGCGCGCCGCCGGAGTAAGGACTGGTGGGATCGACGGCAAGAATCGCGACGGTTTTATTCTGGCCGCGCAGCTCGCCCGCGAAACGATTGCACAGAGTGCTCTTCCCCGCCCCCGGCGCACCAGTGACGCCGAGCACCAGCGCTCGGCCAGTGTGCGGAAACAGCTCCTTCAGCAGCGCCTCGGCCTCGGGACGGCGGTTCTCGATTGACGTCGCCGCCCGAGCCAGCGCACGGATGTCGCGCGCGATGATCTTCTGTGCAATGTCGGTCATCTACAGTGGCTGTCCACCGCACAGTGAAAGAATCGTATTTAGAAAGGCTTTCAACTCCGAACACTGCTCTGCCGATTTTGAAAGGTCCTGACCCCGCAGAATACGATTCGCATCGCGCGCTTTCGAATAATGACGCTTGCAAGTACCTTGCCGAAAGATTTCACCCACGTAATACGAAGGCGGATGAGAATGGTTAACACTCTCCGGCGCACCGGGCGGAGCGGACTTGTTCTGCCCAGCGATTTTTTGAATATCGCTCCAATAAGGGAGTAGCCAGGCCTCAAAATCGTGTTGTGCCACGTGCGGATAAAATCGTTTCTCGGGCCCAACCCATTCATTCATCTTGCGCTTCGCGTCCGCCGCATCCTTGAAGTCGTCGGTCCCGGTGTAGACATCAGTTAGAGCAATCACTGCGTCCGCCGGTGGCTTACTCTGGCTTAGCAGGTTCGCCACAACCCGCCGAAGCTTCTGAGCCTTCGGAACTCTCCCGTCGTATTTGAATATATCGAGGCGCGGCATTTTCCCTTGAAGTCTCGGTTCCAAAAACGCTCTGAGGTGCGGCCTGAAAGCAGTTTCCGTTTTGCCTTCCACGATGATTGCGATCTTCATGGCCGGGCGCCGATGCGACCGTTACTCCAGAGTTCGTCCAGAGAGTATTCCTTGAGCCACTCCTCCAGATCCAACTTGTCAGCCCAAGTCAGGGTGCTCATCCCATCCTCGTCCGAGTCGATGACCACAACTTCTTCGGGCTTGAGAAAACGAATCAGCCGGTCGGAGTGGGTCGCGACCACCAATTGCGTCCGGGTCGATGCCTCACGGAAGAGGTCCGATAGGATGTTGAGCAGCTCTGGATGTAAGCTAACCTCTGGCTCGTCGAGCAGAGTAAGCGCAGTCAAACCCGGGCTTGCGAGAAGCGTCGCCAACCACAGAAAGCGCAGCGTACCCTCGGAGAGCTGGTGCATGTAGAGAGGTTTTGAGAACCCCTTCTCTCGCCACGCCAGCGCCAGAGTTCCGGCGGCAACGGGGGGGAAATCCAAGCGCTCAAAGCCTGGGAACGCCGCGCGGAGGGCGTCTTCGATCGCTTCGAACCTGTCGCGCTCACTCTCTCTGAGATTGAATAGGCAAGAGACGAGTTCCTCGCCGTTCCGGCCTGGAAGCATTGCCGGCTGCATGGGCTGGGGCAAGCGTACCGGTGATCGCGGATCTACGTTCAATACGTGGTAGTAGGTTGACGAAGCCAACCGCTTTCGGAAATCCTCCGGTTCACGGAACATCTTCGGCACCTGTGAAAGGGATGTCTCGAACGGAACGTATTCCCAATTCGGGTGAATCGTTCGGCGTTGATCAGCGTCATAGTAGTCGACCCTCACCAAAGGGCGCGCCATAATGTACAGGATTCCTCCCTGGTTCAGGGACTCTTCCTCGATTTCGTAACCCTGTCCGAGCGGTCGTAACCGCAGCAGGTACAGCCAATCCTCCTTATCCGGAACCTTCATCGAGATTCCGAGTTCAAGAGTCTCCGCATGATCATACGTCAAGACGCCCGGCAACCCGGATAAATCGCTAATCGACTGCCTCAGTACGCCCTGCGCTGAGTTTGCCAGTAAAGAGAGGCCTTCGAGCACAGATGTTTTTCCGGAGCCATTTGCGCCAATCATCACCGTGAGCGGGCGCAAGTCCAGCACCACGTCATTGAGGCGCCGGAATCCGTGGATCGAAAGATTCCTGAAGCGGCTTACGGAAGCGTCAGTGCTCATTCCTTTTAGTTTCGTACGAATTCACACGCTCTTCAGCAGCTGCCGCGCGATCACCAGCCGCTGGATCTCGCTGGTGCCTTCGCCGATGGTGCACAGCTTAGCGTCGCGGAAGAATTTCTCCACCGGATAGTCCTTGATGAAGCCGTAGCCGCCGTGGATCTGCACGGCTTCATTGCTGACGCGCACCGCGGTCTCCGAGGCGAACAGCTTGGCCATGGACGATTCCTTGTTGACGCCGGCGCCGGAATCCTTGAGCCATGCTGCGCGCAGCGTCAGGAGCCGCGCGGCGTCGATCTCCGTGGCCATGTCGGCGAGTTTATTCTGAATAGACTGAAATTCCGAAATAAACCGGCTGAATTGTTTCCGCTGCTTTGAGTATTTCAATGCGGCTTCGTAGGCTCCCTGCGCCACGCCCACGGAAAGCGCGGCGATGGAAATGCGCCCTCCGTCGAGAATGCGCAGGCTGTCCACGAACCCCTCACCCGCCTTGCCGCAAAGCTGCGACGCGGGAAGGCGGCAGTTTTTCAAGATGACTTCGCCCGTGGGCGAGCAGCGCATCCCCAGCTTGTTTTCCTTCCTTCCGAAAGAATATCCGGGCGTTCCGTTCTCAATAATGAACGCCGAGATTCCATGCGACGACGCTGAGCGGTCCGTGACCGCCATCACCACGCCCACGTCGGCGACGTGCGCATTCGTGGTGAAGGTCTTGATGCCGTTGAGCACCCAGCATTGATTGTCAAGAGCCGCGCCCTCGCGCACCGCGGAGGCGCGAGCCTGCCCGGCGTCGGAGCCCGCCTCAGGCTCAGTCAGCGACCACGATCCGATCCATTCCCCCGTGGCTAGCTTCGGAATGTAGCGCCGCTTCTGCTCCTCGCTGCCGGCGGTGTAAATATGGTTGGTGCAAAGCGAAACGTGCGCGGCCACGCTCAAGGCGATGGAGGGATCCACGCGCGCCAGCTCCTCCATCACGATGGCGTAATCCACGTAACTGTATCCGGCGCCGCCCAGATCCTCGGGAAACACCGCGCCGAGCGCGCCCAGATCGCCAAGCTTGCGGAAGACGTCCACCGGAAAGTGCTGCGACTCGTCCCACTCCATCACATGCGGCTTGATCTCCGCCTCGGTGAACTCGCGAATGGTTTTGCGAAGCTGCCGCTGATCGTCGCTGAATCCGAAATTCATGAAAAATCCGAAAGCACCGCTCCCTTTGGTCGCGGCTCAGCTCCGCTAAACGATTTCTTCCCGCGCCGCATCCCATCGCAACCCGCGGCCCAGGCGGTAGCTGTCGACGGCCATGCGGCACGCCACCGAAACGCGAAAGCCGAGATCGAAGGGGCAATTGGGCTCCTTGCCCGAACGGATGCAATCGAAGAAATTCTGCATGTGCGCTTGCGGCACGTGCGAGGAGCGGCCGGCCATCTCGCCTCCCGCCGGCCGGTTCGCGCGTTGAGGAACGTAGCGCACCTGCGCGGTGCGCGAGATAGTTCCATGCGTGCCCAGCACGTCTTCACTGACGCCGAGCTGGTTGTTGCCGGAGCCCGAAACCCAGTTGATCAGGATCTCCTCGGGCTGCTGCAAGCTGACGCTGACCGTATCGGGTGTCTCGCGGCCGTCCTTCCAGAGATACACGCCGCCTTCCATCGACGCCGCGCGCGGAATCTGCAACCGTAGCGCCTTGTACCAGAATGCCAACTGATGGCTCATCCCCTCAAAAACGCTGCCGCCGGAAGTGTCCCAGAAATAGCGCCAGTGAACCAGGCGGTGCGCATCGAAAGGACGCGCGGGCGTCTCGCCGAGAAACTCTTCCCACGCCACGTTCTTTTCGTTCATGTCGGGAGTGAGCAGCGCAGGCCGCGCCCACTGCGGCTTTCCGATGGGTGTGTTGCGGTGCATCTGCATGGTTACCGCGGTGACGCGCCCCAGCCGTTCCGGCTCTGAAAGAAACTGGCGCACGTCGGTCATATGGCCGAAGGAGCAGGCCTGATGCCCGATCTGCACCGTGGCCTTATTTCCCTGCTTCTGATATGCCGCGCGCATCAGCTTGGCATGATCCAGCGAAAACGCCATCACGCGTTCGATGTACACGTGCTTGCCCGCATCCAACGCGGCGACGAACTGCGCGGCGTGAAGATGCGGAGGAGTGGCGATCACCACGGCGTCGATGGAGCGGTCTTCCAGCAATCGCCGGTAATCGGAGTAGCCCGCGGCTCCGGGAACGCCCGCTTGCGCGCGCTCGAGATTGCGCGAATAAATATCGGCGAAGGCTGCGATTTCGGTGTTAGGACAGGCGCGGATCTGGCTCACCAGCTCCGTGCCGCGATCTCCCGCGCCGATGACGCCCACGCGGATGCGATCCGCCGCGCCCAGCACCTCGGCCGGTCCGGCAGCCAGCGTCCCGGCCAGTCCGGTGGCGACCTTGCCGATAAAGTTGCGGCGGGAGTCCATAATTCGAGTGTAGCGAATTGTAGGGCCTATGCGGCCGATAGCCCATTCTGAGCCGCGACCGTTAGGGAGCGGTAACGTTACGGACGCATTAGCAGCGCCGTCGAATCGCATCGCGGGGTGTACCGGAGAGTGGTACATTGTTGCTGATCGACGACGCGGCGGGAATGGCGGCTCGTCTTTGGTTGGGACGGTAGCCGGGGCGAAGCCGCAGGCGTCTATCTGGACAACCATAGCTATCTGTGAGGCGAATCATGCTGACTACGAAGCGCAAGCCGGCGAGCGTCGGCGAAGTGTTAATCGAAGAATTCATGGAGCCGTTGGGGCTCACGCAAGGCGCGCTGGCCGAAGCGATGGGCGTGCAACGCAAACACGTTAACGAGCTGTGCAACGGGCGCCGCAAAGTGTCCGCGCCGACCGCGCTCATCCTTGCGCGCGTGTTCGGCAACAGCCCCGATTTCTGGCTGAACGTGCAGCGGCGGAGCGATCTCTGGGAAGCCCTGCACTCGCCTCGCGAGCGCGAGCGGATCAAGCGAGCCCGACCGCTGCAAACCGCGGCATAGCTGGGGCCGGGCTTGCCGTCGGATCGTCCTACCCAAGGATGCCGCAGCTGGACCTCGGGCCTCTTTCGGCCGAATGACCCGAGGCGCTCACTGGGCCGGCACGGATCTGGGAGGGAATCTAGCGAGGAGACCTAGTCCGACGCTTCGTATCCCGACGAAACTGCCACATGAATCCGATCACAAAGATGGCTAACATCGCCGGCAATGAGATAAAAGGGTAAGGCCCGTAATCGCTCGCAGGTCGACCATCGCTTGAAGAGCAAACGTGAACAGCGCGACACATCCGATGAGTAGAACCACCCCCGCGAGTATGCTCTTGACGTAGATCGTACGCTGATCCTCCGTCCGCCCCTATTCCAGATGCTTGTGGAATCGCTGCACGCTCAAGCTCAGCACCACCACGCCGAAAACCGCCAGCGCCAGCATCTGCGGCCATAAGACCGCAAAGCCCGAGCCTTTGAGGAAAATGCCGCGCACAATCTCCATGAAGTAGCGCATGGGATCGAGCAGCGTGAAATATTGCACGGCGAGGGGCATGTTGCGGATGGGGAATGTGAAGCCGCTCAGCATCATGAACGGCTGGAAGAACAGGAACGTGGACATGTTGGCCTGCTGCTGCGTTTTCGAAACCGTGGAGATGAACAGGCCCGCGCCCAGGCTGGTGAGGATGAAGAAAAACGCAGCCAGACACAGCGTTCCGAAGTTGCCGGCGAAGGGAACGTGGAAGATCAGCAGCGACGCGCCCACCACCAGGATCATGTCCCAGAATCCGATCAGCACGAACGGCAGAGTCTTGCCCAGGATCAGCTCCACCGGACGAAGAGGCGTCACCATCAACTGCTCCATGGTGCCGATTTCCTTCTCGCGCACGATGGCCATCGCGGTCAGCGACAGAGTCACCAGCATCACGATATTCACCACCACTCCGGGAACAAAATAATTACGGCTGCGCAGATCGGGATTGAACCAGACGCGGGTTTGTGCATCCACCTGGGGAACGGCCGCGTGAATCGGCCCATTCGAAGCCATGGTTCCGGCGACAAGGTTTTGGCGCTGCCGCTGGTCCATGACCTCGCTCGAGTAGCGCAGGATGGTTTGGCCCGCATACGCGGAGACGATGGACGCCGTATTCGAATTCGTGCCGTCCAGCAGGACTTGGACGCTGGTGGTCCGGCCTCGCTCCAGATCGTGCGCGAAGCCCGGGAGGATGCGCACGACTCCGTCTATTTTGCTGCGGTCGAGCAGATCCTGCATTTCCTTTTCGCCTTGAGGCGTGGCTATGATCTGGAACCGCCCGGAACCGATAAACTCCGACTCCAACTCACGGCTCTCGGGAGTGCGGTCCTGATCCATCCAGGCGATGCGCGCGGAATCCACGTCCAGATTCACCGCGAATCCGAAGATGAGCAACTGAATCAGCGGAGGCAGGAACAGCATGACACGCATGCGCGGCTCACGCAGCGTTTGAATGAACTCTTTGCGAATCATGCAGCGCAGTCGTTGTCTCATACGTCATGCCACCTTCTGCCGAAGCTTCTTCGTCGCCAGGTAGAACATCGCGACCCCATAAACGAAGAGCAGCACAAAATCGAACCACAAAATTTCAAGACCAATGCCTTTGAGGAAAATTCCCTTCACGATGTCGATGAAGTAGCGCGCGGGAACGAACAGCGCGATAAACTGGATCACCAGAGGCATGCTCTGGATGGAATAAATGAATCCGGAGAGCAGGAACGCCGGAAGAAACGACGTAAGCGTGCAGAGCTGATACGCCGAAAGCTGATTGCGGTTCATGGCGGAAATCAGAATGCCCCACGACAGCGCGCCGAACAGGAATATGCAACTGGAAACGAACAGCAGCACCGGGCTTCCCCGCATGGGAACGTGAAAGACCACCATGCCGACGAACAGAGAGATGAGCATGTCCACGATGCCCAGAACGAAGTATGCCGAGAGTTTCCCCACGCACATTTCCACCGGCCGCACCGGCGTCGAAAGCAATTGCTCCATGGTCCCGTTTTCCCATTCGCGCGCGATGGTCAGCGACGTCAGCATCGCGGCGATGATCATGAGAATCACCGCGATCAGTCCCGGCACGATGAAGTTCCGCGAAACCAGATCGGTGTTGTACCAGACGCGTATGCGAGGCTCGATGGGCACATGCATCACGTTGCCGGTGCGCGACATCTCCGCGCCCTCGCGTTCATTCTGCGCGTAGGTTTGAATCATGCTCTCGGCGTAGCCCATCGCGATGGAGGCCGTGTTGGAGTCGCTTCCGTCAAGCAGGAACTGGACCTGCGCCGTCTTGCCCAGAGCCAGATTCCTCGAATAGTCGACTGGAATCACGATGCCCAGCAGCGCGCGCCGCGAATCCATGCCCAGCTCGATGGGGCGGTAATTGTGCACCTCTTCCACGATCTGGAAATAACGCGAGCCGCGGAAATCCTTGATCAGCGCGTCGCTGACGGGGCTGCGGTCCAGGTCGTAGATCACCGTCGGAATCCGGTCCACGTCCAGGCTCAGCGCGTAGCCGAACAGCAGCAGCATCATCAAGGGTTGCAGCAGAGCCGCGGCCAGGCTGCGCGGGTCGCGGATGATGTGCAGATATTCCTTGCGGGCCATGGCCAGGGTTCGGCGGAGGTTCATGCGGCTTTCTCCTCTTTTTCGATCAGGCTCACAAAGACGTCTTCCATGGTCGGCAGAATCGGCTCCAGCACTGCGATCTTGATTCCGGCGGGCGCCAACGCCGCGCGAACGATCTCCTCGCCCCCACTGGTGTCCGCGACCTTCACGTGCAGCCCGCTTCCGAACACGGCGACGTCGAGAATTCCGGGTTTGCCAGTGAGTGTGGTCATGCTGCCGAGCAGCTCCGAGGACTCCAGATACAGCAACCGGCCCTCGCCCAGCGACAGCTTCAGCTCGGCGGGCGATCCCAGCGCGACGACGCGCCCTCCGTACATCAGCGCGATGCGGTGACAATACTCGGCCTCATCCATGTAATGCGTCGTGACGAAAATGGTGTGGCCGTCCGCGGAAAGCTGATAGATCAAGTCCCAGAAATTGCGCCGCGCGATGGGATCGACGCCGCTGGTCGGCTCATCCAGAAACAGAATCGGCGGGTCGTGTAGAATCGCGCAGCCCAGCGCCAGGCGCTGCTTCCAGCCGCCGGAGAGCAGACCGGTCATGCTCTTTCTGCGATCTTCAAGACCGGCCATCTGGAGCACGTAATCGCGCCGCGCCGGGAGAGTTTTCGGGGAAACTCCGTACATGCCGCCGAAAAACTCGATGTTTTCCTCCACGGTTAAATCGTCATAGAGCGAAAACCTCTGCGACATGTAGCCGATGTTGCGGCGGATCTCTTCGGCCTGTGTGACCACGTCGCGGCCGCCCACCGTGGCGCGTCCCGAGGTGGGCGCCAAGAGGCCGCACAAAATCCGGATTGCGGTGGATTTTCCCGCGCCGTTGGGTCCCAGGAATCCGAAAATCTCGCCGCGCTTAACCTCGATCGAAACGTTGTCTACTGCGACAAAGTCGCCGAAGCGCTTGACCAGATTTTCCATGAGGACGGCAGGACCGTTGGCAGGCCGTGGACCTACCCCATCCGTAGTGTCAGGCTGCATGGGGCGCCTCCGTGTCCTGCTGCTCCTGCTGACGCAGCTCTTCTTGACGAACTAGCGCAATAAACACGTCTTCGAGCGACGGCGTGATGCGTTCCCAGGTGAAGGGTGTCACGGCCGCGAGTTTTTCGGCTGAGGTCTGGCGCTCATCCACGTACAGACGCAGATCCGCGCCCGTGGGTTGAACCGCCAGCACTCCTGGTTGGGCCGCCAGGGTCTCGCGAAGCCGGAGACGGACGGCGCCTCGAAAATCCGCGTGAGGATCCACCGTGTGAATGTTGTAATAGGCGTGATCGGGATCCTGGCGAAGCTTGGCGGGAGTATCGCAGCGGATCATCCGGCCGCGATGCATCAGGCCCACGCGGCTGGCGCGCTCGGCTTCATCCAGATACGCGGTGGTTACCAGAACGGTGAGGCCGTCGTGCACCAACTGATACAGAATGGCCCAAAAATCGCGCCGCGAAACCGGATCGACGCCGTTGGTCGGCTCATCCAGAAACAGCACGCGCGGCTTGTGCAGCAGCGTGCACATCAACGCCAGTTTCTGTTTCATCCCTCCGGATAATTTGCCGGCCGATCGCTTGCGGAACGGCTCCATGCGAGTCATGCGCAGAAGGCGCGTGGTAAGCTCCTCGCGCTCCTTGCCCGTCACTCCGAACAGGTCCGAGTAGAAGAACATGTTCTCGTCGACAGTCAAATCCTGATACAGACCGAAGCGCTGCGCCATGTAACCGATTTGATCCCGCACCAGCTCGGTTTCCTTGACCACGTCGTGGCCCACCACCGACGCCGATCCTTCGGTGGGATCCATCAGGCCGCACAGGAGGCGCATGGTTGTCGTTTTGCCGGCTCCGTCCGGACCAACCAGCGCGAAGATCTCGCCCGCGGCGATCTCTAAATCCAGACGATCCACCGCGGTCAGCGCCCCGAAACGCCGGGTGAGCTTGCTGGCGCTGATGATGCTGGCGGGGGCAGTGTTCATAACAAAATTTCGGCGTCGACGGGCATGTTGTTCTTCAGCTCATGCTCTTTGTTGTCCACTTCGATCTTGATCCGGTAGACCAGCTTTACGCGCTCTTCCTTAGTCTGAATCTGCTTGGGAGTGAACTCGGCTTCCGACGCGATATACGAAACCTGTCCCCAGTAAACTTTGTTGGGAAAAGAATCCGTGGTCAGCTTCACCTTCTGGCCCAGCTTCACGCGGCCCAGGTCGGTTTCATTGATGTACGCGCGCAGCCAGGGATGCTCCAGATCGCCGATAGTCACCACCGTGGTGCCCGCGGCCAGAACTTCGCCGGGCTCGGCGGCCTTCACCAGCACCACTCCGTCGATGGGAGTGTAGATTTCGGTGTCGGAGAGCTGCTTCTGCGAAATGCCGGCTTGGGCCTCGGTGCGCTGGATCTCCGACTGGCGCTCCCCGAGCTCCTGCTCGCGGCGCTGAACTTCCAAACGGTTCGCCTCAGCGGTCTTCACGGCGGCCTGTGCACGCGCGACATCGGCTCGAGCTCCCGCGATGTCTTCCTTGCGCGGCCCCTCTCGCACCATCGAGTCCTTCTCCTCGGCTTGGCGCAGCATCGCAGTGGCGCTTTCGAACTTCGTACGCGCCTGATCGTATTGCTGCTTGGAAATGTCGTCGTTCTTGAACAGCGTCTGGGAGCGCTCCCAATCCAGGCGCGCGAATTCGAGCTGCGCCTTGGCGTCGTTGACCGCCGCTTCAGATTGCTGAATTTCCTGCTTGCGGCTGCCGTTGAGCAACTCGTCCAGCTTGGCCTGCGCCACGTTCAACTCGGCTTGCCGCGCCGCGATGTCGCTTTCGAGCGTCGCCTTTTGAAACGCGATGGAAGTGACCAATTGATCGTAGTTGGATTTTGCGCCGATAATGATAGCCTTGTCGCGCACGTTGGTCCGCTGGAGCTCCACCGGGTCAAGGCGCGCGATGAGGTCGCCCTGCTTGACCCAATTGCCTTCATCCACGCGGCGCTCTATCAGTTTTCCGGCGGTTTTGAAGGACAGATCCACCTGGGTCAGCTCCAGGTTGCCGGATACGAGGATGGAGTTTCCTTTGCGGGCGAACGCGCCGGTGTACCACAAATAGCCGCCGATGCCCAGGGCCACAACCAGCAAAATGATTACGATTCTCTTCTTCATTGGTTCACGTACTCCATGATGGTTCCCGTGGCCGTCGCGAGATCGATGCGGGCCAGGTTGTAGTCGTACAGCGCGGCGATGCGATTGTCACGGGCGCGGTCCAGACGGGTCTGCGCGTCGGTGACCTCGATGGAATTGGTGACGCCGGCTTGATAGCGCCGCTGCGCCTGGGCCACTTCGTTCTGCGCCAGCATCAGGCCATCCTCCGCGGTTTGCACTTCCGCTTTGGCGGAGCGCAGACTATCCAGCGCCAGACGAACGTCCAGCTCAATCTGCTGCTCCAGGTCGCGCGTGCGCGTTTTCTCCTGACGATATTGCGAGAGGCTCTCCGCCCGCCGCGCGTCCCTGCGGAAGCCATCGAATATCGGAACCTTGACTGTAATGCCGATTTCGCGCGTCGGCCGAGCCACGTCCGGCGCCAGCCCGATCGCGCCGTAATCGCCGAAAGCCGACGCCGAGGGCAATCGCTCCGCGCTGACCGAGCTGTAATTGAGCTGCGCCACTTTCTCGCGTTGCTGCTGGGCTTGTAACTCGGCACGCTGCTTGCGAGCCTCATCGAGCGAAGCTTCGAGCGTCGCCACGTCCACGGCGCTGTACGCCAGCTTGTCGGTGAAAGCGACGTTCGCACTGAGGTTCAGTCCCATGGCCCGCAGCAGTTGCAGAACAGCCTTGCGCCGGTCGTTATCCGCCACGATCAGGTGCTGTTGGTCGTTGGCGAGCTGCACCTGAGCGCGCGTGATTTCGATGCCCGTGCCCGTGCCGGCTTCCTTCTGCTGGTTCGCGAGCTTGAGCAGCGCGTTTGAAAGATCCACGTTGGCCTGCGCCGTTTCAAGCGCGGCGTCCGCGCGCAGACACGCGAGATAAGCTCGCGCCACCGCATCGCTGACCTGGTTTCGAGTGGTGTTCAGATCGGAGGCGGTGGCGAGCGCCGCCTCGCGCGAAGCCTGATATTTCTTGATGTCGGAAAAACTGAAGACGGATTGCTCGGCGGAAGCGCGGGCGTCGAACACGCTGAAGGGTCCGACGAGGGACGGAAATGTAAACCCGAATGGCAGCGCAAAATTGATCCCGAAGGTTTTCAAATTGACGGTCTCGTTGGTTTCCTTGATCGCTCCATCCACTGTGGGCAAGAATGCCGACTTGGCCTCCCTGGCCTGCTCCTGCGCCTGTTTGACGGACTCCATCGCCAAAGCGACCTTCGGACTTCCCTCCGGCGTCAGCGCGATTTCCACGGCCCGCTTCATGCTCAACTGGAGGACGTTCTGCGGAGGGGTTTGCGCCAACAACGACGCGGGGATCAAAATTAGAAACGCCGCACGCATTGTCGATCCTTATCCTTTCCCTTCCATCACCGCCGGCTCCTGCGCGGGAACCCGGAAGCCCGCGGCCGCGAATGCCACCATGCGTTCGATCACCGCTTGGCGATTCGAAACATCGCACAGGCCGCCGCTGACATCGGCCAGCACCTGCGACCAACTCATGGTGTGGGCCATCGCGCCTCCGGTGAAGAACAATCTCCACACCAGCTCGGCGCGCGGCAGATCGGGGAGTTCGCGCTGGAGCGCGTCTTGAAAACGGCGCGAGACCGGAGCAAGATATTTCTTGAAAACGCGCTCCACAAACTGGGTCGGGTCAGACATCATCCGCCCCATAAGCGGAACCACGCTGGATAAATCCTGATTCAGCAATGGCCCGATAAACGCCGTCAGAATCTGTTCAATGCTTGGATTGGGGCCGGCCGCGTCCAGCATTTCGAACCGCCGCCGGTTAACCGGCTCAATCCTGCGGGCGATGACGGCGTCGATCAAACTTTCCTTGGATTGGAAATGATAGTTGACGGCGGCTAGGTTGACCTGGGCCTCAGCGGTGATGTCGCGCAGGGAGGTCGCTTCGAAACCATTCAATCCAAATAGTTTCTCGGCGGAATCCAGAATGCGCGACTTGGTGTCAGGCTTCTCACTCATACGTGTGTTTCAATCGTACGATTGATTTAAGCGCTTGTCAAGAGGGGTTTTTGGAGTTTCGCGGGCGGGAAAAGACACTTCGGGCGTTGAAAATGGCGCAAAACGGAGCGCTTCGCGCCACTTTGCGCTTTTAAGAATCGTTACGCGGTGGGCCGATTACATGCAATCGGGCCCACCGGGGGGAAACTATGAGTTACTGCGACTGTTCGTAGACAAGTTTTGGAGGGCAATGCGGCTTTTCTTAGGCTACACTGTCCG
>Ga0209415_10006686_pt1 | contig 20379 bp, 21 predicted proteins | sample PeaSoiSIISIP2007_FD_187696 | JGI IMG/M metagenome (GOLD analysis project Ga0209415, IMG submission 187696) | Peat soil microbial communities from Weissenstadt, Germany - SII-SIP-2007 (SPAdes) (version 2) | ecosystem: Environmental > Terrestrial > Soil > Wetlands > Peat | place: Germany...
GAACTGCTCGATGGCCTTGTGGAGCATCGGCCCCCGCCAGATGACCGGCTGGTCCTCGGGGACGAAGTAGCCCATCGAGAGACAGCGCACCCCGTGCACCGCGGTGGGGATGACCATGTCCCCGATGATCACCGGGTCGCGGTCGCCGCCGAGCATCTTGGGCACCGAGAAGCCGTAGACGTCTGCGTCGAGGATCGCAACCGAGTGACCGGCCCGCACGAGGACGATGGCGAGGTTGACCGTGACCGAGGACTTTCCGACACCGCCCTTGCCCGACGAGACGCCGATGACCCGGGTTCGGGAACCGGGCCGGAGGAACGCCGGCACCGGCGCGTCGTGGCCATGGCCGCCGTGGTCGTGCCCACCGGCCCCGCCGGGGTCACCCTTCATGCGTCGGCGAAGGGCCGCGCGCAGCGCTCCCAGTTCTTCGTCGTCCATCACGACCGACACCACCTCGGCCTCGCGGACCTCGTCGTCGCCCAACGCCACCGACTCCAACTGTGCGACCAGCCCGGCGAGATCCGGCCAGTCCTCGCCGGGCGTGGCCAGCTCGACCTCGACCCGGTGGCGGCGGGACCGGACCGACCGGATCATGCCGGTCTCGGCGAGCGAGAGGCCGAGGACCGGGTCGACGACGGCACCCAAGGCTTCCTCGAGGCGTCCTCGATCCGATGCCATTGCCCTGCCTTTCCTGGGACCGCTGACGGTCCGGCCGGCCGACCAGGGGTCGAGGGCCGGTCGCACCGGGCGCACGGGTGGCGTCGGCCTCGGTCGTTCTCGTTGCCCACAGGTAGACTACCGATCGTGCGTTCGGGCTCGAACCCCGTGTCCGTGGCCTCGCTAACGGACACCGGTGGAACCGAGGACGCCGAGCAGACCACCGCTGACGCCAGGTTCGCCTCGGTCGTTGCGGCGGTGACCGGCGCCTTCGGGGACCCGACCCGGCGCGAGATCTTCCTCCACGTCCGCTCCCACCCCGGCACGAGCACGGCCGAAGTGGCGTCGACGTTCTCGCTCCACCCCAACGTGGCCCGGCACCACCTCAACCGGCTGGTCGCGGGCGGCTACCTCCAGGTGACCATGACCCGAGACACCCAGGCGGTCGGTCGGCCGGCCCAACGGTTCTCCCCCGTCGACGACGACCCGGTCGGCGCGTTGGTCGACAAGCGAGACGACCTCCTCGTCCTCTTGCTGCGCGAGGCCCTCGAACTGCTGGGCCCCGAGGACGCCGAAGCGATGGCGGCCAAGGTCGGTGAGGACTATGGGCGGATGCTCGCCACCCGCATGTCGCCCGACGAGGGACAGCGCTCGGTACGGGCGGCCATGCGCACGATCGCCGAGACACTCACCGCCCACGGGTTCGCGGCGCACGCCGAGAACCACGGGAGCGTCACCGCGGTGGTGGCCGAGCAGTGCCCGTTCGGGGATGCCGCGTCCACCCCGCCGGTGCTGTGCGCGGTCGACCGGGGCATGGTGAAGGGGCTCTTGGCCGGGCTGTGTGGCGACTCGAAACAGGGCTCGTTGCCGATCGTCTTGTCCTCGCGGGCGCGCGGCGACGACACCTGCGCCGCCACGGCCTGAGACTAGGTGGTCCGCCACTACCTCGACCACGCGTCGACCTCCCCGCTCCGTCCCGAGGTGCGCGCCGCGATGGCGTCCGAGATGGCCGCCATTGGAGGCGACCCCGGCCGGGTCCATGAGGAGGGCCGGGCCGTCCGGGTGCGGATCGAGGAGGCCCGCGAACGGGTCGCGCAACTCGTGGGGGTTCGTCCGCGCCAGGTCGTGTTCACCTCGGGCGGGACCGAGGCGATCAACGCAGCGGTCTTCGGGGCCATTCGAGCCGCGCCGGGACGCCCCGTCGCCTGCGCGGCGGTGGAACACTCGGCGGTGCGCGACGCATCGTCACGAGCCGCGCCCATCGTCGAGCTGACGGTCGAGCGCACCGGACGGATCGACACCGGCTCGGTCGCCTCGGCCCTCAAGCGTCGCGACGGGGAGCGGCCCGCACTGGTGCATTGTCAATGGGCCAACCACGAGGTGGCGACCGTCCAACCGGTCGGTGCGATCGTCGAGCTGTGCCGCGCCGCCGGCGTCCCGGTCCACGTCGACGCGTGCGCCGCCGTCGGAAGGGTGCCCATCGACCTCGGCGCGCTCGGTGCCGACCTGGTGTCGATCAGCGCGCACAAGTTCGGCGGGCCGGCCGGCGTCGGCGCGCTGGTCATCGCTCCGGGGAGCCGCTTCGACCCGCTGATCGTGGGCGGCCAACAGGAGCGGGGCCGGCGGGCCGGCTTCGAGAACGCGCCGGCGATCGCCGGGTTCGGCGCGGTGGCCGAAGCGCTGGGCGACCGCGACCGGCTCGAGCGAGAGGCCGGCGCGGCGCGTGTTCACGTGGCCCGGCTCCTCGGCGCCGCGCAGGCCGTCGACGGCGTGTCGATCGTCGGGGACCCCGATCCCGGAGGCCGGCTGCCCCACCTGGTCTGCCTCGGGGTCGCCTTGGTCGAGGCCGAGCCGGTGGTGATCGGCCTCGACCGGGCCGGCATCGCCGTCCATTCCGGTTCGGCGTGCTCGTCGGAGGCGCTGGAGCCCTCTCCGGTGCTGGCGGCGATGGGCGTCGACCCCGAAAAGTCACTGCGACTGTCGGTGGGGTGGTCGACCACCGACGACGACGTTGTGGCGTTCACGGCCGCCTTCTCGGCGGTGGTGGACGGTCTGCGGGCGCTGCGGGCCTGACGGACCGGCCATCGGCCAACCGAGAAGTGCCGAGAAGCCCGGGGCTAGCCGCCGACCGCGGCGGGGACCGGCTGGCCGAGGTCGCCAAAGGCCTGCCTGATGAGGGGGGCGGCCGAGGTGATCCGGGCCTTGGGCGGGTGCTCGGACAAGAACGCCTTGTACTGGGTCACGGCCGCCGCCGGGTCGTGGTCCTGCTTCAGCTCGATCGTGCCCAGGAACAGGTGGGCCGCGAAGTCGTTCCGCTCGACCGTGACCGACCGCTGCACCAGCGCCTTGCCCTGGCTTTCGAGGGTCGCGTCGCCACCGGAGAACCCGGCCTCCCACACCAGCCACCCGGTCTCGGCCAAGGCTTGGGGTTGGTTGGGATCCTCGGAGAGCACGGTGCGATAGACGATGAGGGCCTGGGACAGCGACGACTGGGTCCCCTCGTCGACCAGCACCGTGGCCTCGGCGAGCTGGGTCTGGACCTCCTGGGCGAGGTTCTGCGTGGCGCCTCCGGTCTCGGGTTGGCCGGGCAGTCGCGGCGAGGCGAGGTGGACGACGAGGAGGGTGGTGCCGGCCGTCAGGGCGACGATGGCAACGACGCCGAGCCAGATCGGGCGACGCCGTTGCGCCGGGGCGCCAGGCGCGGGGTCTCTCCCGTCCCCCCGCGTGCGACGGCGGGGACGACCGGTGGCAGCCGGGACCGGCGCCGCCGCTTCTTCGGCATCGAGCTCGCGAAGTTCGGCTTCGACCGCCGACAGGCGGCCCCGGTCACGGGCCACCAGCGCGTCGTAGTCCCGCGCTTCGATGTCGCCGGCGTCGTGCTCCGCTTGAAGGTCGGCCAACGAGCGGACGAGGAAGTCGCGCTGGTCCTCGAGCCGCCACCGCCGGTCGCCGCTCGATCGATGCTCTTCGGGTTGCTCCTCGGCGGCCGTCGCTCCGGAGCGTCGGGGTGTGCTCATGGCGGTCCCGCCCGCAAACGGACGAGGGCGCGCTGGCGCCGCCAGAACAGCACCCCGAGCGCGCCGAGCGCCAGGACCACCGCCACCAACGGGAGGAACCACACCAGCGCGCCCAGACCCGAGGCCGGCGGCACGAGAAGGATCGAGAGCGTGTAGCGGGCGACGAGCGACTGCTTGATCTCTGCGTCCGTCGCGCCGGCGACCAGCATCTGGTCGATCTGGTGACGCACCGCGATCGCGGAGGAGGCATTGGACTGGGCCACCGAGAGGTCCTCGCACTGGGGACACTTGATCTCGCTCTCGAGCGAAGCGGCGCGCTGGGCGAGCGTCGGTGGCGCCGTGCGCCCCACCCCACTGCCGATGGCCAGTGCGACCGCGGCAACCACCACCAGCGCGATCGCGGAGGCGAGGTGAAAGGTACGGGACCTCCCGCGACTGCGGCTATCGGCCGCCCCCTCGAGCGTCTTTCGGTCAGCCACGGCGCGCCGCCGCCAGCACCGAGTTGAGCTGCCCGTAGGTGACGGGGCCGGTGAACGCGGCGACCACGGTACCGGCCGGGTCCACGAGGAATGTCATCGGGGGCGACCCGACGCCGAAGTCGTTGGCGAGCTCGCCGGCACGGTCCGGGATGGCCGGCCAGGTGATGCCCCATTCCGAGACGAACCGGCGACCGGCCGCCGCCGAATCGTCGATGTCGACCGAGAGCATGTCGACGTGGGCAGCCTGGCGCCGTTGCTCGAAGGCGAAGCGGACCAGGTTGGGCTCCTCGGCCCCGCACGGCGGGCACCAGCTGGCGAAGAAGTTCACCACGACGTAATCGCCGCGGTCCTTGGCCAACGAGAACGGCTGGCCGCCAAAGGTGCGGGCGGACAAGGCCGGGGCCCGGTGGCCGATCAGGGGGCTGTCGATCGCGGTCGCCTGGTACGACGGCCTCGTGGCCGCGACGATCGCCACCACCACCAAGACCACCACGACGGCGCCGGCCACCCAACGCGCGGTGTGCCGTCGCCTCCTGGGCGCTCCGCCGTCTCCCCCGCCGACCGTCGCCGGTGCTTGCGTCGTGGCGGTCATCGCGCCGGGGTCCCCACCGGCTCGGCCGATCCCCGGCGCCCGGGGACCAACCGGCGGCCGTTCGACGCCACCGGAGGCTCGGGCGGCCCCTGCTCGGCGCCGTCGAGCTCGGTCTCACCCGCCTGTGGGGCGCCGGACGCGGGGTCGGTCGGGCGCCGGCGCCTCCCCGGCGCCAAGGCGAGCAGACCGCCCAGCCCGATCAGGAGGCCGCCCGCCCACATCCAGGCGATGAGCGGCTCGACGATCACGCCGACCGCCACCGCCCCCTTTCGGAGGTTGGGGATCTCCTGGGCGGCCGTGGCGGGCCCGGTGCCGCCGATCTCGTCGAAGGTCAGGTACACGTCGCCGGTGAAGCCCGAGTCGATCGCCGGGGTCCCCACCGCCTCGGAGTTGGCGCCCGCGAACTGGGTGATGGCCGGGCGGAAGACCCCCCCGCCGTCGACCTTGACCTGCGCCTCGGTGGCCGAACGCGACGGCGAGGTGACCCTTCTCAACCCCTCGAAGACGAAGGAGTGCCCGTCGAAGCGCACCGGCTGGCCGGGCCGGAGGGCCAGCTCGGTCCGCTGCGCGAACGAGGTTGCCGCGGTGATCCCGACCGCGATCACCACCACTCCCAGGTGCACGATCATTCCGCCGTTGGCCCGGCCGGCGATCCCGCGCAGCACCCCCCGGCCGTGGCGGCGGCTGGTCACCACCGCGAGCACGATCGAGCGAACGGCCGAGGCACCGGCGAAGGCGCCCAGCCCGAACGCCAACAGCGGGACGAAGCCGCGGACGCCCCCGGCGACGCATCCGACGATGGTGAGGACGGCCGCCCATGCCGCCGGTGCCATCCGGCGCCAAAGGACGCCGACGTTGACGCTGCGCCACGACAGGGCCGGGGCCAGCGCCATCAGGACGAGGAGGGCCAGGCCTACCGGCACCGCCACCGCATTGAAGTAGGGCGCGCCGACGGTGACCTGTTGGTTCTTGAGCGCCTGGTACAGGAGCGGGAAGAGGGTGCCGAGCAGGACGACGAACGCGAAGCCGATGAAGAGGAGGTTGTTTACCAAGAACGCGCCCTCCCGGCCGAGTGGGGCGTCGATCCCGCCCGGCGAGCGGATGCGGTCGCCCCGCCATGCGATCAGCCCGAAGCCGACCACCACGACGAGCAGGAAGAACCCGATGAGCACCGGTCCGAGGGTCGAATCACTGAAGGCGTGCACCGACTCGATGACGCCGGAACGGGTGAGGAAGGTCCCAAGGATGGTGAGCGAGAACGTGGCCACCGACAGCGACAGGTTCCACACCCGCAACAGCCCCCGTCGCTCCTGCACCAGCACCGAGTGCAGGTAGGCGGTGCCGCACAGCCACGGCAGGAGTGCCGCGTTCTCCACCGGGTCCCAGCCCCAGAACCCGCCCCAGCCGAGCACCTGGTAGGACCACCAGGCCCCGAGCACGATGCCGACCGACAGGAACGTCCAGGCGACCAAGGCCCAGCGGCGGGTCTCGATCTGCCAGCGGTCCCCCACCCGGCCGGTGGCGAGCATCCCGATCGCGAAGGCGAACGGCACGGTGAACCCGACGAACCCGAGGTACAGGAGCGGCGGGTGGATCGCGACCAGCGGATTGTCCTGAAGGAGGGCGTTGGGCCCGGCCCCCTGGGCGGGCGCCGCGCCGAGGACGTGGGCGAACGGGTTCGACGGACCCACCATCAGCCCGACAAAGAACGCCGCGACGAGGAACATGACCAGCGTCGCCCACGCCACCACCGGGTCCCGGGCTTCCGTGCGGAAACGCCATACCACCGCGCACACGAAGACCGACAGGATGAACCCCCACAGCAGGATCGAACCGGCGAGCGCCGACCACAGGCCGGTGATCGAGTAGAGGAGCGGCGTCGCCCGGCTGTTGTTGTCGGCGACGAACGCGATCGAGAAATCGTGGGTGACCAGCGCGTGCTCCATCGCGACGACCGCGATCACCATGCCGGCCAGAAGGACCGGCGCGAGGAGCCGGCCATCGAGTCGAGCATCGAGGGCGTCGCCGCGCCGGGCCCGGACGATCGACACCGCCATCGCGAGCGCGCCTACGACCGCGCCGACGAACGCCAGCCAGACGCCGACCGAGCCGACGGCCGCGTTCACCGGGACCCCGGAGATCTCAACGGATCGAGCCGTTAGGCGCCTTCACCCGGTTGGGGTGGGCGGCGATGTAGTTGGCCGAGTGCTTCACCATGACCTGGTTGGACAAGAAGAGCTCGGAGCCGGACCCGGCGAAGTGGCCGACCACCACCACCGGGATGTTCTGCTGGAACAGCTCCGGCGGCGAGCCGACGTTCTGCACCGCCACCCGCTCGACCCCCTCGGCGACCGTGAAGTCGGTGCCGACGGCGGTGCGGCGGATGGTGCCTGGTACCACCAGCCCCTCGAGCCGGAACGTGGACGTCCCGAGTGTGGCCCGGTGGGCGAGGGCCTGGTCGACGGTGTCGAAGTAGTCGAGCGAGCTGCCGAGACCCTCCACAAGCAAGAACACCAACGCGCCGGCCAGCACTGCGGCCACGAACCACAGCCGTCGTCTGGTGCGCCGCCTGGTCGACGACTCGGGCCCGGCCCGGGGTCGCTCGATCGTCGACGCGTCGCTCACGGCCCGCTCGCTGCGCCGGTCTCCCGCTCGGCGGAATCGGACGGAGGCGACGACAGCTCGACCGCCCGCTCGAGGCTGCGGCGCCGAATGACCAAGCCGACGGCATACAAGAACAGCACCGACAACCCGGTCGCGTAGCCGGCGTCGACGTAGCTCATGGGCCGACCCGGCTCGGCGGGCGAAGCGACGTCCCGTCGGCGCCGTTGCCCGGGCCGTTTCCGGCGCTCGGCGCGATGTCGAGGTCGCCCTCGGCCCAGCGCTCGGCCAGCGACACCTCCAGGCGCTCGGCGCCGGTGCGATCGGCCAGGACCTCGATCCGATACCGCACGCCCACCATCCACACGAACACCAAGGTGAGGGCGACGAAGCCGAGCAAGAGCGTCCAGGCCATCGAACCGTGGATGGTCGGCGAAAGGTTGGAGTTGAGGACCGTCGCACCCTGGTGGAGGGTCTGCCACCAGATCACCGAGAAGTGCACGATCGGCACGTCGACGAACGCGACCAGCGCCGCCACCGCGCACCGGCGGGCCCTGACCTCGGGATCGGCCGGGACCCGGCGCAGGGCCAGGTAGCCCAAGAAGAGCACCAGCAAGAGCGCCGTCGAGGTGAGCCGGGCGTCCCAGGTCCACCACACCCCCCAGGTCGGCCGGCCCCACAGCATCCCGGTCGCCAGAGTGAGCGCGTTGAACACGACGCCGACCTCGACCGACGCGGCAGCAAGCCGGTCCCAGAACAGCGAGCGCGTTCGGCGCCACAGATACAGCAGGCTGGAGAGAGCCGCCAGGCCGAACGCGAGGTAGAGCGCGACCCATGCGATCGGCGGGTGTAGGTACACGAGGCGCACCAGGTTGCCCTGGACCCGGTCGGGTGGCGTCACCCAAAGGCCGAGCCACACCGTGGCCGCGATCGACACCAGTGCGGCGGCACCGAGGATCCGCAGCCACGGCGGGCGGGGGGCGCTCGGGTGCGCGAGGGCCCGGTCGCTCACCCGGTCTCCAGCAGCGGCCCGTACAGGACGATCCCGATGACCAGGTAGACGGCGGCGAACGGACCGAGGACACGCAGCCACGACACCCCGCTGGACACCGATCCGGTGAGCGCGCCCGACCACGCCCTCGACGCCGCGAGCAGCACAGGGGCCAGGACCGGGAGCACGAGCAGCGGCAGCAGTGTCTCGCGCACGCGCAGCCCCGCGGAGAGGGCGCCGTAAAGGGTGCCGGCGGTGGCCAGGCCGATCGTGGCGAGGAGCGACGCGACGAGGGCCAGCCAGGCCGTGCGCAGGTGGACGCCGAAGAGCAGCGTCATGGCCGCCCACAGGACGATCTGAACCACGGCCAGCTCGGCCGCCACCGCGGCGGCCTTGCCGAGGAACACGCCTGCCGGGTCGATGCCCGAGACCCGCAGCCCGTCGCGCGTCCCCTCACCCGCCTCGATGGCGAAGCTGCGCTGGGTGGCCAGCACCGTCGAGAACAACACGGCCAACCAGAACAGGCCCGGTGCGGCCGACGCCAACGTGTGGCGGACCGGTCCCAAGGCAAACGCGTACAAGATGAGCGAGAGCACGGCGACGGGGAGCACCTGCCACAGGGCGACGCGGGAGCGGAGCTCGATCCGGAGATCCTTGCCGGCCACCAAGAGCGCGTCACGCCACATGACTGCCGCCCTCGCCCACCGCGGCAAGCTTGGCCCGCCGGCCGCCCGAGGAGATGTCGGCCACCCGCCCGCCGGACATGGTCACCAGGCGGTCGGACTTGGCCACCGCCACGCCGGACTCGTGCGACGAGAAGACCACCGAGGCACCGCCCCGCACCGCCTCGGTGAACAGGTCCGAAAGCAACGCCCTGGCCCCGGCATCGAGCCCTGCGTGGGGCTCGTCGAGCAGCCACAGCTCGGGCGCCCGGGCAACGAGCACCGACAGCGCGACCCGACGGCGCTGGCCGGCCGAGAGCCCGCCGGCCACCGTCTTGGACAGGCGACCGGTGATGCCGACGCGTTCTAGGGCCGGGGCGGCCCGGTCGGCACCGAGCCCCGCCGCGCGCAGCGCGAACCGCACGTTCTCGGTCGCGGTCAGCTCGTCGTAGAGGCTTGGCGCGTGGCCGAGGAGCCCGACCCGGCGGCGCACCGCCGGGGCATCGAGGCGCAGGTCGACCCCGAGCACCACCGCCTCGCCCGAACTCACCGGGAGCAGGCCGGCACACACGCGCAGCAGCGTGGTCTTCCCGGCACCGTTGGCGCCAACCACGGCGACCACCTCCCCCGGTCCGACCTTGAGGTCGACCCCCGAGAGGGCGGGGAAACGGCCGGTGAGCGCCACCGCGCCCCGGAGAAGTACGACGTGATCCATTGGGATTGGCGCAATGCTACGAGCCGACCGGCCAACGGGGCCAAGCGTGCCGGCCGGGGCAGAAGTCCTCAGCTGGTGGTCAACCGGCCCAGGCCGATGTGGCGCATGACCTGCTGCATCTCGCCCGCCAGCCACCCCAGCTGATTGGTCACGACCAGGATGCCGAAGGCCACCAGGATCGCCCCGCCGACCAAGTGGATGGCTCGAAGCCGGCGGCGGGCCCGGGCATAGAAGGCGGTCAGCCTCGAAAAGGCCAGCCCGGTGGCCACAAACGGCACGCCGAGGCCGAGCGAGTAGGCGAACAGCAGCAGCACCCCTCCCCCGAGGGTGGCCCTCGAGGCCGCCAACGCGGTGACCGCCCCCAGGACGGGGCCGATGCACGGCGTCCACGCGAACCCGAAGGCCATCCCCATGACCGGCGCCGCGTAGGCACCGAACGCGCCCGGGTCGACCCGCATCCGGCGCTCAGCCATCAGACGCCCGGCGAACGAACGGGGTGCGGGTCCGAGGCGCGCCCACACCGCGGCCGGCACCGAACCGAGGAGCAGCACCGCTCCCAACAGGACCACCACAGCGCCGGCGGCGATGGTCAGGTCGCGCTTGTGCCCGCCGAGCAGGTGCCCCACACCCGATGCGGCCGCCCCGAGGGCCACGAACACGACCGTGAACCCGGCCACGAACAGGCCGATGTCGCGCACCAGGCGCCTAGCCGGCACGCCAGGCGACCCGGCGCCCCTGCCGAGCTCGGCCACCGAGAGTCCCGAGACCATCGACACGTAGCCGGGCACCAGCGGCAGGACGCAGGGAGAGAGAAACGAGATGATCCCGGCGCCGAACGCGACCAGGACGCCGAGGGGGCTCGCAGTGACCGAGGCGATCATCGACACTGCCCTCCGAGACCGTTCAGCGCAGCTGGTCGCGAACCGACGCCATGTCGGCCTCCACCATCATGGTCACCAGCGACGGAAAGTCCACCTCGCGCTTCCAACCCAGCTCCTCGGTCGCTCGCTTCGGGTCACCGACGAGCAGGTCCACCTCGGCCGGACGCATGAACTGCTCGTCGACGACGACGTAGTCCTCCCAGTCGAGGTCGACCACGCTGAACGCGATCTCGCACAGCTCACGGACCGAATGCGTCTCTCCCGAGGCCACGACGTAGTCCGTCGGAGTGTCCTGCTGGAGCATGAGCCACATCGCCCGCACGTAGTCGGCGGCGTACCCCCAGTCGCGCTGCGCGTCGAGATTACCCATGCGCAGTTCGGTGTCGAGCCCGCACTTGATACGGGCCACGCCGTGCGCGATCTTGCGCGGCGCGAACTCGAGCCCGCGGCGCGGCGACTCGTGGTTGAACAAGATGCCCGAGGTCGCGTGTAGTCCATAACTCTCCCGGTAGTTGACCGTGATCCAGTGGCCGTAGACCTTGGCCACCCCATAGGGGCTGCGCGGGTAGAAGGGGGTGGTCTCGCGCTGGGGGACCTCCTGGACCTTCCCGAACATCTCCGACGAGCTGGCCTGATAGAAGCGGATCGAAGGATCGACGATCCGGATCGCGTCGAGCATCCGGGTCACGGCCAGCGCGGTCGTCTCGCCGGTGAGAACGGGCTGACTCCACGAGGTCTGGACGAACGACTGGGCAGCCAGGTTGTAGACCTCAGCGGGCCGGAACTCGCTCAGCATCGTGATGAGCGACGCCTGGTCGAGCAGGTCCCCGCCGACGATCGAGATCTGGTCCTGGATGTGGGCGATCCGCTCGAAGCTCACCGTGCTGGATCGGCGCACCATCCCGACCACGTCGTAGTCCTGCTGGAGCAGGAGCTCGGCCAGGTACGACCCGTCCTGACCCGTCACGCCGGTGATGAGCGCTCGCCTCTTTGGCATCGGGGGCCACGGTAGTCCACCCCTGCGGCACGGCCGGCTGGCCCGGGCCTGGACCGATGGTCCTTCGCGTCGCTGCCCTACAGTGCGCGCTGGTGCCGTTCGCCGTCCTGGTCTCGTTCCGTCTCGGTGGCACCGACGGTGTGTCGATCGAATCGGCGAAATGGCGCTCGGCACTCGAGGGCCTGGGGTTCGACGTGGTCACCGTGGCCGGCGAGGGGCCGGTGGACCACCTGCTCCCGGGACTGGCCATGGGGGCCGACCGGCCTCCCGAGCGCGGTGCGGTGGAGCAGGCCCTCGCGGACGCCGATGTGGTCGTGGTGGAGAACCTGTGCTCGCTCCCCCTCAACCCGGCCGCTGCCGAGCTGGTCGCGCAGGTCTGCGCCGGCCGTCCGGCAATCCTGCACCACCACGACCTGTCCTGGCAGCGGCCGCACCTCGGTTCGGGCCCACCCCCCGACGACCCGGCATGGCGTCACGTCACCATCAACGAGCTCAGCCGCCGTGAACTCGCCGCACACGGCGTCGAGGCGACAACCATCTACAACTGCTTCGACACTGCGACGCCGCATGGTGAACGGACCGGCACTCGAGCGGCGCTGGGGGTCGACGCGAACGAACGGCTCTTTCTCCAGCCGACCCGCGCGTTGGCGCGCAAGAACGTCGCCGGCGGGTTGGCGCTCGCGCACGAGCTGGGCGCGAGCTACTGGCTGCTCGGCCCGGCCGAGGACGGATACGGCCCCGAGCTGGACCGCCTCCTCGCCAACGCCCCCGGACGGGTCATCTACGGCTCGCCCACCTCGGACCACCGGGACCTTCGGGCCGCCGACGCCTACGCGGCCTGTGACCTGGTCCTGCTCCCCTCCACGTGGGAGGGGTTCGGCAACCCGGCCGTCGAGTCGGCGGTCCACCGTCGACCGCTTTGCATCGGCCCGTACCCGGTCGCCCGGGAGCTGAGCGGCTTCGGGTTCCAGTGGCTCCCGCTCGACGAACCCGACGGGGTGAAGCGATGGTTCAGGTCCCCAGACCCCGCGGTGCTGCAGCACAACTGGGAGGTCGCCGACGCGCACTTCTCCCTCCGACAGCTGCCCGGACGCCTGGCCGGGGTGCTCTCGACGCTCCCCGTCTCCTTTTGAGACCCCACCGCCACCTCGGTTGACAAACTGCGTGCGGGCGGGCCCAAAGATCCCCTCGGGGACGGCTCGCCCGGTAGCCTTGCACCGGCCATGAACGGTGTCGCAGGGATCGCCGCCTCGAAGTCTTCCGGCCCGCGAAGTCGCTCGCGGCGCCTCGACGCGACCCAGCGCCGCGAGCAGTTGGTCTCGACGGCCCGACGGCTTTTCGGCCAACGCGGGTACCGGGCCACCACGATGGAGGACATCGCCAACGCGGCCGGGGTGACCAAGCCCCTCCTCTACCAACACTTCACCTCGAAACGGGCCCTCTACCTCGAGCTGGTCCACCGGGTGTCGAGCGAGCTGCTCGAGGCACTCGGTTCGGCCAACCGGCGCGCCAGCGGACCCCGCGAGATGGTCGAGAACGGGTTCAGGGCGTACTTCGAGCTCATCGTCACCCACGAGGATTCGTTCCGGCTCCTGTTCGGGCGTCAGGCTCCCGACGACCCGGAGCTCTTCAATGCGGTACGCCAGGTCGAGACGGCGGTGCTCGACGCCCTCGAGTCGAGCATGCCGGCCGAGTTCGTGCCCGAACACCGCCGGTTGCTCGCCTACGCCGTCGTAGGCATGGCCGAAGGGGGCACCCGGTTCTGGGTCGAAAAGAGCCGCAGGGAGGCTGCCGGGGTCCCGACGGACCGAGACAACGCGGTCAGGGTGGCCGACGACATCCGCCTCCTGTCCCAACGCATCGCCACGATCGCCTGGGCCGGGTTGCGCGGGATTCGGCCGGACTGAACGGTCACAGTCGCCCGGTCAGCTGCTCGGTCAAGATCCACAGCTCGTTGGCGCAGGCCACGTAGACCTCGACGTCGCCCCCGGCCGGATCGGCGACGTCCTCGGCAGGATCGAGCGGCGCGTCGGCGAGACCGAGCACGCCGACGCGCGAGATCAACGGATCGACGCCGGGCGCCAGGTCGAGGCACAGCCGCCGCAACGTGGCGCAGCGCCGGGCGGCCTCGGGGTGGTGTCGGCGGACGAACCGCACGTGGTCGGCCTCCATCGCCACGACCAGGTCGGCCCGGGCGATGTGTTCGGGGCTGAGCTGCTTGCTCCGGTGGCCCGACACCGCCAGGTCGCCCAGCGCCGGAATGGACGCCAGCGCGGCCCGGGTGCGCATCCCCATGGGTTGTCCCTCGACCACGTGGGTACCGGCGCTCACCACCTCCAGCACCATGCCGGATTCGGCTCCCCAGTACTCGAGCATGAACGCCGCCATGACCGAGCGCGCGGCGTTACCGGTGCACAGCGTCACGATGCACGGTGTCTCGGTGGTCATGCCCGGTTGCTCACGGCGCGCCACTGCGCCCGGAGACGGGTGCTCAGGTCAGACGGATCCCGGAGATCGCCCGGGCGATGACCAGACGCTGGATCTCCGAGGTCCCCTCGAAGATCGTGAAGATCTTCGCGTCGCGGTACCAGCGCTCGACCGGCGAGTCGCGGACGTACCCGGCGCCGCCGAGGATCTGGACGGCCCGCTCGGTGATCCACACCGCGGTCTCCCCCGCGAACAACTTGGACTGGGAGCCCTCGGCGCCGGCGTAGGGCTGACGATTGCGGCCCATCCACGCGGCACGCCACACCAACAGCCGCGCTGCGTCGAGGCGCGTCCGCATGTCGGCCAAGGTGAAGGAGATGGCCTGGTTCTCGATGATCGCCTTCCCGAACTGTTTGCGCTCCTTGGCGTAGTCGAGCGCGTACTCGTATGCGGCTCTCGCGACCCCCAACGCCTCCGCGGCGACGTAGGGTCGGGAGGCCTCGAAGGTCCCCATCGCCGCCTGGGTGGCCGAGTGCCCTCCCTCGCGGGCGTGGGCCAACCTCTGGTCCAGCTTCTCCTTCCCGCCCAGCAGGCACGATCCCGGGATGCGACAGTCCTCGAGAATGACCTCGGCGGTGTGCGACGCACGGATCCCGAGCTTCTGGAACTTGCGACCCTGCGAGATCCCCGGCGCCCCCTCCGGGACGATGAAGCTGGCGTGGCCGCGCGCCCTCAGTTCGGGATCGACCTGGGCGACCACGACGTGCAGGTTGGCCAGGCCACCGTTGGTGATCCAGGTCTTGGTGCCGTTGAGCACCCACTCGTCCTTGGCCTCGTCGTACACGGCCCGGGTCTTGAGCGAGGAAACGTCGGACCCGGCATCGGCCTCGGACACCGCGAAGGCGGCCAGCTTGATGTCGCCCGGGGTGCCGTAGCACTGGGGCAGCCACTCGCCCTGTTGCTCGGGGGTCCCGCTCGAGAAGATCGCCGAGGCGGCCAGGCCGCTGCCCAGGATCGCCAGCGCGATTCCGGCGTCGCCCCAGGTCAGTTCCTCGGACGCCAGGGCCAGGAGCAGCCCGGTTCGGTCCGCAAAGCAATTGGTTAGGAAGTCCAGGCCATAGAGGCCGATCTTGGCCGCCTCTTGGATGATCGGCCAGGGCGTTTCCTCGCGCTCGTCCCACTCGTGCGCGGCCGGCCGAACCACCCGTTCGGCGAATTCGTGGACCCAAGAGACCACCTGGAGTTGGTCCTCGCTCAGCCGGAGCGAGAAACCCGTTGCTTCGGCCACCCGCCGCTCCCTTCTCGTCACGCGCGAGGAAACCTGCCCGCGCGCGACGAAATCTCACGGGGAAAATTACCAAAGGGTAACTAGAGCGTCAGGGATGCCACGAGGGCGGCGGGCTAGCCGACCGGACGCACGTCCTTCGCCATCAGGCCCTTGGGGCCCTCCTCAACATCGAATTCCACCGGTTGCCCCTCTTCGAGCACGCGATAGCCACTCATCTGGATGGCGCTGTGATGCACAAAGACATCAGCGCCGCCATCGGGTTGAGAGATGAAGCCGTAGCCCTTCTCGGAGTTGAACCACTTCACTGTTCCGGATGCCACTGTGGCAATCCTCCCTGTTCTGTTGCTTGAGGCATTGCCAAGGCAATACCGCCTGCTGACTGCCTGGGTGCGATCAATTCCTCACACCCGGTGCGACGGGAATTTTGACCCACCGCTGCGCGGGGACGCTAGCAGCAGGAACCGGCACGTCGTGTGACGTGGCGAGCATCACGCTCGATGCGAAGGCCGCCAGGCACCGCTCAACGACGCAGGGTCGTCCCGTTCGGGCCGTCCTCGACCGTCCACCCGAGCGCCACGAGCTGGTCCCTGATGGCATCGGATCGCCCGTAGTCCCCGGCCGCGCGGGCCTCGTCGCGCTCGGTGACCAGGCGTTCGGTCGCCTCGTCGAACTCGGCGACGGCGCCGCCGTCGAGCGCCAGCCCGAGCACGCCGCACAAGAACGCCACCGTCCTGGCCAGCGCGGCGGCTGCCTCTTCGTCGCCCGCGTCACCGAGCGAATGTGCCCGGTTGACGGCGTCGAAGATCCACGCCAGCGCGCCGGGGGTGTCGAGGTCGTCGTCCATCCGAGCCCGAAACCGGTCGACCTCCTCGGCGACGACGTCCCGACCGTCGGCGGTGGCAAGGGCGGCCGTCCCCAGCCCGAGGGGCTCGGTGACAGAGAATCGTTGCGCCATACGGTCGAGACGATCGAGCCCCTTTGCGGCGTCGGCGATCGTCTCGGGCGTCACCTCGATCTGGGACCGGTACTGGGAGCGCAGCACGAGCAGGCGGTAGGCACGCGGGTCCGCGACGTCGAGCATCTCATCGATCGTGGTGAAGTTGCCGAGCGACTTCGACATCTTCTCCCCGCCCGCCATGACCCAGCCGTTGTGCACCCAGTGCCGCGCGAAGGGCCTGCCCTGGGCCACCGCTTGTGCTCGTTCGTTCTCGTGGTGGGGGAAGATCAGGTCGACGGCCCCGCCGTGCAGGTCGAAGCCGTCGCCCAGCAGGTCGAGGGACATGACCACACACTCGGTGTGCCATCCCGGCCGCCCGGGCCCGAACGGCGAGTCCCAGGTGGGCTCGCCGGGCTTCGCCTTCTTCCAGAGCGCGAAGTCGAGCGGCGAGCGCTTCTCGGCATCGACCTCCACCCGCGCGCCGGACCGCAGGGAGTCGAGTGACTGGCGGGCCAGGAGTCCGTAGCTATCGACCTTCTCGACTTCGAAGTAGACGCCGCTCGACGTCTCATAGGCGACGCCCCGCCCGACCAGATCGGACACCAACGCCACCATGTCGTCGACGTAAGCGGTGGCATGCGGCGTGTCGTCGGGGCGCAGCACCCCGAGGGAGTCCGTCGCCCTCCACCAACTGGCCTCGAACTCCTGGGCCACCTCCGGCTCGGTGCGGCCCTCCCCGGCCGCTCGCTCGATGATCCGGTCGTCGATGTCGGTCACGTTCGAGACGTAGTGGACGTCGAGCCCGCTGAAGGCCAGGTATCGCCGCAGGACATCAAAGACCAGCGCCATGCGGCCGTGCCCGATGTGAGGGTGGTCGTAGACGGTCAGGCCGCAGACGTACATCGAGACGCGCCCCGGATCGCGCAGCTCGAGCGGTCGCACCGCCCCCGTTGCGGTGTCGTGGAGGCGCAGCACCCAGGTACGGTAACTCGATCATGAGCGCACCCGTTCCCAGCTCGGCGGCGGAGCGGGTCGTCCCCGAGCGCCCGTCGCTCGAGGGCCTGGAGGCCAAGTGGGACCGCCGGTGGCAGGCGCAGGGGACCTACCGATTCGACCAGAGCAAGGGGCGCGCCGAGGTCTATGCGATCGACACCCCTCCCCCGACGGTCAGCGGTTCGCTGCACCTCGGCACCGTGTTCGGCTACGTCCAGTTCGACGCCATTGCCCGCTTCTGGCGCATGCGCGGCAAGGAAGTGTTCTTCCCAATCGGCTGGGACGACAATGGGCTACCTACGGAGCGCCGCGTCCAGAACCACTATGGGGTGCGTTGCGATCCGAGCCTCCCCTACGAACCCGACGCCCGCATCGAGCCCGAGCAGGACGCGCAGCGCCCGCTGTCGCGCCGCAACTTCATCGAGCTCTGCCATGTGCTCACCGCCGAGGACGAGCGGGACTTCGAGCAGGTGTTCCGGGACATCGGCCTGTCGGTGGCCTGGGAGCTGACCTACACCACCATCAACGACCGCTCGCGACGGGTCGCCCAGCGCGCCTTCTTGCGCAATCTGGCTCGGGGTGAGGCATATGCCAGCGAAGCGCCCACCATGTGGGACGTCGACTTCCAGACGGCGGTGGCGCAGGCCGAGATGGAGGACCGCCCCACCTCGGGCGCCTACCACAAGCTGGCGTTTCACCGCGAGGACGGTGGTGCGATCGAGATCGACACGACGCGCCCGGAGCTGTTGGCGGCGTGCGTGGCCGTCGTGGTCCACCCCGACGACGGCCGCTGGCGGGAACTGGTCGGTTCCGAGGTCACCACCCCGCTCTTCGGCGTCCGCGTGCCGGTCGTCACCCACGACCTGGCCGATCCCGAAAAGGGAACCGGCGCCGCCATGGTCTGCACCTTCGGCGACTCGACCGACGTGGTGTGGTGGCGCGAGCTCGGTCTCCCGCTCCGTTCGGTGGTCCAGCGCGACGGGCGGCTCCGGACCGACCGGCCCGAGTGGCTGACCTCGGAGGGGGCCGGGCGGGCGTGGAACGCGCTCGGCGGGAAGACCACCAGGGCGGCGCGCCGGGAGACGGCCCGGTTGTTGGCGGAGTCGGGCGAGCTCCTGGGCGACGCCCGCCCCATCCAGCACGAGGTCCGGTACTACGAACGCGGCGAACGACCGCTCGAGATCGTGACCAGCCGCCAGTGGTACATCCGCAACGGTGCGCGCGACCCCGATCGTCGCCAGGCGCTCCTCGACGCCGGACGGGCTCTGCGCTGGCATCCCGACTTCATGCGGGTCCGCTACGAGCACTGGGTTGCTGGCTTGAACGGGGACTGGCTGGTCAGCCGCCAGCGCTACTTCGGGGTCCCGTTCCCGCTCTGGTACCCGGTCGGCGCAGACGGTGTCGTCAGCCAGGACGAGCCGATCCCGGCCGACGAGGCCTCGCTGCCGGTCGATCCGCAGTCCGAGGCACCCCCCGGCTACACCGAGTCCCAGCGCGGCCTGCCGGGCGGGTTCGTCGGCGACCCCGACGTCATGGACACCTGGGCCACCTCCTCGCTCTCCCCCCAGATCGCCGGCGCTTGGGAGGACGACCCGGACCTCTTCGGGCGCACCTTCCCGATGGATCTGCGGCCCCAGGGCCACGACATCATCCGCACCTGGCTGTTCGCAACGGTGCTGCGCAGCCAGCTGGAGCACGGGACCCTCCCGTGGTCCAACGTGAGCATCAACGGGTGGATCCTCGACGCCGACCGCAAGAAGATGTCCAAGTCCAAGGGCAACGTCGTCACCCCCGAGGCCCTGGTCGCCGAGCACGGCGCCGACGGCGTTCGCTACTGGGCTTGCTGTGGCGCCCCCGGGACAGACACCGCGGTGGACCCCGCCCAGATGCGGGTCGGGCGACGTCTCTCCATCAAGGTCCTCAACGCCTCCAAGTTCGTCCTCGGCATGGCGGCGCAAGGTGGCGAGGTCACCGAGCCGTTGGATCGGGCCATGCTGGCCCGGCTGGCGTCCGTGGTGACCGCCGCCACCGAGGCCTTCGAGACCTACCAGTACCACCAGGCACTGGAACGAGCCGAGACGTTCTTCTGGGCGTTCTGCGACGACTACCTCGAGCTCGTGAAGTCGCGCGCCTACGGCCAGGCCGAAGGCAGTGCCGAGGCGCCGACAGCGTCGGCCCGGGCCGCATTGGCGCTGGCGCTCTCGGTCCAGCTTCGGCTCCTCGCCCCGTTCCTTCCGTTCGTCACCGAGGAGGTCTGGAGCTGGTGGCAGGAGGGCTCTATCCACCGGGCCGAGTGGCCGGCCGCCTCCGAGCTGGGAACCGATGCGGGCGCCGACCCCGCCCTGCTCGACACGGTGGCCGAGGCGTTGGCCGCGGTGCGACGGAGAAAGACGGCCGAGAAGCGCTCGCTTCGCTCGCGGGTCTCCCGCCTGGAGATCGTCGACACCCCCGATCGGCTGGCCGCCATCGGCGCCGCCCGGGGCGACCTGCTCGAAGCGGGGAATGTCGAGGAGCTGGTGCTGCGCGAAGGAGCCGTGGCGAGCACCGTCGTCGAGCTGGCGCCCGAGGACGGCTGACCGGGCATACCCGGGCGGGCGGCGTTGTTGACAAGGTGACCCTGCGGCATCGCACGAGACAAAGGAGGCCGGGATGGGAGTGACCGAGCTCGGCCATGTCGTCCTCTACGTGGAGAACGCCGAGCGCTCGGCGCGCTTCTACCGAGACGTGCTCGGGTGGCACCAGATCATCCCGAAGGAGGGTGCACCCGTCGGCGGCATGGCCGCCTTCTCGGGCGGACGGACCCACCACGAGCTCCTCCTCATCGAGGTCGGCCCCGGTGCGGCCCCGATCCCGAGCGGGCGGCGGGTCGGCATGTACCACTTCGGGCTGCGGGTGGGAGAAGACGACGCCGATCTCAAGGCGGCGCTCGACCGGGTCATCGAGTCGGGAGCGACCGTGCTCGGGGCCTCGGACCACACCGTGACCCATAGCGTGTATATCGCCGACCCGGATGGCAACGAGGTGGAACTGTACGTCGACGTCCCGGGCGTCGACTGGCAGCACGATCCGCGCCTGATCGCGGCACCGATCAAGGCCCTTCGGCTCTGAGCCCAACCTTGCGGTCTGGATAAAGGCCGCCCGG
>Ga0209415_10006688_pt1 | contig 20372 bp, 14 predicted proteins | sample PeaSoiSIISIP2007_FD_187696 | JGI IMG/M metagenome (GOLD analysis project Ga0209415, IMG submission 187696) | Peat soil microbial communities from Weissenstadt, Germany - SII-SIP-2007 (SPAdes) (version 2) | ecosystem: Environmental > Terrestrial > Soil > Wetlands > Peat | place: Germany...
CGGGATTTTCGGAATCTTCAGTGGGCGGCAACAGATTCCCTCATTATGACCAGATTGCACTCCGACAAACGCGCATTGTCAAACGTGAGGCAGATCGAGGTCAAGCCGCGAGTGCTTACTCGCAGGCCTTGCGAGAACCCGGTTCGAACTGATCCAACTGTGCTTCCCGTTGGGTAGTGAACTTGCCCTTGGGAGTTTTGCCATAAAGTTCGGCGCCCGGGCAGTAGTAGAGCGCGGTACGCAGATCAACCCAGACCGCGATATCAGGATTTCCCTTGTTTTCCTGGGGCACGGGCTGAGCCTCGGCCAAACCGAAAGTGATGAGCATGCGGTCGAAGAGGGAAAGATCAGCATCGGGATTTGGCTTGCGGTTCGACGCCGACGGAGTTCCGTTGCCGGTAGCACTCACAGAACCGTCCGACCAGATTCCCCAACGAATCACTCCTGCCACCAGGATGACCGCGATGGCGAGATAAAAATCTCCCCGGCGGGCATGCCAGAATCGCGAGAAGGCGCTCTGTTTGCCGGCCGGAGCCAACTGCTCGAGGAAGGCACGGGCGGTGGCGGCGGATGTCCACGCACCGAGGTCCGGCTTTGCCAGCTTGGTATTAGGAACGTCTTCTTTCGCGCTCCCTTCGATCAGGGCCGGCAGGCCGGATTCCCCCACCGCGTCGTTGATCGGAGCGCCCTCATTTTCGCGCAAGGCAAGGTCGGTGGTCTCTTCGGAGGCAAAAAGGTGGGGCAGTTCCGCTTCCAGGGCATCCGCCAGACTCATCTCGGGCCGGCCTTCGTCCAGGTCGGTGCCCGGTGTTCCCGTTTCCAGTCCCGCGGGCGATGAGATGGGTTGCACCGGGTGCGACGCGACGTGCGCTTCTCCGCGCGGCGAACCGCATTTTCCGCAGAACTGCTCTTGGCCCATGAGTTCGTTGCCGCATACGAGACAGACGAAAGCCGGATCCTGCAGCGGTTCGGTCGGAGATTCTTCCCATTCAGCGGATTCCGCGCCGGACGGCGCATTCGCGAGGTTGGCAAGTTTGGGTTTCAGTTTTTCCAGGGCTTCCAGCATGGCCGCCCGTTCGCCGGCCAGGGATCGCTTCCAGGTGATTTCTTCATTACGGGCGAGAGCCTCGGTGATGAGGCCGGCCATGAGCTGGCAGGTGTGGACATCCTGCTCGGAAAAAGATTGCGTGCTGTCGTAGTACACCTCCAGGCCACCGGCGATGCCGCCGTCGTGATACACGGGAACCGCGATCAAAGACTGGATCCCGCGACGATGGCATTCTTCGGAATCGAGCAGGAATTCAGGATTCACATCCGCGCAGCGGATTACCTGGCCGGTGCGAAGGCAGGCCACGCAGAGCGCCTTCTCCATGGGAACTTCCGTGCCCGCCGCCAGGGTCATGAGACCGGAAGCGGCATGGTAGCGCACCTTCCTGCCGTCCAACATGCCGATGGCCGCGCCCCCCGCTTTGGCAATCTCGGTGACCCGTTCCGCCACCAGCGACATAGCGTTGTCCAGCTCGAGGTGGCGCACCTGGATCTGGTGCTGCGTCTCGACGATCTGGCCGAGGGTGAAGGTGTAGTCCTTTGGCGCGGGCGCTGCTTCCGGTTGACCGTTTACCGGAGTGGGGAATACGGCTTCCTGTTCCACCGCGAGTTGCTGGGGCTCAAGCTGCAACTCCATGGCCTTCAGTTCGCGGTTGTGTTCCTGCAACACGTAGGCTGCTTCCAACAGCCTGGTGAACATTTCCTCATCGAGAACCGCTTTGTGTTTTGTTTCTTCCGACACGGTTTCATCCCCGCCATCGCGGGGGATGGTCAAAGGCCCGGTCCTCCGGGAGACAGGCCTATTCTAGTTCAACTGCCCGCCGGCCAAGAGGCCAGCGATTTCTGCAGCATGAGGGACAGTGCAGGACACAAACAGGCTCCGGCTGCCTTGAAGGAGGGCACCGAATTCCCCATAGTTTACAACCGGTAGGCCTTTATGTGCGAGGGATCGTTTTCGAAATTCTTCGGTGGCCATCTCCAGGCGTTACCAGAGTAACCCGCAGGCTTCCAAAAGCTGTACGGAAACGCACCATCCGGGCTGTCAGCTGCCACCGCTGGAGGCAGCGGGGGCGTGAGCCCTTTTCGGCTCCTTCATGGCATACTTCAGCAAACACCAGAGAGCCCGGAAGCCGTCTTTCCAGCCAATTTTCTTGCCCTCCGCATAGGTACGGCCCCAGTATCCGATGCCGACCTCATAGACCCGCAGATCGCGCTTTGCGATCTTTACGGTGACTTCCGGCTCGAAGCCGAAGCGGTCTTCTTCGAGACGGATGGATTGAATCACTTCGCGCCGGAAGACCTTGTAGCAGGTTTCCATATCGCTGAGGTTGAGGTTGGTGAGCATATTGGAGAGCAGCGTCAGACCCCGGTTGCCTACCGAATGCCAGAAGTAGAGGACACGATGCGGTCCTCCGCCAAGAAAACGCGAGCCGTAGACGACATCGGCGTGTCCGGCCTCCAGAGGCTCGAGCAACTGGACATAATCCTTGGGATCATATTCGAGATCGGCGTCCTGAATGACCACATAGTCTCCGGTCGCTTCTTGAATGCCGCGGCGCAGGGCAGCTCCTTTTCCCATGTTCCTGGGCTGCAGAAAAACTCGAATCTGGGGCAACTGCTGTTGCAATTCCTGCAAACCTTCGCGGGAGCCATCGCTGGAGCCATCGTCCACGCACAGCAACTCGATCTCAAGCCCGACGGACAGAACGCGCTCCACTACCTGGCGCAGGGTTGCGCGTTCGTTATAGATGGGCATTACCACCGAGAGCTTCATGGCAAGAGCTACTTTATCAGAGGCGAACAGGAATCAGATTCGTTCGGAGAACGGCAGATTGGCGCCGACCATCCTCAGCATCGGTTACCCTATTCAGAAGCCGCTTCGAACTGAGAGGCATTCCTGCCGCTCAGGTAGAAGTGCACGGCCGGGGTGATGATGAGAGACAGCACCATGGAAATCAGCACTCCGCCGATTACGGCAATCGCCAGCGGCTGCAGCATCTGGGATCCCGCGCCGAGGGCGAAGGCCAACGGCAGCATGCCCGCAACGGTCGCCAGTGCGGTCATGACAATCGGCCGCAACCGGCGGCGGGCGGCCTGCAGCATGGCGTTTTCGACGGGCAGGCCCAGGGCGCGCATCTTCTGATCGGCGTCGAGCAGCAGGATGCCGTTCTTGGCCACGATGCCGATCACCATGATCATTCCCATGAACGAGGAGATGTTGAAGGTTGTGCGTGTAATCAGCAGCGCGATGAACACGCCCGAGGTCGAAAGCAGCGCCGATGACAGGATTGCGATCGGAGCAGCGAATGTTCCGAATTCAAACAGCAGCACAATGAACAGCAACAACACGGCCAGAATCAACACGATCACCAGATCGTGGAACGAACGCTGCTGCTCTTCGTAGGTGCCGCCGTATTCGACCCGGATGCTCGACGGAATGTGCAGTCCGGCGACCACTCTCTGCACATCCGACATGCCGCTTCCCAGGCTTCTGTTCTCCAGTCGGGCGGTGACGGCGACATCGCGCTGTAGGTTCTCGCGGCGGATTTCGGTTTGCCCCGGATTCTCCACCACGCTGGCCAATGCGCCGAGCGTTGCGGTGTGCCCGCTGCTGCTCACCAGCAGCGTGTCGCGCATGGCCTCGAGCGAGGCCCGGTTCGCGCCGGGGAACCGAACGCGCAGCGTGTAGGCGCGGTCGTTGGTAATGATCGGGGTGGGCGCAGGCTCGCCTTCCAGGATCGCCGAGGCGTCGAGCGCAACTTCTTCCGCGGTGAAACCGGCGCGGGCGGCCACGCTGGGATCCACCTGAAACGTGACCGCGGGCCCGCTGATGGTGTTATCAATTCCATTGAGAACATCCACCACGCCCTTGACCTTGACTTCGCCGGTTTTCTCGTCGGGCGCGATGGCGTCGGCGACTTTCGGAGCCCACTCTGCCAGCAGTTTGGGATCCTGCGAGAAGAGCTTGATCTGAATGGGTTCTGGGGCGGAGGTCAGGTCGCCAATCATATCCTGCAACACCTGCGTAAATTCGACGTCGAGGGCTGGTTCCTCCCGCTTGATCCGGGCGCGCGCCTCGGCCATGATTTCTTCGATGTCGCGGTCGCGCTTGCTCTTGAGCTTTACAAGGATGTCGCCATAGTTCGCCTCAGTGACGGCTGCGAGGCCGAGCTGAAGGCCGGTGCGGCGCGAAGTGCTCTCCACTTCCGGAGTCTCCCGCAGCATCTGTTCGATATGACCGACGACGCGGTTGGTTTCCGCCAGTGAACTGCCCGCCGGCATCAGGTAGTCGAGGACGAATCCGCCTTCGTCCATTTCCGGCAGCAGGTCCGAGCCTGAGAAGTTGTAGCAAGCGTACGAAACGACGATCAGCGCGGCGCTGAACAGAGCCAGAAGGCGTGGGCGCTCCAGCGCCCGGCACAGCCAGCGTTCGTGGAAGTTGACCACCTTCAGGAAGAACCCGCTCAGGTGCTTCTCTTCGGCGGCCAGCAGCTTCAGAGCATTGTCGTTTTCGTCTGCGCTGGCGGGGTTGTCCGACGGGCCACTCGATGATAGCTCGGGCTGCGCATCGGAATTCTCCTTGTCGCGCTTTCCCTTGATGAAGTATTGGCTGAGCGTCGGTGTCCAGGTAAGCGCCAGCGCTAGCGAAGTGAGCAGCGAGACGGTCATGGTCACCGCCAGCGCCCGGAAGAAGACCCCGGTGACCCCGGTGATCACGATGAGTGGAATGAAGACCACGATCGGCGTGATGGTTGAGCCGATCAGAGGCACGGTGATTTCCTGCAATGCGCGCCGGATGGCTTCCACGCGCGTCTGCCCGGCGTCGCGATGCAACACGATGTTTTCGACGACGACGATGGCGTCATCAATCACCAGTCCCACGGCCGCGGCCAGGCCGCCCAGGGTCATCAGGTTGAAAGTCTGCCCCAGCAATTTCAAGGCGATGAACGTCACCAGGACCGTCACCGGAATCACCAGCCCGGCGACCAGCGACGTTCCCCAGTCGCGCAGAAAAACAACCAGGATGATCGAAGCGAGAATCAGACCGAGCAGGATCGCATCCCGCACGCTCTTGATGGATTCGCCCACGATGATGGACTGGTCGTAGAAGGGTTCAATGTGCACTCCCAGCGGCAGGGTCTGGCGAATCTGCTCGATTTCGTCATGGACATCCTGAGCGACCTGCACCGTGTTGCCGTCCGGCTGGCGATTGATGTTGAGCAGGACGGCAGGCTTGCCGTTCGCGGTAACCACGGTATAGACGGGTTTCACCGCAGGCGATACGGTCGCGAGATCTCCCACGCGGACTGGGATTCCGGTAGGAGTGTTCTTGACTACGGCATTGGCAACTTCCTCCGGAGTGTGCACCTGGCCGTTGACCAGGCCGAGATAGAGTTCGTGATTTCGTTCGAGCAGTCCTGGCGAATCAATCAGATTGGTGCGGCGTACCGCATCCAGAATGTCAGACACAGTGGTGCCCGCCGTCAGCAACTTCGCCGGATCGGGCGTGATGTGGAATTCCGGTTCCTGCCCGCCCTGGACGATGACAGTGGAGACCCCGTCGAGCCGGTTCAGCCGCGGCTTCATTTCGTAGGTCGCCATTTCCCACAGCCTGGTCTGCGGCATGGTGTCGGAGGTCAGGCTGTAGCCGATGATCGGGAAGGCCGCGAAGGTCAGACGATGGGCTTCGATTTTGGCCGTTGCGGGAAGTTCCGGCTGCACCCGGGAAATCGCGGCGTTGACATACTGCAGCGTCTGGAACATATCTACGTCCCAGCGAAAGAAAAGGTCAATTTCCGCCGATCCGCGGCTGGTGATCGAGCGTACCGTGAGCAGTCCGGGCACGCTGTTGACCGCTTCTTCTATGGGCCGGGTCACGGTGACCATCATCTGGTCAATAGGCATGACCCCGTTGTCCACGCCAATCAATACGCGTGGAAAATTGGTGGAAGGGAAGACGGACACGGGAATGGTGAAGGCGAGGTAAGCGCCCAGCAGAGCCAGCGTCAGAATCAGGAAGATGATGGGCCGCGAGTGCTGGGCGACCCAGTGGTCGGAGTTCGGTCGGTTCACGCAGACGCTCCGCAGCGGCTATTTTTCACTGGATCCCCCACCGGGAGCTTTTGACCCCTCCTTGGAGGCTCCGGCCGCCGGCTTCGACTCCTGCGACGAGCCTTCCGCCGGCGCGCCGGCGGCTTCGATCTTGATTTTCGTCTTATTGGGCAGCCCGTAGGCGCCGGTGGCTACGACTCTGTCGGAGGCGCTGACGCCTTCGAGAATTTGGACATCATCGCCATTGCGGATGCCAATCTTAACCGTCTGTTGATGGGCGCGGCCGTCGGCTCCCGCGATCATGACGGCCTGCGTCCCATCGGGCGCGGTGATGATTGAACTGGCGGGCACGACGAGAGCGTCCTTGATGGTCTTTGCCGTCAGCGCCAATTGCACGCTGGTTCCGGGCTTCAACTCGTGCCTGGGATTCCTGGCCTCGAGCCAGACTTCCACCGTGGTGCTGTTGGGATCGAGCGCCGGGCTGACCACCGTGACCTTTCCTTCGATCGGCTCTTCCACACCGGGCAGGGTCATAGTGCCCGGATCACCGACTTTCAGCACGGCAGCCTCGCTCTGTGGAATATGTGCCTTGGCGATGACGGACGACGTGTCCATGACCGTGAGCAGTGGCGTCCCGGCAGTGGCCATCTCGCCCGGATAGAGCGGACGGTCGGTAATCACGCCATCAATCGGGCTGCGGATTTCCGAGTAGCTGAGCTGCGCCTGTGCTCCCAAATACTTGCCCTTCGCCGATTCCAGTTGTCCCGCAGCGGACTTGAGCGTCTGCTCTTTGCCGATGGCCAGCAGGGCGTCGAGGTGCTTCTTGGTGATCGCGTACTGATTGCGGGCCAGCGTAATATCCACTCGCGACTGGTCCAGTTCTTTTCGAGGCAGCGCACCCTGCTCAAACAACTGCTGGCGGCTCTGGAAGACTTTCTCCTGCGCATCGAGAGCTAGCTGTGCCTGCTGGGCATCGGCTTCAGCTTTCTGGATTTCTTCGGGCAGGCTGGCGGCCGTCGTGGTCTCGTAAGCCGCTTCGGCCTGATCGTAGGCGCCTTTGTTTTCCTGCGCTGCGGCGGAAAGATCGCGATTCTCCAATACGGCGAGGAGTTGGCCTTCATGCACCCGGCTGCCGCGCTGCACCAGGAATTTCTGCACCGGGGCGCTGATCTTGGGGAAGATGGCAGCCTGCTGGCGCGGGAACAGAATCGCCTGCGTCCGGATTGTGTGCTGAATGGTGGTAGTCTCGACCGCCGCGACCTGCACTGTGACGGTCGGCTCTTTGTCGGCTTTGTCGGAGGAGCAGCCTGCTGCCAGTAGCAGGCTCAACGCGAGCAGAGCGCAAGCGGGCACACCGCGCCTGGCGACACGGCTGAGGTGCGATTCTGGTTGATACGCAGGAGCGTGGTGGTTCATCCGGGTCAGAAGGTTCCTGTCAGAGTTTGTAGGTTTGCCACAGCCACGCGGTAGCGCGACTGGCCATCATCGTACGCGTTGCGTGCCTGGGTCAGGGTATTTTGCGCGTCTACCACTTCGAGCACGGTGGATTCTCCCGCCTGGTAGCGCATGGTGGTAAGCCGCAGGCTTTCGGCGGCGATTTCAGCTGAACTGGCCAGAGATTCCAGTTCGGCGCGCGCGGTATCGGCCTCGCCGTAAAACTGGCGCAGGTGGCTGAGGAGTTGGCGCTGGGCGTGGGTCAACTCCACATGCGCCTGATCGCGGCGCAGTTCCGCTTGCTTGAGCTTGCTGCGGTCCGAGCCCCAGCTGAAGATCGGAATTTGCAAGGTGGCTACAGTGGAGTATCCCAGATTCTTTACCCCGTCGGTGCGAGTGGCGAACTTGTTGGAATCAATTCCGTAGAAATAGTCCAGACTGAGCGCGGGCAGCAGGCCGCCCCAGGCGGCTGTGACCTCGTGACTTGCCGCCTGGTATGCCGCCAGGGCCGCGCGCAGCTCGGGATTGTTCTTTTTCCCTGCCGTTTCAACCTCGGCGAAGCCGGGAAGGGGTTCGGGAGTCTGCAGATCATCTACGACCGTGAAATCCTGGTTGAAATCGGAAAACAGCAAAACAGCCAGATCCAGGCGGGCGCGTTCCATGTCGAGTTGGGCTTCCTGCAGGTCGCGCTGCTGCTGCTGGGCCTGAATCCTTGCCTTGATGACGTCGGCGCGCGCCACTTCGCCGCCACTCTCCAGTTTCTGGCTGATATCGAGGAATCGCGCCGCCTCGGCGGCAGCACGCTGGGCAGTCGCGTACTTGCGCTGGGCAACGACCAGTCCGTAATACGACTGGGTTACGGTGACCACCAGGCCGCGCTCGGCGATCTCGGCCTTTGCCCGCGCCTGCGCCAGGGCGGCGGAGGAACGGCGGTAGTCAGCAACATTCGTGAGAGACAGAGCCTGGTGGGCGTTTGCCTGGCTGATGTACTCGTGCACTCCGTTGTTGGCGATGAATCTGGATCCGGGACAACCTTGCGTCGAGCTGGCGCAGGTCAGCGGCAGCGGCCCGGTCCCCTGGGTGTAGATGAACGAGTTGTTGTAGTTGAGACTGGGCAGCAGTCCGGCGCGAGCCTGCACGCGATCCTCGCGGGACAGGCCGAGGTCCGTGACTGCCGACCGATATTGAGGATCGTTCACGCGGGCCCGCTGCAAGGCATCCTGCAGCGTGATGGTCAGGGGCGCGCCGGTGGCGGGACTGTCGTCCTGGGTCTGGGCGGTAAGGGTTTGGACCTGTGCAAAACCTGGTGAGCCGAGGACGAGAAGGCCTAAAACGGGAATCCAGGGGCGCACCAAAGGGCCAATGCGGGAGTCGGCATTCTTTCGTGTGGACAGACAGTTTTCAACGGTCTTCACCGGTCACCTCAATCCCAAAGATCACGATTTGCATGCCCCGAAGTTCCTGACGGCAAAAGGAATCCTACGCCACCAGAACCTTCCGCGCCCTTCTGCTGAGCGACATCGCGTTTCCTGCCAGGCGAGGACCCTGCCGAATTGGGTGCGCTGCTCTTTTTCAAAAGCGCCGGAGCGGTAGGACCAATTTGGAACGTGCACAGGCTACCACGGCCTGTCTGAAAGCTGCCTGAAAAGCCGCGTCCCGCAGTTAAGTGCCAGCGCCCTAAAGTACTTAGCTGTGGCTGGCCCCGGGGATCGAAAATTTGGCGAAGCCGTTGCTAGGTCGGAGTGCAGCTGCAGTTGGACCGGCAGCGAGGAGGAAGAAAGCGATGGTGGATCTCAACGAAATCAAAGTTACGCCGCGCGATCAGCAGGTGCTGAGCCTGCTGGTGCAAGGCTGCAGCAACAAGGAAATTGCGGGCCAATTGAATATCAGCCCGCGCACCGTCAAACAGCACCTGCGAACTCTGTTTCTGCGCGCGGGAATCCGCGAGGGGCGCAAACGGGTCAAGCTGGCCATCGCCATGTTCGCCCGCGAGGAGGCACAATCATGATGCCGCGAGAGCGACTCACCCCCAAGGAGATTCAGGTCGCGATCCTGGTCTGGGAGGGGCTGACCAATCGCGAAATCGGCAACATCATGGGCACCAGCGAGCAGGTGATCAAGAATCATCTGCGCAGCACGTTTGACAAGCTGGGCGTCTGGAGCCGTCTGGAACTGGCCATGTACGTGGCCGGACATGGTGGTAAGGAGTGTTTTTCAGGGCAGGAGCAGAACATCGGGCTGCGCAAGGCGGTCGGCACTTAGACCAGAGTGCGGTTGCACATGCACCGCCGGCGATGCAGCTTTCTGCACAGGGTTGCAAATCCAGACGACGGCCAGACACCCGTGCACGCAGCGGTTCGAACCGCGTTTTGAGCGGCGGATGCCATAATCTGCAAAAGGTTTCACGTCAAGTCTGGCGGTGCTCCGGTGGCCGGTCAGTAAATCCAAACGAGGCAATGACATGCAGGATCACATGTGCGGCCTTGAAATTGCACTTTGGTTTCTGATTCTGACGAGACCGGGCTCAACCGCAGCCACGAGCCGGCTTCGCGACCCCGGGGCGAAACCTGCAATGGCCTACAAAGAGACTTTCTGGATGGCGTGCGACTCGACCGAGCAGTTGCGGGCCGAGTACGGCCCTTTTCAGACCCGGGCCGAAGCCGAGGCGGAAGCCAAGAAACTGGGGTTCGGCTACCTGCTGCGCTACGAGCACATTCTGGGTGAGAACGAAGAGATCCAGGAAGTCCGCTGCATCTTCATCGAACTGCCCGGAGCCGTTCCGGTGGTGGTTGAAGCCGTACAGATCACTCTCCATACCCGCTGCGCCACCTGCGGCGAGTCGGCAGCGCACGATCAACCCTGGCAGGCCGAGGTGTGGGCAGACATCCACGAGTTCGAGCACACCAATCACCGCGTCCGCCTGTTTGAACACGCCCGCGGCAAGGGTCTGAAAGAGATCGGCGACTGGCGGGGATAGATCAGTTTCCGCTCGACAGTTCGCTGGCCGCCGCGCGATCCACCAGCCACAGCAGCTTCCCTTCCGTCGGTTCCACCAGCTTCGAGGGATACTGTTCTCCCGGCGCATCGCCTTCCAGCACCGCTTTCAGTGCCGGAGCCTTGTCCGTGCCGCTGACCAGGAACGCGACGCAGCCGGCCGCGTTCAGCACCGGCAGGGTGAACGTGATGCGGTGAGTCTTGAATTTCTCGACCCAGTTGGCCACCACCAGGCGCGATTTTTCGGCGAGGGCCGCGGTTCCGGGAAACAACGAGGCCGTGTGACCATCCGGTCCCATTCCGAGGAGGATGAGGTCGAAGCGGGGCATCTGTCCGGGGGAAAGCGCGAAGAACTTCCGCAGCATCTGCTCGTAGGCTTCCGCGGCCGCACCGGCATCGGGATTTTCGGCGGGAACCCGGAAGACATTAGCCGCCGCCACAGGAATCTTCGACAGCATGGCTTCATCGGCCATGCGGTAGTTGCTTTCAGGGTCGGTGGGAGGCACGTGGCGCTCGTCTCCCCAGAAGAAAAATGTCCGGTCCCAGGGCAGGGAAGTGCGGGCATTGGTGGCCAGCAGATGGAAAAGGCTCTTGGGTGTTGAACCGCCCGAGAGCGCGATGGTGAAGCGGCCCGACTGCTCGACCGCCGCATTTGCGGTTCGGACCACGACTTCCGCTGCCGCCTCGAACAGCTCTTGCGGCGTGGTCAGAGTCCGAATCTCTGCGACGGAACTCACAGTGCGCTACTCCAGGATCAGCTCTCGGTCCAAATTTCTTTCAACCATTGCCGGAGCGAACTGCGGCACAACGCGCCGCTCCCAGCAAGCCAGCCTTGTCATTGGTCACAACCTGTACCGGGATAGATTCCAGCAAGGAGCGCATGCGACCTTTGTCCAGAAACGACTTCATGAATAATGGGCCCTGCAGTTTGGGCAGTATCTTGGGTGAGATGCCGCCAGCGAGGAAGAGCCCGCCGGTGGCCATCACTTTCAGAGCCAGGTTTGACGCTTCTGCGCCGTAGACGGAAATCCACAAGTCGAGGGCTTTTTCAGCGAGCGGAGACTTTCCTTCGAGGGCTGCGCGGGAAATGCACGCCGCTGTGTCATCGCCGTTCGACGCTGCCGCAAGCTCAGGAGACTCTTTTGCATAGCCTTGGTCGCGCAGAAACTCGTAGACATTCACTAATCCGGGCCCGGAGACGATCCGTTCGTAGCTGACGTGGCCGAATCTTGCCTCGAGGAAGCGCAGCAATTCGATTTGCAGCTCTCCCTGGGGCGCAAAATCGGTGTGGCCGCCCTCGCTGGCGAAGACGCGATGTCGAGCGCCATCCCAGAACAATCCGGCCTCGCCGAGACCGGTTCCGGGAGCGATCACTGCCTGGTTCCCAATAGCCGTGGCACTGACTTGGTTCAGGGGAACTTTGTCGCTGTCGGCCAGGGCGCCGATACCCCACGCGCTGGCTTCGAGATCGTTGATGAGCAGTGTGGCGGGAAGGGAAATCTGGCGGGCGAGTTGCGACTGATCCACGATCCAGGGCAGATTCGAAGTTTCGACGCGTCCGTTGCGCACCGGGCCGGCGATGCCAAAACACGCGGCTTCCGGACGCGTGCCGGATTCCTCAAGGAACCGGCTCACGATCTCGCCGAGCTCGCGATGCTCTCGACTGGGGAAGACCCGCTCGGAAAGCAGCCGCAGATGCCCGTTCTGAGGTTGAAAATAGGCCAGCCGGGCATTGGTTCCGCCGATGTCGCCGGCCAGGATCATTTCTCGAAGTTCCTCCAGCGGCGGCCGTCGCGCTCGAGCAGCTCGTCGGCGTCTTTTGGTCCCCAGGTGCCGGAGGCATAATTGGGGAAGTTTCGAGGCGGTAGCGCCCGCCAGATATCCAGAATCGGATTGACCACCGACCAGCCGGCTTCCACCATGTCGGCGCGCTGAAACAGCGTCTGATCGCCAATCATGCAGTCATGCAGCAGCCGCTCATAGCCGGTGCTGGGCTGCTTGCCGAAATATTCCTGATACTCGAAGTTCATGTCTACGGTGCCCAGGCGCATAACCGGACCGGGAACCTTCGCGGCAAATTGCAACGAAATTCCTTCTTCCGGTTGAATGTGCAGCACCAGTTGATTCGGCATGAGATGGTCAACCGGCGTATCGCGGAAAAGCACGAAGGGCGCCCTCCGGAACTGTATCACGATGTGCGTGTTCCGCACCGGCATGCGCTTGCCAGTGCGCAGATAGAAGGGAACGTCGGCCCAGCGCCAGTTGTCAATCAAGAGCTTCATGGCGACGAAGGTCTCGGTGCGCGAATCCGGAGGGACATCCGGCTCCGAACGGTAGGAGGTCACGCGCTTGCCGTCTTCGGTGCCATCGCCGTACTGGCCGCGGATGGTGCGGCTCAAAACCTCTTCGTCGCCCATCGGCTGGATGGCGTGCAAAATCTTGGCCTGCTCGTCGCGCACGGCGTTCGCGTCGAAGGAAATCGGCGGCTCCATCGCGGTCAGGCTGATGAGCTGCATGATGTGGTTCGGAACCATGTCGCGCAGCGATCCGGCGTGGTCGAAATAGCTTCCCCGGCCTTCTACTCCGACGGTTTCGGCAACCGAGATCTGCACGTGGTCAATGTAGCGGCGGTTCCAGACCGGCTCGAAGATGCCGTTGGCGAAGCGAAACGCCAGAATGTTCTGTACGGTTTCTTTGCCGAGGTAGTGGTCAATGCGATAAATCTGAGTCTCGTCAGCAACCTTGAGTAACTGCTGGTTGAGGGTTTTGGCGGATTCGAGGTCGTGGCCGAACGGCTTTTCGATGATCACACGCCGCCAGCGGCCATTGCTCTGTTGCATCAGGTCCGCGCTCGCCAGCTTTTCGACAATCGGCCCGAAGTAACTGGGCGCGGTGGCCAGGTAGTAAAAAAAGTTCTGATGGGTGGAATGTTCCTGATCTATTTTAGCGAGAAAATCCTTGAGTTGGGCATAGAGTTTATCGTCGTTGAAGTCGCCCGCGAGATAGTAAAAACGGCGCTCGAACCACTCCCACAAGTCTTCTTCGACGCACTCGCCGCAGTACTGTTTCACGTCATCACGAACTCTTTTTTTGAAGTCTTCGGTAGAGATGGGGGCGCGGGCCACTCCGAGCACGGCAAATTCGCGGGAGAGCAGGCCGGCCTTGGCCAGGTTGTAGAGTGCCGGAATGAGTTTGCGCCCGGTGAGATCGCCCGCCGCGCCGAAAATCACCATGATGCAGGGGTCGCCCTGCTTGCCGATACGCGGTGGCGCTGCTGCAACCTGTTCTGCTGTCTCAGCCATGTGAATACCTTACCTCCCCGACAAATTCCGCCTCGTCTATGCGGTCTTCTTGGCTTTGGCCGCACCCGCCTCGACGTGTCCACCGAACTTCTGCCGCATCGCGGACAGCATTTTCTCAGCGAAGGTGTGCTGCTGTCGCGAACGGAAACGTACATACAACGCGGCGGTCAATACGTCTGCGGGCACCGCTTCTTCGATCGCGGCCTGAATCGTCCACCGGCCTTCGCCCGAGTCCTGAACGAAGCCCTCGTATTCTGAGAGCGTGGGATTTTCAGTGAGCGCCATGGCCGTCAGATCGAGCAACCAGGAACTCACTACGCTGCCCCGCCGCCACACCTCGGCAATGTCGGCTAGATTCAGGTCATAGCGCATGGCCTCGGGCAGGTCTTTGCTGGTCGCGTTCCGGAAAATGTCAAAGCCCTCGGCATAGGCCTGCATCATGCCGTATTCAATGCCGTTGTGGACCATCTTCACGAAGTGGCCGGAACCCGACGGACCACAATGGATGTAGCCATCTTCGGCGGTGCCGCCCAATTTTTCGCGGCCCGGAGTGCGCGGTATGTCACCGCTGCCAGGAGCCAGCGTTTTGAAGATCGGATCGAGGCGCTGCACCGCTTCTTTTGGACCGCCGATCATCATGCAGTAACCGCGCTCCAGTCCCCAGACTCCGCCGCTGGTGCCGACGTCAATGTAGTGGAGGCCCTTCGCTGCCAGTTCCTGAGAGCGGCGAACGTCGTCTTTGAAATAAGAGTTGCCGCCATCAATGATGGCGTCGCCAGCCTGCAGGTGCCGAGCCAGCTTCTGAACAGTCTGTTCGGTGGGCACGCCCGCCGGAACCATGATCCAGACCGCCCTAGGAGGGGTCAGCCTGGAGATCAAATCTTCCAGAGAAGAAGAACCCGCCGCGCCCTCGCCGGCCAATTGCTTGACCGCATCGGCGCTCAAGTCTGACACCACCAATTGATGCCCGCCGCGCACGAGACGCCGCGTCATGTTGGCGCCCATGCGGCCCAGACCCACCATTCCCAATTGCATGTCTCGCTCCTGAAAAACAGCGCCGGGGGTTTGCCAAGGGCATTCGCCCGTGCGCTCCGATCGGCTGAAAATGCTAGAGACTCTTCTGTACTGCTGTCTGCAGGGCGGCCAGCCCAGCTTTCAGATTGCTTCCAAGATGCACCCGCAGAGCCCGGCGTCCTCGTTCGGCGAGTACCTGGAAATCTCCACGTGCCTGCGCTGCCTTAACCACACCGAACGTGTATTTCTGGCCGGGAACGGGCAGTGTAACGGAGTCATCGCAGGTGATCTGCAGGAACACGCCGGAGTTCGGGCCGCCCTTGTAGGCTTGTCCCGTCGAATGCAGGAATCGTGGTCCGAATCCGAGACAGGTGGCCACGTGCTTCTTGTCCCGCACCAAGTGGCGTATCGCCTGCAGAGCCTGCTGGTGCTCATCGTTCATCTGGATGTAGCCGAGCACGGCAAAGTAGTCGCCAGCCTTGATGCGCGACAAGTGAGCCTTGAGATATCCAGCGAGCGTTTGATCGCTGCCCGCAACCTTGGCGAGCTCCGCCGCGTTGATCTCGTCGGTGAACAGCTTGACGCCGCCGTCTTCAACGACGGGCTTTTCTGCCGGCAGCGAACCCGTTTTTTCATACTCGGTCGTAAGCGTCCGGGTCGCGATCTTGCTGGCTTCGACATCGGGCTGATTGAAGGCGTTGATACCGATGATGGCTCCGGCAACTGCGGTGGCAATTTCCCAGCAGAAGAATTCCGCGCCCAAGTTGTAGATGTCTGCCATCGAAACGCGCACCACGGGATGTCCGGCTTTTTCGATCGCCGCGACTTTTGCATCCTGATCTGCTACGCGCTGGTCGGCGTCAGCGCCCGGCTCAAGCCGGACATAGACAAACACACGGTCATCTCCGTAAGCATCCGGCGCGGCGAGATTCTCACGGTCCACCGGAATAATGCCTCTGCCGGCCTTTCCGGTGGATTCGGCCACTAACTGCTCCAGCCACGCGCCGAGATCCGCAATTCCAGGGGAAGCGATGATGGTGAGCTTGTCCCGGCCGGCATTCGCCGCGGCGCCGAGAGTGAGGCCCAGCAGCGCGCCGGGATTCTCTTGGACAGGAATGTTCGGAGCGCAAGCGCGTGCCATCTCGGCGGCGGCAGTCAGAAATTTCCTGGTGTCCAGCCCCATGACCGCGGCCGGGACCATCCCGAAATTCGACAGAGCCGAGTAGCGCCCGCCGATCGAAGGACGGCCGAAGAAAATACGCAAGAACCGGTCTGCCTCGGCAACCTGCTGCATTTTCGACCCGGGATCGGTGATGGCGATGAAATGGCTGCCTACTTGGACCGCACCCACCGCCTGCTTCGCGCGCTCGTAGAAGTATTGTTTGAAGATGTTGGGTTCGAGCGTGCTGCCGGACTTGCTGGCTACGATAAAGAGAGTCTTGGGAATGTCAATCTCGTGCTCAAACGCCTTCACCTGGGCGGGGTCGGTCGAGTCGAGCACATGCAGTTCCGGAAAATGAGTGACCCGGCCGAAGGTCATGCGAAGAACTTCGGGGCACAAACTAGACCCGCCCATGCCGAGCAGCAGCACGTGGCGAAATCCGCGAACCTGAACCTCCTTGGCCAGCTTCTGCAACTGGTCCTGCTGTTCGAGTTGCTCGGCCACAATATCGAGCCAGCCCAGCCAGTTGGATTCGTCGCCGCCGGTCCATAACGATGCGTCCCGCTGCCACAAGCGCTGCATCTTGCCGCCCGACTGCCAATCGGCGACCACAGCTTTGACCGACGCCGACAACGCTGCCGGCAGGGAGAACTTCAGTCCGTTCACGAGACTATCCTTTTTGCTGGGTTCTTTTCGCGACCACCGCGAGCAATTTGTCGAACGCGTCGGCGAAAAGCTTGACGCCATCGTCGGTTAGTTTGTCGGTAACGTCCTTCATCGAGATGCCGGTGCGCGCCAAATCGGCCATTACCTTCTGAGCTTCGGGGATATCTTCCGTCAGACTGTTTCGCAGCAGGCCGTGGTCCCGGAAAGCATCAATCGTCGCCGGCGGCATGGTATTCACGGTGTCGGGTCCGATCAATTCCTCCACGTAAATCACGTCGCGATAGTTCGGATTCTTGGTGCTGGTGCTCGCCCAGAGCACGCGCTGTGTTTGCGCACCCTGGGCGGCCAGCGCCTGCCAGCGCGGGCCGCTGAAGATCTTCTGATAGCGCTGATAGGTGAGCTTCCCGTTGGCGATCGCCACTTTGCCGAGCAAGCTCTTCAGGAGCGCCTGCTGGCCTGCGTCGGAGGTGCCATTAAGGCGTTCATTCACCATGGAGTCAACCAGTGTGTCAATGCGGCTGATGAAGAAGCTGGCAACTCCGGCGATTTTCCTGAGATTGCCGCTGCGAGCCGCAAGATCTTCGATACCGGCGATGTGGGCCTCAGCCACTTGTTCGTAGACTTCCTGGGCGAAGAGCAGCGTCACATTGATGTTGATGCCCTCGCCGATCAGTTGCCGGATGGCTGGAATCCCTTCGGCCGTGCCCGGAACCTTGATCATGACGTTGTCACGCCTCACGGTTTTCCAGAGGCGGCGGGCTTCGTCCATGGTTTCTTTTGTTTTGCGCGCGAGGTAAGGAGAAACTTCGAGGCTCACGTATCCATCGCGGAACTTGGAGGCTTCGTACACCGGGCGCAGCGCGTCAGCTGCATCCTGAATGTCGCGTATCGCAATCTGTTCGAAGCGGCCGGTGGTGTCGAGATCGCTGCGCGAGGCGAGCGACTTCAGCATGTCGTCATAAAGCGAGCTGTCGGCGATCGCTTTTTCGAAGATAGCGGGATTCGAGGTCATGCCCCGCAGGCCGTCATCGGCGATCAAGCGCTGCAACTTGCCGGTCGTGAACAGGTCGCGGCGGATGTAGTCGAGCCACATAGACTGGCCGTAGTTGAGCAATTCCTTCAGCGGATTCTTGGTTGATTTCGCGTTGTCTAGTACGCCTGTCGGTTGCATGATTGCCCTCCAGCTTAGGATTTGCGATTCCCAGTTATTGCCGCCCGCTCCCCGTGTCTGGAAGACGGTAATGAGTTATGTCTCCATGAACGTTAACGAAACCTAACGTTGCGAGAGAGCAGCGCGTGCGTCGGCGACGACGTGGTCCACTGTGAAGCCGAAGAACTTCAGCAAGTCTTTCAACGGTGCCGAAGCGCCAAAGCGCTTCATCCCGATCGTCCGCCCCCTGGGACCGACATAGCGGTCCCAGCCCAGGGTTGCTGCCATTTCCACGGACACTCTCGCCGTCACCGATGCGGGCAGAACGCTCTCCCTGTACGCCGAGTCCTGTTGCTCAAAGATTTCCCATGACGGCATGCTGACCACGCGGGCCGCGATACCTTCTGCCTTCAACTTCTCGTAAGCATCCACGCACAGAGACAACTCGCTTCCCGTGCCTAACAGAATTACATCCGGCTTTCCATCCGGAGCGTCGGCCAACACGTAGGCGCCTTTGGCCACCCCGGATGCGGACGCATATTTCGATCGATCCAGAGTCGGCAGCGCCTGCCGGGTCAATACCAACGCGGTGGGCGAATGCTTCAGCTGGGCGATTACTTTCCACGCTTCGACGACTTCATTCGCATCTCCGGGACGAAGCACGATCAGATTCGGCATGGCTCGCAGCGATGCCAACTGCTCGATCGGCTGATGGGTTGGACCATCCTCCCCCACACCGATCGAGTCATGGGTGTAAATGAAGATGGAAGGAATCTCCATCAGCGCAGCCAGGCGAATGCTCGCGCGCATGTAATCGCTGAAGTTGAAAAAAGTCGCGCCGAAGGCACGGAGACCCGATACGATCATGCCGTTGATGCTTGCTCCCATGACATGCTCGCGCACGCCAAAATGAAGGTTGCGGCCTCCGGGACTGCCCGCTTGAAATTCTCCAGCGCCCTCAAACTTGAGCGCGGTCTTGTTGGAAGTAGCCAGGTCCGCCGATCCGCCGATCAGCCAGGGAATATTCTGCGCGAGTGCGTTGAGCACTTTGCCGGAACTGTCGCGAGTGGCCATGCCCTTCGGGTCGGCGGGGAAGGTTGGCAGGTTCTTGTCCCAGTCTGTGGGCAGGTCGTGAAACTGCATGGAGTGCAACCGCCCAGCCAGATCGGGATAGCTCTTCGAGTATTCCGAGAAGATCTGGGCCCACTGCGCGTGCAGATCGCGTCCTCGCTTCCCGACGCCATCCCTGAAGTTCTCGCGAACGCCATCGGGTACGAGGAACTTAGCGTCTTCCGGCCATCCGTAGAACTTCTTGACCAGCCGAACTTCCTCTTCGCCCAAAGGTTCTCCGTGGGCGGCACTGGTGTCCTGCTTGTGGGGAGAGCCGTAGCCGATATGGCTGTCCACGATGATGAGAGTCGGCCGGTCGGTAGTCTTCTGGAAAGTCTCAAACGCGCGTGCCAACATCTCCAGATCGTTGGCATCGGCTACTCGGGTTACGTTCCAGCCATATCCGATAAAACGCGTCGCCACGTCTTCGCCGAAGGACCAGTCGGCCGGGCCGTCGAGCGTGATGTGGTTGTGGTCGTAGATCCAGCACAGATTCGAGAGCTTCAGATGGCCGGCGAGCGAAGCCGCCTCCCCGCCAATACCTTCCATCAGATCGCCGTCGCTGCAGATGGCATAAACGTTGTAGTTGAAGATTTCAAAACCAGGGCGGTTGAAATTTTCTGCCTGCCACCTGCCGGCGATAGCCATGCCAAGGCTGTTGCCCACGCCTTGCCCCAGGGGTCCGGTCGTAGTTTCCACGCCGGATGTCAGGTGCGACTCGGGATGGCCTGGCGTGCGGCTGCCCAACTGGCGGAAGCGCTTGATCTCTTCCATGGGAACGGCAAGGTCTCTGGTGATGCGCCCGTCTGGGCCGACCTGCCGCACTTCCGCCAGATGCAACATGGCGTACAGCAGCATCGAGGCGTGGCCATTGGAAAGGACGAAGCGGTCGCGATTGATCCAGGTCGGATCGGCCGGATCGTATCGCAGGAATTGCTGCCACAGACAATAGGCGACGGGCGCAAAGCCCATCGGCGCGCCAGGATGGCCCGAGTTCGCCTGTTGTACCGCGTCAATCGCCAAAGTTCGAATCGTGTTGATGGACAGCGTGTCCAGTTGCTTCCCCGTCACCAAAATCTGCTCACTGGCTACCATGGAGACTTGATCCTCCGGCGGGCGTCGGAGCTCGCGCGATCTAGCTGGCCCAATCTAGTTAGATTTTGCGGCTGCCGAAAGGTTGCAATTCAGCAGTGAGTGTATCAATTTCCTCTACGGAGTGGGTTAAAGAGGAGAAGAAAAAGCGGCGCACCAGAAGACTTTACTTCAGGAGCTGGAAATATCCATTTTCCTGGTTGGCGCTGCGGGCGGTTTCCTGCACGAATTTGAGGAACTGGCGTAGACTGTCGCGCTCGGCAGGTACCATGCCGTCGAAGCGAACGCGAACTCCATTGGCGGGGCCGCTACGGGTGACCACTCCGCTCAGCGCGAAGCCTTTCACCCA
>Ga0209415_10006690_pt1 | contig 20364 bp, 17 predicted proteins | sample PeaSoiSIISIP2007_FD_187696 | JGI IMG/M metagenome (GOLD analysis project Ga0209415, IMG submission 187696) | Peat soil microbial communities from Weissenstadt, Germany - SII-SIP-2007 (SPAdes) (version 2) | ecosystem: Environmental > Terrestrial > Soil > Wetlands > Peat | place: Germany...
GGGACGTGGCCCAGCTTGGTTAAGGCGCTGGTCTGGGGGACCAGAGAGCCCGGGTTCAAATCCCGGCGTCCCGACTTAGTGCGACCCCTTCCGCCGGGTACCACACGGCGGGCCGCCGTTGCCGGATCCGCTCTCACGGATCGCCGGGATGGGTTCTTCGGCTGGCACGAATCGGCGTCTCGGTGCGTTGCCGTACTGACGGAGATGAGTGACCGAGTCGGCAGGCTCTGTCGGGGCTGATCTGGGGTGGCAGGCGGGAAGATGCCGCGATCAGGGCGCTGGCGTAGCTGGCTACGCCGCGCCGCGATCGTGATTGCCACGGTGCTGATCGTCTTCGTGTCCGCTGGTATCGCGATCATGCAGGCGACGCCGTCGGTCGGCAACGCCAGATCCCTGGCCAGGGCGCAGGCGGCGCTGCATCACTCGGCGTTTCCCGGCCCGTCGGTGCCGGGCAGGTTCGCGACCGCGCTGATCTCAACAGAGGACCACCGGTTCGCGGCGGAGCCGGGAATCGACCCGATCGCGATCGCACGGGTGCTGCTTGCCAGGGTGACCGGCGGTGGCGACCAGGGCGGTGCGACGCTCTACCAGCAGCTCGCGAAGCTGCTCTACACGCCTGGACGAGCTGGCATCGCCGTCGAGGTCGAGCAGATCGCGCTGGCGATCAAGCTGAGGTTCAGCTATACCGGCGCTCAGATCCTGCGGATGTACTCCGACGTGGTGTACTTCGGTCACGGCTTCTATGGACTTGCAGCGGCTAGCTGCGGCTATTTCGGCCGGCCAGCGGGTCGGCTCTCGTGGGCGCAGGCGGCGCTGCTGGCCGGGCTGGTCCAGGCGCCGTCGGCGTATGACCCGCTGGTCTTCCCCGACCGGGCCCGTGCCCGCGAGCGGCACGTGCTCGCCAGGCTGGTCGCCACCGGAGCGCTCAGCGCGCGGCAGGCGGCGGCCGCGATGGCGGTCCCCATGCGCCGCCTGCTCGCTGGCTCGGGCCGCGGCTGCGGCAGGCCAGGGCGCGTCCGGCCAGCGGCGCCCGTGGCAAGGGGAAACCCGGATCCCCACCGCCTGGACGACACAAGCACCGAGCCGGTCGCCTCCGACCCGGCCGACGGCGACTAGCGGGATCATGGCGGCCGGCCCCGGTGAGCGGGGTGTCGTGGGTGGCGGCTGGCCGGGGTGGTCGTGGTGGCGGCTGGCCGGGGTGGTCGTGGTGGCGGCTGGCCGGGGTGGTCGTGGTGGCGGCCGGCTGGGGTGGTCGTCAGTAGCGGGGGCGTGGCGGCTTGCTGGGTACTGTCTGCCTGGCACCGACCAGAGCAGGCTCGTGCTGCGGCACCGGCGTCGTCCTGCCCTTGCGATGCCTGCCCCGCCGCAGCCGGGCCAGCCGCACCTCGGGTGGCACCCAGACCCATTTGCGGTAGGACCAGAACCTGAACAGCGTGCCGGCCGCGATGCCGATGTTCAGCGCGATGTAGTTGTCCAGCTTCGAGGTCAGGCCAAGGCCGTAATTGCTGAGCCCGAGCACGGCGTACTGGATCAGCAGCCCGATCCCGTTCAGGATGAAGAAGGTCACGCCCTCGCGGCCGGTGCCTGCGCCCTCCCGGTGCCGGAAGCTCCAGTAGCGGTTGCCGAGGAAGGTGACCACGGTGGCGACGCAGGTCGCGATCGTTACCGAGGTGAGCACGCCGAGGTGCAGGTCGCTGTGCAGCGGCCCGAAGACGATGTTGGTGACGCCGATCCCGATCAGGCCGACAATGCCGAATTTCGCACCCTCGTGGATGACCTGCCTGAAGCGCCGATATGTACGGGTCAGCTGCGACAGGAACCGCGGATCCTGAGTGCGGGCATTGCTCAATGCGGGCTTCCGGCCTCGTCTCCGGTCGTGCTCGCAGTGCCGGGGGCTGCCGCGAGAGCCGGCTCGAGCTTCTCGTGGTCACCGTCGGCTGCCTGCGGCTCGGCCCACACCCACTTGCGGTAGGACCAGAACCTGAACAGGGTGCCGAGCACGATGCCCAGGTTGAGCGCAACGAAGCTGGCCAGGTTGTTCGTGAGGCCGAGACCGTGGTGGACGAACCCGACCACCGCGTCCTGGATGAGCAGCCCGATGCCGTTGAGCACGAAGAACATCACCGTCTCGCGGTGGACCGTGGTCCGCTCGCGATGCCGGAAGCTCCAGTACCGGTTGCCGACGTAACTCATGATCGCGGTCACCACGAAGGCGATCGTGCTGGCAGTGACGACGCCGAGGCCGAGGCCGATGTGCGTCCAGCCGTAAATGAGGTTGTTGACGACCAGGCCGATCAGGCCGATGATGCCGAACTTGGCGCCCTCATGGATGAGCAGCCTGAAACGCTCGTACAGGCGCCGGACACTATCCACTGAGGTGGCCTCCGTTCGATCGCGTCATCGTCGCGGTGTTAACGAACACCGCCCTCGCGGTGTTACCCGCACCGCCGGGAATCATCACGCTGCTGGCAAGATTACCGCTCCGGCCGGACCCCGTGGTCGGCACGGGCAAATCGTGCGTTCGTGTCGCCGGGCTGGATCGCCGGGCGGGCCGCCGGCGGGATTATTCGCCGGGCGTGTCAGTGCTGGCAGGTAAGGTCACGGGCGTGGCCGATGCTGACATCCTGATCCGGGCCCGGGGCCTGACCAAGGCGTTCGGCGGGGCTATTGCCGTGGACGGGATCGACTTCGAGCTGAGCCGCGGCGAGGTGTTCGGGTTCCTCGGCCCGAACGGCGCCGGCAAGTCATCGACGATGCGAATGATCGGCTGCGTCTCGCCGCCGACCGGCGGCGAGCTGACCATCCTGGGACTCGACCCGGTCAGCGACGGCCCGGCGATCAGGGCCAGGCTGGGCGTGGTTCCGCAGGAGGACACGCTCGACGTCGAGCTGACGGTGCGCGAGAACCTGCTGATCTACGGCCGCTATTTCGGCCTGCGGCGCGATGTCATCGCCGAGCGGACCGCCCGGCTGCTCGAGTTCGTCCAGCTCACCGATCGGGCCGCCGATCAGGTGGAGCCGCTCTCCGGCGGGATGAAGCGCCGGCTGACCATCGCCCGCTCGCTGATCAGCGAGCCCGAGATCCTGCTGCTCGACGAGCCGACCACGGGGCTGGACCCGCAGGCCAGGCATGTCGTCTGGGACCGGCTCTACCGGCTGAAGCAGCAAGGCGTGACCCTGGTGCTGACGACGCACTACATGGACGAGGCCGAGCAGCTCTGCGACCGGCTGGTGGTGATGGACGCGGGGAAGATCGCGGCCGAGGGCTCGCCGCGCGAGCTGATCGCCGCCTATTCCACGCCCGAGGTGCTCGAGCTGCGCTTCAGGCTCGAGCAGCAGGAGCAGGCCGCCGAGAAGCTGGCCGATGTGCCGGTGGACCGGATCGAGGTGCTGGCCGACCGGATCCTGCTCTACACGACCAGCGGGGAAGACGCGCTGGCCGCCGTCCAGGCCCGCGGCCTGGAACCGGCTACCTCCCTGGTCCGGCGCAGCACGCTGGAGGACGTGTTCCTGCGGCTGACCGGGCGGCGGCTGGAGGACTGATGACGCAGGCGTTCGCCGTCCGCCAGCTGCGGTTCTGGCTCACGAACTACCGGCGCACCTGGCAGGGCTCGATCTACTCCGGCGTGCTCAGCCCGGTGCTCTACCTGGGCGCCATGGGCCTCGGCCTGGGGACGCTGGTGAACGCGCATAGCAAGGCGAGCCTCGGCGGGGTGAGCTACCTGGCCTTCCTTGCCCCGGGGCTGATGGCGGCCACCGCGATGCAGACCGCGATGGGGGAGTCGACCTATCCCGTCTTCGGCTCGGTGAAGTGGCTGAAGACCTACCAGGCCGCGACCGCCACGCCGTTGCGGCCGGCCGACCTCTTCCACGGCCATCTGCTGTTCACGACGTTGCGACTGGCCATGAACTCCGCTGTCTTCCTCGCGGTGATGGCCGCGTTCGGCGCCGTCCGGTCGGCATGGGTGCTGACCACCGTGCCTGCCGCGATCCTCACCGGGCTCGCTTTCGCCGCGCCCATCGAGGCGTACGCGGTCTCGTGCGCCAAGGAGACCTCGTTCGCCGCGCTGTTCAGGTTCGGCATCATCCCCTTGTTCCTGTTCTCCGGCACGTTCTTCCCCGTCTCCAGGCTGCCTGCCGCGGTCAGGCCGCTGGCGTACCTGACGCCGCTCTGGCACGGGGTGGCGCTGTGCCGGTCGCTCAGTCTCGGCACGGCGCAGCCCTGGGCGTCGGCGCTGCACGTCGGCTATCTGATAGCGGTCACGGCGATCGGCGTCTACGCCGGGAACCAGACGTACCGGCGGAGGCTCTATGCCTGAGCTGCCCGGCCTGATCCAGGCAGTGCCACTGCGGATCCTCCCAGTCACGATGCTGCGGACCCGGCGGCCCGCCCTGGGCGGCCGTGGCAGCGCGCACCTGATCGAGCGGCACGCCAGGGTGTACCGGCACACCTGGACCATGCTGGCCTCTGGATTCTTCGAGCCGCTCTTCTACCTGCTCTCGATCGGGGTCGGCCTAGGTCAGCTGGTCGGTACGGTCGCCGGGCCCGGCGGCCGGGTCGGCTTCACCAGCTTCGTGGCGCCCGCCCTGCTGGCCGCCTCGGCGATGAACGGCGCCGTCATGGACTCGACCTTCAACGTGTTCTTTCTGCTGAAATACGCCAAGGTCTACGACGCCACGCTGGCGACGCCGATGCGGACCGACGAGATAGCGCTCGGCCAGGTCGGCTGGGCGCTGATCAGGGGCGGGATCTACGCGGTGGCCTTCATGACCGTGATGCTGGCGATGGGCCTGATTCACTCGTTGTGGGCCGTCGCCGCGGCGCCGGCTGCCCTGCTGATCGGCTTCGCGTTCGCCGGAACGGGGATGGCGGCCACCACCTACATGCGCAGCTGGCAGCATTTCGAGTTCATCACGCTCGCGACGCTCCCGATGTTCTTGTTCTCTGCCACCTTCTACCCGCTCGGCGTCTACGGCAGGCCGATCCAGATCGTGGTCGAGTGCACGCCGCTCTACCAGGGCGTCTCGCTGCTGCGCGGTCTGACACTCGGGGTCGTCGGCCCTGGCCTGCTGCTGAACGTGGCCTACCTGGCCGTCATGGGCATGGTGGGCCTCGTCGTGGCCGGCCGCCGGCTCAGCCGCCTGCTGCTGAAGTGACACGCTGCCGCTGCTCATGCCCGGCCTGGTCAGCGGCTTCCTGGCCCAGCGGCAAGGTTCACGACAGGCTGGCCAGCGCGTCGCGCAGCGGGTCCATGCCGATCGAGCCGAGCGCCAGCGCCTGGCTGTGGAACGTCCGCAGATCGAAGGCGGCGCCCATCCGCTGCCTGGCCTCGTCGCGTGCCTGCAGCCAGAACCGCTCCCCGAGCTTGTAGGACGGCGCCTGCCCGGCCCATCCGAGGTAGCGGTCGAGCTCGAATCGCAGCCTCTCCTCCTCTTCCTGCACATGGCTGCGCAGGAAGTCCCAGGCCAGGTGAGCGTTCCAGACCTTGCCTGGCTGCCAGTCCGAGTCCGCGGGGATTCGCAGCTCGAGGTGCACGCCGATGTCGACCACCACGCGGGCCGCCCTGAGCAGCTGCGCGTCGAGCATGCCGAGCCGGTTGCCAGGGTCGGCGAGGTAGCCGAGCTCGTCCATCAGCCGTTCCGCGTACAGCGCCCAGCCCTCGCCGTGCCCGGAGACCCAGCACACCATGCGCTGCCAGCGATTGAGCTTGTCCGGCCTGGCCATCGCCTCCACCGCCTGAAGGTGGTGGCCAGGGACTCCCTCGTGGTAGATCGTGGTGACCTCCTGCCAGGTGGAGAAGCTGGTGACCCCTTCGGGGATCGACCACCACATCCGGCCCGGCCTGGTCCAGTCCTCGCTCGGGCCGGTGTAGTAGACGCCGCCGGAGCTGGTCGGCGCGATCATGCACTCGATCCGCCTGGCCGGCTCAGGGATGTCGAAGTGAGCGCCGTCCAGTTCGGCGACCGCGTTGTCCGCGACGCCCTGCATCCAGTCACGCAGCCGCTCCGGGCCGGAGATCCGGCGGGCGGGATCGGCGTCGAGGGCGGCCACGGCCTGCGCCACCGTGCCGCCAGGCACGATCTGGCTAGCCGCCAGCCGCATCTCCGCCTCGATCCTGCTGACCTCCGACCAGCCCCAGGCGTAGGCCTCGTCCAGGTCGACGGTGGCGCCGAGGAAGTCACGCGAAGCGCGGGCGTACCGGTCCCGGCCGACCGCGTCGCGTTCCGGCGCCTGCGGCAGCAGCTCGTTCTCCAGGAACTCGCCGAGCTGAGCCGTGGCAGTCCTGGCGGCCTCGGCCGCCTGCTCAAGGTCGGCGCGCATGGCGCCGGTCGCGCTCGTCCGCCTGACCAGCCCGCTGTAGAAGTCGCTGCCCGGCGCGGACCACTCCGCGCACTGCTTCGCGCAGGCCGCCACCTGACGGCGGGCGGCCACCCGGCCGCGCTCGGCTGACTGCTGGTAGGTGTGGCGCAGGCCCGCGTATGCCCGGGGCACCGCGGCCATCCGGGCGGCCAGATTGCGCTGCGCCTCCTCGCCGGTCAAGGGCATCAGATCGAAGATCTGGCGAACCTGCTGCACCCAGCTGCCGATCACGTTCAGGTCGGCGGTCAGGTCGCCCGAGCTGTAGAGATCGCCGGACGATTCGAGGCGCTCGATCATCGCCGCCCGCGCGACGGTCTCGCCGCTGCCTGTCACGGCTGCCTGACGGAGCTCGGCGAGCGTTGCCTGGTCGAGCTCGGCGCGGGCGGCGAAGCCGGCCGGGCTCAGATCGGTCATCCGGTCGTCGTACCCCGCGAACCCGTCGTCGGTGGCGCCGACCGGGTCGAGCTCGCAGGAGCGCGCCACGTACCGGTCCGCAATATCGTCAATAATGCCCATGAGCGCACACGCTATCCATTCTGGTCCGCCTGGGCCACGCCAGGCCTCGCCGCGGCCGCCGGCGTTCATGCGCAGGCCGCGCCGGGCCGCGCCAGGGTCGCGGGTCGGATCGCGGCCTGCCGGGCAGCAACTCGTCCGAGCAGGCTGACCTCAACAGGGCCGCGAACCGTCTCGACCTCAGGGCCACCAAGACCGTACCGTTACACCGTACTGGTCGGTAGGTAGGCTTGGCCGGACTCGTCGGGGGGCGCCCGTTTCGCCGGGAGGCACAGATGGAATTCGGATACGACAAGCGGACTGAGGAGCTCAGGGAGCTCCTGCTCGCCTTCATGGACTCCCACGTCTACCCGGCCGAGCAGGTGTTCGCCGACCAGGTCGAACAGGCGGCGCGGGCGGGCCAGATCTGGCAGCGGCCGCCCGTGATCGACGAGCTGAAGGCGCAGGCGCGCAGCCGCGGCCTGTGGAACCTGTTCCTCACGGTGCGCGCTCCCGGACCGGACGGCGAGGAAGACCAGGCCGGCCGGATCGCCGAGAAGTACGGCGCCGGGCTGACCAACCTGCAGTACGCGCCGCTGGCCGAGATCACCGGCCGGAGCGGGGCGATCGCGCCCGAGGCGCTGAACTGCTCCGCGCCGGACACCGGCAACATGGAGCTGCTCGCCGAGTTCGGCAGCGCCGAGCAGATCGAGCGCTGGCTCATTCCGCTGCTCGAAGGCGAGGTCAGGTCGGCGTTCTGCATGACCGAGCCAGACGTCGCGTCGTCCGATGCGAGCAACATCGAGACGTCCATCGCTGCCGACGGCGACTCCTACGTGATCAACGGCCGCAAGTGGTGGTCATCCGGCGCGATGGACCCGCGCTGCAAGCTGCTGATCGTGATGGGCAAGACCGACGCCGGCGCCGACCGGCACCGGCAGCAGTCGATGATCTGCGTGCCGGCCGACACCCCGGGCGTCACTGTCAAGCGAAGCATGCGGGTGTTCGGCTTCACCGACTCGACCCACGGCGGGCACGCCGAGGTCGAGTTCCGCGACGTCCGGGTGCCCGCCGCGAACCTGATCGGCCGTGCGGGCGACGGCTTCGCGATCGCCCAGGCCAGGCTCGGCCCCGGCCGGATCCACCACTGCATGCGGCAGATCGGGTCGGCCGAGCGGGCACTCGAGCTATTGTGCCGCCGGGCCTCCGGCCGGGTCGCGTTCGGCAAACCGCTGGCCGACCAGGGAGTGGTCCAGGACTGGATCGCCGAGTCGCGGGTGCGGATCGAGCAGGCCAGGCTGCTGGTGCTGAAGACCGCGTGGCTGATGGACACGGTCGGGAACAAGGGTGCGCACACCGAGATCCAGGCCATCAAGATCGCCGTTCCGGCGATGGCCGAGTGGGTGATCGACAAGGCGATCCAGGTGCACGGGGGCGGCGGCATCAGCCAGGAGTTCCCGCTGGCGCCTGCCTGGGCCGCCGCGCGGAGCCTGCGGTTCGCCGACGGGCCCGACGAGGTGCACAAGCGCTCTCTGGCCAGGCGGGAGCTGCGCAAGTACCAGGGCTGACCGGCCGTCAGGCCAGGTCCGCGAGCCGGTGGCCGCGGACTGGCCGGGCGGACGGCATCGCGGTGGCGGTTTGCGTTAATGCTGAACCTGAACAGTCTCGGAAAGGACGATGCACATGTCGGATCACGCTCAGCGGGTCGCCGTGGTGACTGGCGCCGCCCGCGGCATCGGCGCCGCGGTGGCACGCCGGTTCGCCGCCGACGGGATGGCGGTCGGGGTGATTGACCTGAAGGAGGGCGACTGCGGCGGGACCGTGGACGCGATCACCGCGGCGGGCGGCCGCGCCTTGGCGGTCGGGGCGGACGTGAGCGACTCGGCCCGGGTCGCGGCCGCCGTCGAGGCGGTCGCCGCCGAGCTCGGGCCGCCCGTGGTGCTGGTCAACAACGCCGGGGTGATCCGCGACAACCTGCTGTACAAGATGACGGACGACGACTGGGACACGGTGCTCGGCGTGCACCTGCGCGGGTCGTTCCTGATGAGCCGGGCGGCGCAGAAGTACATGGTCGCGGAGAAGTTCGGCCGGATCATCAACCTGTCGTCGAGCTCGGCGCTCGGCAACCGCGGCCAGGCCAACTACTCGGCGGCGAAGGCCGGCCTGCAGGGTCTCACCAAGACCCTGGCGATCGAGCTCGGCCAGTTCGGCATCACGGCCAACGCCATCGCGCCGGGATTCATCGCGACCGACATGACCGCGGCCACCGCCGCCAGGATAGGGATGGAGTTCGAGGCCTTCCAGCAGGCAGCGGCCACGCAGATTCCGGTCCGCAGGGTCGGGCAGCCGGACGACATCGCGCACGTGGCGTCGTTCCTGGCGAGCGAGGGGGCCGGGTTCGTGTCCGGTCAGGTGATCTACGTGGCCGGCGGTCCCCTATGCTGACCGGCGAGCACGGGCTGACCGGCGGAATGATCGGGAACGGGAATCCCGGGGCTGGTCGCGAGACGACAGCGGAGGACTTGCGCGGACAAGTGCGCGAGTTCGTCGCTACCCATGATCCGGTGGCGGCCGACCGGCTCGAGTTCCTCCGGGCCAGGTTCGACGCGGGGCTTGCCTGGGTGCATTACCCGGCCGGCCTCGGCGGCCAGGGGCTGCCGCGCTCGCTGCAGAAGACGGTGGACGCGGAGTTCGCCGCAGCGAACGCGCCGACTAACCGGCCGGAGCGGAACGGGATCGGCCTCGGGATGGCGGCGCCGACCATCCTGGCCCACGGCTCGGCCGAGCAGCGTCAGCGCTGGCTGCGGCCGCTGTGGACCGGCGAGGAGATCTGGTGCCAGCTGTTCAGCGAGCCGGGCGCCGGCTCCGATGTGGCGGGCCTGGCGACCAGGGCGGTGCGCGACGGCGACCGCTGGATCGTGAACGGGCAGAAGGTGTGGACCTCGTCGGCGCATCTGGCCAGCCGCGGCCTGCTGGTCACCAGGACCGACCCCGACGTGCCGAAGCACCAGGGCCTGACCTACTTCAGCGTGGACATGCACGCTCCGGGAGTCGAGGTACGGCCGCTGCGCCAGGCCACCGGCGAGGCCGAGTTCAACGAGGTGTTCTTCACCGACGTGAGCATCCCCGACGCGGACCGGATCGGCGAGGTCGGCCAGGGCTGGCAGGTCGCCACGGCGACGCTGATGAACGAGCGGGTGGCGCTCGGCGCGTTCGTGCTGCCCCGCGAGGGCGGCATGATCGGCCTGGCCGCCAGGACCTGGCGGGAGCGGCCCGAGCTGCGCACGCCTGGCCTGCACGACCGGCTGCTGCGGCTGTGGGCCGACGCCGAGGTATCCAGGCTGGCCGGGGAGCGGCTGCGCCAGCAGCTTGCCGCCGGGCATCCGGGGCCGGAGGGGTCGGGCGCCAAGCTGGTCTTCGCCAGGCTGAACCAGGAGATCGCCGACTTCGAGCTTGAACTGCTCGGCGCTGAAGGGCTCCGTTACGGCGACTGGACCATGCGGCGGTCAGAGGGCGGCGCCGACTTCTTCGGCCGCGACGCCGGCTACCGGTTCATCAGGTCGAAGGGCAACTCGATCGAGGGCGGCACGTCGGAGATCTTGCGGAACATCATTGCCGAGCGGGTTCTCGGGCTGCCGCCCGAGATCCGGGTGGACAAGAACGTGCCATGGAAGGACCTGCCGCGGTGAGTCAGCGAGCCGAGACGATGCCAGCAGCGGGCACGCCGTCCCGCATGCCCGACCTGACCTACGGCGAGGCGGAGAACGAACTGCGGGACGCGGTCAGGTCGGTGATCGCCGACCGGGCCGACTGGCCCGCCGTGCTGTCCAGGACCGAGTCGGACGATACCTACGACATGCGCCTCTGGCGGACGCTGGCCGCCGAGGTCGGCTGCGCTGGCCTGCTCGTGCCCGAGGCACACGGCGGCGCCGGGGCCTCCTACCGGGAGGCGGCCGTGGTCGCCGAGGAGATCGGCCGGGCGGCGGCGCCGGTGCCCTATCTGGGCAGCGCCGTGCTGGCGACGGCCGCGCTGCTCTGCGTGGCCGGGGCATCGGGGGCCGGCGACGGGCTGTCCGAGGCCGACGAGCTGCTGCTGGCCGAGCTCGCCGCCGGGACGACGACGGCGGCGCTCGCTGTGCCGTTCGCGACCATGCCGGGAGCCAGGACTGCGCCGACCGTGCGGGTCGGTCCTTCCGCCGACGGGGACGCCGAAGGGACCTACCGGCTGTCCGGCGCCGTGCTCGGCGTGGCCGAGGCGCTCCCCGCCGACGTGCTGCTGGTCCCGGCCGACGGGGTTCCCTACGGGCTCTACGTCGTGTCCGCCGCCGAGGCCGGGGTGGCGTCGGTTCCCGTTGTCTCGCTCGACATGACCAGGCAGCTGTGTGACCTGACGCTGACCGGCGTCCCGGCCAGGCGGCTCGCCGGGGGCGCGATGGCTGAGCAGGCAGTCGCCGAGGCGTTGCTGGCCGGGGCGGCGATGCTGGCGGCCGAGCAGGTCGGGCTGGCCGAGGCGGCGCTGGAGATCACGCTCGCCTATGTCAAGCAGCGGCACCAGTTCGCCCGGCCGGTCGGCTCGTTCCAGGCGGTCAAGCACCGGCTGGCCGATCTGTGGGTGGCGGTGACCCAGGCGCGGGCCGCCTCCAGGTACGCCGCCGCGTGCCTGGCCACCTCCGATCCTGACACCGCGGTGGCCGTGGCACTGGCCAAGGCCGCGTGCTCGGACACGGCGATGAAGGCCGGGCAGGAGATGGTGCAGCTGCACGGTGGCATCGGGTTCACCTGGGAGCACCCGGCGCACCTGTACCTGAAGCGGGCGAAGAGCGGCTCGATCGGGCTTGGCACGGCCGACCGGCACCGGGCGGCGCTGGCCGCGCTGGTGAACCTGCCGCCGGCCGGAGCCGGGACGTGAGACGGCCGGGACTGGTGTGGCTGGTGAGGCCTGCGGGGCAGCCTCATGCGGTTGACGGTGGATCTGCGGCCGATTCTCAGTCACTACGACTGAGAATCGACCGCAAGACGGGCCAGCGTGGTTGGAAAGCCCAGTGAAGTCCGTGGCGGGTGCTGGGATCGTGGTCACTGGCGGGGGTAGCGGCATCGGGGCCGCCCTGGCCACACGGTTCGCCGCCGAAGGCGGCCGGGTCGTGGTCAATGACATTGACGGGGCGGCGGCCGGGACTGTCGCTCGGTCTTGTGAGTCGTCAGGCGGCGGCCTGGCCATCGCAATACCCGGTGACGCGGCCAGCGAGGACGGGGTTGCCGCGCTGATCGGCCGGGCCAGGCAGGAACTAGGCGAGATCGATCTGTACTGCGCCAACGCCGGGATCGCCCGCACCGGCGGGGCTGAGGCGAGCGAGGCGGACTGGGCCGACTCGTGGGACGTCAACGTGATGGCGCACGTAAGGGCGGCCCGGCTGCTGCTCGGTCCCTGGCTGGAACGGGGGAGCGGTCACCTGATCTGCACGGTGTCGGCTGCCGGGCTGCTTGCCATGCCTGGCTCAGCGGTCTACTCGGTGACCAAGCACGGCGCGCTGGCGTTCGCGGAGTGGCTTGCCTTCAGTTACGCCCATCGCGGGCTGACCGTGCAGGCGATCTGCCCGCTCGGCGTGCGGACCGGCATGCTGGACGGCAGCAGCCCGCTGGCGGAGAAGCTGCTCGGGCCCTCGGTGATCCAGCCGGCGGCGGTAGCCGACGCCGTGATCGAGGGAATCGCCGACGGCCGGTTCCTGATCCTGCCGCATCCCGAGGTGGCCCAGATGTACGCCGGGCGGGCCGCCGACCCTGACCGCTGGCGGCACGGCATGAGCAGCCTCCAGCAGCACCTGGACGACGAGTTCAGCTAGCGGGTCGCGCCCCCTGGCAGGGGAGCGTCCTTTGCCGCGTCGGCTCGTCCCGTGTGGACTGGGTGGTCGGTGCTAGCGGCATTAACGTGGGACTTTCCCCAACCGGTAAGGTACTTTACCTGTTGTGACAAGTTCATCGCCTGTGCTGCTGCCGCTGCTCCGCTCTCGCGTGCAGGGGGATCTGCTTGCGCTGCTTTACCTGCACCCGGAGCGCGAGTACAGCCTGACCGAGGCCGCCAGGCTCATCGCTTCCAGCGTGAAGGCGGTACACACCGAGGCGTCACGCCTGGTCGCGGCGGGGTTCGTTGACGATGCGCGGCTCGGTAACGTCCGCCTGATCAGGGCCGTGACGGACGCGCCGTTCAGCCGACCGCTGACTGACTTGCTCGCCGTCACCTACGGGCCGCTGCCGGTGCTGACCGACCTGCTCGCCGAGGCGGACGGCGTCATGAGCGCGTTCATCTACGGGTCTTGGGCTGCCCGGTATCAGGGTGAGCCGGGCACCGTCCCCGAGGACGTGGACGTTCTCGTGGTCGGCACAGCTGACCGCGATGACCTGGACGAGATAGCGCAGGCGGCGCAGCGTCGGCTGGGACGCCCTGTGAATATCCGCCGAGTCCGCCCCGCCGCGTGGGCATCCCCGGATCCGGACGACGCCTTCCTGGCATCCGTGCGCGAGCGCCCGTTGGTCCAGCTCCATGTGCGCGACCAGAGAGCGTCCGCATGAGGTGGAACCAGGGCCGCGACGCGATCGAGCGCATGCTTGCCGCCAGCGAGCTGCAACGTGTGCCTGCCAGCCGCGAGCACGCAGATCAACTCATCCGGCAGGCCCGTCGGCACCTCGCCTCGGCAGACGAGATCAGGCAGGACGATCCGGCAGGCGGTTACACGCTGGTTTACGACGCGGCCAGGAAGGCGCTGACCGCCGTGCTGGAGAATCAGGGGCTCAGGCCAACGACTCGCGGCGGGCATCTGGCTGTCTACCAGGCGATCCGCGTGCAGCTTGATCCGCCCATGGGCCAGATGTTACGGCCATTCGACCGGATGCGCCGCCAGCGGCATGATGCCGAGTACCCAGCGGCCGGGTCGCCGCAGGTAGGTGCCGACGATGTTCGCGAGGACGCTGCCAAGGCTGCTGCGATCGTCGACCTCGCCGAACGCGTGCTGGACCAGATGTCGCCGTTCTGAGTCGCCATGGCGTTAGCCCGCACGGCCGGGCCGGCCAGGCACGCCAGATGCCCGCCTTCGAGCCACCCGGCGTGCCTGGCCTGCCCGGCCCGCTGAAGTCCCTGACTCGCCCCCGATGCTCGGCATCGTCGTGGGCATAGGACATGAACATCCGCACCGGCGCCCGCCCGGCCCGAGCAGCGTCGGCAGGACCGGGATCGCCGGTGCCAGCGGTTGTCACAACCGGCGTGACGGCATCCATCCCACCCCCCATCTGTAGCAGTATCATGACATTACGTCACCGCCGGTCGGCCGGGATCCCCAATCTCGCGATCGCGACATGGCCGCGTGGCGCGAAACTAGCCGGGCCGATTTGGAACGGCGGCCCAGCGCGCAGGTAATGCCGCATTACCTGCGCTCTTTCGCGGGTGGTGGCCTGTTGAATGCGTTAGGCCGGAACATCGAACCGGGCAAATCGGGTGCCACGTCATGGCTGGCGGTCAGGATCCAGCGGCTCGTGGCGGGCTAGCCGGGCATGACCGGCACCGAGAGCCTGAAGTCGCGTGAGGATCGGCCGACCAGGACGGTGAACGGCCCCGGCGACCAGTCCCAGTCGCTGAGATCGGAATCCCAGTGGGCGAACGCCCGGGCCGGGATGCGCAGTCGGACCTCGGCCAGGTCACCGGGTGCCGCCGACGCGATCCCGAACGCGGCGAGCGTCCGGGCCGGCCGGGTCTCGTCGCCCGGTGGCCGGCCGAGGTAGGCCTGGACGACCTCGCGGCCCGGCCGGTCGCCGGTGTTCCGCACGGTCACCCGCAGGTCCAGGTGGTGACCGGGCCGGTGCTCGCCGCTGATCACCTCAGCCGATTCGTAGGCCCAGGTGGTGTACCCGAGACCATGGCCGAACTCGAAATGCGGCTCCGTCCCGTTCGCGTCGTAGCCCCGGTAGCCGACGAGGAGGCCCTCGCTGTACTCCAGCCGCCCGTCGACCGGCAGCGCGTGCAGCACCGGGCAGTCCTGCTCCGCGCGGGGAACCGTCACCGGGAGCCGGCCGCCCGGCTCGGCATCGCCGAGCAGGACGTCGGCTAGCGCGTCGCCCGCCGACTGCCCGGGCAGCCAGGCCTGGATCACGGCCGCGGCCTCGTCGGCCCAGGGCATCAGGACCGGCATGCCGGAGTTGACCACCACGACGGTTCTGGAGCTGGCCGCGGCGACCCTCCGGACAAGCTCCTCCTGCCGGCCGGGAAGGGCCAGGGCCGGGCGGTCGAATCCCTCGCTCTCGGTCATCTCGGCCGAGCCGACGACCACCACGGCGGCGTCGGCCGCCGCTGCCGCCTGCTCGGCCTCGGCCAGCAGCGTCTCGTCGTCGGCCACCGGCACGATCCCGAGCCGGACGGACAGCGGGCCCTCGCCGTCGGGGGCCGGCCGGAACTCGAGCCGGATCCCGACCTCGCGCCCGTCGTCGAGGTCGACGCCCGCCCGGACCTGCCCGGGCCTGGTCATCGCCTCCACCGGATCGTGCGGCACGATGGTCGGCTCGTCGGCCACGACGACTCCGTCGATCGTCAGCGTCAGGTGCCCGACTCCGGCCGCGCCGAGCAGGTGCGGGCCGGTCATCTCCGGCCGGTACGAGGCCAGCAGCACGACGCTGCCGCCCTCGCCCCAGCCGATTCCCGGGGGAGCGCCGTCCCACCAGGTGAGCGTGGTCGATGTCCGGTGCTGGGTGCCGAGCACCTCCCCGTCGGCCGCCAGGAACTCCAGGCGCAGTCCCGGCTGCCCGGTGACCGGGTCACGAAGCGAGCCGGCCGGGGGCTCGGGAACGGTGACCCAGATCTGGCAGCCCGCGGCGACGGTCACGTCCGCCAGGCCCGCCAGCCGCGCGGTCAGCGCATCCGCGGGCGTGGACACGGCGGCCGGAGCTACGATCGCGCTGCCCGCGCCCTGGATCGTGGGCCGGATGGCGCCAGGCCCGATCACGGCCAGCGTGCCGATGTCCGGCAGCCGGAGCGGGAGCAGGCCGCCGGCATTGCGGAGCAGCACGAACGACGCCGCTGTTGCCCTGCGGAGCAGGCCGGGGTCGACCATCTCGACGGCCGGTCGGCTCCCGTCGCGCCCGTCGGCTGCCGCCTCGCCGGCGTCAGCGCCTCCCGTCGCGGCCGTGCTGACCGGATCACCGCCACCGGCGGTGGCAGCTACGCCAGCCGAAGCCCTGGAGGCCTGAATCGGCGCGGCCCCGCCGAGGCGCGCCCCGCCGTCGTGCGGCCCGGCGTGGTGCGGCTCGCGGGGGCCGGTCTGGCCGGCCTCGCTGAGCGCTCCGACCCTGCGGGCCAGGCGGAGCAGGCGCATGATCTTGTCGTCGAGCACGTTCTCGGTGACCAGGCCGTCGGCGACCGCCTGGGCCAGCTGCTGGCCCCACGGACCGTCGGGGCCCGGCATCGCCAGGTCGAGCGTGGCCAGGGCGGTCGCCGTGGTGCTCCTGGCCGCGTGCCAGTCGGAGATGACGACGCCGTCGAACCCCCATTCGCTCTTGAGCACGTCCTTGAGCAGCCGGGTGTTCTCGGTCATCGGGGTGCCGTTGACCTTGTTGTACGCCGCCATCACCAGCGCGGCGCCGGCCCGGCGCACGCAGGCCTCGAACGGCGCCAGGTACACCTCGCGCAGCAGGCGCTCGCCGATCCTGGCGTCGTAGCTCCACCGCTGCGTCTCTGAGTCGTTGCCCACGTAGTGCTTGAGCGTGGCGGCGACGCCAGCTTCCTGTAGTCCGCGCACGTAGCCGACCGCGATCTCCGCCGTCAGCACCGGGTCCTCGGAGAAGCACTCGAACCCGCGGCCGCCGAGCGGGGTCCGCATCAGGTTGATCGTGGGCGCGAGCAGTATGTCGATTCCCTTGCTCCGTGCCTCGGCGCCGAGCGCCATGGCGAGCTCGCGGACCAGGTCGGTATCCCAGGTCGCGCCGAGCGCGGACGGGCAGGGCAGGCTCGTGGACGGAACTCGCTCGTCCAGGGTGACGCCGCGGGCGCCGGCCGGGCCGTCCGATGTGATCATCGAACGGAGGCCGAGAACCCTGGCGCCCTGGGTGCGCCAGCTGTCCGCACCGGTCAGCAGGAGCACCTTGTCGGCCACCGAAAGCGCCGCTATCAGGCTGCGGTCATCCGATGCTTGGGTGTGGGGCTGGCCAGCGCTCATCGCGGGCCTCGCCGGCCCGCGATGAGCTGTGCTGGCTGTGCTGGCTGTGCTGGCTGTGCTGGCTGTGCTGGCTGTGCTGGCGGGGCCGGCTGTGCTGGCGGGGCTGGCTGTGCTGGCGGGGTCGGCGGGGCCGGCCGGGCCGGCGGGGCCCCCGCCCGGCCGGAGGTCCGGCCGGGCGGGATCCGCCCCTGAAGTGGGGTTGTCATGTCAGCCGCGGGGTCAGCCGACCGGCTTGAGGTGAAGGATCGTGTAGAGGATGTAGGGAGAGTTCGGCACCGGGTTCATGAACTGGTTGGACGCGGTCGGCCAGCCGGTGTAGTGCTTGGTGCTGTACTCGTACCAGGCGGCGCCGTAGAGCAGCGGGATCACCGGTGCCTGCGTGGACACGACCTGCTGGAGCGTGTTCAGCGCCGTCTGCTGGGTCGCGGGATCGTTGCTGCTGGCGAACTGCGCCAGCGCGTGCTCCGCCGCGGCGTTGTTGAACCGGCCGAAGTCACCGGCCGCTGGCTTGCCGATCGGCGCGGTCTGGGTGCTGTCGATCCAGTTCTGGAAGTAGTAGTACGGGTTCGGCCCCTGGTTGCTCCAGTGGATCATCGCGTCGAAGTTGCCCACCGGATAGTCGGCGTACCACTGGGTGGCCTGGACGCCGTCGAACGAGACGTCGAAGCCCTCGGCGTTCAGCTGGGTGGCGATCAGCTGCGCGTCGGTGGCGTAGTCGGTGTAGGACGACGGGTCCTCGATCGCGAACTTGATCGTCTTCCCGCCCTTGGTCCACTTGCCGCCGACCTTGGCCCAGCCGTCGCCCTTGAGAATCGTGGCGACCTTGGCGGCGTCGGACGTCGGCTTGATGTCGCCCGCATAGGCCGGGTCAAGCAGCTTGCTGTCGATCGGGAGCAGCAGGCCGCCCGATGACGTGGCCACCGGCTCGTAACCGGTCTCGCCCTGAGTGGACAGCTGCTGCCGGTCGATGCCCGCGCTGATCGCCAGCCGGACCTTCGGGTCGTTCAGCGGTGCCCTGGTGGTGTTCAGCCACAGGGTCACCACGTTGTTGTCGGAGAACCAGGGCTGGCTGGCCGTCCAGGTGTGGAAGTCCGTGCTCTTGGACAGGAAGTTCGCCTGGACGTTGCTGACGTCGTTGCCCGCGTAGTCGATCTGGCCGGCCGACAGCGCGGGGTTGGCCGTGGTGTTGCTGACGTAGTTGGGGAAGACGATCGACGGGACCTTGGGCTCGCCCGGCTGCCAGTAGTGCGGGTTCGCGGTCAGGGTGTACTTCTGCGCGGAGAACTGCGACACGACGAACGGGCCGGTGCCGATCGGGCTGGGGTCGGCGAACGTCGCCGGGTTGGAGATGCCCTGCCAGATGTGCTGCGGCACGATGTACATGCCGCCGATCAGGAACAGGTTGGCGAACTCGGGCGCGCTGAAGGTCAGCACCGCCGTGGTGGCATTGGGCGCGGTCGCGCTGGTTGGGATGGGCGGCGCGGCCACCGGGGTCAGCGTTGGGTTGTTCTTCAGCAGGTTGAAGCTGAACGCCACGTCGCTGGCGGTCAGCGGCTTGCCGTCGCTGAACTTCACCCCCTTGCGGATCGTGAACGTGAGCGTCTTGCCGCCGTTGGACCAGCTGTATTTCGTGGCTAGCCAGGGAATGGGGGGCTGGGTCGGCTGCATGATGTTGAACATCAGCAGCGGCTCGTAGTACAGCGATGTCGAGTTGTTCGAGTTGCCTAGCGAGGTCGAGACATACGGGTTGAAATCCTTGGTAAAGGTCTGGCCGGTGTTGTCGACGATCACCAGGGGCTGGCCGTGACCGGTCGCCGCTGGCTTGGTTCCCGATGAGCTGCTGCAGGCCGCGATCCCCATTCCGAGGATAGTGGCCATGACCAGGGTCTTCATGATCGGTTGTTTCATGCCTAAACTCCATTGTGCCCGGCCGGCTCTCGCCGGCCTGTCTTGTGTGACCATTGCGGGGTCTGACAAAGATCTGGTGCAGCGCGGGACCGGCCGGGCTCGTTCCTGCCGTGACGCCGCGCCGCCTGCGCGGGCGGTTTCGCGTTATCGACTCCAGATTCGCTACAGGTCGTGCCGGTGCATCACGTCTCCTTTCCCGGCTCTGGTGCGACGCCGGGTGCCGGTCCGGCTGACGGGCTCGTGGCTGGCCGATCGGCCAGCGGTCTGGACTGGGCAGGATCGAGGTCGCGTGAGTGCAGCCAGCAGGCGGACAGCTGCCCGGCGGCCACTTCGGTCATGGCCGGGACCGCGTCGGCGCAGATCCGCATCGCGTGCGGGCAGCGCGGATGGAAGCGGCACCCGGTCGGGGGCGTTACCAGATTCGGCGGCGCGCCGCGGCCCCGCAGCGACGGGGTAAGCGACCGGTCCGGGTCAGGCGCCGCGCTGAGCAGCAGCTGCGTATACGGATGGGCCGGGGCGTCGGTCAGCGCGCCGGCCGGGCCCGACTCGATGATCTGGCCCGCGTACATCACCGCTATCACGTCGGCCAGGTACCTGGCCGACGCGATGTCGTGTGTCACGTACAAGATGGCCAGGCCGTCGCGCTCGCGGAGATCGGCCAGCAGGTTGAGCACGCCGAGCCGGATCGAGACATCGAGCATCGAGACCGGCTCGTCGGCGAGCAGGATCCTGGGCTGCACGGCGAGCGCGCGGGCGATGGCCACTCGCTGGCGCTGCCCGCCGGAGAGCTCGTGCGGGTACTTGGCGGCGAACTGGGTCGCCGGCTGAAGGGCGACGCGGCCGAGCAGCTCGGCCACGGCCTGGTCCAGCGTGGCGCCCGACCCCGCCAGCCGGTGCACCTTCAGCGGCCTGGCCAGGTGATAGCGCACGTCGTGCACCGGGTTGAGCGAGGAGAACGGGTCCTGAAGCACCAGCTGCACCTGCCGCGCGTACGCCCGGAGCACGCGGGACGAGGCCGGGATGTTCCTGCCGTCGAGCAGCAGCTGACCGGATGTCGGCTTGATCAGCCGGGCGAGCAGTTTCGCCAGGGTCGACTTGCCGGAACCGCTCTCGCCCACGATCGCGGTGATCCCGCCGGCCGGCAGCGCCAGCGAGACGTTCTCGACCGCGTGCACCGCTGCGCCGCGCGGGGTCAGCCTCGAGCGGCGGACCGGGAAGTGCTTGGTCAGCCCGCGAACCTCGAGCAGCGGCAGGCCGGCCGTCTGCGGCCGCGCTACCTCGGTGATCGGCCCGGTCATGATCCGCTCCGCTGGGTCTGGATGGCATCGGGAGAGAGCTCAGCGGTCCCGGGCTGACCGGCCGAGTGCTCGGGCTGTGCTAGCTCGGGCTGTGCTAGCTCGGGCTGTGCTAG